>Ga0182743_1000023_pt1 | contig 347277 bp, 343 predicted proteins | sample eDN3rd30CKraftOP_FD_128522 | JGI IMG/M metagenome (GOLD analysis project Ga0182743, IMG submission 128522) | Enriched Organic Plus compost microbial communities from Emeryville, California, USA - eDNA 3rd pass 30_C Kraft OP (version 2) (version 2) ... | reverse complement strand
GTTCCGCCAGGAGCACCGCTGATTAGCTACGTTCGGAACGGATAACCGCTGAAAGCATCTAAGCGGGAAGCCGGCTTCAAGATGAGATTTCCATCCCTTCGGGGGAGAGGCTCCCAGCTAGACGACTGGGTTGATAGGCCGGATGTGGAAGTGGGGACTAAAGACCCATGGAGCTGACCGGTACTAATAAGCCGACAACTTGATAACACATAGTTTTGCATGGTCTGTTTCAGACAGATTGCTGCTCGCGTCCACTTGTAGCTCTCGACGTACGGTCGGGAGCGCGCCTTAGAGAAGGCGCCAGACACGTCAATAGTGTTACGGCGGCCATAGCGAAGGGGAAACGCCCGGTCACATTCCGAACCCGGAAGCTAAGACCTTCAGCGCCGATGGTACTGCAGGGGGGACCCTGTGGGAGAGTAGGACACCGCCGGACTTCTTTCAGAAAGGGGCTACCCGCACGCTCGGGTAGCCCCTTTTCTCGTTAACACTCAGGAGTTGCGATGAGCGATCCGTCGTCACGCCGGCCCAAGCCGCGGTCCGATCGCCGGCCCGCGGCAGGACCGGGCGACCGCAAGCCCAGCGATCGCAAGCCCGGCGATCGGAAGCCGACCGATCGGAAGCCGTTCGAGGGCACGTCCGGCGAGCGGAAGCCGTACGAGCGTTCGGGCGACCGGACGCAGGCTGACCGAAAGCCTTACGACCGCAAGCCCAGCGACCGCAAGCCCAGCGATCGCAAGCCGGGCGAGCGGAAGCCGTACGAGGGGAAGGCGGGGGAGCGGAAGCCTTTCGACCGCACCTCGGGGGAGCGCAAGCCGTTCGAGCGGAAGCCCTTCGACCGCAAGCCCGGTGAGCGCAAGCCCGGTGAGCGCAAGCCCTGGGAGAAGGACGGGGCGAAGCGTCCCGCGTCCGCGCGTCCCGGTGCCGACGGCCGCCCGCCCCGCGCCCGCGACGACGAGGACTCCCGGCCCCGGCACGACGACCCGCCGCTGCCGGAGGATGTCGCCGCCAACCAGCTCGACAAGGTCGCCCGCGCCGAGCTCAAGAGCCTCAGCAAGGACAACGCGGACTGGGTCGCGCGCCACCTCGTGATGGCGTCGCGCCTGATCGACTCCGACCCGGAGCTCGCCCACAAACACGCCCTCGCCGCCGGCCGTCGCGCCGGACGCATCGCGGTCGTGCGCGAGTCGGTCGGCATCACCGCCTACGCGATCGGCGAGTTCGAGCTCGCGCTGCGCGAACTGCGCACCTATCGCCGGCTCTCCGGCCGCGACGACCAGTTGCCGCTCATGGTCGACAGCGAGCGCGGGGTGGGACGCCCGGAGAAGGCGCTCGAGCTCGGCCGCTCCGTGCCGCGTGCGTCGCTTGACCCCGCCGTGCAGGTCGCGCTCGCGATCGCGATGTCCGGCGCCCGTCTCGACCTCGGTCAGGCGGAGGCCGCCCTCGGCGAGCTGCAGATCCCGCAGCTCGACCCCGAGCGCGCCTACTCCTACAGCCCCGCCCTGTTCGACGCCTACGCGACGGTGCTCGAGGATCTCGGTCGCACCGAGGAGGCCGAGCAGTGGTGGCAGCGCTCCGACCGCGCGACGATCGCGCTCGAGCGCGCCGCGATCCCCGAGGGTGAGGACACCGTCGAGATCATCGAGGAGGACTGGGACCCGGATGCGGAGCACTGAGGGCTCACCGCTCACCGGGGCCGACCTGCTGCTGGCCGACCTCGACGGCGTCGTCTACCGCGGCCCCGGGGCCATCCCGCACGCGGTGGAGAGCCTCAACCGCGTGCAGGCCTCGATCCGCGTCGGGTACCTCACCAACAACGCCTCGCGCACCGACGCGAGCGTCGCCGAGCACCTCACCGAGCTCGGCCTGACCGTCGCGCCCGAGGATGTCGTCACCTCCCCGCAGGCCGCGGTGGTGCTGCTGGCGGGCCTCGTGCCGGCCGGATCGCGCATCCTCGTCGTCGGCGGCGACGGGCTCGTCTCCGAGGTCGAGAAGGCGGGCTTCACCGTCGTGCGCTCGGCCGACGACGATCCCGCCGCCGTCATCCAGGGCTTCGCGCCGCACGTCGGCTGGTCGGATCTCGCCGAGGCGGCGTACGCGCTCAAGAAGCGCGGCGACGACGAGGGCATCCCCTGGGTGGCGACGAACACCGACTGGACGATCCCGCAGGCCCGGGGCACGGCGCCCGGCAACGGCACGCTCGTGTCTGCCGTGCACACCGCGGTGGGCCGGCTGCCCGTCGTCGCCGGCAAGCCCGAGAAGGCGATCTTCGACGCCGCGCGCGAGCGCTTCGGCGCGGCGAGCCCGCTCGTGGTGGGCGACCGGCTCGACACCGACATCCTCGGCGCGAACCGCGCGGGGATGGCATCCGCCCTGGTCCTGACGGGAATCGACGGCCCGAAGCAGGTGCTCGCCGCCGAGCCGACGATGCGCCCGACCTTCCTCCTCGAGGACCTGCGCGACCTCTTCGCCCCGTACCCGGCGGTGCGCGAGTCGGAGAAGCGCGGCGCGCGCCTCGTCCAGGTGGGGGATGCGCTCGTCCGCGTCGCCGGCCGCGACGTGACGCTCGAGCGACGTGGCGCCCCGATCGACGTGCTGCGTGCCGGCGCCCACTCCATCTGGAGCTCGGGCCAGCCGATCTACGCATTCGAGGTGGCGCCGGAGCTCTACGCGTCCCAGCTATCGTGGAGAGCATGACGGACTCCGCCGCGGCCCCCGAGGAGGGCGACGCCCTGCTGTCGCGCCTGCGCGTCATCGAGGATCAGCCGCTCGAGACCCGCGCCGAGCACCTCACCCAGATCTACGAGGAGCTGCGCGCCCGGCTCGAGTCCGGCGACGTGCGCCCCTCGGCCTGACCGGCACGCCCGTGAGCGACGGCGCCCGGCTCGACGCCGAACTCGTGCGGCGCGGACTCGTCCGCTCGCGCGCCCTCGCGACGACCGCGATCGGCGAGGGCCGCGTCACCGTCGACGGCCGTCCCGCGGCGAAGCCGTCGCTGCGGGTCGGGCCGGATGCCGTGATCGAGGTCGACGGCGAGGACCGCTACGTCGCCCGCTCGGCCCTCAAGCTCGTCGCCGCCCTCGACGCCTTCCCGGTCGACCCGGCCGGGCGGCTCGCGCTCGACGTGGGCGCGTCGACCGGCGGGTTCACCCAGGTGCTGCTCGAGCGCGGCGCGCGCGAGGTCATCGCGCTCGACGTCGGGCACGGGCAGCTCGTGCCGCTCGTGCGCGAGGATCCGCGTGTCCGCGTCGTCGAGGGGGTCAACGCGCGCCATCTCGACGCCGGCGGGCTCGCCTCCGTCTCCGGCACCGCCGAGCGGCCCACGCTCGTCGTCGGCGACCTCTCCTTCATCTCGCTCATCGCCGTCATCCCGGCCCTCGTGGCGAGTGCCGACGAGCACGCCGACTTCGTGCTGCTCGTGAAGCCGCAGTTCGAGGTGGGCCGCCAGGGCGTGCGCGAGGGGATCGTGCGCGACCGCCGGCTGCGCCAGGATGCCGTGAGCCGCGTCGTCTGGGCGGCGTGGGATGCGGGGCTCGCGACCGCGGGGATCGTCCCCTCCCCAATCCTCGGCGGCAACGGGAATCAGGAGTATCTGCTGTGGGCGCGGGCGGGTGTCGGAGTCGATCCGCCAGAATGGGAGAGGGCCATCGGCGACCTGCCGTAATCGCCCTTCCGGCCGCCAGGAGGATCCGCCCGTGACTGAGGTACGCCACCTCCTCGTCGTCGCCCACACCGGGCGACCCGAGTCGCTGCAAGCGGGCGTCGAGGTGTGCCGTCAGCTCCTCGCCGCCGGGCTCACGCCCGTGCTGTCCGCCGACGAGCACCGCGATCTGCTCGCGGCCGCTCCCGACCTCGCCGCCGCCTCCCTGCTCGGCCGCGACGTCGAGCAGAAGGATCTCGAGATCGTCATCGTCCTGGGCGGCGACGGCACGATCCTGCGCGCCGCCGAGCTCGCGCGCGGCTGCGACGCCCCGCTGCTCGGCGTCAACCTCGGCCACGTCGGCTTCCTCGCCGAGGCGGAGCGTGAAGACCTGCGCGCCACCGTCGAGCGCGTGCTCGCCCGCGACTACGACGTCGAAGAGCGCATGACCGTCTCGGTGCGGGTGAAGCTGGATTCCGAGGTCGTCTACGAGACCTGGGCGCTCAACGAGGCATCCGTCGAGAAGGCGAGCCGCGAGCGGTCGCTCGAGGTCGCGATCGAGGTCGACGGGCGCCCCATCTCGACGTTCGGCTGCGACGGCGTCGTGATGTCGACGCCGACCGGGTCGACGGCCTACTCGTTCTCCGCCGGTGGCCCCGTGGTCTGGCCGACCGTCGAAGCGCTGCTCATGGTGCCGCTCTCGGCGCACGCGCTCTTCGCCCGCCCGCTCGTCGTCGGCCCAGAGTCGGCCCTCGCGGTCGAGCTGTTGCGCCGCACCCCGGGCACGGGCGTGCTGTGGGCCGACGGCCGCCGCACGTTCGAGCTTCCCGGCGGTGCGCGCGTCGTCGTCCGCCGCTCGCCGATCCCGGTGCGCCTCGCGCGGCTCACCCCGGGGCCGTTCGCCGAGCGGCTGGTGAAGAAGTTCGAACTGCCGGTCGCCGGATGGCGCGGGCCGACCGCCGACGAGCCCACCGCCGACCAGCCGGGGTCCGGCCCGTCGAACCAGGGGGCGCGGTCGTGATCGAGGAGATCGTGATCCGCGACCTCGGCGTCATCGGCGAGGCGCGCCTGCCGCTCGGCCCGGGGTTCACCGCGCTCACCGGTGAGACCGGCGCGGGCAAGACGATGGTCGTCACCGCGCTCGGCCTGCTGCTCGGCGACCGCGCCGACAGCGGCTCGGTGCGCTCCGGCAGCCCGCAGGCGGTCGTCGAGGGCCACTGGCAGGTCCCCGCCGAGGGGCCGGTGGCCGATCGCGTCCGCGACGCCGGGGGAGACCTGGATGCCGCCCCCGACGGCAGCGCCCACCTCATCCTCGGCCGCTCGGTCGGCTCCGACGGCCGCAGCCGCGCGACGGTCGGCGGCCGCGCCGCCCCCGTCGGCGTGCTCGCCGAACTGGGGAAGCACCTCGTCGTCGTGCACGGGCAGTCCGAGCAGATCCGCCTGAAGTCGGCGACGGCGCAGCGCGAGGCGCTCGACCGCTTCGCCGGCGCCCCGCTCGCGCGCCTCCTCGGCGACTACCAGGAGGCGTTCCAGCGCTGGCAGACCGACCGCGCCGAACTCGACCTCCTCGTCGCCGAGCGCGACCGCCGGCAGCGCGAGGCCGAGGAGCTGCGGCTCGCGATGACCGAGATCGAGGCGGCCGCGCCCCAGCGGGGAGAGGATGCCGCCCTCGCCGAGCGGGCGGAGCGCCTGACCAACCTCGAAGACCTGCGCATCGCGGCGACCGAGGCCCGCGAGGCCGTGTCGGCCCAGCTCGGCGACGGCGCCGCCGCGCTCGCCCTCGTTGACTCCGCGCGCCGGGCCCTCGAGCGCGTCGCGGCCCACGACCCCGCGCTCGCCCCGATCGCCGAGCAGCTCGCAGACGCGTCGTTCCAGCTCTCCGAGATCTCGGGATCGCTCTCCAGCTATCTGGGCGGGCTCGACGCCGACGGGTCGCGCGAGCTGGAGGCGATCCAGGAGCGCCGCGCGGTGCTCAACTCGCTCATCCGTCGCTACGGGCCGACCCTCGACGACGTCGTCGACTACCTCGAGACAGGCAGCACGCGCCTGCTCGAACTCGACTCCGACGCCGACCGCATCGCGCAGCTCGGCGCCGAGGTGGAGGCGGGCCTCGCCCGGGTGCAGCAGCTCGCCGCCGACCTCACCGCCCTCCGCCGGGACGCCGCGGCGCGCCTCGAGGCCGCCGTGAGCGAGGAGCTGCGCGCCCTCGCGATGCCCGACGCGCGCCTCACGATCGAGGTCGCCGAGCGGGAGCTGTCGCTCACCGGCCAGGATCAGGTGAGCCTGCTGCTGCAGCCGCATCCCGGCGCCGAGCCGCGCCCGATCGCGAAGGGCGCGTCGGGCGGCGAGCTCTCGCGCGTGATGCTCGCGATCGAGGTCGTGCTCGCCGGATCGGATCCCGTGCCCACGTTCGTCTTCGACGAGGTGGATGCCGGCGTCGGCGGCGCGAGCGCGACGGAGATCGGCCGGCGGCTCGCCAAGCTCGCCGAGTCCGCCCAGGTCATCGTCGTCACCCACCTCGCCCAGGTGGCCGCGTTCTCGACGAACCACCTCGTCGTCGAGAAGGGCACCGACGGCTCGGTCACGACGAGCAACGTCCGTCTCGTGCACGCCGACGACCGCGCCGCCGAGATGGCGCGCCTGCTCTCCGGGTCGCCGGATTCCGAGCTCGCGCTCGGCCACGCCAAGGAGCTGCTCGAGCAGGCCCACGGCCGCTGGAGCTGACCGCGACACGCCGTCGCGACACGACGCGAGCCCCGACATCCGGAGTGTCACAGCGGAGCACCCCGGGCGTGGGATATCTTGGAACTCCGTGGTGATCAAATCAGGCCCGGTCCGCACCAAGCACATCTTCGTCACCGGAGGTGTCGTCTCCTCTCTCGGGAAGGGCCTCACCGCCGCGAGTCTGGGGAATCTCCTCACCGCCCGGGGTCTCCGGGTGAAGATGCAGAAGCTCGACCCGTATCTCAACGTCGATCCCGGGACGATGAACCCGTTCCAGCACGGTGAGGTCTTCGTCACCGACGACGGCGCCGAGACCGACCTCGACATCGGGCACTACGAGCGCTTCCTCGACATCGAACTCGACCAGGCCGCCAACGTCACCACCGGCCAGATCTACTCCCGCGTGATCGAGCGCGAGCGCCACGGCGAGTACCTCGGCGACACCGTGCAGGTCATCCCGCACATCACCGACGAGATCAAGCGCCGGATGCGCCTCCAGGCCGAGCCGCCCGCCGACGGGTCGCCCGTGCCGGACGTCATCATCACCGAGATCGGCGGCACCGTCGGCGACATCGAGAGCCAGCCCTTCATCGAGTCGGCCCGCCAGGTGCGCCACGAGCTCGGCCGCCAGAACGTCTTCTTCGTGCACGTCTCGCTCGTGCCGTTCATGAACGCGTCGGGCGAGCAGAAGACGAAGCCGACCCAGCACTCCGTCGCCGCCCTGCGCTCGATCGGCATCCAGCCCGACGCGCTCGTGCTGCGCAGCGACCGCCCGGTGTCGGAGGCGAACCTCCGCAAGATCGCGCTCATGTGCGACGTCGACGAGCGCGCCGTCGTCAACGCGGTCGACGTGCCGAGCATCTACGACATCCCGAGCATGCTGCACGACCAGGGTCTCGACTCCTACATCGTCGAGCAGCTGGGGCTGCCGGCGGGCGAACTGCACTGGGACGGCTGGCAGGACCTGCTGAAGACCGTGCACGACCCGAAGCACGAGATCACGATCGGCCTCGTCGGCAAGTACATCGACCTCCCCGACGCCTACCTCTCGGTCACCGAGGCGCTCAAGGCCGGCGGCTTCGCGCACGAGAGCAAGGTCGTCGTGCAGTGGATCGCGTCCGACCTGTGCGAGACCCCGGAGGGCGCCGCGAAGGCGCTCGCCGACGTCGACGGCATCCTCGTGCCCGGCGGGTTCGGGGTGCGCGGCATCGAGGGCAAGCTCGGCGCGCTCAAGTTCGCGCGCGAGAACAAGATCCCCACCCTCGGCATCTGCCTCGGCCTGCAGTGCATGGTCATCGAGTACGCGCGGGATGTCGCCGGTCTCCCGGGGGCGTCGTCGAGCGAGTTCGACCCTGACACCGAGTTCCCGGTGGTCGCGACGATGGCCGAGCAGGTCGACATCCTCGACCGCGGCGACATGGGCGGCACGATGCGCCTCGGTCTCTACGAGGCGCAGTTCACGCCGGGCTCGATCGTCGAGAAGCTCTACGGCGCGCCCACCGGTGCCGACCGGCACCGTCACCGCTACGAGGTCAACAACCTGTACCGCGACCAGATCGCCGCGGCGGGCCTGGTGTTCTCCGGCGTCTCGCCCGACCGCTCGCTCGTCGAGTTCGTCGAGTTGCCGGAGGACGTGCACCCGTTCTACGTCGGCACGCAGGCGCACCCCGAGTTGCGTTCGCGCCCGAACCGCCCGCACCCGCTGTTCCGCGGGCTCATCGGCGCGGCCCTCGAGCGTCAGCGCGCGAGCCGGCTGTTCGAGGTCGCCGACCCGGGCGAGGCCCCCGTCGCGACCGCCGACGCCGAGGCCGCCCCGGTCACCGCGCAGGCCTGACCGTCGTGGATCTCGGGGCGCTGCGGTCCGGGCCGCTCGCCGACGTCGCCGACCCGGCTCCCGTCGTCTCGAGCGAGCGGGTGTACGCCGGGAAGGTGTGGGACATCCGCTCCGACACCGTGCGCTTCGGCGGCGGCGAGATCACCCGGGAGTACGTCGCGCACACCGGCGCGGTCGTCGTACTCGCGATGGATGACGACGAGCGCGTGCTGCTCATCAACCAGTACCGGCAGCCGATCCGCAGCCGCGAGTGGGAGCTGCCCGCCGGCCTCCTCGACGTGGACGGCGAGCCGCCGCTCGAGGCCGCGAAGCGCGAACTCGCGGAGGAGACCGATCTCGTCGCCGCCGAGTGGAGCGAATTGGTGTCGATGCACCCGACGCCGGGTGGCAGCGACGAGGTGATCCACCTCTTCCTCGCGCGCGGGTTGAGCCCGGCGCCCGCGACCCACGAGCGCACCGAGGAGGAGGCCGAGATCGTGCTGCGCTGGGTGCCGCTCGGCGAGGCGGTCGCGGCGGTGCTCGACGGGCGCCTGCGCAACGGTCCGCTCATGGTCGCCGTGCTCGCGGCGCACGCCCGGCGGGGCTGAGGGCGGACGGGATGGATGCCGCAGGCGGCCTCGCCGGCGAGCTGGAGCGCTACCTGCGTCACCTCGCCATCGAGCGCGGCCGCTCGGCGCACACCCTCGCCGCGTACCGCCGCGACGTGGAGCGGCTGCTCGAACACCTGACCCGCACGGGCGCGGGCCTGTCGCGGGAGAGCGTCGCGGCGTTCGCCCGCGAGCTGCGCGAGGGTCCGGAGCCGCTCGCGGCGTCCAGCGTCGCGCGCATGCTGTCGAGCATCCGCGGCTTCACCCGCTTCCTCGTCGACGAGGGCCGGCTCGAGGCCGACCCGGCCGTCGATCTCGTCGCCCCGAAGCTGCCCGACCGGCTGCCGAAGGCGCTCACGATCTCCCAGGTGGAGGCCCTGCTCGCCGCCACCGAGGGCGACGAGCCGGCATCCCTGCGCGACCGCGCACTGTTCGAGCTGCTCTACGCGACGGGGGCCCGCGTGTCGGAGGCGGTGGCTCTCAACGTCGACGATCTCGTGGGGGAGGACGGCGCCGGCGACCTCGTGCGCCTGTTCGGCAAGGGCGGCAAGCAGCGCATCGTGCCGCTCGGCAGCTACGCGCGCGCGGCGATCGACGCCTACCTGGTGCGCGCGCGACCGGTGTTCTCGGCGCGCGGCACGGCGACGCCGGCGCTCTTCCTCGGGGTGCGGGGCGCCCGGCTGTCGCGCCAGAGCGCGTGGCTGCTGCTGCGCGCGGCGGCGGAGCGTGCGCAGCTCGGGGTGGAGATCTCGCCGCACAGTCTGCGGCACTCGTTCGCGACGCACCTGCTCCAGGGCGGGGCCGACGTGCGCGTCGTGCAGGAGCTGCTCGGCCACGCGAGCGTCGCGACGACGCAGATCTACACGCGCGTGACGGCGGATGCGCTCCGCGACATGTACGTGACGGCGCACCCGCGGGCCCGCTGAGCGGCGCCGCGCACGGCCGGAGAGGCGAGAACCTTCAAGCTCAGCTTGAGCTAGATACGATCCTGTCCACCCTTGCGCGTGTGTCGGGGGACAGGCGCGGGGGCCGACATACACTCGCCGCATGGTGCTGCACCGGGACGACGTCACCGAGCTGCCGGGCCTCGAGTCCCCGTCGGCGGAACCCGTGATCGGGCCGACCGGACGACCTCTCACGGACTTCCCCGAACCCCGCCCGCTCAAGGGGCACGGGCCCGCGCGGATCATCGCGCTGTGCAATCAGAAGGGCGGCGTCGGCAAGACGACGACGACCATCAACCTCGGCGCGACGCTGGCCGAGTACGGCCGCCGTGTGCTCGCCATCGACTTCGACCCGCAGGGGGCCATGAGCGCCGGCCTCGGCGTGCAGACCCACGACGTGCCGACGATCTACGAACTGCTCCTCGGGTCGCAGACCGCCGTCGCCGACGCGATCATCCCGACGTCGACGCCCGGGCTCGACGTCATCCCTGCGAACATCGACCTCTCCGCCGCCGAAGTGCACCTCGTCAACGAGGTGGCGCGCGAGCAGATCCTCGCCCGCGCGCTGCGCCAGGTGTCGGACCGGTACGACGTCATCCTCATCGACTGCCAGCCGTCGCTCGGCCTGCTCACGATCAACGCGCTCACCGCGGCGCACGGCGTGCTCATCCCGCTCGAGTGCGAGTTCTTCGCCCTGCGCGGCGTCGCGCTGCTGATCGAGACGATCGACAAGGTCCGCGACCGGCTCAACCCGGCCATCCGCCTCGACGGCATCCTCGCGACGATGTACGACGCGCGCACCCTGCACTCCCGCGAGGTGCTGCAGCGCGTCGTCGAGGCCTTCGGCCCGCAGGTGCTCGAGACGGTCATCGGCCGCAGCGTGAAGCTGCCGGATGCCTCGGTCGCGGCCGAACCGGTCACGTCGTTCGCCCCGGGGCACGCCGTCACCGACGCCTACCGTCAGCTCGCGCGCGAGCTCATCGCCCGCGGCGCCGTCGCCTAAGCGGCCCGGAGGCCCCGCGGCCGGCCCGGACGCCCCACCGTCAGGAGGCGGGGGCGGGAAGAGGCTCTCCGCAGCTGCGGCACGTCGCCGCGGCGGGCACGATCATCCAGCAGTTCGGGCAGGTGACCTCGCTCGACTGCACCGACTCCGCGAGCGGCCGCGGGCGCGGGGCCTGGCGCTCGGCCGTCGCGCGCGACCGGCTCGGTGTCGAGGGGGAGCGCAGCACGACGAGGGAGGCGAGCGAGCGCTCGCCGCGGGCTTCGGCATCCCGCGTCACCCGGTCGAGCACCTTGCCGACCCAGTCCGCCGCGGGGACGCCGTCCATCGAGATCGCGGCGCGCGCCTGCAGCTCGGCGCCGAAGGCCTCGGCGGGGATGCGCTCGCCGGCCGCGGACGCGGTCTCGAGCAGATCCCGGGCGATGGGCGCCATCTCGTTGAAGGCGTCCGAGTTCGAGACGTACGTGCGGTTGGGGCGGTGAGGCATGGGGGGATCTCCGTTTCCCTACGACGATACGCGCCGACGGGGCTGGCTAAGCTCGCAGGTATGGAGCGCGGGTGACGACAGGGGACGTCGCCGTCGAGAGCGCCCCGGAGTTCCGCCTGTCGCTGGCGAACTTCGAGGGCCCGTTCGACCTGCTGCTGTCGCTCATCACCAAGCACGAGCTCGACATCACCGAGATCGCGCTCAGCAAGGTCACCGACGAGTTCATCTCCTACCTGCGCGACCTCGACGGCCCGGAAGAGCTGGACAAGGCGAGCGAGTTCCTCGTCGTCGCCGCGACCCTGCTCGACCTCAAGGTCGCGGGCCTGCTCCCGCAGGGCGAACTGGTGGATGCCGAAGACGTCGCCCTGCTCGAGGCGCGCGACCTGCTCTTCGCCCGCCTGCTCCAGTACCGAGCATTCAAGGAGGCCGCGGCGTGGTTCGCGGCGGGACTCGAGGCGGAGGGGTCGCGGCATCCGCGTGCCGTGCGCCTCGACGAGAGGTTCCGCAAGCAGGCGCCCGAGCTGGTCTGGACGCTCAGCCTCGACGACTTCGCGGCGCTCGCCGCCCTCGCCTTCGCGCCGCGCGAGATTCCGACCGTCGGACTCGACCACCTGCACGCGCCGCTCGTCAGCATCCGCGAGCAGGCGGCCCATGTCGTCGCGATCCTGCGCCAGGGCGGGCCGGTCACCTTCCGCCAGCTCATCGCCGGCGCCGACCAGCGCGGCGTCGTCGTCGCCCGGTTCCTCGCGGTCCTCGAGCTGTACCGGCACGCCGCGATCACCTTCGAGCAGGTGGAGCCGCTCGGCGAGCTGACGCTGCGCTGGACGGCGCAGCAGTGGAGCGACGAGAGCCTCGCGAGCCTGGGAGCGGATTACGATGCCTGAGGTCATGGACGAGGTCGAAGAGCAGCAGCCGGAGCAGGCGGGCGAGGTCGCGCAGGCGGAGCAGGCGGCCGCGGAGGAGCCGCGCACGCCTCCCGTCGACCTCGAGCGCGCCCTCGAAGCGGTGCTCATGGTCGCCGACGAGCCGCTGCCGCTCGTGGCGCTCGCGACGGCGCTCGGCGCCCCCATCCCGGCGGTGCGCCAGTCGATCGAGCGGCTCTGCGCCGACTACGACGGCAAGGCCGAGGGGCCGGAGCGCGGATTCGAGCTGCGCGAGGTCGGCGGCGGATGGCGCATCTACGTGCGCGAGGCCTACGACCAGGTGGTCAAGGACTTCGTGCTCGACCAGAACCCGACGAAACTCTCGCAGGCGGCGCTGGAGACCCTCGCCGTCATCGCCTACAAGCAGCCGATCAGCCGCTCCGCGATCGCGGCCATCCGCGCCGTCAACGTCGACTCCGTCGTGCGCACCCTCGTGAGCCGCGGCCTCATCCAGGAGGCGTTCACCGACCCCGAGACGGGCGCCATCAACTACGAGACGACGCCGCTGCTGCTCACCTTCCTCGGCATCAACTCGATCGAGGAGCTGCCGAAGATCTCGCCCCTGCTGCCCGACGGCCGCGACGGATTCGACGACCTCGCATGAGCGACGCCGCCGGACCGCGCAGCGACGGCGAGCGGCTGCAGAAGGTGCTCGCCGCGGCGGGCGTCGCGAGCCGTCGCGTGTGCGAGCAGCTCATCGCCGCCGGCCGGGTGTCGGTCAACGGCCGCGTCGTCACCGAGCTCGGCACGCGCGTCGACCCCGCGGTCGACAAGGTCGCGGTCGACGGCAGCGCCGTGCAGCTCGACGTGTCGAAGCGGTACGTCATGCTCAACAAGCCCACGGGGGTGGTCTCGTCGATGTCCGACGAGCGCGGGCGGCCCGACCTCCGCCGGTTCACCGCCGACTACGAGGAGCGGCTGTTCAACGTCGGCCGGCTCGACGCCGACACGAGCGGGCTGCTCATCCTCACCAACGACGGCGAACTGGCGCAGGTGCTCGCGCACCCGAGCTTCGGCGTCGAGAAGACCTACATCGCCACGGTGCGCGGCGTCGTCGCGCCCGCGACCCTGCGGAAGCTGCGCGACGGCATCCAACTCGAGGACGGGCCGATCCGCGCCGACCGCGCGCGACTCGTGGGGGAGGCCTCGAAGGGCCGCAGCATCGTCGAGATCACGCTGCACTCGGGCCGCAACCGCATCGTGCGGCGGATGCTCGACGCGGTCGGGCACCCCGTGCTCGAACTCGTCCGCCGGCAGTTCGGCCCGCTCCACCTGGGAACTCTCCCCTCGGGGCGCTCGCGCGACCTGAGTAAGCTGGAACTCGGGCAGTTGCTGACTCTCGCGCGCACGCCCCACGCCGACCTCCCTCCCGCCGACCCCGCGTCGGCCGACCGTCAGGACTGATCCGATGAACGCCGCCCGCGTGACCGTCCCGGTGCGCATCGTCGGCACCGGACTCCTCGGCACGAGCATCGGCCTCGCGCTGCGCGACCTCGGCGTCGACGTGTCGCTCGCCAACCGCTCGCCCGCGTCGCTGCGCCTCGCCGTCGACTACGGCGCCGGCCGCGCCGCGACGCCCGACGACCGCCCGGGACTCGTCATCGTCGCGGTCGCCCCCGACGTGACCGCCGACCTGGTCGCCGCGGAGCTGGAGGCGCACCCGGATGCCCTCGTCACCGACGTCGCGAGCGTCAAGGCCGGCATCCTCGCCGACCTCACCGCGCGCGGTGCCGACGTCTCGCGCTACCTCGGCTCGCATCCGATGGCGGGGCGCGAGCGCGGGGGAGCGATCGCCGCGCGCGCCGACATCTTCCTCGGCCGCCCGTGGGTCATCGCCCCGCACGCGCAGTCGACCACCGACCAGGTGCGGCTGCTCGAAGACCTCGCGCTCGACCTCGGTTCGACGCCCGTGCGCCTCGCGCCCGACGAGCACGACCGCGGCGTCGCCCTCATCTCGCACGTGCCCCAGGTGGTGTCGTCGCTCCTCGCCGCGCGGCTCATCGGCGCGAGCGATGCCGTCCCCGCCCTCGCCGGCCAGGGCCTGCGCGACACGACGCGCATCGCCGCGAGCGACCCCGAGCTGTGGATCCAGATCCTCGGCGCGAACGCCGGTCCCGTCGCCGAGGTGCTCGCCGCGTTCCGCGACGACCTCGACGGCGTCATCAGCGCGCTCCAGGATCCCGCCGCCCCCGGCGCCCCGACCCGCCTCGCCGGGATGCTCACCCGCGGCAACCAGGGCGTCGCGCGCATCCCGGGCAAACACGGCGGCGACGACCGGTTCGCGACCCTCGTCGTGAAGGTCGCCGACGAGCCCGGCGAGCTCGCCCGGCTGCTCACCGAGATCGGCGAGGAAGGGGTCAACATGGAGGACCTGCGACTCGAGCACTCCCCGGGCGCCCCCGTCGGCTTCGCCGAGATCGCGGTGCTGCCGGGCGTCGCCCACACCCTCGCCGAGGCGCTCACCGCGCGCGGCTGGTCGCTCGCGGAGACGGCCCGATGAGCGTCGTCGTCGCGGTCGACGGGCCCGCGGGCAGCGGCAAGTCGAGCGTCAGCCGGGCGGCAGCGACCCGGCTCGGCTTCGACTTCCTCGACACCGGCGCCGCCTACCGCGCCCTCACCTGGCTCGCGCTCGAGCGCGGCACCGACCTCGCCGACGCGGATGCGGTGGTCGCCCTCATCGACGACCTCGGCTACGCGACGCGCGCGACGCCGGACGGCACCGTCGTGTTCGTCGGCGACACCGACGTCACGACCGCGATCCGCGAGCCGCGCATCACCGCCGTCGTGAGCGAGGTCGCGCGCATCCCCGCCGTCCGCGTGCGGCTCAACGACATGTTCCGCGCGGTCATCGCCGCGACCGAGGCCCCCGGCGTCGTCGTCGAGGGCCGCGACATCACGACCGTCGTCGCCCCCGACGCCGAGGTGCGCATCCTGCTCACCGCTGACGAGGAGGTGCGCATCGCCCGCCGGGCGCGCGAACTCCAGCCCGGGGACGCCGCCACCGCCGCCCAGCTGCGCGACCGCGACAAGAAGGATGCGGCCGTCGTCGACTTCCTCACCGCGGCGCCCGGCGTCATCACCGTCGACTCGACCCACCTCGACTTCGAGCAGACGGTCGCCGCCGTGCTCGACCTCGTCGAGTCGGCCACCACGGAGGACCCCTCATGAGCGACACCACGACCCCCTTCGAGGACGACGACTTCGACGCCGAGGTGGATCCCGAACTCGCGGGCCGGCTCGACGCCCTCGACGACGACCTCGCCGAGCAGCGCGCCGCGTCGCTCCGCGCGGGCCTCGAGGACTACGACCTCGACGAGGAGGATCTCGAACTCCTCGAAGGCTCCGAGGCGGGCCCCGACGGCGTCTACTACCTGCCCGCGCTGCCGGTGCTGGCGATCGTCGGGCGGCCGAACGTCGGCAAGTCGGCGCTCGTCAACCGCATCCTCGGGCGCCGCGAGGCGGTCGTCGAGGACGTCCCGGGCGTCACCCGCGACCGCGTCTCGTACAAGGCGGAGTGGCTCGGGCGCCGGTTCACCCTCGTCGACACGGGCGGCTGGGAGCCCGACGCGAAGGGCATCAACGCCTCCGTCGCCGCTCAGGCGGAGGTGGCCGTCGACCTCGCCGACGCCGTGCTGTTCGTCGTCGACATCAACGTCGGCGCGACGGCGACCGACGAGCACGTCGTGCGGATGCTGCGCGCGTCGAAGAAGCCCGTCATCCTCGTCGCCAACAAGGCCGACGACGCCATCAAGGACCCGGAGGCCGCCGCGCTCTGGAGCCTCGGCCTCGGTGAGCCGTGGCCCGTCTCGGCGATCCACGGCCGCGGCGTCGCCGACGTGCTCGACCAGGTCATGAAGGTGCTGCCCGAGGTCTCGGCGGTCGCCAAGCAGGAGATCGGCGGACCCCGCCGCGTCGCCATCATCGGCCGCCCCAACGTCGGAAAGAGCTCGCTGCTCAACAAGGCCGCGGGGGAGGAGCGCGTCGTCGTCAACGAGATGGCGGGCACGACGCGCGACCCGGTCGACGAGAACATCGAGCTCGCCGGGCGGGTGTGGACCTTCGTCGACACCGCGGGCATCCGCAAGCGGGTGCACCTGCAGCACGGCGCCGACTTCTACGCGTCGCTGCGCACCGCCGCCGCGCTCGAGAAGGCGGAGGTCGCCGTCGTCGTGCTCGACGTCACCGAGCCGATCTCGACCCAGGACCTGCGCATCATCGAACTCGTCCTCGAGTCGGGGCGCGCGCTCGTGCTGGCATTCAACAAGTGGGACCTCCTGGACGACGACCGCCGCCGGTACCTGGAGCGCGAGATCGAGCAGGACCTCGCGCACGTGTCGTGGGCGCCGCGCGTCAACATCTCGGCGCGCACCGGCCGCCACCTCGAGAAGCTCGTGCCGGCCCTCGAACTCGCGCTCGAGAGCTGGGACACCCGCATCCCGACCGGCAAGTTCAACGCGCTGCTGGCCGAGATCGCGGCCGAGCACCCGCACCCGGTGCGCGGGGGCAAGCAGCCGCGCATCCTGTTCGGCACCCAGGCGGCGACCCGCCCGCCGACGTTCGTACTCTTCACGACGGGCTTCCTCGACCCCGGCTACCGCCGGTTCATCCAGCGTCGCCTCCGTGAGGTCTACGGCTTCGAGGGAACGCCGGTGAACGTCAACATGCGCGTGCGGGAGAAGCGCAAGCGCTGAGCTTGCGCTTTCGCGGGGGCGCTTTCGCGCCGCCGCGCCTCACGCGCCGAGGGCCTCCGGCCCGAGGAGGCAGTGGCACAAGCGCAGACGCTCGCGGCGGTTTACGGCGTAAGGCTCAGCCCCAGACCTCGCGGGCGATCGCGACGATCTCGCGCATCTTCGCCCACTGCTGCTCGTGGGTGAGGATGTTGCCCTCCTCGGTGGAGGCGAATCCGCACTGCGGGCTGAGCGCGAGCTGCTCCAGGGGGGCGAACTCGGTCGCCTCCTGGATGCGCTTCTTGACCTCGTCGGAGTCTTCGAGGTCGCCGCTCTTGGAGGTGATGAGCCCGAGGACGACGACCTTGTCGCCCTTCGGCAGGAAGCGCAGCGGCTCGAACCCGCCGGCGCGCTCGGTGTCGTACTCGAGGAAGTACCCGTTGTAGTCGCAACCCGCGAGCAGATGCTCGGCGACGGGCTCGTAGCCGCCGGACGAGATCCAGGTGGACTTGAAGTTGCCGCGGCAGACGTGGGTCGTGATGACCATGTCGGCGGGCTTGTCGCGCAGCGAGTCGTTGATGAGCTTCACGTAGCGCTCGGCGATGTTCTCGGTGTCGACGCCGCGCTCGGCCGCCTTCTCGATCTCGGCGTCGGAACAGAGGTAGGCCCACACGGTGTCGTCGAACTGGAGGTAGCGACAGCCGGCGGCGTAGAACGCGGCGACGGCGTCGCGGTAGGCGGCGGCGAGGTCGTCGAACAGCGCATCGCGGTCGGGATAGACCTCCGCATCCACGCCGTCGGCCTCGAGTCGCCAGTGCAGCACCGTCGGCGACGGGATCGTCATCTTCGGGGTGACCGAGGTGTTCGCCGCGAGGAAGCGGAAGTGGTCGAGGAACGGGTGGTCGGCGGGGAAGCCGATCTTGCCGGTGACATACGGCGCCTTGGGCTTGGTCTGCACGCCGGCGAACTGGATGCCGTGGTCGATCTCCTTGATCTCGACGCCGTCGAGCAGTCCGATGAAGTCGTAGTGCCACCACGCCCGGCGGTACTCGCCGTCGGTCGCGAGCTGCAGCCCTGCGGCCTCCTGGTGGGCGATGAGCTCCGCGATCTCGCGGTCTTCGATCGCCTTCAGCCCGGCGTCGTCGAGCTGCCCCGCCTCGTGCCGGGCGCGCGCCTCATGGATGGCGTCGGTGCGGAGGAAGGAGCCGACCTGGTCGGCGCGGAAGGGGGCGACGGTGCGCTGCATGCGGCCAGCTTAGGGTGTAGCACATGGGTCGACTCCTTGCCGCTTGCGTTGTGTTACGGCTGCACGACGACGCCGGGCCGGTGGGGACGACGGCGATCGACAAGCGACCCGTCGACGGACCGGTCAAGGTCGTCAAGTTCGGGCTGTACGCCGACGTGCAAGCCGACCGCAAACACCACGGCGGCGAGGACAAGGCCGTGTACGCGTACGCCGCCGAGGACGCCGACTGGTGGGCGGAGCAGTTGCAGCGCGACATCCCGCCGGGATCGTTCGGTGAGAACCTCCGCGTCGACGGCGTCGACGTCAACAACGCCCGCGTAGGGGAGCGCTGGCGCATCGGGGATGTCGTGCTCGAGGTCACGATGCCGCGCACGCCGTGTTCGACGTTCGCCCGCTGGATGGGGGAGGAGCGCAACGGGTGGGTGCGCCGCTTCTCCGACGCCCGTCGTCTCGGCGCCTACCTGCGCGTCGTGAAGACCGGTCGCCTCACCGCGGGCGACGAGATCGAGATCATCCCGGCTCCCGAGGGCGCCCCGACGATTCTCGACATCTACACCGGCGTCTGACCGCGGTCGGGTGCGCTCACGCGCCGACGTACTCCGCGAGGTGCTGCCCGGTGAGAGTGGAGCGCGCCGCGACGAGGTCGGCGGGGGTGCCTTCGAACACGATCGTGCCGCCGTCGTGTCCGGCGCCCGGGCCGACGTCGATGATCCAGTCGGCGTGCGCCATGACGGCCTGGTGGTGCTCGATGACGATGACCGACTTGCCGGCATCCACGAGGCGGTCGAGGAGCCCGAGCAGCTGCTCCACATCGGCGAGGTGGAGGCCCGTCGTCGGCTCGTCGAGCACGTAGACGCCGCCCTTCTCGGCCATGTGGATCGCGAGCTTCAGCCGCTGACGCTCGCCGCCGGAGAGCGTGGTGAGCGGCTGGCCGAGGGTGAGGTAGCCGAGGCCGACGTCGCTCATCCGCTCGAGGATGGCGTGCGCGGCCGGCACCTTCGACTCGCCCGACGCGAAGTACTCGCGCGCCTCGTCGACGCTGAGGGCGAGCACGTCGCTGATGTTCTTGCCGCCGAGCTCGTAGTCGAGCACCGCAGGCTGGAACCTCTTGCCCCCGCACGCGTCGCACACGGTCGACGACGTGCCCATGGCGCCGAAGTCGGTGTAGATGACGCCGTTGCCGTTGCACGCGGGGCACGCGCCTTCGGAGTTGGCGCTGAACAGCGCGGGCTTCACCCCGTTCGCCTTCGCGAAGGCGGTGCGGATCGGGTCGAGCAGCCCGGTGTAGGTCGCGGGGTTGGAGCGGCGCGAGCCCTTGATGGCGCCCTGGTCGACCGACACGACGCCCGCGCCCTTCGGCAACGAACCGTGGATGAGCGAGCTCTTGCCCGATCCGGCGACCCCGGTGACGACGCAGAGCACCCCGAGGGGCACGTCGACGGACACGTTCTTCAGGTTGTTGCGGGTGGCATCCCGGATCTCCAGCGCGCCGCTCGGCGTGCGCACGGAGTCCTTGAGCCGCACGCGGTCGTCGAGGTGCCGGCCGGTGAGGGTGCCGCTCGCGCGGAGCCCCGCGACGTCGCCCTCGTACTGGATCTCACCGCCGTGCACGCCCGCGCGCGGCCCGAGGTCGACGACGTGGTCGGCGATCGCGATCGTCTCGGGCTTGTGCTCGACGACGAGCACCGTGTTGCCCTTGTCGCGCAACTGGAGCAGCAGATCGTTCATGCGCTGGATGTCGTGCGGGTGCAGCCCCACCGTCGGCTCGTCGAAGATGTACGACACGTCGGTGAGGCTCGACCCGAGGTGCCGGATCATCTTGGTGCGCTGCGCCTCGCCGCCGGAGAGCGTGCCCGACGGGCGGTCGAGGGTGAGGTAGCCGAGGCCGATCGCGACGAACGAGTCGAGGGTGTGCTGGAGGTTCTTGAGCACCGGCGCCACGGTCGGGTCGTCGAGCCCGCGCACCCACTCGGCGAGGTCGGAGATCTGCATGGCGCAGACATCCGCGATGCTCTTGCCGTTGATCTTCGACGAGCGCGCCGCCTCGTTGAGTCGCGTCCCGCCGCACTCGGGGCAGGGCTGGAAGGTCACGGCGCGCTCGACGAACGCCCGAATATGCGGCTGCATCGCCTCGACGTCCTTCGACAGGAACGACTTCTGCACGCTCGGCACGAGCCCGGTGTAGGTCATGTTGATGCCGGCGATCTTGACCTTCGTCGGCTCCTTGTAGAGGAAGTCGTGCAGCTGCTCGGGCGTGAAGTCGCGGATCGGGATGTCGGCGGGCACGAACCCGGACTCGGTGAACAGGCGCACCGCCCAGCCGGTCGCGTTGTAGCCGGGGATGGTGAGGGCGCCGTCGGCGAGCGACTTCGAGTCGTCGTACAGCTCGCCCAAGTCGATGTCGCTCACCGACCCCATGCCGTCGCAGCGCGGGCACATGCCGCCGAGGAAGATCTCGCCCTCGACGACGACCGTCTCGCCCTTCGAGTTGGTGCGCGTGCCGCTCGTCTGGGTGGTCGGGGTGTTGAACGAGAACGCGTTGGGCGGACCGATGAACGGGTCGCCCAGGCGGCTGAACACGATGCGCAGCATGGCGTTGGCATCCGTCGCCGTACCCACCGTCGAGCGCACGTTCGCGCCCATGCGCTCCTGGTCGACGATGATCGCCGTCGTCACGCCCTCGAGCCGGTCGACGTCGGGTCGGCTGGGGCTCGGCATGAAGCCCTGCACGAACGCGGGGTAGGTCTCGTTGATGAGCCGTTGCGACTCCGCCGCGATCGTCGCGAAGACGAGGCTCGACTTGCCGGATCCGGAGACCCCGGTGAACACGGTGAGGCGCCGCTTCGGGATGTCGACGCTCACATCCTTGAGGTTGTTCTCGCGCGCGCCCAGAACGCGGATGAGGTCGTGGCGGTCGGCGGGGTGCGCGGCTTCGAGCATTCCTCCACCGTAGCCACGACCGCGGACGCGGAGTGTCCGGCTTCGCACGTCGTCGGGGCGGTGGATGGTCGGCTAGAGTAGGACGCTGTGCCGGTCCGCCGGTGCGAAGCCACGGGCTGTGGCGCAGCTTGGTAGCGCACTTGACTGGGGGTCAAGGGGTCGCAGGTTCAAATCCTGTCAGCCCGACACCGTACGGCGATCCGCCGAACGAGGCCGGTCCACTCGCGAGAGGGCCGGCCTTTGTGCTGTCTCGGCACTGAGCCACCCGTTCGCTTTTCCGTAGACCCGCGGCGGCAGGGTCCCGCACCGTGACCGGTTCCCAGTAGTCTCACAACTGCGACTCACGCAGTCTCGGCCCGGGGGACCCGCTCTCGCTCGCTGCGGCACCGGTGTGGCCCTCTCGACGCCGCTCGTCGTCGGGGCGCTCGCGATCATGCTCGGCCTCGGCCTCTCGGTGACGAGCATCACGATGCGTCGCCGGCGCGGTCTCGCCGCGTAATCCCGCACCACGTCGAGAGGCCCCCGGATCCTCCAGGTCCGGGGCTTCTCGCCGTCCGGAGCACCCCGGCGAACCCGGGAGAATGGAGGCGTGAACACCCGACCTGCCGCTGACCGCGGGGACGTCCCCGCCGTCGACGTGACGGGCCTGTCGAAGCGCTTCGGCGAGCGACACGTCGTCTCCGATCTCTCCTTCCGCGTCGCCCCGGGCCGCGCCTTCGGCCTCCTCGGGCCGAACGGCTCCGGCAAGACGACGACCGTGCGGATGCTCAACGGACTGCTGACGCCGGATGCGGGCAGCATCCGCCTCTTCGGCCAGCCGGTCGAGCCGGGGCGTTCCGACGCGTTGCGGGCCCGCGTGGGGGTGCAGACCGACACGAACCTCTACGAGACGCTCAGCGCGGCCGAGAACCTGCGCATCTGGGGCTCGCTCTACGGCATGGACCGCGCGCGCCGGGACCGGCGCATCACCGAGGTGCTCGACGTGCTCGGGCTCGCCGAGCGCTCCGAGTCGCTCGTCGGCGAGTTCAGCAAGGGGATGCGCCAGAAGCTCGCCGTCGGGCGTGCCGTGCTGCATGAGCCGGAGCTGCTGTTCCTCGACGAGCCGACCGCGGGACTCGACCCGGAGGCGGCCGCCGACCTCATCGACTACCTCAAACAGATGATCACGGCCTCGAACACGACGGTCATCATCTGCACCCACCAGCTCCACGGCCTCGAGTCGCTGTGCGACGACATGGGGATCATCCGCCGCGGTCGCCTGCTCACGGCGGGTGCCGTCGACGACCTGCTGCGTGAGCGCTGGCCCGAGCGGCGCGTGCACATCGGGATCGCGGCGTCGGCCGCCCCCGACGTGCGGGCGGAGGCGGAGCGCGTGATCGCCGAGGTGGCGGGTCGCGCGCCCGTCGCCGACGAGTCCGGCCGCTTCGAGCTCTCGGCCGACGAGGAGACCGTGGCGGCGGTGGTCGCGGCGCTCGTCCGCGCCGGCGCCCCGGTGGTCGAGGTCGCGCCGCAGCAGCCGACGATCGAGGACTTCTACTTCGCCACGCTCGCGGAAGGGGCCGAATGATGATCGACCGTCAGCTCGTGGGCGCCGTCATCCGGAAGGACTGGCTGGAGGTGGCGCGCAACAAGCAGTTGCTCGCGCCGCTCGTCATCCTTCCGCTGCTGTTCGCGGCGGTGCTGCCGATCGCGGTGACCGTCGTCGGCGACAGCGGGATCCTCGCCGCAGGCGTCAATGGGATGCAGAGTTTCCTCGACAACCTTCCCGCCGGCATCGTGCCGGACGGGTACTCCGTCGAGCAGACCGTCGTCTACGCCGTGCTCGTCTACTTCATGGCGCCGTTCTTCCTCATCATCCCGCTCATGGTCGCGAGCATCACGGCGGCGTCGAGCTTCGTGGGGGAGAAGGAGCGGCACACCATCGAGGGGCTGCTCTACACGCCGCTCACCAACCGCGAGCTCGTGCTCGGCAAGGTGCTCGGCTCGGTCATCCCGTCGGTGCTGCTCACCTGGGCGGCGTTCGTGCTCTACACGGTCATCGTCGTGACGCTCGGCACCCCCGTCGTGGGCGAGGTGTTCTTCCCGACCTGGTCGTGGATCGTGCTCGTGCTCCTCCTCGTGCCGGCGGTCGCGTTCCTCGGGACGAGCCTCATCGTGGCGATCTCGGGACGCTCGACGACGATGCAGGGCGCGCAGAGCGTCGCCGTGCTGGTGATCTTCCCGATCATCGCGCTCGTCATCGGCCAGGCCACGGGCATCCTGCTCTTCGACGTCGGGGTCGCGCTCATCGCCTCGGCGGTCGTGATCGTCATCGACGTCGTCGCCTTCCTCGCGGTCGTGGCGCGGTTCGACCGGGAGCGGATCGTCACGAAGCTCTGATCCCGGGCCCGAAGGCGCCTAGGGTCGTCGCATCGGCCTGCTCACCTTCAGCATCAACGTCACCCTCGACGGGTGCGTCGACCACGAGGCGGGCATCGCCGACGACGAGACGCACGCGTTCTTCACCGGGATGCTGGAGCGCAGCGGCGCGATGCTCTGGGGTCGCACCACCTACGAGATGATGAGGGGCTACTGGCCCGCCGTCGCGCGGGGTGAGATCGACGCCGCCGACGCGGAGCGGGACTGGGCGATCAAATTGGATGCGATCCCCAAGTACGTCGTGTCGTCGTCCCGCACCGAGTATCCGTGGGCGAACAGCCACCGCCTCGATGGCGACCTCCGCACCGCCGTGCAGGATCTGAAGGCGGCGACCCCGGAGGGCGTTCTCCTCGGCAGCGTCACCCTCGCGGCCGAACTCGACCGGCTCGACCTCATCGACGAATACCTCTTCCTCGTGCACCCGCGGATCGCCGGGCACGGGCCGACGCTGTTCGAGAGCGGGCTGCCCCGCACGCGGCGCCTCGACCTCATCTCGGCGCAGCCGATGAGCAACGGCGTGTGCGTGATGCACTACCGGCGCGCGGACTGACCTCCGCGGCTGCCTAGGCTGGTCGCATGGCGGCCGGCGCGACGATCCACACCTTCGAGGTGCAGCTGGCCGACATGGATCGCGGTGTCTACGAGCAGTTCACGGTGCGCGCGGCACGGCATCCGTCCGAGACGGAGGCGTACCTCGTCACGCGCGTGCTCGCCTATTGCCTCGAGTACGAGGAGGGCATCGCGTTCGGCGACGGCATCTCGGCGACCGATGAGCCGGCCGTCGTCGTGCGCGACCTGAGCGGCAAGCTGCTGGCCTGGATCGAGATCGGTGCCCCGGATGCGGCGCGGCTGCACACGGGCAGCAAGGCGGCGGAGCGCACCGTGGTCTACACGCACCGCGACCCCGCGAAGGTCGCGGCGCCGTGGGCGGGGGCGAAGATCCACCGCGCCGACGAGATCCTTCTGCACAACTTCGATCCCGGGTTCGTGGATGCCGCCGTCGACGCGCTCGAGCGACGCAACGAGGTCACCCTCACCGTCACCGAGCGGCAGATCTACCTCGAACTCAACGGCACGCACCTGTCGTCGGCGATCCACTCGCGCCCGGTCGCTGACTGACGCCTCGCGGCGCCGACTCAGGCGGTGCGGCCGCGAGTCCGGTGAGCAGCAGCCTGCCGACGGCGTCGAGCCGCCCTCGCTGATCGCGCGCGGAACTGGTGCGCCTCGTGCACTGGGACGGGTTCAGCATCCGCGAAGCGGGCGAGTTGCTGCGCATCCCGTCGTCGACCGCGCAGGATCGCTACGCGCAGGCGCGAACGACTGCGGGCGCGACCGGGTCACCTCGCCGAGGCGATCACGGATCCGGCTGACGCGAGTCGAAGTCGTGCCGCCGCCGGCGACGACCGTATCCGTCGCGGAGGGTGACGGGGATCGTCGCGATCGCTGCGGCGAGTCCGAGGGCACTGAGGGCGAGGGCGAAAGGGAGGGCGTCGACCACGATCTGCTCCTTCCGGGATCCGGGAGAGTCTCCCGATGCACCGGACGCTAGCAACGCGCGATGCGGCGGAACGGGGTTTGTCGCGAATGCACCGGACGACGGCGGGATCGCGTCGACCGCGGGGTCCGGCGTCCTACCGGACGGGCTCGCACCAGGCGATCACCCAGTTGAGGACCTGGGCGCGGATGTCGCCGGGACTGGCCAGTTCGATCGTGCCGACGTCGCCGGAGGCGTCCACCTCGAGGGTGAAGATCGTGCCGCGCTTGTCCTCCTGAACCGCGTGCGGATCGCACCGCTGGGGGAGTACGGGCAGGTGCAGCACCGTCGTCTCCGTCGAGCCCACCCCGACGACGACGTCGAGCTCGAGTCGCTGCTGGGAGTCGGCGAACTGCAGGAGGTTGGTCGCGCGGATCGCGCTGACCCGGGCATCCGCGTGGCCGGTCGGGGTGACGATCAGCAGCAGTTCCGCGGGCTCGCCCGGGTCGCTCGGGATGAACCCCTCGATGCCGAGGGATGCCGCGGCGCTCAGCGACTGGGCGAGGCACTCGCGCTCGTGCAGCGGACGGAGGAAGTCGATCGGGTCGGGCAGGCCGGTCGTGAGCGTGCGCGCCTCGCCGTCGATCACGTAGTCGAGCGTCGCGCGCGGGGTCGCGGTGCTCGGCACGTCGCACGCGACCGCGGGGAGGGCGATGCGGATGCCGACGGAGGCGCCGGCCGGGATGATCGACTCCCGGTCGATGACGCGGCCGAGCGGCTCGGCGAAGCGCGGGTCGTCCACGGTGACGTCGCCCACCGTGATCGCCTCGGCGGTGTCGTTGGTGACGACGAGCTTCGCCTCGCGGATCGCGACATCCGACCGGTACTGGGTGATGTGGGCGGAGATCGCGTCGGGCTCGGGCGTCGCGCATCCGCAGAGTGCGGCGACGGCGACGACGGCGAGCGCCCCCGCGACGGTGGCCCGCGTCATGAGGCCCCGCGCGAGCTGTTGATCGTGCGGCCGCGCACGATCCCGATGAACGTGTCGCAGAGCGGGTGTGCCCCGTCCTGCGGCCAGACGAGCGAGACGCCGGAGTCGGGGGCGTCCTCGACCGGGCGGGCGACGACATCTTTGCGGGAGTGCAGCCGCGCGATCGACTGCGGCACGACGGCGACCGCGACGTTCGCGGCGACGAGCTCCACCGCATCCGCGCCGTCGCCCGCGACGAGGTCGACGTCGAGCACGTTCTCGCCCGCGAGGTCGGCGAGGCGGGCGCTGTCGAGCGCGGCGACGAGCGAGTCGCGCGGCGCGATCACGACCGGCTGCTCCCGGTAGAGGGGGATGGCGTGCCAGCGGTCGTCGGCGACGGTGTCGCGCAGCAGGGCCATGTGCGCCGAGCCGTCCTCGAGCGCCGCGCGCGCGGCATCCTGGGTCATCGGCCGCAGGTCGAGCAGCCCGGCGCGGCGATCGCGCCAGATGCGCTCCCACTTGCCGGGCGTCACGCCGGGGACGAAGGCGACGACGAACGGCTCGGACATGGCGCCCAGGCTATCCGGGAGTGGGGGTCGGCTGCCGAGCAGTCACGTACCGTAGGAGCATGACCGACGCCCCGCGCGAGGACCGCCGCCAGCAGCCGAAGCCCCCGAAGGAGCAGCTGCTCAGCCCGAAGACGGCGGCCGACAAGCTCGGCGTCTACCTGCCGGCGACCCCGGAGGAGTTCCTGGCGGCGCCGATCGCGCGTTCCGCGCTCCAGACGCTGCAGGCCGACCCGCCGGAGTGGCTGGTCACCCTGCGCAAGGAGGGGCCGCATCCGCGCAAGGAGACGGCGCGTCGGCTCGGGGTCTCGAACTCCGCCCTCGCCCGCGCGGGTGTGAGCGACGCGATGACGACCGCCGAGATCCGCGCGCTGCTCGACGAGCGCCCCGACTGGCTGATCGCCGAGCGCGACAAGTTCGCCCCCGGCACCGGCGTCGTGCCCGGAACCGCGGTGGGCGAACGCCCGACGAATCCGGACTGATCCTCAGCGCTCGCGGCGAGATGTTGGCAGGATGTGCGGTATGCCGCGCGGAGGACGCCACCCCCAGCCGCAACCGCGGAGTGCTCGCACGCCCCTGACGGTGATCCAGCACTCGCCGGATCCCGAGCATCCCGACGGTCACGTGTACCGGCCGCGCTCGGTCGCGGAGAAGCTCCGGATGCTCGGGCTCAGTCGCACGGGCGCGCTCCTGCTGCTCATCGCGACGGCCGCCGCCATCCTCTGGGCGAACCTCGCCCACGACTCCTACGAGGGGTGGTGGGAGACGCACTTCACGATCGGCATCGCCGACTTGACGCTCGACTTCACGTTGCACGCGCTCGTCAACGACGCCCTCATGGCGGTGTTCTTCTTCACGGTCGGTCTCGAGGTGCGACGCGAGTTCGCGATCGGCGAGCTGACGAGCCTCGCCCGCGCCGCGGTCCCGGTCGTCGCCGCCGTGCTGGGCCTCGCGGTGCCGGCGTTGCTCTACGTGTTCGTCGTCAACGGCACGGGCTTCGAGTACGCGTGGGGGGTCGTGATCTCGACCGACACGGCCTTCCTCGTCGGCGCGCTCGCCCTCATCGGCCCGCACGCCTCCGGGCGCCTGCGCATCTTCCTGCTGACCCTCGCGGTCGTCGACGACATCGGCGCGCTCAGCATCATCGCGTTGTTCTACACGGAGTCGTTCGACCCGTGGCCGCTCATCATCGCCGCGCTCGGACTCGCCGGGGTGTACTTCACCCGGTACCTGCGCGGCGGACGGGGCCCCGTCTACGTCACGCTCGCGATCATCGTGTGGGGTGCGTTCCTGGCCTCGGGCGTGCATCCGACGCTCGCCGGGGTCGCGATCGCGCTGCTCGTGCCGGTCTACCGCCCGAACCGCCGTGACGTCGAGCACGCGCTGGAACTCGCGCGCACCTTCCGCCAGTCGCCGAACTCCGACTACGCGCGGGCCGCCGCCAACTCGCTGCGCGAGTCGATCTCGATCAACGAGCGGCTCACCTCCGCGTACGCCCCCTACGTCGCCTACGTCGTACTCCCGCTGTTCGCGCTTGCCAACGCGGGTGTCCAGGTGAGCGGCGATGTGCTCGCGGCGGCCCTGACCTCTCCGATCACGTGGGGCGTCGTACTCGGTCTCGTCGTCGGCAAGTTCGTCGGCATCTTCGGCTCGACCGCCCTCATGCGCCTGTTCCGCGTGGGCGAGTTCGGTCCCGGGCTCACGCCCGACCGCATCGCGGGCGGGGCGCTGCTGAGCGGCATCGGGTTCACCATCTCGCTGTTCATCGTCGACCTCGCGATCGATGACCCGCTCGTCGCCAACGAGGCGCGGATCGGCGTGCTCGCCGCATCCGTCATCGCCCTCGTGCTCGCGACGATCGTGTTCCGCATCTCCGACGCCGTGCACCCGGCGAAGGAGGGCGGCAAGGTGCTCAACCGCCCGGTCGACCCCGCGCGCGACCACATCTACGGCACCATGGACGCGCCGTTCGAGATCGTCGAGTACGGCGACTTCCAGTGCGAGTTCTGCTCGAAGGCGTCGGGCGTCGTGCAGGAGGTGCACGCGCAGTTCGGCGACCGGATGCGCTACGTCTGGCGGCACGCCCCGCTCACCCGGTTCCACCCGAACGCGCTCGCGGCGGCGGAGGCGTCGGAGGCGGCCGCCAACCAGGGCAGGTTCTTCGAGTACGAGCGCGCCCTGTTCGAGCACCAGGACGACCAGCTGCCGAGCGACCTCCTGCGCCGCGCGCAGGAGCTGGGCCTCGACCTCGAGCGCTTCGAGCGGGACCTCAGTTCGCCCGAGGTCGCGGCGCGCGTGCGCGACGACATGCTCGACGCCGAGGAGCTCGACATCACCGCGGTGCCGACGTTCTTCATCAACGGCCGCCGGCACACCGGTCCGTTCGACGCGCAGACGCTCATCCGCGCGCTCGAGGCTCCCCGCCCCTAGTCGCTGGCGGGTCGCGGGGCGGCCGACCTGTTCGAGCGGCCGCGGGTGAGAATGGAGGCGTGACCGACGCGACGCCCTGCCCGTGCGGCTCGGGGGAGTCGTACGCGGGATGCTGCGGTCCGCTCCACGAGGGAGCCCCGGCACTCACCGCCGTCGCTCTCATGCGCTCGCGATTCAGCGCCTTCGCCCTCGGACTCGCCCCCTACCTGCTCGCGAGCTGGCATCCGTCGACCCGGCCCGCGGAACTCGACCTCGACGACGGCACCGTATGGCGGCGGCTGCAGATCGTCGACACCGTCGCGGGCGGGGCGGACGACGCCGAGGGGGTCGTCGAGTTCCGCGCGTCGTACCGCGCGCCCGAGGGGGCGGGGCTCTTGCACGAGCGCAGCCGCTTCACGCGCGTCGACGGGCGCTGGGTGTACGTCGACGGAGACATCCTCGGCTGACCGCGCCGCCCGGCGCTCAGGTTCCCGAGCCCGCGCACCCGTACCCTGGAGGGATGACCGACACCCCCGTGCGCAGCACCGTGCGTCAGGTGCGCCCGAAGACGGAGGGCTGGTCGCAGAAGCTCGACTCCGAGGGTCGCCCGCTGCTTCAGTTCGCGAGCCCGAAGCGCGGCAAGCCGCCCGAGCACCTCGCCGACTTCACCCCTGAGGAGCGGGCCGCGAAGATCGAGGCGCTCGGGATGCCGAAGTACCGCGCGAAGCAGATCTCGACGCACTACTTCAGCCACTACACGTCCGACCCCGCCGCGATGACCGACCTCCCGGCGGCGGGCCGCGCGGAACTCGTCGCGGGGCTGCTGCCGCCGCTGCTGACCGAGGTGCGTCGGCTCGAGACCGACCGCGGCGACACGATCAAGTTCCTCTGGCGGCTGCACGACGGCGCGCTCGTCGAGTCCGTGCTCATGCGCTACCCGGGGCGCATCACGCTGTGCATCTCGTCGCAGGCCGGATGCGGCATGAACTGCCCGTTCTGCGCGACCGGCCAGGCGGGGCTCACCCGCAACCTCTCGACGGCCGAGATCGTCGACCAGGTGGTGCGCGCCAACAAGGTCATCGCCGAGGGCCGGCTGGGCGGCAAGAAGAAGACCGACCACTCGATGGAGCGCGTCAGCAACATCGTGTTCATGGGCATGGGCGAGCCGCTCGCCAACTACGCGCGCGTCATGAAGGCGATCCGTACGATGGTCGCGCCGCAGCCGGAGGGGCTCGGGATGAGCGCCCGCGGCATCACCGTCTCGACGGTGGGGCTCGCGCCGGCGATCGGAAAGCTCGCGGCGGAGGACATCCCGGTGACGTTCGCGCTGTCGTTGCACGCGCCCGACGACGAGCTGCGGGACGAACTCATCCCGGTGAACTCGCGCTGGAAGGTCGACGAGGTGCTCGACGCGGCGCGCGCCTACTTCGACGCCACGAAGCGTCGCGTGTCGATCGAGTACGCGCTCATCAAGGACATGAACGACCACGGCTGGCGCGCCGACCTGCTCGGCGACAAGCTCAACGCGCGTGGGCGCGGCTGGGTGCACGTCAACCCGATCCCGCTCAACCCGACGCCGGGCTCCATCTGGACCTCGAGCGACCCGGAGGTGCAGGACGAGTTCGTGCGCCGGCTGGAGGCGAAGGGCATCCCGACGACGCTGCGCGACACCCGCGGCAAGGAGATCGACGGCGCCTGCGGCCAGCTCGCGGCGGCCGACGAGTCGTGACGCCCGGAAGCTGACGACACCTCTAGACTCGGGCGCATGTCCGACACCAGCGACCAGAACGTTCCGTCCACCGAGCCCTCGAACTCGGCCGTCCCCGAGGTGCCGGCGGCGCCGCTCCCGCCGGAGAACATCCTCCGCGGAACGCTGCTCGCGCTCATCGTGCTCCCCGTCGGGATGCTCGTCTACCTCGGCATCTGGCAGCTCGGCTTCATCTCGGCGATCGCGGGCTTCCTGGTCGCGTTCGGTGCCTTCTTCCTCTACCGTCTCGGCTCGGGGGGCCGCATCTCGATCCCCGGCGCGCTCATCATCACGGGCATCACGGTCGTGACCCTCGTGCTCGCGTTCCTCTGGGCGACGGCGTCGCAGTACGTCGAGAACGCCCCCGCGTCGTTCGGGTCGTCGTGGTGGGAGATCATGCTCAACCCGGGCTTCATCGGCGCCGCGGTCTCCAACGAGATCCAGTACTACTTCGGCGACTTCGCCTGGAACGGCGGACTCACCCTCCTCTTCGGTCTGCTCGGCTGCTTCGCCGTGCTGCGCAACGTCTTCTTCCAGGCACGTCAGCCCGCGGCGGCCGACCCGACGCAGCCCGCGCCGCCGGCCCCGCCCGCGCCGCCGGCCCCGCCCGCGCCGCCCGCGGCGTAACGCCCCGGATCGCAGCTCAGGCGGCCGGGAGGGCGCCGAGGATGCGGGTCATCGCCGAGGCGAGGCCCCACCGCTCGGCGAACTCCCGCGCCGCCTGCGCCGTCTCGGCATCCACCGGGCGGATGCGGGCATCCACCTCCGGCAGGTCGAGGTCGCGCACGACGTTCACGACCTTCGGCGCGACCGCGAGGTAGTCCGCGGCGGCGAGCAGTTTCGCCCGGACGCCCGCGGAGAGCGCCGAGCCCGGGTCGGCGACCGCGGCGAGGATGCCGTCGAGGCTCCCGAAGTCGCGCAGCAATCCCGCGGCGGTCTTCTCGCCGACGCCCGCCACGCCGGGGAGGCCGTCGGAGGCATCCCCGCGCATCGTCGCGAAGTCGGCGTACTGGGCGGGGGAGATGCCGTACTTCGCCTGCACCGCGGCGCCGTCGAGGATCTCGAGGTTCGACATCCCGCGTCCCGTGTAGATGACGCGGACGTCGCGCGCGTCGTCGACGAGCTGGAAGAGGTCGCGGTCACCCGTGACGACGTCGACCGGCATCGGTGCGGTCGAGGCGAGGGTGCCGATGACGTCGTCGGCCTCGTGCTCGGCGGCGCCGACGATCGGGATGCCGAGCAGCGTCAGCGACTCGGCGATGATCGGCACCTGCGCGGTGAGCGGATCGGGGACGTCCTCGACATCCGGTCCCAGCTCGACCACTTCGGCGACGCGGTGGGTCTTGTACGACGGGATGAGGTCGACCCGCCACTGCGGACGCCAGTCGTCGTCCCAGCAGGCGACGAGGTGCGTCGGCTGGAACTGGGCGACGAGCCGCGCGACGATGTCGAGCGTGCCGCGGGCCGCGTTGACGATCGTGCCGTCGGGAGCGGTCACCGAGTCGGGGACGCCGTAGAACGCGCGGAAGTAGATCCCGGCCGTGTCGAGGAGCATGAGGCGGTCGGTCATGCCGCCCATCGTGTCACGAGCGCCTCCCCCGCCGCCGATACGGTGTGGGCATGAGACTCCGCGTTCCCGTCGCACTCTCCGTCACCGCACTCCTGCTGTCCGGCTGTGCCGCGACCCCGGTCGCCGAAGACCCGGCTGAGACCACCGTCGAGGTGCCCGCCGGCTCGGCGCCGGTCTCGGCCGAGGAACTGGGCGAGGGCGATCTCGCGGCGGCCGTCGACATCGAGGTCGAGGGCCCCGTGCAGGTGAACCACCGCCTCATCACGATCGCCCCCGGCGCCGGAACGGGGGAGCACTGCCACTACGGCAACCTCATCGGCACGGTCGAGAGCGGCGAGCTGACGCACTACGCGCCGATCTACCCCGGCGGCGTGCACGTCTACCGCACCGGCGACGCGCTCGTCGAGGGCGCGGGGTACGTGCACGAGGGCAGGAACGAGGGCACCGTCGACCTCGTCCTGCGCGTGACCTACGTGACCCCCGAGGGGCAGCCGCTCGCCGAATCCGACCTCGCGAACTGCGACGACTGACGCCGTAAGCCCGGTCAGACCGGGCGCGGTCCCTGCGGCCCGGCGCTTCCGCCGCGCGCGAGCCGCATGAGGTCGCTGTCGAGCTGGATGCCGGGGTCGTTCACCGAGCCGAACTGCGTCTGGTAGCGGGTCGCGTTGCCGGCCCGCACGGTCGCCGCGAACCCGGCGTCCATGAGGGCGACGAGTTCGAGCGCGGCGCGGTCGATGCGTGAGGTGAGCGCGGCGTCGCTCCAGTCCTCGGGGGCGGCGAACAGCGCCGTCGGCACGCTGATCGCGCGGAGGTAGCCGAACATCCCGCGCAACTGGTCGTCGGCGACGAGGGCGTGCCGCGCCGTGCCGGCCGTCGCCGCGAGGACGACGGGCGTGCCGATCAGGCTGTCGGTCTCGAGCACCTGGAAGAACGAGGTGAAGAGCCCGCTCGGGCCGGCGGCGTACACGGGCGTGGCCGCGACGACGCCGTCGGCCGCGGCGATCGCGTCCATCGCGGAGCGGAGGCCCGATCCGACGTGTTGGGAGACGAGCGCGGTCGTCACCTCCTGGGCGATCTCCCGGAGGTCGACCACCCGGATCGCCACCGGCTCGGCGGAGTGGTGCGCGACGCGCTGGGCGACGCGGTCGGCGAGCATCCGCGTCGACGACGGGTCGCTCGTGCCGCCGCTGACGACGACGAGGCTGCGGGTCATGGTCATCCTTCTTCCTGCCCGAGCAGGGCCCGGGCGATCCTCTGCAGTTCGCGCAGGTCGGCGTCGCTCACGCCGGTGCGGGTCATCGCGTCGGCGACGTCCTGCGCGTGGGCGCGCCCGACGGTGCGCTGCGCCTCACGGCCCGCCGCGGTGAGGGCGAGCCGCACGACGCGGCGGTCGCCGGCATCCACGCTCCGGTCGACGAGGCCGCGTTCGACGAGCCGGTCGACCATCCGCGAGAGCGCCGGCTGGCTGAGGAGCACGCGCCGGTGCAGGTCGGTGAGCCGCACCGGCGCCTCCTCCTTGGCGAGCGTGTAGAGCACGTCGTACTCCTTCATCGACACGTCGCCCCAGATGGGCTCGGCCGCGAACGACTTCATGAACGTCGCGTGCACGGTGAGCAGCGACTCCCACGCGTCGTTCGCGAGGCGGGCGCGACCGGACATCAGGCCGCCTCGTCGCCCGTCGCCGGCTCGTCGATGTAGGGCGAGCCACCCGTGACGTTGTCGCCGCGGTTCGCGTTGGGGCGCGGCTGGCGCGGGGCGGCATCCCCGTACTTGGCCGTCACGAGGGAGGCGTGGGTCGGGGCGTCCGGAACCTCCGGGTCGCGCCGCGCGGCGAGCTCCTTGCGCAGCACCGGCACGACCTCGCCGCCGAGCAGCTCGAGCTGGTCGAGCACCATCGGCAGCGGGAGTCCCGCGTGGTCGATGAGGAAGAGCTGGCGCTGGTAGTCGCCGAAGTGCTCGCGGAAGGTCAGGGTCTTGTCGATGACCTCCTGCGGGGATCCCACCGAGAGCGGGGTCTGCGCGGCGAAGTCCTCCATCTTCGGCCCGTGCCCGTAGACCGGGGCCTCGTTGAAGTAGGGGCGGAATCCGTCCCAGGCGTCCTGCGACTTCTTCGCGATGAACGCCTGTCCGCCGAGACCGACGATCGCCTGCTTCGCGGAGCCGTGGCCGTAGTGCTCGAAGCGCTCCCGGTAGAAGTCGATGAGCCGCATGTAGTGCTCCTTCGGCCAGAAGATGTTGTTCGCGAAGAAGCCGTCGCCGTAGTACGCCGCCTGCTCGGCGATCTCGGGCGTGCGGATGCTGCCGTGCCAGACGAACGGCGGCACATCGTCGAGCGGGCGCGGCGTCGAGGTGAAGCCCTGGAGCGGCGTGCGGTAACGGCCCTCCCAGTCGACGACGTCCTCCCGCCACAGCCGGTGCAGCAGGTTGTAGTTCTCGAGGGCGATCGGCAGCGACTGGCGGATGTCCTGCCCGAACCACGGGTAGACGGGCGCGGTGTTGCCGCGGCCGAGCATGAGGTCCATACGGCCGTCGGCGAGGTGCTGGAGCATCGCGTACTCCTCGGCGATGCGCACCGGGTCGTTCGTGGTGATGAGCGTCGTCGACGTCGTCAGCACGAGCTTGGTGGTGAGCGCCGCGATGTGCGCGAGCAGCGTCGTGGGCGAGGAGGAGAAGAACGGTGGGTTGTGGTGCTCGCCGATGGCGAAGACGTCGAGTCCGACCTCTTCGGTCTTGCGTGCGATCGCGACGGCCGCCTTGATGCGCTCCGCCTCGCTCGGGGTCTGCTCCGAGACGGGGTCGCGCGTGATGTCGCTGACCGAGAACACTCCGAACTGCATGGGGACCAACTCCTGCCGGTTGTATGCGTTTGCATGGAACTGTAACGCGGGACGGCGGGAACTATTCCGCGTGGCCGGCATGAGATCGCGAAACGGCAACGAATCCGCGTCGGGCGCCTTCCATGGCGCCGATTCCGCCACGAATGTCGGTCGTTCGCGGTCGAGTGCAGCTATGACCGGATGGCCGCTCGAGACCGACGAGACGTACGTGCTCGCGGGGCCCGAGCGCGCCGACGTGCGGGCCGAGTTCGCGATGGCGCGCGCCGAGTACGCCGCCCGCCAGGAGCGCCGCGCGGCCGCCGAGAAGATGGCGGTGATCGCGGATGTCCTCGCCGAGGCCCGCCGGCATCCCGAGGTCTACCTGCCGCTCGCCGACGAGCCCACCGAGGCCCAGATCTCGATCGCCGTGGATGCCGCCGTCGCCGACGTCGCGATGCGGCTCGCGGTCGCCGAGGGCACCGTGGTCGCGCTCGCGCGCCAGGCCGCCATCCTGCGCGCCCGGGCCGCGCGCTTCTGGGCGGCGTTCCGCGAGGGCGAGGTGGCGGTCGCGAACGCGCGCGTCGCCGCCGAGACGCTCGACTCGCTGCCCGTCGACCGCGACGCCGACGAGCGCTTCGAGTCGGCGGTGCTCGCCGTCGCCGATCTCGCCCCCGCCAGATTCCGCGACCGCGTGCGGCGGCTGCGCGACGCCGCGCACCCGCGCCCGCTCGACGAGCGCCACCGGGAGGCCGCCGGCGCCCGGCGCGCGTGGTGCGAGCACGGCGACGACGCGATGGCCGAGTTCGGCCTGCACCTGTCGTCGGCGGATGCCGAACTCGCCTGGTTGCGCATCGACGGAGCGGCCCGGCATCTCGCCGCGGCGGAGGGGGAGTCGCGCACCCTCGACCAGTTGCGCGCCGACATCGCCGCCGACCTCCTCACCGGACGGGCCGACCCCGCCACGGCGCCGCGCATCTCCGTCACCGTCGGCGTGCCCGTGCTCACGCTGCTCGGCGCCGAGCAGACCCCCGCGACCCTCGACGGCCGCGTCCCGATCGACCCGGAGACGGCGCGCCGGCTGGCCGCGGGAGCGACGTCCTTCCATCGCGTGCTCACGCATCCCGTGTCGAGCGTCGTGCTCGACGTCGACCGCACGACCTACCGCCCGCCCGCCGATCTCGCGCGCCTGCTCGCCCTGCGCGACGGCACGTGCACCTTCCCCGGCTGCGGACGCCGGGCGGCGGGATGCGACCTCGACCACGTCGTGGCTTGGGCCGACGGCGGCGTCACCTCGGCCGCCAACCTCGGCCATCTGTCGCGCCGACATCACACACTCAAGCACCGATCCCGCTGGAGCGTCGCCCGCGCTCCCGACGGACGCACGACGTGGACGAGTCCCACCGGCGCCACGCGCACGAGCGATCCACCGCCGTTCTGACCTGCGGGGCACGGCGCAACCCCTCGACCCGTGCGGGCGGGCGGAGGAGGATGGCGCCATGAGCGTGCTCAACCCCTACCTCAATTTCCGTGGCGACGCCCGGCAGGCGCTGGAGTTCTACCATTCGGTCTTCGGCGGCGAGCTCACGGTCTCGACGTTCCAGGAGCTCGGCGCCACCGACATCCCGGATGCCGAGAAGAACCTGGTCATGCACGGCCAGCTCGAGTCGCCGTCGGGATTCACCCTCATGGCGTCCGACGTGCCGGGCCACATGGACTACACCGTCGGCGTCAACTCGTTCTCGGTGTCGCTCAGCGGGTTCGCGGCCGACGCGGCGGAGTTGCGCGGCTACTGGGACAAGCTCGGTGAGAGCGCCACGATCGACCAGCCGCTCGAGACGGCTCCGTGGGGCGCGACGTTCGGGATGCTGACCGACAAGTTCGGCATCCATTGGCTCGTCAACATCTCGGCGAGGAACGACTGATGCCGGCGGAGGCGATCGTCCTCGACGTCCCCGGCCCGCACGGCACCCGCCAGGTGCGGCTCTCGAGCCCGAGCCGGGTCCTCTGGCCCGAGGTGGGCATCACCAAGCTCGAGCTCGCGCAATACGCGATCGACATCGCCGACGCCTTCCTCGCCGCCAACGGCGACCGCCCCGTCGCGCTCGAGCGGTACTCGGCGGGGGTCGACGGCGAGAGCTTCTTCTCCAAGAACCCGCCGAAGGGCGCCCCCGAGTGGCTGGAGAGCATCCCGGTGGTGTTCCCGAGTGCGCGCTCGCACCCGCTCGTCGTGCTCACCGAGCCGGCGGCGATCGTCTGGGCGATCCAGATGAACACGATCGTGTTCCACCCGTGGCCGTCGCGCACCGCCAACACCGACAACCCCGACCAGTTGCGCATCGACCTCGACCCGCAGCCGGGCACCGGGTTCGCCGAGGCGATTCCCGCGGCCCTCGAGATGCGCGAGGTGCTGCGCGAGGCCGGGCTCGAGGGCTGGATCAAGACGAGCGGCAACCGTGGCATCCACCTCTACGCGCCGATCGTGCCCGAGTGGGAGTTCCTCGACGTGCGGCACGCGGTCATCGCCGCCGCGCGCGAACTCGAGCGGCGGATGCCCGACAAGGTCACGACGTCGTGGTGGAAGGAGGAGCGCGGGGAGAAGATCTTCGTCGACTTCAACCAGGCCAACCGCGACCGCACGATCGCCGGCGCCTACAGCCCGCGGGCGAAGCCGCACGCCCCCGTCTCCACCCCGATCACGTGGGAGGAGCTGCCCGACGCCGACCCGCGCGACTTCACCGTGCGCACCGTGCCGGAGCGACTGCGCACCACGGGGGATGCCTGGGCGGGGTTCTTCGAGAATCCCGGTCGCATCGACACGCTGCTCGACTGGTGGGAGCGGGACCTCGCCGACGGACTCGGCGAGATGCCGTTCCCGCCCGACTACCCGAAGATGCCGGGGGAGCCGCCGCGCGTGCAGCCGAGCAAGAAGAACGCCGCCAACTGGGACGCCGACGGCAACCCCGTCTGATCGCTACTGCAGCACGTCGTCGAGGTCGTAGACCGTCGGCACCTCGAGCTGCTCGTAGGTGCACGAGCGCGGGTCGCGATCCGGCCGCCAGCGCTCGAACTGCACCGTGTGCCGGAACCGCCATCCCTCCATCTGGTCGTAGCGCACTTCGAGCACGCGCTCGGGCCGCAGCTGCACGAACGAGGTGTCCTTGCCGGCGGCGGCGAACCGCGACCGCTCCTTCTCGCCGGTCACCGCGGCGCCGGAGTCGTCGCGCACGACCGACGGCTCGAGCTCCTCGACGAGCTCCTTCCGGCGGGCGTCGCTGAACGCCGAGACCCCGCCCACCGTGTAGAGCTCGCCGTCCTCGCCGTAGAGCCCCACGAGCAGCGACCCGACCCCCGAGCCTGACTTGTGGATGCGGTAGCCGAGCAGCACGACATCCGCCGTGCGCTTGTGCTTGATCTTGAACATCGCGCGCTTGCCCGGCTGGTACACGCCGTCGAGCGGCTTCGCGACGACGCCGTCGAGACCGGCGCCCTCGAACTCGTCGAGCCAGCGGCGGGCGAGGTCGACATCCGTGGTCGTGCGCGTGAGGTGCAGGGGAGCCGGGACGCCGGCGAAGAGCTCCTCCAGCGCGGCCCGGCGCTCGCGCAGCGGCGACCCGGTCAGGTCGCGATCCCCGACGGCGAGCAGGTCGAACGCGACGAACGACGCGGGAGTCTCGGCGGCGAGCCGGGTGACCCGCGACTCGGCGGGATGGATGCGCTGGGTGAGGGCATCCCACTGAAGTCGCCGCCGGCCGTCCACCTCGAGGGTGACGACGATCTCCCCGTCGAGCACACAGGGCCCCGGCAGCAGGCGGGCGAAGGCATCCACGAGTTCCGGGAAGTACCGCGTGAGCGGCTTCTCGCCGCGGCTGCCGATCTCGACGGTCGAGCCGTCGAACGACACGATGCCGCGGAACCCGTCCCACTTCGGCTCGTACAGCAGGTCGCCGTCGGGCAGCTTGTCGACCGCCTTCGCGAGCATCGGTGCGGGGATCTCGAACGCCATCCCCCGATTCTGGCCCCCGATGCTCCAGGTAGCATCGATGACCGTGACCACGCCCGGCCGATTCATCGTGCTCGAGGGCCTCGACGGCGCCGGGACGACCACGCAGGGGCAGATCCTCCGGGACCGCCTCCAGGACCTCGGCCTCGCCGTGGAACTCACGAAGGAGCCGACGGATTCGGCGCTCGGGGTCATCGCCCGCAGTTTCACCGACGGCCGCATCCACCTCGAGCCGGAGACGGTCGCCCTCACCTTCGCGGCCGATCGCATCGAGCACACCGTCGAGATCCGCGCGCTCCTGGCGACCGGAACCTGGGTGATCAGCGACCGCTACGTCGCCTCGTCGCTGTCGTACCAGACCTCGCAGGGGCTGCCGTTCGAGTGGGTGCGCACCCTCAACTCCCGCGCGATGGAGCCCGACGCGACCGTGTTCGTCGACACCTCGGTCGCCACGTGCGTCGAGCGGCTGGAAGCCCGCGGCGAGTTCAACACAGGCCCGTTCGACAAGGCCGCGGCGCTGGAGAAGGCGCGCGACCTCTACCTTCAGGCGTTCCAGTCCGACGTGCCGCTCGGCGAACTGGTGACCGTCGACGGCGACGGCTCGCGCGACGAGGTCGCCGACGCGATCTGGGCGTCCCTGGCCCGCTTCCGCTGATGGGCTTCACCCGGGCGCACCTGATGACCTACCGGGATGCCTCCGTGCCCGATCTCGTCGGGCCCGGCCTCCGCCTGCTCTTCGTCGGCATCAACCCCGGGCTCTGGACGGCGGCGACGCAGACGCACTTCGCGTTCCCCGGCAACCGCTTCTACCCGGCGCTCGTCGCGGCGGGCATCCTCGACGAGCTCCCCGACTTCGCGAACGGGATGACGGATGCCGACCGCGCCGCCTTCACCGCCCGCGGCCTCGGCGTCTCCAACTTCGTCAATCGCGCGACGGCCCGGGCCGACGAACTCTCCCGCGAGGAGTTCCGCGCCGGGGCTGAGCGGCTGCGCGAGAACGTCCGCGCGTGGAAGCCCCGCGTCGTCGCGGTGCTCGGACTGGGTGCCTACCGCGAAGGGTTCGGGCAGCCCAAGGCCGCCCGCGGTCGTCAGCCCGAGCCGCTCGAGGGCGCCGAGCTCTGGCTGCTGCCGAACCCGAGCCCGCTCAACGGGCACGAGTCGGTGGCGTCGCTCGCCGCCGCCTACGCCGAACCCGCGCGCGCCGCGGGCATCATCCCCTGAGCCCCGCGAGCCGCGCCGCCGCCGCTCGCAGCACCTCGGGCCGCTTGCAGTACGCGAATCGCACGAGCCCCGCGTAGGTCGCCGGGTTCGCCGCGAACGCCGAGACCGGGATTCCGACCACTCCGGCGGTCGTCGCGAGCTCACGGCAGAAGGCGGCTGCATCCGTCGCACCGAGCGGGCGGGCGTCGGCGATCACGAAGTATGAGCCGCCGGGGAGCGAAATCTCCAGGCCCGCCGCCTCGAGACCCTCGACGAGGATGTCGCGCTGCTGCCGCATCCGCTCGGCGATGCCGGTGTAGAACGCGTCGGGGAGGTCGAGTCCGACGGCGATCGCGGGCTGGAACGGGGCGCCGTTCACGTAGGTCAGGTACTGCTTGACGCTCAGCACCGCCGTGACCAGGGCGGCGGGCGCGATCAGCCACCCCACCTTCCAGCCGGTCGTCGAGAACGTCTTGCCGGCCGACGAGATCGTGAGGGTCCGCCCGGCGGCCCCGGGCAGGGTCGCGATCGGCTCGTGCGGAGTGTCGAAGCGCAGGTGCTCGTAGACCTCGTCGGTGACGATGAGCGCGTCGTGGCGCTCGGCCAGGTCGACGATCAGCTCGCGCGTCGCCCGGTCGAGCACGGCGCCCGTGGGGTTGTGCGGGTCGTTGACGAGGACGAGCCGGGTACGGTCGCTGAACGCGGCGCGGATGCGGTCGGGGTCGGCCGCGAACGCCGGCCACTCGAGCGGGACCGGCACGAGCCGCGCGCCGGCGAGGGCGACGATCGCGGCGTAGGAGTCGTAGTACGGCTCGAACACGACGACCTCGTCGCCGGGGTCGGCGAAGGCGAGGATGCTCGCCGCGAGCGCCTCGGTCGCGCCGGCGGTGACGAGCACCTCCGACTCCGGGTCGACCGACTGCCCGTAGAAGCGTGCCTGGTGCCGTGCGATCGCCTCGCGCAACGCGGGCAGCCCGCGGCCGGGTGAGTACTGGTTGACGCCGTCGGAGATCGCCTGGCGTGCCGCCTCGAGCACCTCCGGCGGACCGTCGGTGTCGGGGAAGCCCTGGCCGAGGTTGATCGCGCCCGTGCTCGCCGCGAGCGCCGACATCTCCGCGAAGATCGTCGCGCCGACCGACCCGTCGGCACCCAGCAGCCCGGCGCCGGCGGCGGTGCGGCGCCACGGTCCGTCGAGGTTCACGGCACCGGCATCCACGATTCCGAGGCTAGCGTCGCACGGAGAGCCGTCAGCGCCAGCCGAGTGCCGGGGCGACGTGGGTGATGATCGCCTCGAGCTGCGCCGCGACGTAGTCGACCCCGAGCTGGTTGGGCACCGTGAGCATGAGGGTGTCGGCCGCGGCGATCGCCTCGTCGCCGCGCAACTGCTCGACGAGCTCGTCGGGCTCCGCCGCGTAGGTGCGGCCGAAGACGGCGCGGTAGTCGTCGATCACCCCGAAGGTGTCGTCGCTGTCGCGCGCGCCGCCGAAGTAGGCGCGGTCGGTGTCGGTCATGAGCGCGAAGATCGAGCGGCTCACCGACGTACGCGGCTCGCGGGTGTGGCCCGCCTCCTTCCACGCCTCGTGGAAGCGCTCGATCTGCTTGCGCTGCTGCACGTGCAGGGGCTCACCGCTCTCGTCCTCCTTGAGCGTCGAGCTCATGAGGTTCATGCCCTTCTGCGCCGCCCACACCGCGGTCGAGTCCGAGCCGGCGCCCCACCAGATGCGGTCGCGCAGTCCCGGCGACTGCGGCTGGATGCCGAGCGGACCGGGATGCGGGTTCGGGAACATCGGGCGGGGGTTCGGCTCGGCGAACCGTGCGCCGTCGATCACCTGGAGGAACACCTCGGTGTTCATGCGCGCGACGTCGGCCATCGTCATCCCGTCGGGGGCGTCGTAGCCGAACGTCTTGAAGCCGTCGATCACCTGCTCGGGGGAGCCGCGGCTCACGCCGAGCTGCAGCCGGCCGCCGGAGATGAGGTCGGCGGCCGCGGCCTCCTCGGCCATGTACATGGGGTTCTCGTAGCGCATGTCGATGACGCCCGTGCCGAGCTCGATGCGGCTCGTCTTCGCGGCCGCCGCGGCGAGCAGCGGGAACGGGCTCGCCAGCTGGTTCGCGAAGTGGTGCACGCGGAAGAACGCGCCGTCGGCGCCGACCTCCTCCGCCGCGACCGCGAGGTCGATCGACTGCAGCAGCACGTCCTGCGCCGAGCGGGTCTGCGACCCCGGGGCGGAGGACCAGTGGCCGAAGGAGAGGAACCCGATCCGCTTCATGCCTCGAGTCAACCAAACCCCGCCGATTCCGGCAGGCGTCCCCAGCGCAGGCCGAGCTCGAACCGTGACCGGGCGCCGAACCTCTGCATCTCCGCGGCGATCCGCCGGCGCACGCTGCGGACCGAGAGGCCGAGCTCGGCGGCGATGGCCTCGTCGCTCCAGCCCCGGGCGAGGCGCGTCAACACCCGGTGGGGCCCGTCCGCGGCGGAGTGCCACGGTTCGGCGCTCGACCAGTGGAAGGCGAAGAGGTCCTCGAATGCGCGGGCGAGCGTCGGGGAGCGGAGCACGAGCGCTGCTCCGTCATCGGGATCGCCCCAGGTCTGCGGTGCGACGACGACGTCCCCGGCGACGAAGAACCAGGAGCGCGCGTCGGCGACCCGCACGGAGGCTCCGGCGGCGAGCAGGCCGTCGATGCGTGCGTCGGCCTCGCCCCGCGCCGACGGCGGAAGGATGAGTTCGAAGCGGCGCGATCCGCCGCGGAGATCGGCGAGGAGGTCGCCGATGGCTCCGTCGGCGACGACGGCGGGGTGGTCGACGAGGTCGCCGCGTGGAACGATCGCCCGGATCGAACCGTCCCGCGCGTAGCTGCGCCAGGCGTGCAGGACGCCGGGGCTGCCGTGGACGACATCGATCACCGCGTCGAGGGCGTCGGTGCGGCGGCGCCACTCCGGCATGAGGTCGGCGAGGGTCGCCACGCGACCGGAGAGCTCGTCGGCCTCGGCTCGCAGGCGCTCGGCGAATCGAGCGACGAGGACGGCGGCTGCGGCATCCGGTGCGACGGGCTGGAGTCCGTCGCGGGAGTCCCGCGCCAGCCCCAGGGTACGGATGGCCTCGTCGTCGCCGACGACGGCGCGATAGCGATCCAGGATGCGGCCCGCTTCGGGATCGGGGAGCGTCATGTGTCCTGATCCTGCCACGTCAGCGATTGCTCCTGGCAGGTTCATGTCGTGCGCTTCTAACCTGCTGCCACACCGACGAGGAGGACCCGTATGACCGCCGACCGTCCCGAGACCTTCCGCACCTGGGTCGACGGATCCGACCCGCTCGCCCGCCTGCCGAAGGCCTCGCTGCACGACCATCTCGACGGGTCGCTGCAGCCGGCGACGATCATCGAGATCGCGCGTGCCGTGGGCGCCGAACTCCCGACCGAGGATCCGGACGTCCTCGAGGCGTGGTTCCAGCGGCGACCCACGAGCATTCCGCCGCTCACCGACTGGCGGGTGATGTTCGCGCTCACCACGGCCGTCATGCAGCGCGCCGAGGATCTGCGCCGGATCGCGCGCGACTACGTGCACCTGCTCGCCGCCGACGGCGTGGTCTACGCCGAGACGCGATGGGCGCCCGAACAGCACGTCTTCGGCGGACTCAGCATGGATGCCGCCGTCGCGGCCGTCGCCGAAGGACTCGCCGAGGGCGTCGACGACGTGCGCGCCGGCGGACACGAGGTGGCGGTCTACCAGGTGCTCTCGATCATGCGCCACGCCCGCAACGGCGTCGAGATCGCCGAACTCGCGGCCCGCACCGCCGACCTCGGCGTCGTCGGGATCGACCTCGCCGGGATGGAGATCGGCAACCCGGCGAGCGAGCACGCCGACGCCTACCGCCGGGCGGCGGAACTCGGCGTGCACCGCACCGTGCACGCCGCCGAGATGGTCGGGGCCGAGAGTCTGCGCGACGCGCTCGACTCGTGCGAGCCGGAGCGCATCGGCCACGGCACCCGGGTCGCGGAGGACATCGCCATCGACGGTCGCGAGCTGCCCGTCGCGGAGCTCGTCGCCGCGTGGCGCGCCGGAGGCCAGGTCGACCCGGGTCCGCTCGCGACCGCGGTGGCGGAGCGCGGACTCGTGCTCGAGCAGTGCGTGTCGTCGAACACCGGGCCGATGGCGATCGTGGCCGAACTCGACCAGCATCCGATCGACGTGCTCCGCGCCGCGGGGATCGCGGTGAGCGTCAACCCCGACAACCGCATGATCAGCGGCGTGAGCATCACGGGGGAGTACCGCATCCTCGCGGATCGCTTCGGGTGGGGCGAGGCCGACTTCGCGGCGGCGTTCGATGCGGCGTTGCGCTCCGGCTTCGGTCCGTCCGACGTGCGCGAGCGCCTGCGGGGCTGATCGCGGAGCCGGTGGGGCAGGATGGCGGCATGCCCCTGCCCCGCGTGCTGCGCCCGCCCGTCGCGTGGTTCTCGCGCACGCTGTTCTTCCGCGCGGTCGGGCCGCGCATCCTGCCGCCGCTCGAGCGCGGGATGAAGCGCCTGACCGGCGGGCGCGTGCAACTGAGCGGGCTGGGCGTGCCGACGCTCGTACTCCACGCGATCGGCGCGAAGAGCGGGATCGAGCGCGACACGGTGCTCATGTACTGCCCGGACGGCGACGAGATGCTGATCACCGGCAGCAACTTCGCGCGCGACACCCACCCCGCCTGGACGGCGAACCTCCTCGCGCACCCGGATGTCGCGGTGAGCGTGCGCGGGCGCCGCATCCCCGTCCGCGCGAGGCTGCTCGACGACGCGGAGCGCGAGGCGGCGTGGCCGAAGCTCGAGCGCAACTGGCCGGGCTACCGGCGGTACGAGGTCGCGGCGGGCCGCACGCTGCGGGTGTTCCGGCTCACTCCGCGGTGACGACGGGGTCGCCGAGGTGCGGGCCGAGCCCGAGGTCGACGAGCACGACGCGCCCGGCGTAGCGCGCGCCCGGGTCGAGCAGCAGCCCTGCCTTCTCGGCGCCGAACGTCACCGTGAGGTCGGCGGGCAGCACGGCCGGGTCCGGCACCGAGCCGTCGTCGGGGGAGACACCGCTCGGGATGTCGACCGCGACCACGCGGGGACGCTCCGGCCGTTCGAGCAGCGGCGCGATCGCGGCGACGACCTCCCGCGCCGTTCCGCGCAGCGCGCCGCTCGACCCGGTGCCGAGGATGCCGTCGACGACGACGTCCGCCGACGCGGCGAGGGCGGGGGCATCCGTCGCTTCCGCCCAGCGGGCCCCGGCGTCCTCCGCGGCGCGTGCGCCCTCCTCGTGGTGGCGGGATGCGGTCGCCACGAGGTCGACGTGCACCCCGTCGGCGGCGAGCTCGGCCGCGGCGAACAGGGCGTCGCCGCCGTTGTCGCCCGCGCCGACGAGCACGAGGACGCGCTGCGGCGCGAATCCGCGGAGCTCCGCGGCGAGGGCCGCGGCGGCCCGGCGCATGAGCGGCTCGCCCGCGTCGAGCAGCGGCTGCTCGGCAGCGCGCACCTGCGCCGCCGTGAAGCCGGATCGCGGGGTCACCGCGCCAGCAGGTCCCGCCGCTCGGGGTGGGCGTCGAACCAGTCGGCGACGTACCAGCAGGTCGGCGTGATCGGGCCCGCGCCCCGCGCCACGACGTCGTCGACCGCGAAGGCGACGAGATCGCCCGCGTAGCCGTGGCCGCGGAACTTCGGGACGGTCACGGTGTGGTGCATGACGGTGCCGGCGCCGTGGTCGCGGTATTCGAGCACGCTCACCAGCTCCCCGCCCCGGCGCAGCACGTAGCGGTGCGCGTCGGGCTCGTGGGTGATCTCGTTCACGTGTTCAGCGTAGGTGGAAACTTCAGCAAATCTTGAGGGTTGACGAGCTGTCATCTTGAGGTTCCTCGGGCAGATTGATTCCAGCAGATCACAACCCCCCTCGTGATCTGAACTCGGTGCGGCGATACCCCCGACGAGGAACCCGAATCTCCTCGATGCCGCCCCGGATGAGCGGAGGGGCCTGACCTCCCCCCCACAGTCCAGGCCCCCCGCTCGCCCCTTCTCCGGCACGCTGACCCGTGCGCGCGGGGATGGCGTCCCCCGGCGCCTCCCCGGCGCGGCGCCGTGACAGCGGGGCCTCCGCGCCCGTCGTAGGCTGCGACCATGCCCCTCGATTCCGCCGCACGCCGCCTCCGCCTCACCACGATCGACGGCGAGCCGACGACCCTCGCCGACTTCGGCGACAAGACGCTCCTCGTCGTGAACGTCGCCTCGAAGTGCGGCAACACCCCGCAGTACACCCAGCTCGAGGAGCTGCAGAAGCGCTACGCCGACCGGGGGTTCACGGTCATCGGATTCCCGTCGAACCAGTTCCTCGGCCAGGAGCCCGGGTCCGAGGAGGAGATCAAGGAGTTCTGCTCCACCACCTACGGAGTCACCTTCCCGCTCATGAGCAAGACGCGGGTCAACGGCATCCGCAAGCACCCGCTGTACGCGGCGCTCTCGCGCGAGCCCGACGCCGCCGGCCACACCGGCAAGATCCGCTGGAACTTCGAGAAGTTCGTCATCGCGCCCGACGGCACCGTGTCGCGCTTCACGCCCAAGACGCAGCCCGACGCCCCCGAGGTGATCGCCGCGATCGAGGAGGGACTGGCGAAGACGCCGCGCTCAGTATCCTGACCGCATGTTCATCGTCGCCCTCCTCTTCCTGCTCGGCGGGGTCGTCGCCCTGGTCGTGGCCGCGTCGAACGCGCGCGCCCGCGTCGTCGCCGCCGGCGACACGCCGAACGGCAGCGCCTTCCGTCGCGGCACGAACGTCATCATCTCCCGCGCCGCGCGCTGGGTCGCCGTGGTGCTCTTCGTCCTCGGGGCGGGCCTCATCCTCGCCTCCTCGTTCTTCCGGCAGGACGTCGGCCAGGCCAATGTGCTGCGCGACTGGACCGGCTCGATCGTCGGCTACGAGACGCAGGCGGGCCTGCACTGGAAGGCGCCGTGGGTCGACACCGTGACGTTCGACGTGCGCAACCAGCGCGCCGTGTTCGTCACCGAGCAGTCGATCGGTCAGGGCGACAACATCGGCGGCGCGCCCGACGGCCCGCAGATCACGGTGCAGGATGCCGAGGGCGTCACCGCGAACCTCGACATCGCCATCCGCTACTCGCTCGACCCCGACTCGGTCGTCGCGATCTACAGCGCGTACCTCAACGAGGAGAACCTCAAGACGCGCCTCATCTTCAACGACATCCGCTCGGTCGTGCGCTCGGTGCCCGGCCGGTTCACGACCATCCAGATGCTCACCGACCGCGACGCGGTGCAGCAGGCGATCTTCGACGCCCTCGAGCGGCGCTGGGATGACGACGGCATCATCGTCGAGGATGTCGCGCTCCAGGAGATCCGCTACGGCGAGCAGGTGACGGCGGCGTTCGCGGCCGCGCAGGAGGCCGCCATCCAGGTGCAGACCGAGCAGAACCGCCTCGAGGCGGCGAAGGTCTCGGCGCAGCAGAAGATCGTGCAGGCCGAGGCGGAGGCGGAGGCGAACGCCATCCTCAACGCGAGCCTCACCGGCGCGATCCTCCAGCAGCGCTACCTCGACACGCTGCGCGAGCTGGCCCAGGCGGGCAACCTCGTCATCGTGCCCGAGGGCTTCAGCGGCCTCGTGAACGTCGGGCGCTAGTCCGCCCAGGGGTCGGTCGACCGGTCGGCCGGCCCCCGCTCGGTCAGCCGCTCGATCGCGCGCCGATCGCGCTTCGTCGGCCGCCCGGCCCCGCGCTCGCGCGTCGCGACGAGCACGCGCTCCTCGGGCGGCGGGGGAGGCGGCGTGAGGTCGTCGTACGCGGCGGCGGCCTGCGGGGCGCCCACGCGCTTGGCGAGCACCTGGCGCACGACCACGATGCGGGCGACGTCGCCGACGCGCAGCCGCACCTCGTCGCCGACCTTCACCGGAGCGGCGGCCTTCGCGCGGTCGCCGTTGAGCCGCACGTGCCCGGCGCGCACCATCGCGGTCGCGGCGGAGCGGGTCTTCACCAGGCGCACCGCCCAGATCCAGGCGTCGAGTCGATCGGCCACGACCCGACCCTACGTGGAGCGCGCGGGACGCGGCGCGCGCCGGGGCGCCGACCATAGAGTGAGGGGGTGACCCGCGCGACCCACGACCCGGACGCCCGGCGCCCTCGCGGGCCCGAAGACGCCTGGGTCGACGGACCGCGCGGCCGCTACTGGGGCACGTTCGGCGCCGCCGGCCTCCTGCTCGCCCACCGTGAGGCGGGGGTGCTGCTTCAGCTGCGCGCCATCTGGAGCCACCTCGGCGGAACCTGGGGCCTGCCCGGGGGAGCGCGCAAGGCCCACGAGTCGGCCGCCGAGGCGGCGCTGCGCGAGGCCGACGAGGAGGCGGGCGTGCCGCCGGCGCTCGTCACCGTGCTCGACACGAGCGTCTTCGACCTCGGCTACTGGTCGTACACGACGGTGCTCGCCCGCGCCGACGAGCTGTTCGAGCCGGTCATCGGCGACGCCGAGAGCGAAGCCCTGCGCTGGACGCCGTTCGACGACGTCGCGGGGCTTCCGCTGCATCCGGGACTCGAGGCGGGTTGGCCCGCCCTGCGCTCACGCCTCGACGAGCTGCTCTGACGTCTCGGCGTCGATCTCGGCGGCGAGCGACGCCTTCCAGGCGACGAGCCCGCGCACCACGGGACTCGGGTCCTCGGCGAGCTCCGCCATGACGTCGGCCGGCACGAAGTAGTTGAGGGCGACGAACCCGCGCACGCTCTCCGCCTCGTCGTGGGCGAGGTCGCGCAGGATGTCGCACGACGTCGCCTCGTTGCGCGCGAGGCACGCCCGCACGCCCGGGTCGGGGTCGGTCGCGAGCTTCGCGGCGAGATCGGCGGGGGTGTGGGCGTCGAGCGCGACGCGTTCGCGGATCTTGGGATTCTCATCCGCCGCGAGCAGGCGGAGGCGCCGCAGCTTGCTCTCGGTGAAGACGGGGGCCGGATGCAGCTTCGCGGCCTCCTCGGCGGTCAGCATCGCCGGCGCCAGGGCGGCCATCTGCCGACGCTGCGCCGGGGTGTTGAAGCGGATGCACGACATGGATTCACGCTAAGGCACACACGCCGCGCCTCCCGGTTTTCGGAAGGCGCGGCGTGTGAACCGGCGTGTCAGGGCGTGGTGCGCCCCGAGCCGATGTACCGGACCAGGAACACGATGGCCGCGATGATCGCCAGCGCGATGCCGACCCAGAGCAGGAAGCTCACGGCCTTCACGAGACCACCGGTCAGGAGCAGCGCGATCGCGATGATCGCCAGGATGATGCCGAGGATGTTCATGTCAGTCCTCCTTCTCGGCAACCATGCTCTCGACGGCTCCCGGCTCGGGACAGACCCTTGAATCCTCAGGCGGGTCGAGCTAGACGCGCGCGTCGCGGGGGAAGAGGCACGACCGCCGACGTGGTCGCCTGGTAGTCGGCGTACTCCGGGTACTTCGACTTCGTGATGCCCTCGGTGAGCCGCGTCGAGCCGATGAAGACGCCCGTCAGGAGCACGGTGCCGATGATCGTCCACTGCCACGGCGATCCGGCGGCGATCATCCCGAACGCGACGAGGATCCACCACTGGGCCTGCTCGAAGAAGAAGTTCGGGTGGCGCGAGAAGCGCCACAGACCCGTCGTGAGGAAGCGCTGCTGCGGCTCGCGGCCGGCGGCGATCTCGGCGGCCTTGTGCCGGTGGAAGTCCCACTGCTGCTGGTCGGCGATCGTCTCGCCGACGAGGAAGAGCAGGAACAGCGCGGCGACGACGACGTCGAGCACGCCGAACGGCGTCCCGCGGTTCTCGTAGGCGGTGAGCGCGGGGAGCGTGATGAGCACGAGCAGGGCGTGCTGGTAGATGACGATGAACAGGATGTTGAACACCTGGAACTGCGCGGGCGTCATCTTGCCGCGCAGGTACTCCCAGCGGTAGTCCTCCATCCCGGTGTACCCGCCCTTGCGCGCGAAGTTGAAGGTGAGCCGCGCGGCCCACAGCGTCACGAGCACGCCCATGACGTCGAGCCGGATGTCGGCGAACCCCGCCGCGCCCGCGAAGATCCACACGTACACGGCGGGCACGATCGACCAGAGCCGGTCGACCCACGAGGTGTCGCGCGTGATGAGCGAGAGGATCCAGCAGGCGGCGGCCGCGACGGCGGCGACGATGACGACGACGAGAAGCGGATGCATGGTTCGAGCCTAGGATGTGCATTCGGAGGTGGCGCACATGGCGACGACCGTCAGCACGAGGGTCCTGACGGTCCCGAACGTGCTCTCGCTGTTCCGGCTGCTGCTCATCCCCGCGTTCCTCGTGATGCTCATGGCCGGCGAGTTCGGCTGGGCGCTCGCGCTCGTCGCGGTCTCCTCGATCACCGACTTCGTCGACGGCTACGTCGCGCGGCACTTCAACCAGGTCAGCCGCCTGGGCCAGCTGCTCGACCCCGCGGCCGACCGACTCTTCATCCTCTCGACGCTCCTCGGTCTCGCCTGGACGGGACTGCTGCCCTGGTGGTTCGTCGCGGTCATCATCGCGCGCGACGTGTTCCTGCTCGTCCTCGGCGTCGTGCTCGCCAACCACGGCTACGGACCGCTCCCCACCCACCACCTCGGCAAGATGGGCACCTTCGCGATCCTCTTCGCGATGCCCGTGCTGCTGCTGGCCGCGGCCTTCCCGGTGACCGCGCCGGTCGCGTTGCCGCTCGGCTGGGCGGCCGCGATCTGGGGCGTCTTCCTCTACTGGTGGGCCGGGATCGCGTACGCGCGCCAGGCAGCTCAGTTGATCCGAGACTCCCAGGGTGCGACGGCCGATGCATCCGGTACGGTGGAGGCCTAGGAGGTCGGGATGGTCGAGTCGAACGTTCCTGAGTCGGGGAACGCAGGCCCGTCGAACGACACGACCGCGCACTTCACCGAGGAGTTCGTGGCGCAGCTCGCCGCCATGGAGGCGGGGGTCAGCCCGGAGGAGCACGACGCGATCGCCGCGCTCCCGTCCGGGTCGGCGCTGCTCGTGGTGAGGCGCGGTCCCAACATCGGTGCGCGCTTCCTGCTCGACGCCGATTCCACGGTGGCCGGTCGTCATCCCGAGGCCGACATCTTCCTCGACGACGTGACGGTGTCCCGCCGGCACGCCGAGTTCGTGCGCGTCGGCACGGCGTTCCAGGTCCGCGACCTCGGTTCGCTCAACGGCACGTACTACGACGGGGTCCGTATCGAATCCGCCCTGCTGAGCGATGGAGCCGAAGTGCAGGTTGGCAAGTTCCGGTTGACGTTCTACGCCTCGCGTCTCGACAAGGCGCAGGGACGGTAGTGGCAGGCGCCACTTCCCCGGCCAGGGCGCCGGGGGCCTCCTCGAACCTTCTCAGCATCGGCCAGGTGCTCGCGCGGCTCAGCCCCGAGTTCCCCGATCTGTCGCCGTCGAAGCTGCGCTTCCTCGAGGAGCGCAACCTCGTCACGCCGTCGCGCACCGAGTCGGGCTACCGCAAGTTCTCGCCCGCCGACCTCGAGCGGTTGCGCCTCGTGCTGCAGATGCAGCGCGACTACTACCTGCCGCTCAAGGTCATCCGCCAGTACCTCGACGACCTCGACGCCGGTCGCGAGCCGGTGCTGCCCGGGGGAGCGCCGGTGACCGCGCCGTCGATGCTCTCGGCGGAGCGCAAGCTCAGCCGCGCGGAGCTCATCAAGGAGTCGGGCGCGAACGCGATGCTGCTGAACGACGCGATCTCGGCGTCGCTCATCGTCGCGGGCGACACCTACGGCGACGAGGCCCTCTCGGTGCTCAAGGCGCTCGTCGAGCTGCAGCGCTCGGGCATCGAGCCGCGTCACCTGCGCGGGTTCCGGGCGGCGGCGGAGCGCGAGCTCGGCCTCATCGAGAGCGCCCTCATCCCGGTGACCCGCCGGAAGGACGCGTCGAGTCGCGCGAAGGCGCTCGAGATGGCGCGCGAGATCGCCGGCCAGCTCGAGGTCGTGCGTTCGAGCCTCATCCGCAGCGCCATCGGCCGCCTCGGCGGGTGAGATTCCGCGCGCGACACGCCCGGATGTGATTGTCGCTCCCGGCGCGGCGGGGTAGCGTGATGACGCGAAGGAGCTTGACCTTCAACTTCAACCTGAAGGTTATTCTCACGGGACCCGGGGAGGGGTGTCATGGCGGAAGTGACGCGGAGCGAGGCGCAGGGCGCCGATTCGCGGTATGCCATGGATCCGGTGCTCTTCACCGACGGGCTGCCCGAACTGGACGCCGCCGCCGGCTACCGCGGCGCCGTCGCCGCCCGCGCCGCGGGCATCAGCTACCGCCAGCTCGACTACTGGGCCCGCACGCAGCTCGTCGAGCCGACGATCCGCGGCGCCGCCGGCTCCGGCTCGCAGCGCCTCTACGGCTTCCGCGACATCCTCGTCCTCAAGCTCGTCAAGCGACTGCTCGACACCGGCATCTCGCTCCAGCAGATCCGCGTCGCGGTCGACCAGCTGCGCAGCGCCGGCATCAACGACCTCGCCCAGACGACGCTCATGAGCGACGGCGCCTCCGTCTACCTCTGCACCTCCGACGAGGAGGTCATCGACCTCGTCTCGCAGGGCCAGGGCGTCTTCGGCATCGCCGTCGGCAAGGTGCTGCGCGAGGTCGAGTCGAACCTCGTCGAGTTCGACGTCGCTCCCGCGGAGGATCCGCAGGACGAGCTCGCCGCCCGTCGCGCGGCGAAGCGCGCCGCCTCCTGACGCTCGGCGCCGGCGCGCGCGTCAGAGCCGGGGACCGCGGCCCAGCCGATCAGCCGGCCGCCGGGGATGCGTCGTCTTCGCCCATCCGGCTCGTGCGGATGACGCGATCGAGCAGCTGGTCGAAGTTGCGCGCCATCTCCTGAGCGCCCTCGCCGGGCCAGATGTGCAGCGGCTTCGCCGCGCCCTGCGCCTGCTGCAGCGACGTGCGCTCCGGCAACTGCGGGTTGAGCACGAGCGGGCCGAACATGTCGCGCAGCTCCTTGATGCGGAACTGGTGCTCGAGCGACTGGACGCGCGCGCGGTTCACGATGATGCCGAGCGGCTGAAGGCGGGGGGAGAGGCCGCGGCGGATCTCCTCGATCGCGCGGAGCGCGCGGTCGGCCGCGGCGACGGAGAACAGGCCCGGCTCGGTCACGACGGCCACGCGGTCGGACGCCGCCCACGCGGTGCGGGTCAAGGCGTTGAGCGACGGCGCGCAGTCGACGAGCACGAGCTCGTAGTCGCGCTCGACGTGGGCGAGCGCCTCCTCGAGCTTCCAGATGTCGCGGATGCTCGGGTGCGGTCCGTCGAAGTTGATGGCGGAGGGGGAGCCGATGAGCACGTCGACGACGCCGGCGCGGCCCTTCGTCCAGCCGCTGCGCGCGATCGCGGCACGCACGATCTTCTCCTTGGGGGAGCCGAGCACATCGGCGATGTTGAGGTGACCGGTGATGTCGATGTCCATCCCGGTCGAGACGTCGGACTGCGGATCCAGGTCGACGACGAGCGTCGACAGTCCCTTCGCGAAGGCGGCGGAAGCGAGGCCGAGCGTCACCGTCGTCTTCCCCACGCCCCCCTTGAGGGAGCTGACGCTGAGCACGTGCACGAACAGGGAGCCTACCTTCACTATTCTGTGAGTTCAGGTACCGCCACCCCAACGAGACGAGTCCCACAAGGACCGGGAGGATCCCCCATGTTCACGAAGATCCTGGTGGCGAACCGAGGAGAGATCGCGATCCGCGCCTTCCGCGCGGCCTACGAACTCGGGGCGAAGACCGTCGCGGTCTACCCCTACGAGGACCGCAACTCCCTCCACCGCCTGAAGGCCGACGAGGCCTACCAGATCGGCGAGCCGGGGCACCCGGTGCGCGCCTACCTCGACGTCTCGGAGATCATCCGCGTCGCCAAGCTCTCGGGCGCCGACGCGATCTACCCGGGATACGGGTTCCTCTCCGAGAACCCCGAGCTCGCGGCGGCCGCCGCGGCCAACGGCATCACCTTCATCGGCCCGGGCGAGAACGTGCTCGAGATGGCGGGCAACAAGGTCACCGCGAAGGAGCACGCGATCGCCGCGGGCGTCCCGGTGCTCAAGTCGACCCCGGCGACGACCGACATCGAGGAGCTGCTGCGCGGCGCCGACGAGATCGGCTTCCCCGTGTTCGCGAAGGCGGTCGCCGGCGGCGGCGGGCGCGGGATGCGGCGGGTCGACCGCCGGGAAGACCTGCGCGCCGCCCTCGAGGAGGCGATGCGCGAGGCCGACAGCGCGTTCGGCGACCCGACGATGTTCGTCGAGCAGGCCGTCGTGCGCCCGCGCCACATCGAGGTGCAGATCCTCGCCGACGCGTCGGGCGAGATCATCCACCTGTTCGAGCGCGACTGCTCGGTGCAGCGCCGCCACCAGAAGGTCGTCGAGATCGCCCCGGCGCCGAACCTCGACGACGAGATCCGGCAGCGCATGCACCGCGACGCGGTCGCGTTCGCCAAGTCGATCGGCTACGTCAACGCCGGCACCGTCGAGTTCCTGCTCGACACCGCGGGGGAGCGCGCCGGCCAGCACGTGTTCATCGAGATGAACCCGCGCATCCAGGTCGAGCACACCGTGACCGAGGAGGTCACCGACGTCGACCTCGTGCAGTCGCAGATGCGCATCGCCGCGGGGGAGACCCTCGCCGACCTCGGGCTCACCCAGGACCAGGTGCAGACGCGCGGCTTCGCCATCCAATGCCGCATCACGACCGAGGACCCGTCGGCGGGCTTCCGCCCCGACACCGGCAAGATCACGACCTACCGGTCGCCCGGCGGCGCGGGCATCCGCCTCGACGGCGGAACGGTCGCCGCGGGCGCGCAGGTGTCGCCGCACTTCGACTCGATGCTCGTGAAGATGATCTGCCGCGGGCGCGATTTCGCCTCCGCGGTGCGCCGTGCCCGCCGCGGACTCGCCGAGTTCCGCCTGCGCGGTGTCGCCACCAACATCCCGTTCCTGCAGGCGGTGTTCGACGACCCCGACTTCCTCGAGGGCGACGTGTCGACGTCGTTCATCGAGGAGCGCCCGTGGCTCGTCAAGGGCCGCGAGTCGCGCGACCGCGGGTCGAAGATCCTCGGCTGGCTCGCCGACGTGACCGTCAACCAGCCGCACGGCGACGGCGCGGGCCACACCGACCCGGCGCTCAAGCTGCCCGTCGTCGACCTCGCTGCCCCCGCCCCCGCCGGGTCGCGCCAGCGGCTGCTCGAGCTCGGCCCCGCCGGGTTCGCCGCCGCGCTGCGCGCGCAGACCCCGCTCGCGGTCACCGACACGACGTTCCGCGACGCCCACCAGTCGCTCCTCGCGACCCGCGTGCGCACCAAGGACCTCGTCGCGGTGCTGCCGCACGTCGCGCGGCTCACGCCCGGCCTGCTGTCCGTCGAGGCCTGGGGCGGGGCGACCTACGACGTCGCGCTGCGCTTCCTCGGCGAGGACCCGTGGGAGCGTCTCGCCGTCATGCGCGAGGCGCTGCCGAACGTCGCCATCCAGATGCTCCTCCGCGGGCGCAACACGGTCGGCTACACGCCGTACCCGACCGAGGTGACCGACGCCTTCGTCGCCGAGGCCGCCGCGACGGGGGTCGACGTCTTCCGCATCTTCGACGCGCTCAACGACGTCGACCAGATGACGCCGGCGATCGACGCCGTGCTCGCCACCGGAACCGCCGTCGCCGAGGCGGCGCTGTGCTACACGGGCGACCTGCTCGACCCGAACGAGAACCTCTACACGCTCGACTACTACCTGCGCCTCGCGGAGCAGATGGTGAAGGCGGGCGCGCACATCCTCGCGATCAAGGACATGGCGGGGCTGCTGCGCGCCGGCGCGGCCGAGAAGCTCGTCGCCGCGCTGCGCGAGAACTTCGACCTCCCCGTGCACGTGCACACCCACGACACCGCGGGCGGCCAGCTCGCGACGCTCCTCGCGGCGAGCCGCGCGGGGGCGGACGCGGTGGATGTCGCCTCCGCCCCGATGGCCGGTACGACGAGCCAGCCGTCGCTCTCCGCGCTCGTCGCGGCGACGGCGCACACCGACCGCGACACCGGCATCTCGCTGCGGGCGGTGGAAGACCTCGAGCCGTACTGGGAGGCCGTGCGCCGGGTCTACCAGCCGTTCGAGTCGGGCCTCCCCGGTCCCACCGGCCGCGTCTACAAGCACGAGATCCCCGGCGGGCAGCTCTCCAACCTGCGTCAGCAGGCGATCGCGCTCGGCCTCGGCGACCAGTTCGAGAAGGTGGAGGACGCCTACGCGGCGGCCAACCGCATCCTCGGCCGCCCGCCCAAGGTGACCCCTTCGTCGAAGGTCGTCGGCGACCTCGCGCTCGCGCTCGTCGCGGCCGACGCCGACCCGGACGACTTCGAGCAGCACCCCGACAAGTACGACATCCCGGACTCGGTGGTCGGCTTCATGGCGGGCGAGCTCGGCGACCTCCCGGGCGGATGGCCGGAGCCGTTCCGCTCGAAGGTGCTCAAGGGCCGTGACGTGAAGATCGGCGTCACGCCGATCACGCCCGAGGACCAGGCCGCCCTCGACGGCGAGCCCGCAGAGCGCCGCCAGGCCCTCAACCGCCTGCTCTTCCCGCAGCCGACCGCGCAGTTCGAGCAGTCGCGCGAGCTCTACGGCGACCTCGGCAAGGTCTCGACGGTCGACTACCTGTACGGTCTCCGCCCGGGCGCCGAGCACGTCGTGTCGCTCGGACCCGGCGTCGACCTGCTGCTGAGCCTCGAGGCGATCGGCGAGCCCGACGAGCAGGGCATGCGCAGCGTCATGACCACGATCAACGGGCAGCTCCGCCCCATCCTGGTGCGCGACCGCTCGGTCAAGGTCGAGGTCACCACGGCTGAGAAGGCGGATGCCTCCGTCCCCGGCCAGGTCGCCGCGCCGTTCTCCGGCGTCGTGTCGCTCAAGGTCGAGGAGGGCGACACGGTCACCGCCGGTCAGCCCATCGCATCCATCGAGGCGATGAAGATGGAGGCCGCCATCACGACCCCCGTCGGCGGCACGGTGAAGCGCCTCGCGATCCGCGCGACCCAGCAGGTGGAGGCGGGAGACCTGCTGATCGTGGTCGAATAGCAGGATGGGCCAGCAAGCTGACGACGATCTCGCGGCGGCACTGCCGCCGAGTCTGACGGTCGACCTGCACCTGCCCGACCCCGTCCACGAGGCGCCCGCGCCCGAGGACCTCGTCGAGATCGACGCGCCGCCCGTCGCCGGCGCACCCACGGTGTCGGTGCCGATCGTCGTGGTCGCCGCCCCGGCGACCGGGGGAGACCCCGCGGCCGGTCCCGCGGAGGCCGCATCCGCCCCCGTCCCCGTGCCGCTCCCGGAACGCGCCGAGCCCGCCGCGGTCGAGCGTCGCGCTCCCCGTTCGGAGCGCCCCGCGAAGCCCGTCACGCCGGTCAAGCCCGGGAAGAGGCCGCGCCCCGAGGGCCGGTGGCCGGAGTTCGTGTACGCGGCGACGCTGCACCTGGTCAACCTCGGCGACTCGCCCGCGGTGCGCGCCCGGAAGGCGCTCGATGCGCGCATCGCCCGCCCCGCGGAGTCCGCGCGCTTCGTGCCCGTGCTCAGCCGCAAGGGCGGGGTGGGCACGACGACGCTCACCGCGCTCGTCGGCATGGCCCTGGCCGAGGTGCGCGAGGACCGGGTGCTCGCGATCGACGCCAACCCCGACCGCGGCACCCTCGCCGACCGGATCACCCGCCAGCCGCGCTCCACGGTGCGCGACATCGTGCTCAACGCGCACGAGCTCTCCGACCCGGAGCGGCTCGAGGCGCACGTCACGCGCGACGTGAGCGGACTCGACGTCGCCGGCTCGGCGGCCGAGACGCTGCTCGGGGAGGCCTTCGACGACGGGGCCTACCACGTCGTCTCCGACGTCGTCGCGCCGCACTACGGCGTCGTGCTCACCGACGCGGGCGCCGGGCTCACCCACGCCGCGACGCGCGCCGCGCTCCAGCGCGCCGACGCCGTGCTCGTCGTCTCCGGCGGCGGCATCGACGAGGCGCGGCTCGCCTCCGAGGCCCTCACCTGGCTCGAGGCGAACCAGTACGGCGCGCTCGTCGAGAACGCCGTCGTCGCCATCAACACCTCGACCCAGGGCACCGACCTCGAGATGCTGCCCGACATCGAGAAGCACTTCCGCTCGCGCGTGCGCGCGGTCGTGCGCATCCCCTACGACCCCGCGCTCTCCTCGGGCGCGATCATCCGCCTCGACGCCCTGCGGCCGTTCACGCGCGACTCCGTGCGCGACCTCGCCGCGGTGCTCATGGACGGATTCGACGACGGACAAGGAGCCGAGTGACCGAGAGACAGATCCGCCTCTTCGGCGACCCCGTGCTGCGCTCGCGCACCGACCCGGTGACGGCGCCCCCCGGGGATCCGCGCATCGTGGCCCTCGCCGAAGACCTCGTCGACTCCGTCACCCCGGCCGGCCGAGCGGGCGTCGCCGCCAACCAGATCGGCGTCTCGCTGCGCGCGTTCAGCTACAACGTCGACGGTGAGATCGGCTACGTCATCAACCCCGTGCTCGAGGTCGCCGGCGACCCGGAGCCCGTCGACGAGGGATGCCTCTCCGTGCCCGGCTTCTTCTTCCCGCGCCTGCGCCACCCGTGGGCGCGCGTGACGGGCGTCGACGCCTACGGCGAGCCCGTCGTGCTCGAGGGGGAGGGGCTCATGGCCCAGGCCCTCCAGCACGAGTGCGACCACCTCGACGGGAAGCTCTACATCGAGGGCCTCGAGCCGGAGACCAAGCGCGAGGCGATGCGCGCCATTCGCCAGGCGCCCTGGTTCGGCACCGCCTGATCCGGCCCTCCGCGTCCCGACGAAAGAACGCCGCCCCCCGCAGGGCGAGGGGCGGCGTTCTCGATTTCCGTCGTCAGTGGACGAGCGACTCGCCCTTCGTGGCGGGCACGTCGTACATCGCGTCGATCTCGGCGGCGAAGTCCGCGGTGATCGGGCCGCGCTTGATCGACATCTTCGGGGTCAGGTGGCCCGAGGCCTCGGTGAACTCCGTCGCGAGGATCGTGAACTTGCGGATCGACTCCGCACGCGACACGTTCGCGTTGGCGGCATCCACCGCGCGCTGAACCTCGGCGATGACCTTCGGGTTCTTCGCGGCCTCCTCGAGCGACATGTTCGGGTCCTCGCCGTTGCTGTTGAGCCACGGCGGGAGCATCTCCGGGTCGAGGGTGACGAGGGCCGAGATGAACGGCTTCTGGTCGCCGACGACGACGATCTGGCCGATGATCGGGTTCGCGCGGATCGGGTCCTCGAGCGCGGCGGGGGCGACGTTCTTGCCCGCGGCCGTGACGATGATCTCCTTCTTGCGGCCCGTGATCGACAGGTAGCCGTCGGCGTCGAGCTCGCCGATGTCGCCGGTGCGGAACCACTCGCCGTCGAAGGCCTCCTTCGTCGCGGCGGGGTTGTTCCAGTACTCCTTGAAGACGCAGACGCCCTTGATGAGCACCTCGCCGTCCTCGGCGATCTTCACGCCGTTGCCGGGGAGCACGGGGCCGACGGTGCCGATCTTGAACTTCTCGACGAGGTTGACCGTCGCAGGCGCGGAGGTCTCGGTGAGGCCGTAGCCCTCGAGGATGCGCACGTCGAGGCTGCGGAAGAAGTGGCCCAGGCGCGTGCCGAGCGGCGCGCCGCCGGAGACGGCGTAGCGCACGCGGCCGCCCATCGCGGCCTTGAGCTTGCTGTAGACGAGCTTGTCGAACAGCGCGAACTTGACCTTGAGACCGAGCGGCACCTTGCCGGCGTCGAGCGCCTTCGAGTGCGCGATCGCGGTCTCGGCGGCGGCGCGGAAGATCTTGCCCTTGCCGCCGGCCTCGGCCTTCTGCTCCGAGCCGTTGTAGACCTTCTCGAACACGCGCGGGACGGCGAGCAGGAAGGTCGGCTTGAACGAGCCGAGCGAGGCGAGCAGCTGCTTGGTGTCGGGCTGGTGGCCGACCTTCACACCCGCGTGCACCGCGAGGATCGAAATGAAGCGCGCGAAGACGTGAGCCGTGGTGATGAACAGGAGCGTGGATGCGCCGGGTGCTACTACCTCCTTCATCGCGACCGCCGCGTTGCGCGACAGGTCGACGAAGTTGGAGTGGGTGAGCACGACGCCCTTCGGGGTACCGGTCGACCCCGAGGTGTAGATGAGGGTCGCGACGTCCTTCGCCTTGGCGATGCGGCGGGTCTTCTCGATGTCGGCGTCGGCGACCTTCTCACCGCCGGCCGTGAGCTTGTCGAGGTCGCCGAGGTCGATCTGCCAGACGGTCGAGACCTGCGGCACCTCGGCGCGGACCTCGTCGAAGCGGGTGAAGTGCTCCGGGGTCTCGACGATGATGCTCGTCGCGCCCGAATCGGTGAGGATGTGCTGCAGCTGCGCGGGCGACGAGGTCTCGTAGACGGGGACGATGATCGCGCCGGCGAACGCGGCGGCGAAGTCGATGAGGGTCCACTCATAGCGGACCTTGCACATGAGACCGATCTTGTCGCCGGGCTTCACGCCCGCGGCGACGAAGCCCTTGGCGAGGGCGATGACCTGGCGGTGGAACTCGGCGGTCGAGACGTCGCTCCACCCTCCGTCGGCCGTCGGCAGGGCGAACAGCGCGTCGTTCGGAGTCGCGGCGACACGGTCGACCAGGAGGTCGGTGACGTTCGCGTCCGGGTCGGCTTCGACGACGGGCGGGGTGTAGGTCTCGTTCACGGCGACTCCTTTGGGCCGGGGAAGGGGTTCACGAAAGTTTACCTGCCGGATGTCGGGCCGGTCGTGCCCCTCGGAGGAGGGGTCCCCGGGTTAGTAGGGTGTCGGGGTGCACGCGATCGGCATCGACATCGGCGGGACCAAGATCGCGGGAGCGCTCGTCGACCCGGACGGCGTGATCCTGCGATCCGTGCGGCGCCCGACCCCCGCGGGCGACCCTGCGGCGATCGTCGACGTCGTCGTCGAGCTGGTGCGCGAACTGGGCGACGGACCCGGCATCGTCGCGGTCGGCGTCGCGGCCGCGGGCTACATCGACGCCGCGCAGTCGACCGTCTACTACGCGCCCAACATCAACTGGCGCAACGAGCCGTTCCGCGACCGGCTCGCCGAGCGCCTCCCCGGCGTCGACATCACGATCGACAACGACGCCAACGCCGCCGGCTGGGCGGAGTACCGGTTCGGCGCCGGGCGCGGCACGACCGACATGACGATGATCACGATCGGCACGGGCGTCGGCGGCGCGATCGTGACCGGCGGGCGCCTGTTCCGCGGCGGCTTCGGCACGGCGGGCGAGATCGGCCACCTGCGCGTCGTGCCCGGCGGCCACCCGTGCGGCTGCGGTCAGCGGGGCTGCATCGAGCAGTACGGCTCGGGACGCGCCCTGTTGCGCTTCGCCGGGGAGATCGCGGATGCCGGCGGCATCGGCCAGGGGATCGCGGCGGCGCGCGCGGCGAACGGCGGCACCCTCGACGGAGCGGTGCTGGCCTCCCTCATCCAGGACGGCGACGCCGGCGCCCTCGCGGCGCTGCGCGAACTCGGCGACCACCTCGGCCAGGCGTGCGCGTCGATCGGCGCGGTGCTCGACCCGCAGGTGTTCGTCGTCGGCGGGGGAGTGGCGGTCGCGGGCGACCTGCTGCTCGACCCGATCCGCGAGGCCTACCTCGCCCACCTCCCGGCGCGCGGCTTCCACCCGGTCCCCGAGTTCACCGTCGCGCAGCTGGTGAACGACGCCGGCGTCGTCGGGGCCGCGGACCTCGCACGCCTCCACGCCTCCGGCGCGCTCGGCTCCGCGGAATAGACTGACCGGCGGTGCCTCTCCTCTACTGGTTGATCAAGTTCGTGTTCGTGGGACCGTTCCTGCACACGTTCTATCGGCCGTGGACCGTCGGGGTGGAGAACATCCCCGAGTCCGGCCCGGTGATCATCGCGAGCAACCACCTGTCGTTCATCGACTCGATCTTCCTGCCGTTCGTCTTCGACCGGCACATCGTCTTCCTCGCCAAGCAGGAGTACTTCACCGGCCGCGGCATCAAGGGTGCGCTCAACCGGTTCTTCTTCTCCGGCGTCGGCCAGGTGCCGATCGACCGGTCCGGCGGCAAGGCGTCGGAGGCGGCGCTGCAGGCCGGGATGAAGGTCCTCGCCCAGGGCCGCCAGCTCGGCATCTACCCGGAAGGCACCCGCAGCCCCGACGGGCGCCTCTACCGCGGCCGCACCGGCATCGCGCGCCTCGTGCTCGAGTCCGGCGTCCCGGTGCTCCCGGTCGTGCTCATCGACACCGACAAGGTGCTGCCCGAGGGCTCCTACCGGCCGCGCCTGTACAAGGTCGGCGTGGTCATCGGCGAGCCGATGGACTTCTCGCGCTTCTCCGGGATGGCGAGCGACCGGTTCGTGCTCCGCTCGGTGACCGACGAGATCATGCACGAACTGTCCCGGCTGAGCGGCCAGGAGTACGTCGACGTCTACGCCAGCTCGGTGAAGAAGCGTCCCGTGGCGGCGGTCCGACAGCGCGCCTGACGGACGGCTAGGCTGGCTGATTGGTGCGCTGTCGAGCAGACGACCGCGCCATCCCGTCCAGCAGAGAGTTCCGAAGTGGTAGACCCGACTGAGCCCATCGTCCCGGCCGATCCGAAGGTGATCGAGGGACTGGACTATTGGCGGACCCTGCCCATCAAGCAGCAGCCCGAGTGGCCCGACCCGGAGGCGGTCGCCGCCGCGTCGGCGGAGATCGCCGCGCTGCCGCCGCTCGTCTTCGCGGGTGAGATCGACATCCTGCGCGAGCGCCTGGCCCGCGCGGCCCGCGGCGAGTCGTTCCTGCTCCAGGGCGGCGACTGCGCCGAGACGTTCGCCGGCGCGACCGCCGACCAGATCCGCAACCGGGTGAAGACCCTCCTGCAGATGGCCGTCGTCCTGACCTACGGCGCCTCGATGCCGGTCGTGAAGATGGGCCGCATGGCGGGCCAGTTCGCCAAGCCCCGCTCGAGCGACACCGAGACGCGCGGCGACGTGACGCTCCCGGCGTACCGCGGTGACATCGTCAACGGCTACGAGTTCACGCCGGAGTCGCGCCAGGCCGACCCGCGGCGCATCGTGCAGGGCTACCACACGGCGGCCTCCACGCTGAACCTCATCCGCGCCTTCACGCAGGGTGGCTTCGCCGACCTGCGGCAGGTGCACCAGTGGAACCGCGGGTTCGCGCAGAACCCGGCGAACCAGCGCTACGAGGGCCTCGCCAAGGAGATCGACCGCGCCATCAAGTTCATGGAGGCGGCGGGCGCCGACTTCGACGAGCTGCGCCGCGTCGAGTTCTACACCTCGCACGAGGGCCTGCTCATGGACTACGAGCGCCCGATGACGCGCATCGACTCGCGCAACGGCACGCCCGTCAACACGAGCGCGCACTTCCTCTGGATCGGGGAGCGCACGCGCGACCTCGACGGGGCGCACATCGACTACTTCTCCCGCATCCGCAACCCCATCGGCGTCAAGCTCGGTCCGACGACGACGGCGAGCGACATGGAGAAGCTCATCGACAAGCTCGACCCCGAGCGCGAGCCGGGCCGCCTGACCTTCATCACGCGCATGGGCGCGGGGAAGATCCGGGACGCCCTGCCCCCGTTGCTCGAGGCGATCAAGTCGTTCGACGCGACGCCGCTGTGGGTGACCGACCCGATGCACGGCAACGGGCTCACCACCCCGACCGGCTACAAGACGCGTCGCTTCGACGACGTCGTCGACGAGGTGCGCGGCTTCTTCGAGGCGCACCGCGCGGCGGGCACGTTCCCGGGCGGCATCCACGTCGAGCTCACGGGCGACGACGTCACCGAGTGCCTGGGCGGCTCGGAGCAGATCGACGAGGCGACGCTCGCGACGAAGTACGAGTCGCTGTGCGACCCGCGCCTCAACCACATGCAGTCGCTCGAACTCGCGTTCCTCGTCGCCGAAGAGCTGAGCGCGCGCAACAACTGAGTCCGCGGTCCGGTCGTCGTGAGGCGGCCGGACCCGCCGGCTCGGCGCTCGGCGTCCGCTAGACCGTCAGCCGGATGCGGATGACGTCGCCGCGGCGCACCGTCGTGCCCGAGGCCGGGTCCGACCACTCGACCTTCGCGTCGTTCGGAGCGCTCGTCGCCAGCAGTTCGTCGACGCCGCGGTCGAACGCCCAGCCGAGGGCCGCCTTCTCGAGTGCGGCGCGCGCCTCGTTCCAGGTCTTGCCGATGAGCGACGGCACGTCGACCGGGGCGGGGCCGCGCGAGATCGCGAGGCCGACGCTGTCGCCGGGGCGCAGCGGCCCGTCGGCGCGCACGATGGCGATGACCTTGCCCTCGGGGACCTTGTCGTCGTAGCGCTCCTCGCGCAGGTCGGACACGGTGAGGTCGACGGCCGCGAGGGTCGCGGTCGCCTCGTCCACGGTCTGGTTCTTGACGCCCGGGACCTTGCCCGCCGAGACGATGAGCGTGATCGGCTGGAGTTCGCCGTACTCGCTCACCTCGAGCAGGCTCGAGTCGTCGAGCCCGCGCGCGTCGATGAGCCCGTTCGCCTCGACGTCGGAGTTGAAGCGGATGTCGACCGCCTCGAGCGTCCAGTGCTCGGCGACGAGCGCCTCGGCCGACTCGCGCGGCATCCCGACCGTGAACGAGATGGGGAGCAGCTCAGGGCCGCTGGAGACGAGGAGCACGACCTCGGAGCCCGGCTCCACGGACGAGCCGGCCTCGGGGTCGGTGTTCACGACGTCCCCCTCGGGGACGACCGGGTCGGAGACGTACTCCGGCTCCTCGGCGACGACGAGCCCGAGGCCCTCGAGGGCGGCGCGCGCGTCCTCGACGGTCGCGCCCTGCACGGTCGCCGGGATGGTCACGCGCGCCCCGGGGCCGAAGCCGAACCACCAGCCGACCCCGCCCCCGATGAGGGCGAGCACGGCGACGATCGCGACGATCGGGATCCACCGGCGCCGGCGGCGCGGGGGAGCGAGCGGGTCGGCGACCTCGAGCGCGGTTCCCGGGCCGGTGTTCTGCCGGCGGGCGCCGAGCACCTGGGTCTCGGCCTCCGACGCGGCCGCCCCGGCGATCGCGAAGTCGAACGTGTTCGCGCGCTCCGTGGGCCCCGTGTGCCGGGTGCTCGCCGCGGGCAGCACGCGCGTCGCGTGGCCGCCGAGCGGCGTCGTCGGGGGCAGCGCGAGGGCGGCCTCGACATCCCGCAGCTCGGTGAGGAGCGCCTGCGCGTCGGCGGGGCGCTGCTCCGGGTCCTTCGCGGTCGCCCACGAGACGAGCTCGTCGAGCTCGCGCGGCACCTTGGAGTTCTTCGCGCTCGGCGGCGGCACCGGCTCGTTCGCGTGCCGGTAGGCGATCTGCATCGGCTGCTCGCCGGTGAACGGCTGAACGCCGGTGAGCATCTCGTACATCATGATCCCGACCGCGTAGATGTCGCTGCGGGTGTCGGCGATGCCGCGCGTGACGAGCTCGGGGGAGAGGTAGGCGATCGTGCCGAGCAGGGCGGCACCCGTCGCCGTGTTGGCGGTCGCCGCGCGGGCGAGGCCGAAGTCGCCGATCTTGATGCGCCCGTCGTCGGCGAGAAGCACGTTCTCGGGCTTGAGGTCGCGGTGCACGATGCCGGCCTTGTGGGCGGCACTCAGCCCCGACAGCACCGCCTCGGTGACGTCGATGGTCTGCTGCGGCGTCAGCTGGCCGTACTCCTGCAGCAGCTCGCGAAGCGTGATGCCGGGCAGGTACTCCATGACGAGGTACGCGGAGTCGCTGTCCTGGCCCTGGTCGAAGACGTTGACGACGTTGGGGTGCGCGAGCCGCGCGGCGCTGCGCGCCTCCTGGATGAAGCGCTGCTTGAACTGGCTGTCGTCGGCGAGGTGGCCGTGCATGACCTTGATCGCGACGCGGCGCTCGAGGCGCAGATCGGTGGCGAGGTAGACCGTCGCCATCCCGCCCCGGGCGATGCGTGAGCGCACCTGGTACCGGCCGTCGATGAGCCGGCCGACCATCGGATCGGTGGCGTTGGCACTCACCCCGGAAGTTTACGGTCGCGCCCCGGCTGAGCCTGGGAGGACACCCGGGAAATCAACCGAGAGCTGCGAACCAGGCGCGCGCGCTCGTCTCCCACTTCGCGTACGCGTCGGGGTAGGCCGAGATCTGCACCTTCTGCGCGGCGACGGTGAGCGGCATGTCCTGCCAGCCCTTGATGTCGAGCAGGCCCCGCGTGTAACCCGAACGGCCCACGTAGAACAGCTTCGCCGCGTGGTACGGGTTCATGATCTGCTCGACCGTGCCCCAGCCGGTGCTCGGACGCTGCTGGAACAGGCCGACCGAGTCGCGGTCGCCGTAGTTGATGTTGCGCAGGCTCGACTCCTGCATCGCCGTCGCGAGGGCGATGATGATGCCGTAGGAGGGGACGCCGAGCTCGCGGCCGACCTGGATGATGATCTTCGCGTTCGCCTCCTGCTCCTTGCTGAGCGAGGTGACGCTGCCGCCGGAGCCGCCGCTGTTGCCGCCGGACGAGCCCGCGCCGCCGCTGTTGCCGCCCGAGGACGAGCCCTTCGGGATGACGAGCTTGCCGCCCGGGTAGATGATGCTCGACGACGTGAGGCCGTTGGCATCCAGGATCGCCTGCACGGTCACGCCGTACTTCGCGGCGATCGACGAGATGGTCTCGCCCGACGCGATCGTGTGGGTGCGCTTGCCGGAGCCGGACGACGAGCCCGGGTTCGACGAGGGCTTCTTCGCCGGGGTGACCGACGAGACGTTCTGGATCTTGGGCTTGTCGGCCTTCTCCTCGGCCTTCGCCGGAGCCGGGGGCTTCGGCGGGATCGCGATCGTCTGGCCGGGGTAGATGATGCTCGACCAGCTCAGCCCGTTGGCGCGCAGCAGATCCTCGACGGCGATGCCGAAGCGGTCGGCGATGCGGGCGAGCGAGTCGCCGCTCTCGATGGTGTAGCGCTTGCCCTCGGTCGAGGCGGGCGTCGTGACGAGGCTCGCGCCGGGGGAGAGCTTGAGGACCTGGCCGGGGAAGATGAGCGACTTCCAGCCGAGTCCGTTGAGGGCGAGGACGGAAGCCGTCGACAGTCCGTGCTTGACGGCGATCGACGCGACGGTGTCGCCTGCCTGCACGGTGTAGGTCGGGGTGACCGGGGTCGCGGCCGTGCGCGTCGCGGAGACGAGTCCGCGCAGGGCGGCGCCGAGGTCGGCCTTCGGCTTCGCGGGCTTCTTCGGCGACGCGAGGGCCGGCTCGATCGGTCCGGTCAGGTTGAGGCCGACGGTCATCGCGCTCGCGACGACGAGGGGGAGCGTCTTGCGCAGCCCGCGGCCCAGGCGCGACGGCTCGCGCGGCTCGGCGGGCTCGACGGCGCTCGGGGTGAGTCCGGGGAAGGGTGCGCGCGACCTGCGCTGGTCATCCTTCAGATCGGTCATCTCCGCCTCTTTCCCCCGCCGCGCGGATCCCCCCGGAGCCGGTCGGCACTCCGCCCCACCGTGACATAGCTGAACAGTGTTGTCAATCATTGTTGCGCGTGTTGCTGGTGTTGAACGCGTTTACCTGTCTGTAACAAACGGACGTGGCACGCTTGAGGGGTGAGCGCACCCGCCGAGCGCACTTGGCTGACCGTCCCCGACCTCGTCGAGATCCTGGGGATCTCCCAGAGCCGCGTCCGGAGGCTCTTCGAAGAGCGGGCGCTCGTCGCCGTCCGCGTCGACGGGGTCCTCAAGGTGCCTGCCGACTTCATCCGCGACGGGGAACCGCTCGGCGAACTCCGCGGCACGGTGATCGTGCTGCACGACGCCGGCTTCAGCGACGAGGAGGCCGTCGCCTGGCTGCTCGGCGAGGACGACACCCTGGGCGCCGCGCCGATCGACGCGCTGCGCGCCGGCCGCAAGGCCGAGGTGCGCCGGGTCGCGCAGGCGCTCGGCTTCTGAGCCCCTTCCGCGCGACAGCGCGGATCAGGCGTCGCGGCGCGTGACCGCGTCGGCGAGCCCGAGCAGCTCGTCGCGTGCCGAGCGGGCGATCGGGGCATCCCGGAGCGCCGTGCGCGCGAGGTCGAGCTGGTGGGCGATGACGCGCTCGACGTGGTCGACGGCGCCGCTGTCGCGCACCGCCGTCTGCAGCATCGCGATCTGCTCCGGGTCGAGGTCGCGGTCGCCGAGCAGTTCGTCGAAGACGCGCGCCGCCGTCGCGGGCAGCTTCTGCCGGGCGAGCGTCACGAGCACCGTGCGCTTGCCCTCGCGCAGGTCGTCGCCCGCCGGCTTGCCGGTCACGGCGGGGTCGCCGAAGACGCCGAGGAGGTCGTCGCGCAACTGGAAGGCGATGCCGAGCGGGAGGCCGAACTCGCGCAACGCAGCGAGCTGGGCGAGCGACCCGTCGGCGAGCGAGCCGCCGATCGCGAGCGGCGCCTCGACGCTGTACTTGGCCGACTTGTAGACGACGACGCGCTGGGCGCGGGAGAGGTGCTCCTCTTCGGGGAGGGCGCGCCAGGCCGTCTCCTCGAAGATGTCGAGGTACTGGCCGGCGGTGACCTCGGTGCGCATCCGGTTGAACTCGAGCCGCGCGGCCCGGCCCGCGGGGGCGCTCGACGCAAGGCGCACGCCGTCCTCGACCAGTTCGTCGCTCCAGCCGAGCAGGAGGTCGCCGAGCAGCAGGGCGGCGGCCGTGCCGTAGGTGTCGGGCGGGCCGTCCCAGCCGCGCTCGGCGTGCAGTTGCGCGAAGGCACGGTGGACGCTCGGCTGGCCGCGGCGCAGGTCCGAGTTGTCCATGATGTCGTCGTGCACGAGCGCGGCGGCGTGGAACACCTCGAGGCCCGCGGCGATCGACACGACCGCGTCGAGGTCGGCATCCGGCTCCCTGTCGGAGAGCGGGTCGAACTCGGTGACGTGCCCGCTCACCGCGCGCCAGCCCCAGTACGCGAAGAGGGCGCGGAAGCGCTTCCCGCCGGCCAGCAGGCGGCGGGCGCAGTCGTCGACGACGTCGAGGTCGGGGGAGATGGCGCGGAGCTCGGCACCCCGCTCGGCGAGGAAGCCGTCGAGGCGCGACTGCACCAGGTCCACTAACCGCGGACTCTCAGGCACGCGCCTACCCTATCCGGCGACGCGCGGCCTACAATGAATTCCTCGCGGCCCTGAGGAGCAGACATGCCACTGTCGGAGCAGGAGCAGCGCCTCCTCGACGAGATGGAGCGCAGCCTCTACCACCACGACGCGGACGACGTCACCACCGTCGGCGAGCGCGGTCGCGCGTCGTACGGAGCCCTCGCCATCGCGATCATCGCCGGCGTCGTCGGGCTCGTCCTGCTCATCGTCGGCGTCGTCGTCCGGCAGCCGATCATCGGCGTCGTCGGATTCGCCGCCATGTTCGGCGGCGCCCTGCTCGCCATCGCCCCGCCGCGCCGCTTCACCGTTCCGCGCGACCGGTAACCCCAGCTTCCACGAAGGCCGACCCACTCGGGTCGGCCTTCGTCGTTTAACCCGGCGCTCCGCAGCCGCCCCGCCGCCTCGCTGCCGGCTCGCTTCCGCCTCGCGAGGTGCGCAATTCAGGCTGTCGCCGCGCGACACCGGTCCGGGAGCTCGTCGCCGACCCCGCGCCCTGAGTTGCGCCCCCGGGCCGGGCCGTCCCGACCTCACCACCACTCGGGCGGTCCCGCCGCGGGCTCGCACGCCGCTCGGGGAGGTTTCGGGTGCCCGGGGGAGGACTGGGGCGCTCAGGGGAGGAAAAGGGGAAGAAAGTGGTTGTCTGGGGAGGAAAGTGGAGTAAAGTGGAGTGCAACCTGACGTCTGGCCGGAGAGTGAGGGGGTGGCCTGCATGTTGTTGGGCACCTTCGCGCCGAAGCTCGACGAAAAGGGGCGCCTCGTCCTCCCCGCGAAGTTCTTCGACGAGTTCTCCGGCGGACTCGTCATGACCCGCGGGGTCGACCGCTGCGTGTTCGTGTACAGCGAGCGCGAGTTCGAGAAGGTGCACGAGCGGATGGCGACCGCCCCCGTCACGACGAAGGAGGGGCGCGACTACATCCGCCTCTTCCTCTCCGGGGCGACCCAGGAGATCCCCGACAAGCAGCGCCGCGTCACCGTGCCGCCGATGCTGCGCGAGTACGCGGGGCTCGACAAGGAACTGACCATGATCGGCGCGGGCACCCGCGCGGAGATCTGGGACTCGAAGGCGTGGGACGAGTTCTACGCCGCGACCGAGTCCGGTTACGCCGCAGCCGACGGGGAGGTGATCGCGGGCCTCTTCTGATCCCTCGCCCCCGACCCTCAGCCGCACCCTGACTCCTCTTCCCCGGAGCCAGGTCGGCGGATGGGGATCGGGGGAGAGGGCCTAGGCCCCACACACCATGACCGACGACATCCAGACCCCCGCCGCGAACGACGCGCTCCACGTGCCCGTGATGCTCGACCGCTGCCTCGAGCTGCTCGCGCCCGCCCTCGACCGAGCCGGCGCGGTGCTCGTCGACGGCACCCTCGGGCTCGGCGGCCACGCGGAGGCGTTCCTGCGGCGGTTCCCGGGGCTCACGCTCGTCGGCATCGACCGCGACCCGGAGGCCCTGCGTCTCGCGGGGGAGCGCCTCGCGCCCTTCGCCGACCGCACCCACCTCGTGCACGCCGTGTCGGATGCCCTCCCCGCGGTGCTCGCCGATCTCGGCATCCCGCAGGTGAGCGGCATCCTCTACGACCTCGGCGTCTCCTCGATGCAGCTCGACCGCGTCGACCGCGGGTTCTCCTACGCGCGGGATGCCGCCCTCGACATGCGCATGGACCCGACGGCTCCGCTGACGGCGGCCCGCGTCCTCGCCGAGTACGACGAGGCGTCGCTGCGCCGCATCTTCCAGGAGTACGGCGAGGAGAAGCTCGCCGCGCGCTACGCCCGCCGCATCGTGGAACGCCGCGCCGCCGAGCCGATCGAGACGTCGGCCCAGCTCGTGGCGATCCTGCAGGATGCGACCCCCGCCGCCGTGAAGAACGCCGGGCACCCCGCGAAGCGCGTCTTCCAGGCGCTGCGCGTCGAGGTGAACGGCGAGCTCGCGGTGCTCGAGCGCACCGTCCCCGCGGCGCTCGACGCCCTCGAGGTCGGCGGCCGCATCGTCGTCCTCTCCTACCAGTCTCTCGAGGACCGCATCGTGAAGCGTGAGTTCCAGTCCCGCTCGACGTCGACCGCCCCGCGCGGCCTGCCCGTCGAGCTGCCCGAGCACAAGCCGGAGTTCAAGCTCCTCGTGCGCGGCGCCGAGCTCGCGAGCGACGAGGAGAAGGCGCGCAACCCGCGGTCGGCGCCCGTGCGCCTCCGCGCCGCCGAGCGCCTCCGGGAGGTGGCCGCATGAGCGCCCTGCCCTTGCACTCGCCCCGCCCGCGCCGGGAGGAGTCGCCGCGCCGTCACCTCGCGCCCGCGCCCGCTCCGGCCCCGCGCCGCGCCCGTCCGCGCCTGCTGCACGCCGTCGTCACCATCGGCGGCATCGGCGTCATCCTGCTCGCCCAGCTGCTGCTGAGCATCGCCCTCGCCGACGGCGCGTACACGATCGCCGGCCTCCAGGGCGAGGCGCGCGACCTCGCGCGTCAGGAGCAGGCGCTCACCGAGCAGCTCGAGGTGCTCTCCTCGACGCAGAACCTCACCGCCAACGCCGAGAACCTCGGCATGGTGGCGAGCGGCAACCCCGTGTTCCTCGACCTGTCGACCGGCAAGATCCGCGGCAAGCCCACCCCCGCGGGCGGCCGCCTCACCGGCTCGGGCAACCAGGTCTCGAACGTCCTCCTCGGCGACACCCCGCTCGTCGAGCGCCCGGCGGTCGAGGAGCCGGCGACGCCGACCACTCCCGTGACCCCCGTGACGGGTTCGCCCGCCACGCCCGGCGGCGCCTCGGGCGGCGGCTCGGCCCCGGGTACGATCCCCTCGCCGACCACCCGCTGAGCGGAGCCAGAATCCATGACGTCCCCCCGCCAGACCGCCCGGCGCCTCGCGCTCTCGGTCCTGACGGTGTTCGCGATCGTGGGCCTGTTCGTCGTCAAGCTCGTCGACATCCAGGTCGTGCGGGCGGGCGAGCTGACCGCGGCGGCCGAGTCGCGCCGGTCGATGACGGTGACGACGTGGGGCATCCGCGGCAGCATCGTGGATGCCAACGGCACCGTGCTCGCCGACAGCGTCGACCGCTTCGACATCACCGCGTCGCCGCGCAACGTCGACCGCGAGACCGGGAAGACCCGCATGACGGTCGACGGCGAGCGGATCACGGTGCCGACGGCCGAGGCGATCGCGAAGATCGCCGGACTCACGGGCGCGGACGCCGCCGAGATCACGGCGGCGCTCGACGCGAAGCCGGACTCCGACTTCGCGTACCTCGTGAAGTCGGTCACCCTCGACGTGTTCACCGCGGTGCGCGACCTCGACATCCCGTGGGTGTACTGGGAGCCGCGCCCCGCGCGCACCTACCCGGGCGGAGCGATCGCCGGCAACCTCGTCGGGTTCCTGGGCACCGACGGCCCGCTGGCCGGCACCGAACTGCGGCACGACGCGTGCCTCGCCGAGACGAACGGCTCGTCGACCTTCGAGCGCAGCGAGGACGGCGTGCGCCTGCCCGGCAGCACCGTCGTCATCGAGGAGCCCGTGGACGGCGGCACCATCCACCTGACGATCGACTCCGACCTCCAGTGGTTCGCCCAGCAGGCGATCGCCGCGCAGAGCAAGAAGGTGGGCGCCGACTGGGCGACCGCCATGGTGGTCCGCGTCGGCACCGGCGAGATCGTCGCGGCGGCCGACTGGCCCTCGATCGACCCCAACGACCTCAACTCGGTCTCGGCCGAGAACTCGGGCGCGCGCAGCTTCACGGCGCCGTTCGAGCCCGGCTCGATCATGAAGCCGGCCGCGTTCGCTGCGCTGCTCGACCAGCGCCTCATCACGACGCGCACCCAGGTCGTCGTACCGGGCCGCTACACGAAGGGCCTCCCGGCGGGGGAGTACATCACCGACGTCTGGGACCACGGCGACCTGCGCCTCACCGCGACCGGCATCCTGATGAACTCCTCCAACATCGGCACGGTCATGCTCGCCGAGAAGCTGTCCACCCAGCAGCGCTACGACTACCTGCGCGCCTTCGGGTTCGGCGAGCCGACGGCGGCGGGCTTCCTCGGCGAGGACGGCGGCACGGTGCACAAGCCCGGCGCCATCGACCCGGTCACGCGCGCGACCCAGCTGTTCGGCCAGGGCATCACGGTGACGAGCGCGCAGATGGCGAGCTTCTACCAGACGCTCGGCAACGGGGGAGTGCGGATGCCGCTCACCCTCGTGGCCGGCTGCGAACTGCCCGACGGCACGTGGGTCGACGTCCCGGTGCCCGCCGGCGAGCGCGTCGTGAGCGAGTACGCGGCCGAGAACACGCTGCTCATGATGGAGACCGTCGTGTCCCAGGGCGCACAGCGCGAGACCCTGCACATCCCGGGCTACCGCATCGCCGCGAAGACCGGAACGGGTGAGGTCGCGGAGAACGGCGTGTACGGTTCCGAGCGCATCGTGTCGATGGCGGGGGTGTTCCCGGCGGACGACCCGCAGTACGCCATTGTCGTGACTCTCGCGAAGCCGGATACGATCAAGTCGTCGGCCGCGGCCGCTCCAGCCTTCAACGCGATCATGAAACAGGTCATCAAGACCTTCCGGGTCACGCCGTCGACGGAGCAGGCCCCGAACCTCCCGCTCACCTGGTAGCGGGGATTCGGCACCCGGGCGGTCACGCAGTCAGAGAGGAGCCGGGCCTGAGTTCTCGGATCCCCCCGGTCCTCCGCCCGGAGCATCCCTCGCCCCGCTCGCTCGCCGGATTCGTGCAGGAGTTCGGCATCGAGCTCCGCGGCTCCGTCGACGGCATCGAGATCACCGGGGTCACCCTCAGCACGGGCGACCTGCATCCCGGCGACCTGTTCGTCGGCGTGAAGGGCGCGCTCAAGCACGGCGCCGCGTTCGCCGCCCAGGCGCGGGAGGGCGGCGCGGTCGCGCTGCTCACCGACGCCGAGGGCGCCGAGGTCGCCGCGGATGCCGGCCTGCCGATCCTCGTCGTCGAGCAGCCCCGCCTCGCCCTCGGCGAGGTCGCCGCGTGGGTCTACCGCACACGCGAGGACACGCCCCTGCTGTTCGGCACCACCGGCACCAACGGCAAGACCTCGACCTCGTACCTGCTCGAGGCCGTGCTGCGCCAGCTCGGGCTCGTGACGGGCCTGTCGTCGACCGCGGAGCGCCACATCGGCGACCTGACGATCGTGAGCCGCCTGACCACCCCGGAGGCGAGCGAGATGCACGCCCTGCTCGCCCGGATGCGGGAGAGCGGCGTCCGCGCCGTCGCCGTCGAGGTGAGCGCGCAGGCCCTCACCCATCACCGCGTCGACGGCCTCCACTTCGACGTCGCCGGCTTCACCAACCTCAGCCACGACCACCTCGACGACTACGCCGACATGGAGGAGTACTTCCGCGCGAAGCTCCCGCTGTTCGACCCGGAGTACAGCAAGCGCGCCGTCGTCTGCCTCGACTCCCCGTACGGCCGCCGCGTCGTCGAGGAGGCGCGGGTGCCGGTCACGACGATCGCGACGATCGGGCACGCGAGCGACGAGGATGTGGCGTCCGCCGACTGGACGGTCGAGATCCTCGACGCGACGGCGGCCTACACCGAGTTCCGCCTCACCGGGCCGGAGGGACGCAGCCTCGTCACGCGCGAGCCGCTCATCGGCTGGCACATGGCCGCGAACGCCGCGCTCGGCATCGTCATGCTCGTCGAGGCGGGCTTCGAGCTCGAGGCGATCGGCGCCGCCCTGGATGCCGACGGCGGCATCCGCGCGTACCTGCCGGGCCGCACGGAGCGCGTCTCCGGCGAGCGCGGCCCGAGCGTCTACGTCGACTTCGGGCACAGCCCCGACGCCTTCGAGAACACCCTCGCCGCGGTCCGGCAGTTCACGACGGGCCGCACGATCATGGTGTTCGGCGCCGACGGCGACCGGGATGCCACGAAGCGTCACGACATGGCGCGCGTCGCGGCGGAGGGCAGCGACATCCTCATCGTCACCGACCACCATCCGCGGTTCGAGGACCCGGCGAGCATCCGGAAGACGCTCCTCGAGGGGGCCGCACTGGCCGAGAACCAGCCCGAGATCTACGAGGTGAGCCCGCCGGAGGCCGCGATCGTCAAGGCCGTGTCGCTCGCCCGCGAGGGCGACTCGATCCTGTGGGCCGGTCCCGGTCACCAGGACTACCGCGACATCCGCGGCGTGCGCACGCCCTACTCGGCGCGCGACCTCGCCCGCGAGGCGCTGCGCGAGGCGGGCTGGTGATCGCGCTCACGCTCGCCGAGATCGCGGAGACGCTCGGCGGCCGGCTCGTGCGGGGGGAACCCGGCACGTTCGTCAGCGGTGCCGTCGAGACCGACTCGCGCCTGGTCCGGCCCGGCGGGGTGTTCTTCGCGCTCCCGGGCGAGACGACCGACGGCGCGCTGTTCGCGCCGGCCGCCGTCGACGCGGGGGCGGCCCTCGTCGTCGCCGAGCGCGAGCTCGACGCGGGAGCGGCCCTCATCGTCGTCGGGGACGGCGTCACCGCCCTCGCCGACTTGGCCCGGCTCGTCGTCGCGCGCGTGCGCGCCGTCGGCCGGCTCAGGGTCGCCGCCGTGACCGGCTCCAACGGCAAGACGACGACGAAGAACCTGCTGCGCGCCATCCTCTCCGCCGAGGGGCCGACCGTGGCGCCCGAGGGCTCGTTCAACAACCACGTCGGTGCGCCGATCTCGATGCTGCGGGTCACCGAGGAGACCGAGTACCTCGTCGCCGAGATGGGCGCGAGCCACGTCGGCGAGATCGCCCGGCTCGTCGGGATCGTCACGCCGGATGTCGGCATCGTGCTCAAGGTCGGCCTCGCCCACGCGGGCGAGTTCGGCGGCATCGACGCGGTGCAGCGGGCGAAGTCCGAGATGGTCACCGACCTCCCGGCCGACGCCGTCGCGCTGCTCCACGGCGACGACCCGCGCGTCGCCGCGATGCGCGACCTCACGGCGGCCCGCGTCGTCACCTTCGGCGTCGGCGCCGGCAACGACGTGCGCGCCGAGAACGTCGTGACGACCGCGCGCGGCACGACCTTCGACTACCTCGCCGACGGCGAACGGCATCCCGTGTCGCTGCGCATCCTCGGCGAGCACCACGTCACCAACGCCCTCGCCGCGCTCGGGACGGCGCGCGAGTTCGGCGTCCCCGCCGAGCGCGCGATCGCCGCGATCGAGCAGGTCGCCCGCGCCGAGCGCTGGCGGATGGAGCTGCTCGAGCCCGGCGGCGGCATCACGGTCATCAACGACGCCTACAACGCGAGCCCCGACTCGACGGCCGCGGCGCTCAAGACGCTCGCCCAGATCACGACCGAGGGGCAGCGCTCCGTCGCCGTGCTCGGCGAGATGGCGGAACTCGGGGAGTTCGCCCAGGAGGAGCACGACCGGATCGGCCGGCTCGTCGTGCGGCTCAACATCGCCCGCCTCGTCGTCGTCGGCGAGCGCGCCCGCCACATCCACGCCGCCGCGGGCCTCGAAGGGTCCTGGGACGGCGAGTCCGTGTTCGTGCCCGACATGGACGGGGCCTACGATTTCCTGCGTGGAGACCTCCGGCCCGGTGACGTCGTGCTCGTGAAGTCGTCCAAGTCGGCCGGGCTGCGCTTCCTCGGCGACCGGCTGGGCGGAGTCGCCGAGTGATCGCCCTCCTCATCGCGGGTGCGTTCTCCCTCGCCTTCACCCTCTTCCTGACGCCGCTCTTCGCGCGGCTGTTCAAGAAGCTCTCCTGGGGCCAGTTCATCCGCGACGACGGCCCGCAGGCGCACCACACCAAGCGCGGCACGCCCACGATGGGCGGCATCGTCTTCCTGCTCGGCGCGTTCCTCGGTTATCTCGTCGGCCACTGGGTCGCCGGGGTGCCGCTCACGATGGTCGGGATGCTCGTCTTCGGCATGGCCGGCGGCCTCGGCCTTGTCGGCTTCATCGACGACTTCACGAAGACCCGCAAGCAGCGCAGCCTCGGCATCGGCGGCTGGACGAAGATCGCCGGCCAGGTCATCGTCGGCACCGTCTTCGCGATCCTCGCCATCCACCCCGAGTTCCTCGACGAGAACTTCCTCACGCCCGCCTCCGGGTTCATCTCGGCGGTGCGCGACATTTCCTGGCTCAACCTGTTCACCTTCGGCGCGGTCATCGGCGTCATCCTGTTCGTGATCTGGGTGAACACGATCACGGTGAGCGTCTCGAACGCCGTCAACGTGACCGACGGCCTCGACGGGCTCGCGAGCGGCGCGTCGATCTTCGCGATCGCGGCCTACATCTTCATCGGCTTCTGGCAGGCGAACCAGTCGTGCTTCAACGCGCTGCTCGACCCGCTCGTCGACTACAAGTGCTACGTCGTGCGCGATCCGCTCGACCTCGCCGTCGTCGCCGCCGCGCTCTGCGGCGCGCTCCTCGGGTTCCTCTGGTGGAACACCTCCCCGGCGCAGATCTTCATGGGCGACACCGGTTCGCTCGGCATCGGCGGCGCCCTCGCGGCCCTCGCCATCCTCACCCGCACCGAGCTGCTGCTCGTGCTCGTCGGCGGGCTGTTCCTGCTCACCACGGGGTCGGTCATCATCCAGCGCGTCTGGTTCAAGATCACCAAGTGGCGGTACGGGCAGGGCAGGCGCGTGTTCCTGATGAGTCCGCTGCACCACCATTTCGAGCTCAAGGGCTGGGCGGAGGTCACGGTCGTCGTGCGCTTCTGGCTCATCGCCGCCCTGTTCGTCGCGACCGGCGTCGGCCTGTTCTACCTCGAATGGGTGAGCCGCTGAGCTCCGCGACCCCGGGTCCGCGCGACCTCGCCGCCCTCACCAGCTGGAACGCCGACTGGTCGGGGCTGCGCGTGGGCGTGCTCGGCCTCGGGCTCACCGGATTCGCCGTCGCCGACACCCTCGTCGAACTGGGCGCCGAGGTGCTCGTCGTCGCCGCGGAGGCGTCCGACGAGAACCGGCAGCTGGTCGACGTCATCGGCGCGGGCTTCGAGCGCCACGACGACGAGTCGACGATCCCGGATGCCGTGGCCGCCTTCGACCCGGAGCTCCTCGTCGTCTCGCCCGGCTACCGTCCCGACCACGCCCTCGTCGCGTGGGCGCGGGAGCGCGGCATCCCCGTGTGGGGCGACATCGAACTCGCCTGGCGCCTGCGCGACAAGGTGCGCGCCGCCGAATGGATCCTCGTCACCGGCGCCGCGGGCAAGACCACGGTCGCCGACCTCACGGCGACGATGCTGCTCGCCGGAGGGCTGCGCGCGGCCCCCGCGGGTGCCAACGGCATCCCGGTGCTCGACGCCATCCGCGACCCGCAGGGCTTCGACGCGCTCGTCGTCGAACTCTCGCCCGCCCAACTGCACTGGCTGAGCGACGCCCCGGGCAGCGAGCTGGTGCCGCTCGCGAGCGTGTGTCTCAACGTCGACGGCGCGATCTCGGACGCCGAGCGCGCCGCGACGGGGAAGGTCTACACCGGCACGCGCGTCGCGTGCGTCTTCAACCAGGCCGACACGGCGACCCGCGACATGGTCGAGGACGCCGACGTCCAGGAGGGCTGCCGCGCGATCGGCTTCTCGCTCGGGATGCCCGGGCCGAGCGACCTGGGACTCGTCGAGGACATCCTCGTCGACCGCGCCTTCCTCGAGGAGCGCCGCACGTCGGCCCTGGAACTGGCGACCCTCGGCGACCTCGCGGATGCCGGGCTCACCGAGCCGTGGCAGGTCGCCGACGTCCTCGCGGCCGCCGCCCTCGCCCGGGCCGCGGACGTCGCCCCCGGGCGCATCCGCGGCGCCCTGCAGGCCTTCGGCGCCTGACCGGCGTTCGGCGACACGCGCCCCGGGTCCGGGCCGCTCCCCGGCCGACGACGGACACTGATCCCATGGCCCGGCAGACGAGGACTCCGCGCGCGGAGCCGGAGCCGGAGGCCAAGCCCGTCGCCCCGGCCGTCGCCGTCGCGCGCAAGCTCTTCGGCGCCGAGACGCCGGAGTTCTTCCTCCTGCTCGGCACGACGCTGTTCCTGCTCGTCTTCGGCCTCGTCATGGTGCTCTCGTCGTCGGCGATCGAGTCGCGGCTCTCCGACGGCGACTTCTTCGCCCGGGCCGCGCGCCAGGGGCTCTTCGCGGTCATCGGCCTGCCGATCATGCTGATCGCCTCGCGCGCCCCGATCACGTTCTGGAAGCGCTGGGCGGGCTGGGCCCTCGTCGGCTCGATCGGCCTGCAGTTCCTCGTCTTCACCGGGCTCGGCTACGGCTACGGCGGCAACCAGAACTGGATCAAGATCGGCGGGTTCAGCGCCCAGCCGTCGGAGACGATCAAGCTCGCGCTCGTGCTCTGGCTCGCCTGGGTGCTCACCACGAAGGCCGACCTCCTGCGCGACTGGAAGCACGTGCTGCTGCCGATCGGACCCGTCGTCGCGGTCGCCGTCGGCCTCGTCCTCCTCGGCAACGACCTCGGCACCGCGACGATCCTCATCATGGTGACCTTCGGGGCGCTGTTCTACGCGGGCGTGCAGTTGCGCTTCCTGCTCGTCGGTCTGCTCGGCATCGGCCTCGTCGGCATCACCGTCGCGATGGCGAGCCTCTCCCGGCGCAAGCGCATCGACGCCTGGCTCTCCGGCTGCACCAACGAGGCCGACTACTCGTTCGACTGCTGGCAGACCATCCACGGCTGGGAGGCGCTCGCCCATGGCGGCGTCTTCGGCGTGGGCCTGGGCAACTCCGCGGGCAAGTGGTCGTGGATCCCCGAGGCCGACAACGACTTCATCTTCGCGATCATCGGCGAGGAGCTCGGGCTCGTGGGCGCGATCCTCGTGCTCCTGATGTTCGTGCTGCTCACGATCGCCTTCGTGCGGATCGCCCGGATGGCCCGCGACCCGTTCGGGAAGATCGTGACGGCGTCGGTCATGGTGTGGGTCGTCGGCCAGGCGTTCGTCAACATCGCGGTCGTGCTCGGCGTGCTGCCCGTGCTCGGCGTGCCGCTGCCGCTCGTCTCCGCGGGCGGGTCGGCGCTGCTCACGACGATGGCGGCGATCGGCGTCGTGCTGTCGTTCGCCCGCGTGAAGCCGGGAAGAATCGTTCCGTGACCACGTACCTGTTCGCCGGCGGAGGCACCGCCGGCCACGTCAACCCGCTGCTCGCGACCGCCGACCGGCTGCGCGAGCGGGAGCCGGATGCCGAGGTGCTCGTGCTCGGCACCGCGGAGGGCCTCGAGGCGCGCCTCGTGCCCGCGCGCGGCTACGAGCTCGTGGTCGTGCCCCGGCTGCCGTTCCCGCGCCGCCCGAACGGCGACGCGCTGCGCTTCCCGGGCCGCTGGAGCGCCGCCGTGGACGGGGTGCGCGAGGTGCTGCGGTCGCGGAACGTCGAGGCCGTCGTCGGCTTCGGCGGGTACGCCGCCGCCCCCGCCTACGCCGCCGCGCGCGCCGAGAAGCTGCCGATCGCCGTGCACGAGCAGAACGCCCGCCCGGGGATGGCGAACCGCCTCGCCGCGGCGTGGACGCGCCACGTGGGCGTGACCTTCCCGGGCACGAGGCTCCGCGGCGGCCGCGTCGTCGGCCTGCCGTTGCGGGCCGAGATCGAGCGCCTCGACCGTCCCGCGGCCCGGCGCGAGGCCGCCGCGCTGTTCGGCCTCGACGACCGCCCGCTCCTGCTCGTCACGGGGGGCTCGACGGGCGCGAAGCGCATCAACGAGAGCGTGTCCGCCTCCATCGCCGCGCTCCTCGGCGCCGGCTGGCAGGTGCTGCACATCACCGGCAGCCGCTCGCCGGTGGAGGATCCGGGTCTCGACGGCTACCGCATCCTCGAGTACTGCGACCGGATGGAGCTCGCCCTCGCGGCGGCCGACCTCGCGGTGTCGCGGGCGGGCGCCACGACGGTGTGCGAGCTCGCCGCGGTGGGCGTCCCGGCCGTCTACGTGCCCTACGCGGTCGGCAACGGCGAGCAGGCGCTCAACGCGCGCGGCGCCGTCGCGGCGGGAGGGGCGCTCCTCGTCGCCGACGCCGCGTTCAGCCCCGAATACGTCGGCCGCGAGCTCCCGCCGCTGCTCCTGGACCGGCCGCGCATCGCCGACATGGCGGCCCGGGTGGCGGCGATCGGCGTGCGCGACGGCGCCGACCGGATGGTGGACCTCGTCCTCGAGGCGCGCGCCGCGGGCCGAGGGTAGCGTTGATCCGATGATCAAGCCCGACCTCGACCTCGAGCTCCCCGGCGAGCTGGGCTCCGTGCACTTCGTCGGAATCGGCGGCTCCGGCATGAGCGGCATCGCCCGCCTGTTCCTCGAGGCCGGCCACCGTGTGACCGGGTCCGACCGCAGCGAGAACGCCGCCGTGCGCGAGCTGCGCGACCTCGGCGCCGAGGTGTGGGTCGGTCACGACGCCGCCCACGTCGGCGACGCCGACACCCTCGTCGTGACCGGCGCGCTCTGGGAGGACAACCCGGAGTACCAGGAGGCGCTGCGCCGCGGCATCCCGGTGCTCCACCGCGCCCACGCGCTCGCCTGGCTCGTGCGCGGGACCCGACTCATCGCCGTCGCGGGCGCCCACGGCAAGACGACGTCGACCGGCATGATCGTGACCGCGCTGCGCGAGCTCGGCGCCGACCCGTCGTTCGTCAACGGGGGCGTCATCGCCGGGTACGGCCGCAGCTCCGCCCGCGGGTCGGGGGAGTGGTGGGTCATCGAGGCCGACGAGTCGGACGGCTCGTTCGAGCTCTACGACGCGGCCGCCGTGCTGGTGACCAACCTCGACTCCGACCACCTCGACCACTACGGCTCGGAGGAGGCGGTCGAGGACGCCTTCGTGCGCGTCACCTCGAAGGCGCGCGAGCTCGTCGTCGCCTCCGCCGACGACCCCGGCGCCCGCGTCGTCGCCGCCCGCACCGAGGGCCCGCGCCTGCTGAGCTTCGGCACGAGCGAGCACGCCGACGTGCAACTGGTCGACGTGGATGCCGCGGAGACGGTCGCCTTCACGCTGCGCTTCGACGGCGACGACCACCGCGTGCGGCTCGGCGTCGCCGGGGCGCACAACGCCCTCAACGCGGCGGGCGCGTTCGCGGTGCTCGTCGGGCTCGGCTTCGAGCCGGCGGCCGTCGCGCACGGCCTCGAGGCGTTCGCCGGCACCGGCCGCCGCTTCGAGCTGCACGCGACCGTCAACGGGGTCCGCGTGTTCGACGACTACGCCCACCACCCCACGGAGGTCGTCGCGGCGCTCGAGACCGCCCGCTCGGTCGTCGGCGCGGGCCGCGTCATCGCCGTGCACCAACCGCACCTGTACAGCCGCACGCAGGCGATGGCGGGGGAGTTCGCCGACGCCTACGAGCGCCTCGCCGACCACACGGTGGTGCTCGACGTGTACGGCGCCCGCGAGGACCCGATCCCGGGCGTCACGGGCGCCCTCGTCGCCGAGCGCTTCCAGGACCCGTCGAAGGTCGACTACCTGCCCGACTGGCAGGACGCCGCCGACCGCGTCGGCGAGATCGCCCGCCCCGGCGACCTCGTGATGACGCTCAGCTGCGGCGACGTGTACCGGATCATCCCGCAACTGGTCGCCGCGCTCGACGGATGAAGCGGCCCGAGCGTCCCGTCGCGCGCCCCGCCGCGCCGGCCCCGGCTGCGTCGCCGCGGACCCCGAAGGCTCCGAAGCCGGAGCGCACGCCGAAGCCCGAGCGCACGCCGAAGCCCGAACGCACCCCCCGCGGGGAGCGCGTCGCCGAGCCCGTGCCGCTGCGCGGCCCGCGCGAGGAGCGCCGCCGTGAGCCGCGCCCCGAGCCCGAGCGCCGCCCGGTGAGCGAGCGCCGCGCCGACCGCCTGCGCCGCCGGGCCGAGAAGGCGCAGGCGCGCCGCTTCACGCGCGCCACCCGCCGCCGTCGCGTCGGCTGGCTCGTCGTGCTCTCGGTGCTCGGCGTCGTCGGCGTGCTCATCGCGGTGGCCGTGTTCTCGCCGATCCTCGCCCTGCGCCAGGTGCGCGTCGAGGGCACCGCGCGGCTGGATCCCGAGGTCGTCGCCGAGGCGGTCTCCGGCCAGCTGGGCACGCCGCTCGCGCTGCTCGACGAGGAGCGCATCCGCCGCGAGCTTGGGGCGTTCCCCGTCATCCGCAGCTTCGTGACCGAACTCGTCCCGCCGGACACCCTGGTGATCCACGTCGTCGAGCGCGACCCGATCGGCGTCGTCGCGACGGCCGACGGGTTCGACGTCGTGGATGCCGCGGGCGTCGTCATCGAGACGGTGCCCGGTCGCCCCGACAAGCTCCCGCTCTTCCAGCTCGGCGACGACGGCGTCGACAGCCCCGCCTTCGCGGCGATGGCGGAGGTCCTCCTCGCACTCCCGCGGAGCGTGCTGGTCGATCTCGACTCGATCAGCGCCCGCACGCGCGACGACGTGACGTTGCGCTTCGCGGGCAGCGACCAGCGCGTCGTCTGGGGCGGGCCGGAGGATTCCGAGCGCAAGGCGCTCATCCTCGAGGCGCTGCTGGAGCGATTCGCGGACCGCGGTCCGGGCGAGTACGACGTCTCGGCCCCGGGCAGCGCGGTGTTCCGCGAGGACTGAGTCGCGACACGCGAGCGGATGTCCGGGCTGCGCCGGAGTCCGGCGCTTACCGTAAGGGCGAACCACCTACTTGAGAAGGAATCTCAACTTCAAGCTGAGGTTGAAACTTCTCGGTATCGCTCACCGGAGGCCGGACAACGTGACGTCGAACCAGAACTACCTCGCCGTGATCAAGGTCGTCGGCATCGGGGGCGGCGGAGTCAACGCGGTCAACCGGATGATCGAACTCGGGCTGCGCGGCGTCGAATTCATCGCGATCAACACCGACGCCCAGGCGCTGCTCATGAGCGACGCCGACGTGAAGCTCGACGTCGGCCGCGAACTCACCCGCGGCCTCGGCGCCGGCGCCGACCCCGAGGTGGGCCGCCGCGCCGCGGAGGACCACGCCGAGGAGATCGAGGAGGCCCTCGCGGGCGCCGACATGGTCTTCGTCACGGCGGGCGAGGGCGGCGGCACCGGCACGGGCGGCGCGCCCGTCGTCGCGCGCATCGCCAAGTCGATCGGCGCGCTCACCATCGGCGTCGTCACCAAGCCGTTCTCGTTCGAGGGCAAGCGCCGCCAGGCGCAGGCCGAGTCCGGCGTCGCCGCGCTCAAGAACGAGGTCGACACCCTCATCGTCGTCCCCAACGACCGCCTGCTCGAGATCAGCGACCGCGGCATCTCGATGCTCGAGGCGTTCTCGACCGCCGACCAGGTGCTCCTCGCCGGTGTCCAGGGCATCACCGACCTCATCACGACGCCGGGCCTCATCAACCTCGACTTCGCCGACGTCAAGAGCGTCATGCAGGGCGCGGGATCCGCGCTCATGGGCATCGGCGCGAGCCGCGGCGCCGACCGCGCCATCAAGGCCGCCGAGCTCGCCGTCGCGAGCCCGCTGCTCGAGGCCTCGATCGACGGCGCTCACGGCGTACTGCTGAGCATCCAGGGCGGGTCGAACCTCGGCATCTTCGAGATCAACGACGCCGCGCGCCTCGTCCAGGAGGCCGTGCACCCGGAGGCGAACATCATCTTCGGCGCCGTCATCGACGACACCCTCGGCGACGAGGTGCGCGTCACCGTCATCGCGGCGGGCTTCGACGGCGGCGAGCCGTCGAAGAGCCGCCCGGTCGTCGCGCGGCGCGACAACTTCGTGCCCGTCGACGCCCCGCCGACCGCCCTCGGCGAGGACGCCCCGGGCGACACGGGCGGCTGGGCCGTCGAGCCGGAGACGCCGCTCGGCGCCCCGCTCGACCCCGACTTCGACGACGAGGGCGACCTCGACATCCCCGAGTTCCTCAAGTAACGAGTGGCCGCACCGGAATCGCTCGCCGAGCGCCTCGCCGCGGTCGACGCGGGGATCGCGGAGGCCGCGCGTGCCGCGGGCCGCGACCCGGCGGAGCTGACGCGCATCGTCGTCACCAAGTTCCACCCCGCGTCGCTCGTGCGCGAGCTGGCCGACCTCGGCGTGCGCGATGTGGGGGAGAACCGGCACCAGGAGGCTGTCGCGAAGGCGGCCGAGGTCGCCGACGACCGCCTCGCCTGGCACTTCGTCGGACAGCTGCAGAGCAACAAGGCGCGTGCCGTGCGTGGCTACGCGGCGACGGTGCACTCCGTCGACCGCGCCTCGCTCGTCGACGCGCTCGGGATCGACGACGGCCGCGAGGTCGGCGTGTTCCTCGAGATCGACCTGAGCGGCGAGCCCGGCCGCGGGGGAGTCGCCCCCGAGGGCGCCGAGGAGCTCGCCGAACGTGTGCTCGCCAAGCCCGGTCTCCAGCTCCTCGGCGTCATGGGCGTCGCGCCGCTCGGGAAGGAGCCGCGGCCCGCGTTCGCACGCCTGCGGGACGTCTCCGACCGCATCCGCGCCCTCCACCCGGCGGCCACCGCGATCTCCGCAGGGATGTCCGGGGACTACGCCGACGCGATCGCCGAAGGCGCGACACACCTTCGCATCGGCACGGCAATCACGGGAAAACGCCCTCCGCGCGCTTAATGTCGAGGCGGATGCCGCGCCTGTGACCGCGGCACCAGGAGCTCCCCGGGGAGGAAGACATGGCGAACCCGCTGCGTAAGACGATGGTGTATCTCGGCCTGGCCGACGAGGAGTACGACGACCACGTCCCCGCCGCGCCCGCCGCCCCCGTGGCCGCGCAGGCGCCGACCCGCGCGCCCGTGACCCCGCTGCGCCGCCCCACTGCGGTGGCGAAGCAGCCGGCCGGCGGCATGAACGAGATCGTCACGGTGAACCCGCGCCAGTTCAAGGAGGTGCAGGGCGTCGCCGAGGCCTTCCGCGAGGGCATCCCGGTCATCATGAACCTCTCCGAGATGCCGGATGGCGAGGCGCGTCGCGTGATCGACTTCGCGAGCGGACTCGTCTCGGGCCTCTACGGCAAGATCGAGCGCGTCACCAACAAGGTGTTCCTGCTCTCGCCCGAGCACGTCGCGGTGAGCGGCGAGACGGCCGAGGCGGAGGCCGAGGTCGACGCGGGCTTCTTCGGTCACTGACATCCGTCGACGACGCCCGGCTCCGGCCGGGCGTCCGTCATGCTGCGAAAGCTCTCTACGGGCTCTCGGCTGACGCGTTGTACGCTGAAGGTCTCACCCTTCCCCCGAGGGTGAGCTGTTCCATCGTCGTCAGGAGTCGCCGCGGCGACCGGGGGGATGACGAACGATTCGTGAGGTGAGATTTTCATGGCGCTGACTCCGGAAGACGTGGTCAACAAGCGGTTCAACCCGACGAAGTTCCGGGAGGGCTACGACCAGGACGAGGTCGACGACTTCCTCGACGAGGTCGTCGTCGAGCTGCGCCGTCTCAACCAGGAGAACGAGGAGCTGCGTCAGCGCCTCGTCGCCGGCGAGGCCCGCATCGCCGAGCTGCAGCGCGCCGCCGCCGCGGCCCCGGCCGCCCCGGCCCCCGCGCCCGCCCCGATGGCCGCGCCGGCTCCCGCCGCGACCCCGGAGCCGGCCTACGCGCAGGGCGGCTTCGACGCCAACGCGATGGACCCGGGCAACACCAACAACCTCCTCCAGCTCGCGCGCCGCCTCCACGAGGAGCATGTCCGCGAGGGCATGGAGAAGCGCGACGCACTCATCGCCGAGGGTCACGCGACCGCGGCCCGCGTCGTCTCCGAGGCCGAGCAGGGCGTCCGCGCGCAGCTCGGACAGCTCCAGCAGGAGCGTCAGGAGCTCGAGCGCCAGATCGAGGAGCTCCGCACCTTCGAGCGCGAGTACCGCGAGAAGCTGCGCAGCTACATCGAGGGCCAGCTGCGCGACCTCGAGGCGACCAACGCGCTGACCGCGACGCCGGCTCCGGCGGCGGTCGACGCCGCGCCGCAGGCAGCCGCTCCGGCCGCCGCGCCGCAGTCGGCCCCGCAGTACGTGCCCGCCGCTCCGGCGCCGTACGGCCAGCCGCAGGCTCAGGATTACGGCACGCCGTACCCGACGGATTACCCGGGCTTTGGCCCGGCCAACTGACGAGGCCGCCGCGCCGGCTCCCGCGCCCCGGCGGCGGGTGAGCCGGCGCGCCCTCGGGCTCGTCGCCGCGCTCGCGCTCGTCGCCTACGGGGTCGACCAGCTCACGAAGTTCCTGGTCACCGAGAACCTCCCGTACAACCGGGCGGTCCCGGTGCTCGGCGAGATCCTGCAGCTGCACTACGTCCGCAACCCGGGCGCCGCGTTCTCGATCGCGACGGGCTACACGTGGGTGCTGTCGGCGATCGCCCTCGCGGTCATCGCCGTCGTCATCTTCTTCGCGCCGCGCATCCGCTCGCTCGCGTGGGCGACGGTGTTCGGCCTCGTGCTCGGCGGCGCGTTCGGCAACGTGACCGACCGCCTGTTCCGGCCCCCGGGATTCGGAGTCGGCCATGTCATCGACTTCATCCAGGTGATCTACTTCCCGGCGATCTTCAACGTCGCCGACATCGCGGTGGTGTCCGCGATGGGGGTCTTCCTGCTGCTGTCGCTGCGCAACGTCGGACTCGACGGCACGCGGGTGAAGGACGACCGCTACCGCACGCCCGAGGAACTGCTCACGCGGAAGCCCTCGCCGGAGGACTAGTGGAGAGCCGCAGCCTGCCCGTCCCCGAGGGGCTCGCCGGCGAGCGCGCGGACGCGGCCCTGGCGAAGCTCCTGGGCTTCTCGCGCAGCTTCGCCGCCGAGGTGCTCGAGGCCGGGGGAGTGCGGCTCGACGGCATCCTGATCGGCAAGTCGGACCGGTTGCGCGCCGACTCCTGGCTCGAGGTCGAGTGGGCGCCGAAGGAGGCCCCGCGCGTCGTGCCGCAGGACGTGACCGGGTTCCGCATCGTGCACGACGACGACGACCTCGTGGTGATCGACAAGCCCGTCGGCGTCGTCGCCCACCCCGCGCCCGGGTGGAGCGGACCGACCGTGCTCGGCGCCCTCGCCGCCGCGGGGTACCGCATCTCGACCTCCGGCGCCGCGGAGCGCCAGGGCATCGTCCACCGGCTGGATGTCGGCACGAGCGGACTCATGGTCGTCGCCAAGTCGGAGAGCGCCTACACGGAGCTCAAGCGCCTGTTCCACGACCGCGAGGTCGACAAGATCTACCACGCCGTCGTGCAGGGGCATCCCGACCCGCTGGCCGGCACGATCGACGCGCCCATCGGCCGGCACTCGAGCAACGACTGGAAGTTCGCGATCCGCACGGACGGCAAGCACGCCGTCACGCACTACGAGACGATCGAGGCGATGCGCGCGGCGAGCCTGCTCGAGATCCACCTCGAGACGGGCCGCACGCACCAGATCCGGGTGCACATGGCGGCCCAGCGGCACCCGTGCGTGGGCGACTCCCTCTACGGCGCCGACAAGGCGCTGAGCGCGCGACTGGGGCTCACGCGGCAGTGGCTGCACGCCCACCGGCTCGGTTTCCGGCATCCGGCGACGGGGGAGTACGTCGAATTCGAGTCCCCGTACCCGGAGGACCTCCAACACGCGCTCGACGTCCTGCGCGACGACGTCTAGCCCGCCTATCCTGGGACTTTCACCCCCGGAGAATTCGTGACCGACTCGTTCGTACACCTGCACGTCCACAGCGAGTACTCGATGCTCGACGGGGCCGCGCGGGTGGGCGATCTCATGAAGGCGGTCGCCGAGCACGGGATGCCGGCCGTCGCGATCACCGACCACGGCAACAACTTCGGGGCGTTCGACTTCTGGCGCCAGGCGACCGAGGCGGGCATCAAGCCGCTCATCGGCACCGAGGCCTACCTGACGCCCGGCACCCACCGCTCCGACAAGACGCGCGTGCGCTGGGGCTCCGGCGGCGAGGACGACGTCTCGGGCGCGGGCGCCTACACGCACATGACGATGATCGCCGAGACGACGGAGGGGATGCACAACCTCTTCCGCCTCAACTCGCTCGCGTCGATCGAGGGCTACTACTTCAAGCCGCGCATGGACCGTGAGCTGCTCCAGCGCTACGCGAAGGGCATCATCGCGACGACGGGGTGCCCCTCGGGCGAGGTGCAGACCCGCCTGCGGCTCGGGCAGTACGAGGAGGCCCGCCAGGCGGCGGCGGAGTTCCGCGACATCTTCGGCAAGGACAACTTCTTCGCCGAGATCATGGACCACGGTCTCGGCATCGAGCGTCGCGTCATGAGCGACCTCATCCGCCTCGCGAAGGACCTCGGCCTGCCGCTCGTCGCGACCAACGACCTGCACTACACGCACGCGGCCGATGCCGGCGCCCACGAGATCCTGCTGTGCGTGCAGTCGGGATCGACCCTCGCCGACCCGAACCGCTTCAAATTCGACGCGAACGAGTTCTACCTCAAGAGCCCCGCCGAGATGCGCCTGCTCTTCCGCGACCACCCGGAGGCGTGCGACAACACGCTGCTCATCGCCGAGCGGTGCGACGTCACCTTCGACACGAACGCCAACTACATGCCGCGCTACCCGGTCCCGGAGGGCGAGACGGAGGCCTCCTGGTTCATCAAGGAGGTGCAGAAGGGTCTCGCCGAGCGCTACCCGGCCGGCATCCCGCCCGAGGTTCAGGCGCAGGCCGACTACGAGATCGGCGTCATCACCCAGATGGGCTTCCCGGGGTACTTCCTCGTCGTCGCCGACTTCATCAACTGGTCGAAGAACAACGGCATCCGCGTCGGCCCCGGCCGCGGTTCGGGCGCCGGCTCCATGGCGGCGTACGCGATGAAGATCACCGACCTCGACCCGCTGCGGCACGGCCTCATCTTCGAGCGCTTCCTCAACCCCGACCGCGTCTCGATGCCCGACTTCGACGTCGACTTCGACGAACGTCGCCGCGGTGAGGTCATCGAGTACGTCACGAAGAAGTACTCGGGCGAGAGCCCCGACGCCTACCGGGTCGCGCAGATCGTCACCTACGGCACCATCAAGTCGAAGCAGGCGCTCAAGGACGCCGGCCGCGTGCTCGGCTTCCCGTTCTCGATGGGCGAGAAGCTCACGAAGGCGATGCCCGCGCCGATCATGGCGAAGGACATCCCGCTCGCCGGCATCACCGACCCGAACCACGAGCGCTACAAGGAGGCGGGCGACTTCCGCGCGATCCTCGAGGTCGACCCGGATGCCCGCACCGTCTACGAGACGGCGCTCGGCCTCGAGGGCCTCAAGCGCCAGTGGGGCGTCCACGCCGCCGGCGTCATCATGTCGAGCGAACCCCTCATCGACATCATCCCGATCATGAAGCGGGAGCAGGACGGCCAGATCGTCACGCAGTTCGACTACCCGGCCGCGGAGGCGCTGGGCCTGGTCAAGATGGACTTCCTCGGCCTGCGCAACCTGACGATCATCGACGACGCGCTCGACAACATCCAGGCCAACCGCGGCTTCCGGCCGGTGCTCGAGGAGCTCGACTTCGACGACCCCGAGGCGTACGCCCTGCTCGCCCGCGGCGACTCGCTCGGCGTGTTCCAGCTCGACGGCGGCCCGATGCGCGCGCTGCTCAAGCAGATGCGCCCCGACAACTTCGAGGACATCTCCGCCCTCATCGCGCTCTACCGCCCGGGCCCGATGGGTGCGAACTCGCACACCAACTACGCGCTGCGCAAGAACGGCCTCCAGCCGATCACGCCGATCCACCCCGAGCTCGCCGAGCCGCTCGCCGACATCCTCGACACGACCTACGGCCTCATCGTGTACCAGGAGCAGGTCATGGCGATCGCGCAGCGGGTCGCGGGGTTCTCGCTCGGACAAGCCGACATCCTGCGCCGCGCGATGGGCAAGAAGAAGAAGTCGGAGCTCGACAAGCAGTACGCCGACTTCGAGGCGGGGATGCTCGCCAACGGCTACTCGAAGGGCGCCGTCTCGACGCTCTGGGAGATCCTCGTCCCGTTCTCGGACTACGCGTTCAACAAGGCCCACTCGGCGGCCTACGGCGTCATCTCGTACTGGACGGCCTACCTCAAGGCGCACTACCCCGCGGAGTACATGGCCGCGCTCCTGACGAGCGTCGGCGACGCCCGCGACAAGCTCGCGATGTACCTCAACGAGTGCCGCCGGATGGGCATCAAGGTGCTCCCGCCGGACGTCAACGAGTCGATCGCGTACTTCGCGGCCGTCGGCGACGACATCCGCTTCGGCCTCGGCGCGGTGCGCAACGTCGGCTTCGCGGTGGTCGAACTGATCAAGAAGGCGCGCGAGGAGAAGGGGCGCTTCGCGTCGTTCCACGACTTCCTCACCAAGGTGCCGATCCAGGCCGCGAACAAGCGCACCGTCGAATCGCTCATCAAGGCAGGCGCGTTCGACTCGCTCGGCGACACCCGGCGCGCGCTCATCGAGATCCACGAGGGCGCCGTCGAGCAGGAGGTGAAGCGCAAGCGCGAGGAGGCCAACGGCCAGGTCGGCTTCGACTTCGACAGCCTGTGGGACGAGCCGGAGCACTCCACGCAGGTCGTGCCGCCGCGCCCGGAGTGGAACAAGCGCGACAAGCTCGCGTTCGAGCGCGAGATGCTCGGGCTCTATGTCTCCGACCACCCGCTCGCGGGTCTGGAGTCGGTGCTCGCCAAGCACGCGTCGATCTCGATCGCCGAGCTGATCGGCGGCGAGACGGTGAACGACGGCGAGACGGTCACGGTCGCGGGGCTGCTCACGAGCGTGCAGCACCGCACCGCGCGCAACTCGGGCAACCAGTACGGCATGGTGACCGTCGAGGACTTCGGCGGCGAGGTCACCGTGCTGTTCATGGGCAAGGTGTACCAGGAGTTCGGCCCGGCCCTGCAGAACGACTCCATCGTCGTCATCAAGGGCCGCGTCTCGGTGCGCGACGACGGGCTCAACCTGCACGCGGTGAGCCTGTTCGTGCCCGACACGGGCGCCTCCCTCGGCTCCGGGCCGCTCGTCATCTCGGTGCCGGAGCACCGCGCGACGACCGAGGTCGTCTCGGCGCTCAACGACGTGCTCATCCGGCACCGCGGCGACAACGAGGTGCGGCTGCGGCTCGTCCGCGGGGAGAGCGCCCGGATGTTCGAGATCCCGTATCCCGTGACGGTCACGGCCGACCTCTACGGCGAGCTGAAGAGCCTGCTCGGCCCCAACTGCCTCGCCTGACTCCGCGGGGAGGATCGCGGCTGCTCCCCGGGGAGTGTCCGCGCGTCCGCCGGCGTCGCTAGGGTGACGGCCATGCACGAGCTCGCCTCCCTCCTCGCCGGTCCTGTCTTGGAGCCGGGCGACCCCGGCTACGCCGCCGAGGTGACGGCCTTCAACGCGGCCGTCGCCCACGCCCCGGCCGTCGCCGTCGGCGCGACCTCGACCGCCGACGTCGCCGAGGCGGTGCGCTTCGCCGCCCGGCACGGACTGCCCGTGCACGTCGAGGCGACGGGTCATGGCGCGCACGCCCCCGCGACCGGGGGCATGCTCATCACGACCCGCCGGATGGACTCGGTGTCGATCGATCCGGCCGCGCGGGTCGCGACGATCGCCGGCGGCACCCGCTGGTCCGCGGTCGTCGCCGCGGCGGCCCCGCACGGACTGGCCCCGATCACCGGATCGGCGGCGAGCGTCGGGGCGACCGGATACCTGCTCGGCGGCGGACTCGGGCCGCTCGCGCGCAGCCACGGCTTCTCGTCGGACTACCTGCTCGGCGCGACCGTCGTCACGGCCGACGGCTCCATCCTGGAGGCGTCGGCCGACGGCGACGCCGAGCTCTACTGGGCGCTCCGCGGCGGCAAGGGCGGGTTCGGGGTCGTGACCGAGGCGCGCGTGCGGCTCGTCGACCTCCCGCAGCTGTATGCGGGCTCGCTCGTCGTCGACGGCGTGCACGCCGAACCCCTGCTGCGCGGCTGGGTCGACTGGAGCGCGACGGCGCCGGACGACGTGACGACGTCGGTCGCCGTCATGCGCTACCCGGACGCCGACTTCCTCCCGCCGATGCTGCGCGGCCGGTTCCTCGTCCACCTGCGGGTGGCGTTCCCCGGCCCGGCCGAAGAGGGGGAGCGTCTCGCGGCGCCGCTGCGCGCCCTCGCGCCCGTCGACGCCGACCTGCTCGGCGTCCTGCCGATCGGCGAGGTCGCGACCATCCACTCCGACCCGGAGGGACCGCTGCCGAGCTGGGGCTGGGGCACGTTCCTACGCCCGATCGACCAGGACTTCGTGACGGAGTTCACCCGGCAGTTCCACCCGGCGTCGTCGCTGCCGTTCCTCGGCGTCGAGTTGCGCCACCTCGGGGGAGCGACCCACCGGGATGTCGACGGCGGCTCCGCGGTCGGCGGTCGCGACGGGGCGTTCGCGCTGCACGCGCTCGGCGCCCCGGACCCGTCGCTCTTCGCCGAGGTGCTGCCGCGGGCGACGGAAGGCTTCGCCGCGGCGCTCGCCCCGTGGATCGCCGAGCGCACCAACATCCATTGGATGCCCCACGTGCCGGATGCCGCGGCGTTCGCGCGGGCCTGGCCGGAGGACACCCGGGCGCGCCTCGACGTCGTACGCCGCCGGGTCGACCCGCACGGCGTGTTCCCGTTCGGGCCGCACTGAGGCGACCGCGGGGGAGCGGGAGCGGGCTAGGCCTCGTCGCCCGGCGTGAGGTAGGTGCGCTCGTGATAGAGCAGCGCCGCATCCTCCGCGCCGAGGCCGCCGTCCTCGATCTGCACGACGACGACCGCGTTGTCGGCGACCGGGACGCGCTCGACGATCCGGCCGAGCAGCCAGGCCGGCACGTCGCGCAGCAGCGGCAGTCCGAGCGGGCCGGGAGCCCAGTGGTCGCCCGAGAAGCGCTCGTCGTGATCGCCCGCGAGGCGCTCGGCGAGGCCGCGGTTGCGAGCGCCCAGCAGGTGGATGAGCACGTGCGTCGTGCCCTCCACGGCGGGCCACGCGGTCGACACGCGCGCCATGTTGAAGGTCGCGAGGGGCGGCACGGCGGCGAGCGAGGCGAGGGAGGTCGCGGTGAATCCGACCGGAACGCCCTCCGGGGTGAGGCCCGTCACCGCCGCGACCCCCGCCGCGTGCCGGCGGAAGGCCGACTTGAACGCGGACAGTTCGTCGGGGTGGTGCACGAGTACAGTCAACCGCGTCCGGAGGCCTGGTATTCCGCCCGTAGCATGGTGAGGCCATGATCTCCACGATCGATCTCCGCGGAACCCGACCGACTCCGAGCGACCTCCGGGCCCTCGTGCATCGCGCCGAGATCGACGTCTCCGCCGCCATCCCGGTCGTCGCGGACCTCATCCGCGACGTGCGCGAACGCGGCGTCGAGGCGGTGCTCGAGCAGTCCGAGCGCTTCGACGGCGGCCGGCCGGCTGCCGTGCGCGTCGACCCCGCCGAGATCGCGGCGGCCGTCGAGGCGCTGCCCGCCGAGATCCGCGCCGCCCTCGAGGAGGTCGTCCGCCGCGAGCGGGAGGCGAGCCGCGCCCAGGTGCCCGCGCCCGCCGTCACGCGCGTCGCCGAGGGCGCCGAGATCGCCCAGCGCTGGCAGCCGGTCGACCGGGTCGGCCTGTACATCCCCGGCGGCAAGGCCGTGTACCCGTCGAGCGTCGTCATGAACGTCGTGCCCGCGCAGGTCGCGGGCGTGCGGTCGATCGCCCTCGCGTCGCCGCCGCAGAAGGAGTTCGGGCTCGGCATCCACCCGCTCATCCTCGGCGCAGCCGGGCTCCTCGGCATCGACGAGGTCTACGCGATGGGCGGAGCCGGCGCGATCGGCGCCCTCGCGCACGGCATCCCCGCGATCGGCCTCGAGCCGGTCGACGTCGTCGCCGGGCCGGGCAACGTCTACGTCGCCGCCGCGAAGCGCGTCGTGCAGGGCACCGTCGGCATCGACGCGGAGGCGGGGCCGAGCGAGGTGCTCGTCATCGCCGACGCCACCGCCGACCCCGTCGTCGTCGCGGCCGACCTCATCAGCCAGGCCGAGCACGACGAGACCGCCGCGGCGGTGCTCGTCACCGACTCCGGCGAACTCGCGGACGCCGTCCGCGCCGAACTCGACCGTCAGGTCGCCGCGACGAGCGCCCGCGAGCGCGTCACGACCGCCCTCGGCGGCCCGCAGTCGGCGATCGTGCTCGTCGACGACCTCGCGACCGCCGCGCGGGTGAGCGACGCTTACGCGCCCGAGCACCTCGAGATCCAGACCGCCGACCCGCGCGCGGTGCTCGGACTCGTCTCGCACGCCGGGGCGATCTTCCTCGGCACCCACTCGCCGGTGAGCCTCGGCGACTACCTCGCCGGGTCGAACCACATCCTCCCGACCGGCGGCACCGCGCGCTTCACCTCCGGCATCTCGGCGGCGACGTTCCTGCGCCCGCAGCAGGTCGTGCACTACGACGCCGATGCGCTCCGCGCGGTCGCGCCGCACATCCGCGCGATGAGCGACGCCGAGCAGCTCCCCGCCCACGGGGACGCCGTAGACGCCCGCTTCCGGGACTGACCGGGTCGAGGCCGGCTCCGGGCGCCTCCGGGCACGGCGGGGGGCGACGGTCTACCCTGGACGCACCATGTTCTGCCCGTTCTGCCGTCATCCCGACAGCCGCGTCGTCGACTCCCGCACGAGCGACGACGGCCTGTCGATCCGCCGGCGCCGCCAGTGCCCCGAGTGCGGTCGCCGGTTCTCGACGACCGAGACGGCGAGCCTCTCGGTCATCAAGCGCTCCGGCATCGTCGAGCCGTTCAGCCGGGAGAAGATCGTCGCGGGCGTGCGCAAGGCCTGCCAGGGCAGGCCGGTGAGCGACGCCGACCTCGCGCTGCTCGCCCAGCGGGTGGAGGAGTCGATCCGCGCGACCGGTGTCGCCCAGATCGACGCGAACGAGATCGGGCTGGCCATCCTGCCGCCGCTGCGCGAACTCGACGAAGTCGCCTACCTGCGCTTCGCGAGCGTCTACCAGGCGTTCGACTCGCTCGACGACTTCGAGGCCGCGATCTCGCTCCTGCGGGTGGAGAACACCGCGACAGCCGAGACGCCCGTCGCCGACTGAGCCGGCGGCCTCCGGGACACCGGTAGCCTGGGAGCGATGTACGCGCTCCTCTTCCGCACCGTGTTGCGTCGGATGGATCCGGAGCGCGCCCACCACCTCGCCTTCCGCGTGATCCGTGCGCTGCCCGGTCTCCTGCGCGGCGTCAGCCGCCCCGACCCGTCGCTCGCGGTGGACGCCCTCGGGCTGCGCTTCCCGTCGCCCTTCGGGCTCGCCGCGGGCTTCGACAAGGAGGCCGCCGGCATCCGCGGGCTCGGCGTGCTCGGGTTCGGCCACGTCGAGGTCGGCACGATCACCGCCGTCCCGCAGCCGGGCAACCCGACGCCGCGCCTGTTCCGCCTCGTCGAGGATCGCGCGGTGATCAACCGCATGGGCTTCAACAACGCGGGCGCCGAGGCCGCCGCGCGGCGCCTCGAGAAGGCCCGCCGGGCGAAGAACCGCCCGGTCATCGGCGTCAACATCGGCAAGTCCCGCGTCGTCGCCGTGGAGGACGCGCTCGAGGACTACCTCGCCTCCACCCGGCGGCTCGCGCCCCTCGCCGACTACCTCGTCGTCAACGTCAGCTCGCCGAACACCCCGGGGCTGCGCGGGCTCCAGGAACTCGACCGGCTCGCCCCGCTGCTCGAGGCCGTGCGCGACGCCGCCGGGGGAGTGCCGGTGCTCGTCAAGATCGCGCCCGACCTCACCGACGAGCAGGTCGCCCGCATCGCCGAGCTCGCCGTGCGTCTCGGATTGCCCGGCATCGTCGCGACCAACACGACGATCTCGCGCGAGGGGCTGCGCAGCGACCCCGCCGAGGTCGCGGCCGCGGGGGAGGGCGGACTCTCCGGCGCGCCGCTCGCCGCCCGCTCGCTCGAGGTGCTGCGCCTGCTGCGGGCGAGCGTGCCCGCCGACTTCGTGATCGTCTCCGTCGGGGGAGTGGACACCGCCGCCGACGTCGCCGAGCGGCTCGCCGCGGGCGCGACGCTCGTGCAGGGGTATACGGCGTTCCTCTACCGCGGACCCTTCTGGGCGCGGTCGATCAACCGGGGCCTGGTCCGACTCCGGGCCGCGACCCGCTGAGCGCGGGAGGCGTCAGGCCGGGTAGTCGCCGCGCTTGACCTGCGGCTTCGGCAGGCGCAGGACGCGCATCTGCACGGCACGCATCGAGGCGTACCAGCTGACCTTCTCGACCTTCTCCTTACCGCCGAACTTCGCGGCGAGGCGACGGCGCAGCTGCCAGGAGAGCACGAAGCAGTCGGCGAGGACGATGAGGAACACGGCCCAGAAGAAGAGCATCGCGTAGACGTCGAGCTCCGGGACCATGGGCGCGAAGAACCAGGTCAGGATGACGAGGATGAGCGACGGCATGAGGATCTCGCCGGCGCTGAAGCGGGCGTCCACGAAGTCGCGGGTGTAGCGCTTCTGCGGGCCCTTGTCGCGCAACGGCAGGTAGCGCTCCTCGCCGTTGGCGAGGCCGATGCGGGCCTTCTCGCGCTCCGTCGCCAGCTGCTGGCGGTTCTGCTTCGCCGCGAGCCGGCGGTCCTTCGGCACGAGCGGACGGCGCCGCGCCGCCTCGCGCTCCTTGCGCGTGGGCGTCGGCGCGCCCTTGCCGACGACGGGCTGTTCGGGTTCGACCGACGCCGACGAGTCGGACTTGGATGCTCTGGCCACGACTTAAGATTAGCCGCATGCCTGAGCAGCCCACCGTGACGCCCGCCGCCGACAAGCTCCGGGAGGCGGTCGCGGCCGGTTTCCCGACCGCCGTCGCCGATCTGTCGGCGCTCGTGCGCATCCCGTCGGTGTCCTGGGACGGCTTCGACCACGCGCACGTGCGGGCCAGCGCGGAGGCCGTCGCGGCCCTCGCCGAGGGCACCGGGGTGTTCGACGAGGTCGAGATCGTGCAGGTGCCGATCGCCGAGGGCGGTCCGCTCGGGCTCCCCGCCGTCATCGCGACGCGCGCCGCGCGCAACGGCCGGCCCACGATCCTGCTCTACGCCCACCACGATGTGCAGCCCCCCGGGGACGACGACGCGTGGGAGTCGACCCCGTACGAGCCGACCCTCCGCGGCGAGCGGCTCTACGGCCGCGGCGCCGCCGACGACAAGGCGGGCGTCATGGCGCACATCGGCGCCATCCGCGCGCTCGTCGACGTCGAGGGCGGCGACCCCGACGTCGGACTCGTGCTCTTCGCCGAGGGCGAGGAGGAGTTCGGCTCCCGGTCGCTGCCGGAGATCCTGCGCCGCTACCGCGACAAGCTCGCGGCGGATGTCATGGTCGTCGCCGACTCCGGCAACTGGGACCTCGAGACCCCGGCGCTCACGATCGCGCTCCGCGGCGCCGTCGCCTTCAACCTGCGCGTGACGACCCTCGAGCACGCCAACCACTCCGGGATGATGGGCGGCGCCGTGCCCGACGCGCCGATGGCCGCCATCCAGCTGCTCAACACGCTGTGGAACCCCGACGGGTCCGTCGCGGTGAAGGGCCTCACCTCGCACGCGGAGTCGACCCCCGAGTACGGCGAGGAGAAGCTGCGCGAGGAGTCGGGCCTGCTCGACTCCGTCACGCCGATCGGCTCGGGCGAGATCCTGCACCGCCTCTGGTACCAGCCGGCGATCACCGTGACCGGCATGGACATCCCGAGCATCAAGAACGCGTCGAACACCCTCGTGCCGAGCGTGCGCGTGCGCCTCAGCTCGCGCGTCGCCCCCGGGCAGACCTGGCAGGAGGCGTTGGCGGCGATCGAGGCGCACCTGCACGCGAACGTGCCGCACGGCGCGCGCATCGAGATCGAGGATCTCGACCACGGCAACCCCTTCCTCGTCGACACGAGCGGCTGGGCCGCGGCCGACGCGCTCGGCACGATGACCGAGGCGTTCGGCAAGGAGGCCGTCGAGATCGGCGCGGGCGGATCCATTCCGTTCATCGCCGACCTCGTCGAGATGTTCCCGGGCGCGCAGATCCTCATCACGGGCGTCGAAGACCCCGACTCGCGGCCGCACAGCCCCAACGAGTCGGTGCACCTGCCGACGTTCCAGCGCGCCATCCTCGCCGAGGCGCTCCTCCTCGCGCGCCTCAACGCCCGCTCCGGCGAATGACCAGGTCGGCGTCGTACACTCGGTGACATGACGGATACCGCTCTCACCACCCACGGCGTCTCGCTGACCGACACGGCTGCGGCGAAGGTCAAGAGCCTGCTCGAGCAGGAGGGTCGAGACGACCTGCGGCTCCGCGTCGCCGTGCAGCCGGGCGGCTGCAGCGGCCTGATCTACCAGCTCTACTTCGACGAGCGCCTCCTCGACGGCGACGCCACCCGCGACTTCGACGGGGTCGAGGTCGTCGTCGACAAGATGAGCGTGCCGTACCTCGACGGTGCCGCCATCGATTTCGAGGACTCGATCCAGAAGCAGGGCTTCACGATCGACAACCCCAACGCGCAGGGATCCTGCGCCTGCGGCGACTCGTTCCACTGATCGGGCGCTCGCGCGGGGGAGTTCCGGCGACGCTCGGCGCGGTGCGCGGTCCGGAGGCCTCCGCGAGCCACTAGACTCTGGGATGGACATCGTCCCCGTTTCTTGAGAGGTTCACCGGTGCGCTCAACTCGCCCCACATCGTCGACGAAATTGGCGAAGTCGAAACTCGCGCGCTGGGCGCTGCTGCCGATCGCGACCGCCGCCACGATCATCCTGGCCGGCTGCACGCAGGCGCAGACGATCGGCTTCCTGCCCGAGAACTCCGTCGGTGCGACCAACCACACCGAGCGCATCACCGCGCTCTGGGTGAACTCGTGGATCGTCCTGCTCGCCGTGGGCGTCGTCACCTGGGCGCTCATCATCTGGGCGGCGATCGTCTACCGCCGGCGCAAGGGCCAGACCGGGCTCCCGGTCCAGCTGCGCTACAACATGCCGATCGAGATCTTCTACACGGTCGTGCCGTTCATCCTCGTCCTCGGCTTCTTCGCCTTCACCGCGCGCGACCAGGCCGCGATCGAGCAGCCGACCGCGGACCCCGACGTCACGATCGAGGTGTTCGGCAAGCGCTGGGCGTGGGACTTCAACTACCTCGGTGACGTCGACGACGACACCGACGACCACTACTACGCCGGCATCCAGGGCCAGTTCGGCCCCGACGGCCAGATCGACGTCGACAAGCTCCCGACCCTCTACCTGCCGGTCGGCAAGACGGTCGAGATCCGCATCGAGTCGCGCGACGTCATCCACTCGTTCTGGATCGTGGACTTCCTCTACAAGAAGGACATGATCCCGGCGAAGACGAACTACATGTACTTCACGCCGCTCAAGGAGGGCACCTACTACGGCAAGTGCGCCGAGCTCTGCGGCGAGTACCACTCCAAGATGCTCTTCAACGTCGAGGTCGTCTCGCCCGAGGAGTATGAGGCCGCGGTGAACGCCCTCCCCGAGGGTCGCATCCCCGCGACGTACAACGTCAACCAGAACCTGCCCGGAAACGGCGCGCCCGAGGGAGAGCACGAATGAGCACCGCGACGGCACCCCAGGGGACCTCCTCCCCGGTGAGCCCGAAGGCCGAGCGCAAGGGCAACGTCATCGTCAAGTGGATCACCACCACCGACCACAAGACGATCGGCTACCTGTACCTGATCACCTCGTTCCTGTTCTTCTGCCTCGGCGGCGTGATGGCGCTCATCATCCGCGCGCAGCTCTGGGAGCCGGGCAGCACGCTCGTCACGAGCGGTGAGCAGTACAACCAGCTGTTCACCATGCACGGCACGATCATGCTGCTCATGTTCGCGACGCCGCTGTTCGCGGGCTTCGCGAACGTCGCGATGCCGCTGCAGATCGGCGCGCCCGATGTGGCGTTCCCGCGACTCAACGCGTTCGCGTACTGGCTCTTCCTCTTCGGAAGCCTCATCGCCGTCGGCGGCTACCTCACCCCGCAGGGCGCCGCGTCGTTCGGCTGGTTCGCCTACGCGCCGCTGTCGAACACGACGTTCACGCCCGGCCTCGGCGGCAACCTCTGGGTATTCGGCCTCGGCCTCGCCGGCTTCGGCACGATCCTCGGTGCGGTGAACTTCATCACCACCGTCATCACGATGCGCGCGCCCGGCATGACCATGTTCCGGATGCCGATCTTCACCTGGAACGTGCTCGTCACGTCGATCCTCGTGCTGCTCGCCTTCCCGGTGCTCGCCGTCGGCCTCTTCGGCCTCGGTGCCGACCGCGTGTTCGGCTCGCACCTGCTCGACCCCGCGAACGGCGGCGCCATCCTCTGGCAGCACCTGTTCTGGTTCTTCGGGCACCCCGAGGTCTACATCATCGCGCTGCCGTTCTTCGGCATCGTCTCCGAGGTCCTCCCGGTGTTCAGCCGGAAGCCGATCTTCGGCTACAAGACCCTGATCTACGCGACGATCGCGATCGCGGCCCTGTCGATCACCGTGTGGGCGCACCACATGTACGTCACCGGCTCCGTGCTGCTGCCGTTCTTCGCGCTCCTCACGATGCTCATCGCGGTCCCGACCGGTGTGAAGATCTTCAACTGGGTCGGCACGATGTGGCGCGGCTCGGTGACGTTCGAGACCCCGATGATCTGGGCGATCGGCTTCCTGATCACCTTCACCTTCGGCGGTCTGACCGGCGTCATCCTCGCGAGCCCGCCGCTGGACTTCCACCTGTCCGACACCTACTTCGTCGTGGCGCACTTCCACTACGTCGTGTTCGGCACCGTCGTCTTCGCGATGTTCTCCGGCTTCTACTTCTGGTGGCCGAAGTGGACCGGCAAGATGCTCAACGAGACGCTGGGCAAGGTGCACTTCTGGCTGCTGTTCATCGGCTTCCACACCACCTTCCTGATCCAGCACTGGATCGGCGTCATGGGCGGTGTGCGTCGCTACTGGACCTACCTGCCCGAGGACAACCTCACCTGGATGAACCAGATCTCCACCGTGGGTGCGATGATCCTGGCCGTCTCGCTCGTGCCGTTCTTCCTCAACGTGTTCATCACGGCTCGCCGCGGCGAGAAGGTCACGGTCGACGACCCGTGGGGCAACGCGCGCTCGCTCGAGTGGGCGACCTCGTGCCCGCCGCCGCGTCACAACTTCACGTCGATCCCGCGCATCCGCTCGGAGTCGCCGGCGTTCGACCTGCACCACCCGGAGGCGGGTCCGCAGGTCGGCGTGGGGCCGCTCAAGGACGCCCCCGAGCGTCCCGTGATCGACGCTGCGGACGGAGAGGTGAAGTAACGTGCGCGTCAACATCAACATCTTCTGGCTGCTCGCGGGCTTTTTCGCCCTCTCCTGCGCGGCCTACACGATCTGGTCGATCCTCGACCACGCGAACACCCCCGAGGGTGCTCCGACCCTGACGCCGTACGGCGTCGAGTGGGTCGGCACCCTGGGCATCGGCCTCGGCGCGGTGTTCTCGGCCTTCCTCGCTTTCTACCTCAACATGACGAAGAAGGCGCAGGGCGGCGAGCTCCCGGAGGACATCCTCACGTCGGACATCGACGACGGTGACCCCGAGGTCGGGCACTTCAGCCCGTGGAGCTGGTGGCCGATGGTGCTCGCGCTGGGCCTCGCGCTCATGTTCCTCGGCCTCGCCGTGGGCATCTGGATCACGTTCCTCGGTGCGCCGATCGTGATCATCGCCCTCATCGGCTGGCAGTTCGAGTACTACCGCAACTTCTTCGCCCGCTGATCGGCCGACCGTGACGGCGACGATCCGCGAGGCCCGGGAGTCCGACCGCGAGAACCTGTTCGAGCTGGTGCGCCAGCTCGGGCACGCGTTCCCGCCCGACCGCGCCGCGTTCGACGCGACGCTCACGGCGTACCTCGCGGGCGAGCATCCGAGCGTCCTGCTCCTCGTCGTCGACGACGGGGCGGAGCGGCTCGGCGGCTACGCGCTCACCACGATCGTCCCGCTGCTCGCGACCAACGGCCCGTCGGCGCAGCTGCAGGAGATCGTCGTCGACGAGCAGGCCCGCGGCCGCGACTACGGCACCCTGCTCGTGCGCGCGGTCGAGGCGGCGTGCGTGGAGCGCGGCGTGACGCAGCTCACCGTGGCGAGCCGCCGTGCGGGCGGCTTCTACGACCGGCTCGGCTTCCACGAGAGCGCCGAGTACATGCGCCGCTTCTTCTGATCCCGGCGGGCGTCCGGGCGGCGGGTCGCCGTCGCCCTCGTTAAGCAGTCGCACCCACTGATCCGTCGCACCTGCCAGGATCACGGGTTCGCAGCCCTCGGAATCGACGGATCAGTTCGCCGACGTCGGGGTGGGCACGCGGGGATCCCAGGACGAGGCCGCGATGAGCGCTGCGACGACGTGGATTCCCGCCGCGATGACGAGAACACCGGTGATGCCGAGTCCGCCGAGCGCGGCCGCGAGGATCGCCCCGAGGCCCCAGGACGCGATCTTGAGGCTCGCGCCGGTCGTGAAGATCTGCGCCCGCAGGTGGGCGGGCGACTCGCGGTGCCGGATGTGGATGATGCTCGACAGCTGCGGGCCGTCGCCGAGCCCGAAGACCACCGCGGCGACGATCGCGCCGACGGGGGAGAGGCTCGGGGCGAAGAGCAGGATCCCGACGCCCATGAGCGCCGAGGCGACCGTGAGCACGACGTGCGGACGCCGGAGCGCGCCGATGCGGTCGACGACGGCGTTGGCCGCGAGGGCCGAGCCCGCGACGACGGCGAGCAGCATCGGTCCGTACCCGGCGTCGCCGAGGCGTTCGGCGCCGATGAGGGGGATCTCGACGACGAGCATCCCGAACCCGCCGAAGGCGAGGCAGGTCGCGACGGTGGCGCTCCGCAGGCGGGGGTTGCGCCCGATCTCGAGCACGCCGTCGAGGATGTCGCGCAGCGGGTGCCGCAGCACCGTGTCGGGAGCGGGCTCCGGGCGGCGATGGGCGAACGGCGCGAAGATCGCGCCGGCGGCGATGAGCGCGACGGCGGTGCCGAGGGCCGCGACCTCGCCGGCGACGAGGTAGATCGCGCCGGCGAGGGCGGGGCCACCGAGCGCCGAGACGCTGTAGGTGGCCGCGTCGACGACCGACAGCCGCCGGCTGCGCTCGGGGTCGGGATCCCGCAGGATCGTCGACCAGCCGGCCGAAACGGCGGGCACGAAGAGCCCGGCGACGGCGGCGAGGAGGATCGCGAGCAGGTGCGCGCCCCAGCCGATCGCGACGCCGACGAGGGCGACGGCCGCGGCGCAGCAGACGAGGTAGAGGACGAAGGGGAGGATCGAGCGCGAACGGTCGAGGACGACGCCCAGCAACGGCCCGCCGATCGCGGCCATGAGGGACATCGCGCCGACGATCGTGCCGCCTTCCGCGCCCGCGACGAGGGCGAACAGGAGGATGGCGGTCGCCGCCATCTCGTCGCCCGACCGGGAGACCAGGGCCCCCAGGGGGCCGGTCGCCCAGTAACGGTTAGTGCTCACTAAACCGTTGTATCATGCCGAACGTGGCTGACTTCACCGCCGGCGCCGTGACGGCCGTCCGCCGCTGCGCCGACCTCATCAACGCCGCCCGCGAGCCGGGGGACGACGCCCTGCGTGCCGTCCTCGACGAGCACGGTGAGGACGGGGGAGCGCTGAGCACCGACGATGTGGCCGCCCTGCGCACCGCGGCGGGGGAACTCCGGGCGATCGCCGAGGCGGCGACGCTCGAGGACGCCGTCGCGCGGATCAACGAGCACCTCGGCGCGGGGGAGCGGCCCCGCCTGAGCGCGCACGACGGCAGCCCCTGGCACCTCCACACGGACGCCCCCGGCGCCTCCTGGGGTCCCTGGCTGCGGGCGTCGTCCGCGATGGCCCTCGCCATCACGGTCGCGGAGACACAGCGCCGGCCGCTCGACGTGTGCGCCGCATCCGGGTGCGACCGGGTGTTCGTCGCGGCCGGACGTGGACGGCCCCGGCGCTACTGCTCCGAGACGTGTGCCACGCGCGATCGCGCCGCCAAGTTCCGCGCCCGTCATCGCGGCGAGTAGCCCCGAATCATCGCATCCTGCACCCCGGCGTCCTCGAGTCATCCCATATGGGATAAGTCGGGAGGCCGGAACGACGACATGGGATGAGTCGGGAGGCCGAAACGACGACGCGCGCCGGTCCCGGAGGACTCGGCGCGCGTCGTTCGGCGCGAAGCGGCTCAGTGGTGGTGCTGCGACAGTTCGAGCTCGCTCTTCGTGACCGGGGAGATCCGGTCCTCGAAGAAGAAGCGGGAAATGGCGGCGCGCAGCTTCTCGAACACCGAGATGCGGCCCTTCTTGTTCGGACGCACCATGAGCGGCTTGTACTCCGTGTAGGAGACCAGGCGCCAGCGCTCGTACTCGCTGAGCGGCTGGTGGACCTCGACGTACTCGCCGCCGGGGAGGCGCACGATGCGGCCCGACTCGTAGCCGTGCAGCGCGATCTCGCGGTCCTTCTTCTGCAACGAGATGCAGATGCGCTTGGCGACGATGAAGGCGATGATCGGGCCGAGGATGAGCAGACCCTGCAGCGTGTAGGTCACGCCCTCGATCGACAGCTTGAAGTGCGTGGCGATGAGGTCGGACGACGCCGCCGCCCACATGACCGCGTAGAACGTGACACCCGCGGCGCCGATCGCCGTGCGCGTCGGGGCGTTGCGGGGACGGTCCGCGATGTTGTGGTGACGCTTGTCGCCGGTGACCCAGGCCTCGAAGAACGGGTACAGCGCGACGAGCACGAGGAACCCGACCAGGATGACCGTGGGAAGCAGGATGTATCCGGTGACGGTGAACCCGAAGATCTCCCACTCCAGCCCCGAGGGGATGAGGCGCAACATGCCGTCGGCGAAGCCGATGTACCAGTCGGGCTGCGTACCCGCGGAGACGGGGGAGGGGTCGTACGGGCCGTAGTTCCAGATCGGGTTGATCGTCACGTTGGCGGCGACCAGGACGATCACGCCGAACACGATGAAGAAGAACCCGCCGGCCTTCGCGGCGAACACCGGCATGACCGGGACGCCCACGACGTTGTCGTTGGTGCGGCCGGGGCCCGCGTACTGGGTGTGCTTGTTCACGAACACCATGAGCACGTGCACGCCGACGATCGCGACGAGGATCGCGGGCAGCAGCAGGATGTGCAGGCTGTAGAACATGCCCACGACCTGGGTTCCGGGGAACTCGCCGCCGAAGATCAGGTACGACAGCCAGGTGCCGATGACCGGCATGCCCTTGATCATCCCGTCGATGATGCGCAGGCCGTTGCCGGAGAGCAGGTCGTCGGGGAGCGAGTAGCCGGTGAAACCCTCACCCATCGCCAGGACGAAGAGGGTGAAGCCGAGCAGCCAGTTCAGCTCGCGCGGCTTGCGGAACGCACCGGTGAAGAACACGCGGAGCATGTGCAGGCCGATCGAGGCGACGAACAGCAGGGCGCCCCAGTGGTGGATCTGGCGCACGAGCAGACCGCCGCGCACGTCGAAGGAGATGTCGAGGGTCGACGCCATCGCGGCCGACATCTCGACGCCCTTGAGCGGCACGTACGAGCCCTCGTAGTGGGTCTCCACCATCGACGCCTGGAAGAAGAACGTCAGGAAGGTGCCGGAGAGGAGCACGACGATGAGGCTGTAGAGCGCGACCTCGCCGAGCATGAACGACCAGTGGTCGGGGAAGATCTTGCGGCCGTAGTCGCGGATCCAGCCCGAGAGCTTGAAGCGCTCGTCGACGTAGCCGGCCGCCCAGTTGGTGAACCGCATGCCGCGGCCCAGCTCGGGGGTGGCCTCGCCCGCGCCCGGGCGCTGATCGGTGTTGACGGCGGTCACAGGGCACGCTCCCAGAAGCTCGGGCCGACAGGCTCGTGGAAATCGCTCTGCGCGACCAGGTAGCCCTCGGAGTCCACCGCGATCGGCAGCTGCGGGAGGGGACGCTTGGCCGGTCCGAAGATGACCTTCGCCTCCTCCTTGATGTCGAACTGCGACTGGTGGCAGGGGCAGAGCAGGTGGTGGGTCTGCTGCTCGTAGAGCGCGACCGGGCATCCCACGTGGGTGCAGATCTTGGAGAACGCGACGATGCCGTCGTAGCTCCACGACTTGCCCCGCTCGCTGTAGAGCGAGAGGTCTTCGGGCTTGAGGCGCATGAGCAGCACCGCGGCCTTGGCCTTCTCCTCGAGCTTGTGGTGCTCGAGCTCGTTGAGGCCCTCGGGGATGACGTGGAAGACCGAGCCGAGCGTGACGTCGGACGCCTTGATCGGCGCGCCGTCGGGGTCGCGGGCGAGGCGCGTGCCCTCCTTCCACAGCGTGTGGGAGAGCTTCTGCACCGGGTCCTCCGCCGGGGCGAGGTCGCGGAAGAGCACGACCGCGGGCAGCGGCGAGACCGCGAGGGCGCCGATGAGCGAGTTGCGGATCAGCTTGCGCCGCGTGAAGCCCGACTCCTTGTTGCCGAGGGTGAACACCTCGGCGGCGCCGGCGCGCTTCTCGTACTTCTCCTCCGGCGGGTGGCCCGCGTTGCGGTCCTCGACGAGGTCGTGGCCGTCCATGAGCGAGCGCGACCAGTGGACGCCGCCGAAGCCGATGCCGAGCAGCGCGAGCGCGATGCCGAGGCCGAGCATCCAGTTGTTCAGGCGCACCGAGCCGGGCTCATCGCTGATCGGGAAGACGAAGTACGCGACGACGGCGAACACGCTGCCGACGATCGAGGCCCAGAACCACCAGGCGACTCGGCGCTCGTTGGCGCGCTCCTTCTTGGGGTCGACGTCGCTGACGCGCGGACGATGGGGCGGGAAGCCCGGGTTCTCGATCGCGTCGGCGGGAACGACGGCCGTTCCGGGCGCGTCGACCGGGAGTTCCCGGCGCTCGACGGCGGAACCGGAGGCGGTGCCGTGGTCTGCCATGCTGTCGTGCTCTCTCTTACTCATCACTCGATGCGGCTCAGTTGGACTTCGACGTGAGCCACACGGTCACGGCGACGATGGCGCCGAGGGCGAAGATCCAGACGAACAGGCCCTCGGAGACGGGGCCGAGCCCGCCGAGGTCGAGGCCGCCGGGGGAGGGGTTGGCGTTGAGGTACTCGAGGTAGGCGATGATGTTCGCCTTGTCCTGAGGCTCGATGTTGAGGTCGTTGAAGACCGGCATGTTCTGCGGGCCGGTGACCATCGCCTCGTAGACGTGGGCCGGCTTGATGTTGTGCAGGTCGGGGGCGAACTTGCCCTCGGTGAGCGCACCGCCCGCGCCGGCGACGTTGTGGCACATCGCGCAGTTGATGCGGAAGATCTCCGCACCCTTCGCGATGTCGCCCTCACCGGTCAGGTAGCGGGCCTCGGGGAAGCCGGGGCCCGCGCCCAGGGTGCCGACGTAGATCGCGAGCTGCTTGACCTGCTCGTCGGTGAACTGGACCGGCTTGACCTCGGCCTGCGGGCCGGAGGCGGCCATCGGCATGCGGCCGGTGCCGACCTGGAAGTCGACGGCGGCCTCGCCGACGCCGATCAGGCTCGGGCCGTCCTGGGTGCCGACGGCACCGATGCCGTGACAGGACGCGCAGTTGGCGAGGAAGAGCTTCTCTCCCTCTTCGGCGTCGCTCGCGTAGCTCGCGGCGGTGCTGGCGGTCGCGCTCGTCGTGACGAGGGCGTAGACCCCACCGGTGGTGAGGAGCCCGATGACGAGGAGGGCGACGGACGCGAGCGGGGACCGGCGACCGGTGCGCCGCGGTGCGGAATTACGGGGGCGTGACATGGAACTCAGACTCCGACCAACGGCATGACGTAGATGACAAGGAACAGACCGATCCACACGACGTCGACGAAGTGCCAGTAGTACGACACGACGATCGCCGACACCGCCTCCTTGTGGGTGAACTTGTTCACCGCGAAGAAGCGACCGATCACGATGAGGAAGGCGATGAGACCCCCGGTCACGTGAAGACCGTGGAAGCCGGTGGTCAGGTAGAACGCCGACCCGAACGAGTCGGAGGTGAACATCACGCCCTCGGACACGAGCATCGCGTACTCGTAGACCTGGCCGATGATGAACAACGCTCCGAGAACGAACGAGGCGTAGAACCACTCGACGACACCCCACTTCCAGAACTGGAGCAGGGAGCCCGTGCGCCACTTCTGCAGCCGCTCGGCGGCGAAGACGCCGAACTGGGCTGTGAAGGACGAAGCCACCAGGATGATCGTGATCGCGAGGGAGAACCAGACGTTGAGCTTGCTGCCCTGCGCCTCCCAGAGTCCGGGAGAGGTCGACTTCAGCGTGAAGTAGACGGCGAACAAGCCGGCGAAGAACATGACTTCGCTGCCCAGCCAGACGATCGTCCCGACGCGGACAGTGTCGGGGCGATTGATGACCCCCGCGGTTGGGCCGTGAGAAACCGATGTCGAGGTCACGGGTCCATTATGGCCGATAACCGGGGTCGCTACGATCGACGCCATGCCGACGGAACTGACTTGGCCCGCACTTCTGACCGAGCTCCTCGCGGGGGCGGACCTGTCGATCTCCGAGGCGACCTGGGCGATGGAGGAGGTCATGGGCGGCCGGGCCACTCCCGCGCAGCTCGCGGCCTTCCTGGTGGCCCTCCGCGCGAAGGGCGAGACGGTCGATGAGATCGTCGGGTTCCGCGACGCGATCCTCGCCCACGCGCAGCCGCTCGCGGTCGATCCGATGGCCCTCGACATCGTCGGGACCGGGGGAGACCGGATGGGGACGGTCAACGTCTCCACGATGTCGTCGATCGTCGCGTCGGCCGCCGGCGCGAAGGTCGTCAAGCACGGCAACCGCGCGGCGTCGTCGGCATCCGGCTCGTCGGACGTGCTCGCGGCGCTCGGGGTCGATCTGCAGCTCGAGCCCGGGCGCGTCGCGGAGGTGCTCGACGAGGTCGGCATCACCTTCGTCTACGCGGCGCTGTTCCACCCCGGCTTCAAGCACGCCGGGCCGGTGCGCGGCGAGCTCGGCATCCCGACCGTGTTCAACTTCCTCGGCCCGCTGTGCAACCCGGCCCGGCCCGAGGCGTCGAGCGTCGGGGTGGCCGCGCTCGAGAAGGTCCCCCTGTTCACGGGCGTGTTCCGCACCCGCGGGGCGACGGCGCTGGTCTTCCGCGGCGACGACGGGCTCGACGAGCTGACCACCACCGGGCACAGCCACGTGTGGGAGGTCGCGCGCGGCGACATCCACGAGCACGACATCGACCCGGGCGACTTCGGCATCCCGCGGGCGAACATCGACGACTTGCGCGGCGGGGATGCGGCGCACAACGCGGCGGTCGCGCGCGGCGTGTTCGCGGGCGACGCGGGCCCGGTGCGCGACATCGTGCTGCTCAACGCGGCGGCGGGTCTCGTCGCGTGGGAGCTCGCGCGGGATGCCGCCCAGCAGGAGCGCGACATCCGCGAGCGCTTCTCCGAGAAGATCGCGATCGCCGCCGAGGTCATCGACTCGGGCGCGGCGGCGGCGAAGCTCGATGCCTGGGTCGCGGCGACGACCCGGTAGGGGAGCGGGTCAGTCGACCCAGCCGAACGTCTTCTCCACGGCCTTGCGCCACAGCCGCATCCGCTCGGCGCGCTCCGCGTCGTCCATCGCGGGCTCGAAGCGCCGGTCCTCGCGCCAGTTGGCGCGCAGTTCGTCGAGGCCGGTCCAGAAGCCGACGGCGAGCCCGGCGGCGTAGGCCGCGCCGAGCGCCGTCGTCTCGATGACCGCGGGCCGGACGACGGGGATGCCGAGCACGTCGGCCTGGAACTGCATGAGCGTGTCGTTGACCACCATGCCGCCGTCGACGCGCAGCTCGGCGACGGGGGCGGGGAGGTCGGAGGCCGCCGCCTCGAGCACGTCGGCGGTCTGCAGCGCGACCGATTCGAGGGCGGCGCGCGAGATGTGCGCCTTGGTCGCGTAGCGGGTCAGTCCGAGGATGGCGCCGCGCGCATCCGGGCGCCAGTACGGCGCGAAGAGCCCGGAGAACGCGGGGACGACGGCGACGCCGCCGGTGTCGGGCACGGAGAGGGCGAGCTCCTCGACCTCGGCGGCGGTGGAGAAGAACCCGAGGTTGTCGCGCAGCCACTGGATGAGGGATCCGGTGACGGCGATGGAGCCCTCGAGGGCGTAGCGCGGCGCGTCGTCGCCGAGCCGGTAGGCGACGGTCGTGATGAGTCCGGAGCCCGACTGGACGATCTCGGTGCCGGTGTTGGCGATGAGGAAGTTGCCGGTGCCGTAGGTGTTCTTCGACTCGCCCGCGTCGAACGCGGCCTGGCCGAACGTCGCCGCCTGCTGGTCGCCGAGGATGCCCGCGACGGGAACGCCGGGCAGCGGGTCGACCGCCGCGCCGTACACCTCGGAGGAGGAGCGGATCTCGGGCAGCAGCGAGCGCGGGATGCCGAAGGCGGCGAGCAGGTCGTCGTCCCAGGCGAGGGTCTCGAGGTCCATGAGCAGCGTGCGGCTCGCGTTGGTGACGTCGGTCGCGTGGACGCCGCCGCCGGGTCCGCCGGTGAGGTTCCAGAGCACCCAGGAGTCGGTCGTGCCGAACGCCAGCTCGCCGGCCTCGGCGCGCGCCCGGGCGCCGTCGACGTGCTCCAGCATCCAGGCGATCTTGGTCGCGGAGAAGTAGGTCGCGAGCGGCAGGCCGGTGCGCGCGCGGAACCGGTCGACGCCGCCGTCGGCCGCGAGCTCGTCGACGAGGTCCTGCGTGCGGGTGTCCTGCCAGACGATCGCGTTCGCGACGGGATCGCCGGTGGCGCGATCCCACAGCACGGCGGTCTCGCGCTGGTTGGTGATGCCGATCGCGGCGACGTCGGCAGGGGAGGCGCCCGCGGCATCCAGGGCCTCCCGCAGCACCGCGAACGTGTTGTCGCGGATCTCGGCGGCGTCGTGCTCGACCCAGCCGGCGCGCGGGAAGACCTGGCGGTGCTCCCGCTGACCGACGCCGGCGATCGACCCGGCATGGTCGAACAGGATGGCGCGGGTGCTCGTCGTGCCCTGGTCGATCGCGGCGATGAATCGCGGAGACGTCGGCGTCATGCCCTCAAGCCAAGCACGGATGTCGGGCGAGCCGCGCGCCGTGTCAAGGACACTTGACACCTGGGATCACACGGGGCTACCGTGTCAAGGACACTTGACAAAGGGAGGTCACCATGACCGACACCGCAACTCCGTACCGGGCGCAATCCCGCGCCACCGTCGTCCTCGTCGTCGCGACCGTCGCGTGGGTCGCGACGCTCGCGCTCGCCCGATTCGGCCCCGGCGGGCTGTGGGGGAGCGGGGAGAGCCTCGGCTGGATCGCCGTGGGTGTCAACCTCGTGCTCGGGGTCGCCTGGATCGCGGCGTTCGTCCACTTCCTGCGCTCCGTCGACGAACTCCAGCGCAAGGTGCTGCTGGAGGCCCTCGCGGTCGCGCTCGGCGTCGCGTGGGTCGCCGGCCTCGGCTACGCCGCCGCGGACGCCGCGGGACTCGTGACGTTCGAGGTCGACGCCGCCGCCCTCCCGCTCGTCACCGCGGCCGCGTTCCTGGTCGCGTTCGTCGTCGGACGGATCCGGTACCGATGAAGAACCGGTTGCGCGAGCTGCGCGCCGAGCGTCAGTGGACGCAGGCCGACCTCGCCGTGCACGCGCGGGTGTCGCGACAGACGATCAACGCCATCGAGACGGGCACGTTCGACCCGAGCCTCCCGCTCGCGTTCCGGCTGGCGCGCCTGTTCGGCCTCCGGATCGAGGAGCTGTTCCACGATCCGGAGGCCGACGGCGAGGCCTGACGGCGTCGCGTCAGGCGCGCTCGACGGGCAGCCAGAGCTCGCACGTCGCGGTCGCGAAGTCGGGGGAGCGGTCGAGCACCGCGACGATCGACGGACCGGGCCGCAGGCGCCAGGGGTTCGACGGGAACCACTCGGTCGCGGTGGCCGCCCACGTCGACTGCAGCGCCGCGGGGTAGGCGCCCTCGACGCGGAACACGGCCCACGCGCCGGCCGGCACCTCGATGACGTCGAGGTCGTCCGGGACGGGGGAGTCCGCGGCGATTGCGACGCCGTGGAGGTAGGTGAGTTCTGAGCCCTCGGCGTAGTCGGCATCCACGTCGTCGCTCACCTGGAGCAGACCCGACGGCTCGGTGTCGCTCAGCGCCTTGAGGCGCTCGTGCACGCTCGGCGGGAGCGAGGCGATGTGGGCCTGGATGTGCGGGTTGACGCCCTCGTGGAGGAGCGGCACGCGCGCGGCGTGGCCGGCGAGCCGGAAGGCGGGGCGGTCGGCGATGCGGGAGTGCATGGGGGTGTTCCCTTCGACGGTCAGGCGGAACCTGAGCAGTGGTTGCGAGCGAAGGGGACCGCCGTCGCGCCGGACCTCCGCGGGCGCGGAGCCGTGCACCGCCCGGAACGCCCGGCCGAACGCCTCCGTGGAGCCGTAGCCGTAGCGGACCGCGATCTCGAGCACCTCGTCGCCGGCGATCAGGTCGGCCGCGGCGAGGGTCATCCGCCGGCGCCGGACGTAGTCCGACAGCGGCATCCCGGCGAGCGACGAGAACATGCGGCGCAGGTGGTACTCGGTCGTGCCGCCGTCGCGCGCGAGGGCCGCGAGGTCGAGCTCCCCGCTGAGGGATGCCTCGACCTCGTCGACGACGCGGTTGAGGGTGGCGATCACGGTGTCCTCCTTCGCCTTCCAGCGTCCTCGGGGACCGTCGGCGGCACCCGATCGTCGCGGTCCGATGCGATCGGGGGCGTACCGGGATGCTACGTAGCGGAGCCGATTTCTCAACAGACTGACATAATGGCGATTATCGGAGGACGTGAGAACGTGGAAGGGCGGTGCGACAATCGCACGATGCGCGTCTACGGCGGCAGCAACATCTGGCTCGCGCACGCCTGGACGACGACGGGACTCGCGGCCGTGCTGCGCGAACTGCTCGACGAGAAGGTCTACGTCGGCTGGAGCGCCGGCTCGATGATCTTCGCCCGGCTGCACGCCGCCGCGGTCGAGGCGCTCGGCGACGACGAGCCCGAGGTCTTCCAGGTCGCCGACGTCGCACCGGCGGTGCCCCTGTTCGACTGGTTCGTGATGGGCCACCTCGGCGCCGACTACTTCCCGCACTGGACCGACGAGTGGGCCGCGGGCGTCGCGGCGCGCCTAGGCGGCCCGGCGTGGTTCCTCGACGACGACAGCGCCCTCGTCGTGCGCGACCCCGACGGCGACCCCGAGGTCGTCTCGACGGGACACTGGCTGCGCTTCGACGCCGACGGGCGCCTCGCCGCCTCCCGCTGAGCGGTCAGCTGATCGCCCGCGCGAGCGTCGCGAGGAACTCCTTCTCGGCGGCGGGCGTCCACTCGGTGATCCGCCACGACGACGGCGTGTACGCGCTGTCGCCGAGGTTCGCGACCTGCTCGAACCCGATCGTCGAGTACCTGACCTTGAACTTGGACGCCGGCTGGAAGAAGACGAGCATCTTGTCGTCGGCGTTCGCGAAGCCGGGCATCCCGTAGTACGTCTTCGGCACGAGGGCGGGCGCGTGCTCGCTCACCAGCTCGAAGAACCGCTCGGCGAGCTTGCGGTCGTCGCCGTCGAGCTTCTCGATCGCCTCGCGCACCATCTTCGTGCCGGCGTCGCGCTTGTCCTTCGCCTTCGCCTGCGCCTTGAGCTCGGCGGCGTACGCCTTCATGGCGGCCTTCTCTTCGGCGCTGAATCCGGGGTTCGACGACTTCTCGGCCATGGGATCGATTCTCACTTTCCTGGGGGTCGCGACGACGCGATGACATCGAGGCCACGATAGGCACCGCTCCCCCGCGGGCGCTTCTCGAATCCTGCTCAGTCCTCCCCCGCGTGTTCGGCGACGCGTCGCAGCGGGCGGAACGGCGGCTCGTCGCCGGCCGTGGCGAGGGCGGCGCTGATGAGCTTCGCCGCGCGGAGCACCGCGGGCGCGAGGGCGTGGGGATCGACCGTGCCGATCGTGGCGACGAGGGAGACCGCGCCGTAGAACTCTCCGTGCTGGGCGAACACCGGCGCCGAGATCGACACGGTGTTCGCCACGATCGCGCCGGAACTGATCGACACCGATGTGCGGCGCACCTCGCGGACGACCTCGCGCAGCCGGTCGCGGTCGACGATCGTGTGCGGCGTGCACGCCTGGAGCGGCCCGGCTTCGACGGTCTCCCACAGCTCGGGCGGCCCGAACGCGAGGAAGACGTGCCCGGGCGACGAGGCGTGGAGCGGGAGCCTCTCCCCCAGCCCGGCGGCGAGCCGCGCGCCGCGACGGCCGAGCAGCTGCTCGACCATGACCCCCTCCCCGTCGAGCAGCGCGGTGAGCACGACGTGCTCGCGCGTGGCGACGAACAGCTCCTCGAGGAAGGGCAGGATGCGCGCCCGGTGCCGGTACGCGCGCGGCGACAGCACGCCGATCTCCCACAGCCGCAGGCCGATGACGTAGCGGCGTCTTTCGTCGCGCTCGAGCGCTCCCCACGCGACGAGGCTCGAGACGAGCCGGTGCGTCGTCGACACCGGGAGCCCCGTGATCGCGGCGATCTCGCTGAGGCTGAGGCTCGGCTGATCGGCGGTGAACGCCCCGAGCACGCTGAGCACCCGCTCCTGAAGCGCCACGACACCTGACTTCCATTGGATGGGAGGACGATTGTCGACAATCTACCCCTCCCCTAGCTTCGGGCTCACTCGGGGACTCGCCCACGACCCGAGCCCCGCGATCGCTCTTGTAGACGAAATTGTCGACAAAACGGTTGCCGATGTCGCGGGGTCCGGGATAGCGTGAGCGAACCCCCGCGGGGCACCCACCACACGAGTTTTCTGCAACGAAGCGGAGGACGGCCATGGCCGCTCGGTTGACGCTGGAACAAGTCAATCTGCGCTTCGGCGGGATCGTCGTCCTGGAGGACGTCTCCTTCCAGGTCGAACCCGGCGAGATCTTCGGGCTCGTCGGCCCCAACGGCGCCGGCAAGACCTCCCTGTTCAACTGCATCAGCGGGCACTACCGCCCGACCTCGGGGTCGATCCGCATCGACGACACCGAATCGCGGTCGCTCCCCGGCGCGAGCCTCGCGAAGGCGGTCGGGCTCGCCCGCACGTTCCAGCATCCGGCGCTGCGACTCGACGCGACCGTGCTCGAGAACGTGCTCGTCGGCGCGCACTCCTGGCTGCCGGGCGGTCCGTTCGAGTGGGCCCTGCGACTCCCCCGCGTCACCCGGGTCGAGCGGGAGGCCCGGCAGGAGGCCCGCGACCTGCTCGACCGCCTCGGCCTCGGCTGGGCGGCCGACACCCCCGTCGACGAACTCTCCCACGGCCTGCACAAGGGCGTCGAACTCGCCCGCGCGCTGCTCTCGCACCCGCGCCTGCTGCTGCTCGACGAGCCCGCCGCCGGCCTGTCGCACGCCGAGGTCGAGACCTTCATCGAGGCGGTGCGCGGCATCCGCACCGACTTCGACCTCACCGTCGTGATCGTCGAACACCACATGGGCGTCATCTCGGCCCTCACCGACCGCGTCGTCGTGCTCGACCACGGCCGCAAGCTCATGGCGGGAACCGCCGCCGAGGCGCAGGCGGACCCGCGCGTCATCGAGGCCTACCTGGGAAAGGAGGCCGCGGATGACGCTGCTTGAGCTCCAGGACGTCACCGCGTTCTACGGCCCCGTGCAGGTGCTCGAGGGCGTCTCGCTCTCGGTGCCCGAAGGCGGCGCGGTCGGCATCCTCGGCGCGAACGGCGCCGGCAAGACGACGACCCTGCGCGCCGTGAGCGGCACCGTGCGCGCCGGAGGCCGCATCCTCTTCGACGGCCGGGACATCCGCGGATCGCGCCCCGAGCAGGTCGCCGCGATGGGCATCGCCCACGTGCCCGAGGGTCGCGGCACGCTCGGCCAGCTCAGCGTCCGCGAGAACCTCCTCGTCGGCGCCTACCTGCGCAAGGACCGCAAGGCCGTGGATGAGGACATCGAGTACTGCCTCGACCTCTTCCCGAACCTGCGGGAGCGCATCAAGTCGAACGCCGCCGCGCTCTCCGGCGGCGAGCAGCAGATGCTCGCGGTCTCGCGCGCGTTCATGGCCAAGCCCCGGCTCCTGCTGCTCGACGAGGCCTCGCTGGGCCTCGCACCGAGCACGGCGAAGACCGTGTACGAGGCCATCCGGCGGCTGCGCCAGGAGTCGGGCATCGCGATGCTCGTCGTCGAGCAGAACGCCAACCTCGCCTTCTCGATCGTCGACTCGGCCACCGTGCTCGAGACCGGCCGGAGCGTGCTGAGCGGCACGTCCGCCGAGCTCAAGGGCATGGACGAGATCCGCAAGGCCTACCTGGGAGCCTGACGATGTTCAACTTCAACACCTTCCTCCAGCTGACCATCGACGGGCTCGCGACCGGCTCGATCTACGCCGCCCTCGCCCTCGCGATCGTGCTCGTCAACCAGGCGACCGGCATGATCAACTTCGCGCAGGGCGGCATGGCCGTGCTCGCGGCCTACCTCGGCATGACGGTCGGCAACCTCGTGTCGCCGGTCGCGGGCCTCGTCGCCGGGATCATCGCCGGCATCCTCGCGGCCCTGGTCATCTCGTTCTTCATGGGCGCGTTCGTCGAGCGCTTCGTCATGCGCCGCTTCATGGGCGGCGATCCCGACACCGCGGTCGTCGCGACCATCGGCCTGCTGACCCTCATCACCGGGCTCGCGGGCCTCATCTGGACGTACAACTACATCAAGTACCCGTTCTTCTTCACCGGGCTCGAGAGCATGAGCCTCGGCGGCGTCTCGATCAGCGCCTGGTCGCTCACCACGATCCTCGTGATCGTCGCGATCATGCTCGTGCTGCAGGCGCTCTTCCGCTGGACGAAACTCGGGCTCGGCTTCCGCGCCGTCGCCGACAACCGCGCGTCGTCGGCGCTCTCCGGCATCCGCGTCGGACGGATGCTGATGGTCGGCTGGGGTCTCGCGGCGATGCTCGGCGCGATCGCCGGCATCCTCGTCGCGGCGAAGATCCAGCTGGTGCCGGACATGTTCGACACCTACCTGGTCTACGCGCTCGCGGCGGTCATCATCGGCGGCATGGACTCCCCGCTCGGCGCCGTCGTCGCGGCGTGGGGCATCGCGGTCGTCGAGAACCTCGCGGCGGCGTACGTGCCCTTCATCGGGCACGACCTGAAGATCGCGGTGCCGTTCGTGCTGCTCTTCGTGCTGCTGATCCTGCGGCCGCAAGGCCTCTTCGGACGGAAGGTCGTGGTGCGCGTCTGATGGCTGCTCTCACTCGCCTCCTCGCGCGCCGGTCGGTGCGCATCGGCCTCGGCATCCTGCTCGCGGTCGTGCTCCTCGTGCTGCCGCTCGTCTCGCCCCAGTTCGCGAACCAGACGATCACCCGCATCGCCGTGTTCGCCGTCGCCGTGCTCGGCCTCAACGTCGTCATGGGCTACACCGGCCAGGTCTCCCTCGGCCAGGTGTTCTTCGTCGGCGTCGGCGCCTACGCCGCCGCCGTCACCATCAAGTCGGAGTGGGGCGAGGCCCTCGGCCTCGGCGGCGTCGTCATCGGATTCGTGCTCGCCGTGCTCATCCCGGGCGCGCTCGGCCTCCTCATCGCCCTCGCGGCGGCGCGACTGCGCGGGCTCGGGCTCGCGCTCGTGACGATCGCCCTGCCGATCATCGGCGTGCCGCTCGCGAAGCGGCTCTCCGACATCACCGGCGGCTCGCAGGGGATGAGCGCCCGCGTGTTCAGCGCCCCGGAATGGACGGGTCTCGACACCGACCAGTGGCAGTACTACGTCGTGATGTCGATCGCCGCCGCGGTGTTCGCGCTCGTCTTCTTCCTCGTCCGCGGCAAGTTCGGCCGCGCGTTCGCGATCGTCAAGGAGAACGAGGCCGTCGCCTCCGCGATGGGCATCTCGCCCTACCGCTACAAGGTGCTCGCGTTCACGGTCGCCTCGGCGGTCGGCGGCGTGGCGGGCTTCCTCTACGTCGTCGCCATCCAGTTCGTCTCGCCCGACGTCATGGGCTTCGGCCACTCGATCGAACTCGTCATCGCGACGATCGTCGGCGGCGCGGGCAGCATCGTCGGCTCGATCATCGGCGGCGTCTTCTACGTGCTGCTGCCGCAGATCACCAACTCGATCTACCCCGAGAGCACCACGGTCGTGCAGGGCGCCATCATCCTGCTCGTCCTGTTCCTGCTCCCGGGAGGACTGGCATCCCTCCCCCGCCGGCTGCGCAAGCTGTTCAGCCGCACCCGCCCGGAGCACTCGCTCCCCTCGACTCCCGGCTCGGAACCCGCGCCCGGGGAATCAGAGAACACAGAGAGGCAAGGTCAACGATGAACCTTCGGAACATGCGCCGGCGTGCTCTCGGCGCCGGAGCCGTGGCGGTCGCCGCGGCGATGGTGCTGGGTGCGTGCGCGCGCGGCGGCGAGGCGGCCGAGGCGAGCCCCGGCATCACCGACGACACGCTCGTCTTCGGCATCAGCACGCCGCTCACCGGCGCGACCGCCGGTCCCGGCAACTGCACCGCCGACGGCGCGATCGCCTACTTCGGCGTGAAGAACGACGAGGGCGGCATCACCTTCGGCGACGGCAAGACCCGCACCATCGAGATCAAGAAGTACGACGACGAGTACAACCCGGAGAAGTCGGCGGCGAACTTCCAGCAGATGGTCGCCGACGGCGTGTTCGCCGCGGGCATCGGCCTCGGCACCCCGACCAACCGCGCCTGGCGCGAGGCGGCGATCGAGGAGGGCGTTCCGCAGGTCCTCGTCATGACGGGTGATCCGCTGTTCAACGACCGCTCCGAGAGCCCGGTGCAGCTCGGCCTCGTGCCGATCTACCAGCAGGAGGGCCGCGCGTTCGGTGAGGCGCTCGCCAAGAGCGGCGAGCCGCACAAGGTCGCCGCGCTCTACCAGAACGACGACTACGGCATCGGCTACTTCGAGGGCTTCAAGCAGGGCATCGAAGGCGCCGACAACATCGAGATCGTCAAGGAGCTCACCTACGAGCCCTCGGCGCCGTCGCTCGAGGGCCAGATCACGGAGCTGTCGGCGACGGGCGCGGACATCCTGTTCCACGCCGTCTCGGTGACCCCGCGCGCGATCGAGAACCTGCAGAAGGCCCAGTCGCTCGGCTGGTACCCGAGCTGGTTCCTGCCCTCGAACACCGCCTCGCCCGGCGGCGTGCTGACCCCGGGTGGCGCGGCCAAGGACGACGGCTCGACCGTCTACCCCGGCATCTACGCGGTCGCGTTCTCCGCGGCGGCGGCGGCGCCGCCGTTCGCCGAGTCCCCCGAGGGCAAGGCGTACTTCGAGGCGATCGAGAAGTACACCGAGAACGACGGCAAGTCCTTCCCGCACTGCGTGTGGAGCTGGATCGCCGCGCAGATCCTCGAGCAGGCGTTCATGAAGATGGAGGAGCCGACGCGCGAGTCCTTCCTCGGGGCGCTCTACTCGATCAAGGGCTTCGAGGCGCAGTTCCTGCTCCCCGGCGGCACGATCGACACCACGGTCGACGGGCTGCCGGCCGTGCAGGACGTGACGCTGCAGAAGTTCAACGGCCGCGGCTACGAGAACGTCGACGTCGTCGGCTGACCTCGCACTGCTGAACACGGGGACGCCCCGGGCCCGACGGCCCGGGGCGTCTCCCGTCTCCAGGGCTTGCGGTCAGCGCGGCCGGACCGGGATGACGAGCTTCGCGTCGAAACGCCCGCCGGTGCGCAGGATCTGCGGACCGCGGTTGATGTCGGTCTCGTGCCGCGCGTAGACGAGCGGCTTCGGATAGTGCTTGATGTCGTGCCCCTGCACGACGAGCACGAGGCTCTCCCCCGCTCCGAACCGCGTGCCCGACGGGAGGATCTCGACATCCAGTCGCGTCGGCGCCCCCGGCTCGAGCGGCAGCTCGCGGCGGTGGGCGAGCACCGGGAGGTACTCCGTCGAGCGCTCGGGGTCGAGTTCGCGGTGCGAGGCGCGGATCCAGCCGAGTGCCACCGGCCCGTCCTCGAACTGCGCGTAGTACGCGAACGGCACGATCTCCCCCGCGGCGTCGCGCTTGAAGAGCCCGACGAAGACGTCCATGTCGGTCGCCTCCGGGGCTTCGACCCAGAGCACGGCGCGGGCGTGGCCGACGACGTCCGTGTCCTCCGCGAAGCGGTGCTCGAACACGACGCGCGACGCCTGGAACGGGTCGCCGAGGCCGTGGTAGGTCGCCGCGGACTCGGTGGCGACGGGCTCCGGCGAGAGGGATCCGGTCGCCGCGTCGAGGTGCAGTTCGCGGTACTCCACCTCCGGCAGCGGCCAGTCGGTGCTCTCCACGAACCGGCCCTCGCCGTAGCGCTCGCGCACCTCGACCTGCACGCGCGGCCACGCGTCGACGTCGTTGTCGACGCCGCGCAGGAAGCGGTCGAAGAACGCGAGCTGCCGCTCGACGAGTTCGGGCCGGTAGTACTCGGCCCACTTCTTGCCGCCGTGCGCGTAGAGCCACTTCTGCGGCGAGGAGATGCGGCGGAAGCCCTCGAACGTGCCGCGCGTGTGCAGGCCCTGGTCGGTCCACGACGCGACGACGAACGCGGGCACCGTGATCTCCTCGAGCGGCGCGGCCTTCGACGCCCAGAAGTCGTCGAACAGCGGATGCTCGCGGGTCTCCCGCTCGAGGTCCTCGATCTCGCCGGTCGACGCGCCCCAGCGCTCCCAGATGTAGGGCCAGAACGACGTCTCCGGGATGCCGCCGTGCCGGGCGACCTCGCGGTAGGTGTCGCTCCACCCCTCCCACGGGTTGATCGCCGTGAGGTGCGGCGGGTGGAGCGCGGCGACCCGCCATTGGGCGACGGTGAGGTACGAGACGCCGGAGAGCCCGACGTTGCCGTTCGACCAGGGCTGCACGCCGGCCCACTCGATGAGGTCGAAGAAGTCCTCCGCCTCCTCCGGTGAGACGTACGACGCCGGTCCCGTCGCGTACCAGGTGCCCGGGATGTCGGCGACGACGAGCGCGAAGCCGCGCGGCACCCAGATCGCCGGGTCGGGCGCCTCGAAGGTCGTCATGTCGCTCATCCACTCGGCGCGCGCGCCGCTCGCCGGGTAGATCTGCCCGATCGGCGCCGGGTCGTGCTTGCCGTACGGCGACCACGCGATGACGACGCCCGCGGGCTGCTCGTCGGCCGGCCGGTAGACGTCGGCCTGCACCGACCGGCCCGCCCGGGTCGGCACCTCGACGTCCCGGTCGATCAGGATGCCGTCGCGGCGCTCCTGGCGCGGATCCGGCGGCGTGCCTTTGCGCGACTCCGGAGTGCTCCGCGGCGGGCGCGTGGGATAGGGGAAGGGGCGGGACATCGTCGTCTCCTCGAGGTGGATTCCACTCGCGAGGCTAGGACGCTCCGGCGCCCGGGGCCGCACCCGTTCCCACCAGGTGGAAGGATCGCGCTCCCCCGGCGGGTCAGGCGAAGCAGGACGGCAGCTGCTGCCGGATGAGGTCGATCAGCTCGGGCGGGTCGAACGGCGGCCGCTCGGCGAGCAGCTCGGCGAGCCTCCACCACCGCGACCCCGCGGGGGCGTCCTCCGGGGCGATGACGGCGGAGCGGAACGAGACCCCGGCGCCCTGCCACACCGGCGGCGTCGCCACCGGATGGGTCGCGAGCGGCGGGGCCACCCAGCGCCCGTCCTCCTCGGTGAGTGCGACGCGGTCGTCGGCGTCGAACAGCAGCACCCGCTCCCGCGGCGGCACGTGCGCGCGCACGAGGTCGGGCAGGTCGGCGGGCTCGCACTCGTGCGCGTCCGCGGCGATCTCGTCGGCGCTCATCCAGCGCCACTCGACGACGTCGGCGCGCTCCTCGTCGGTCCACCCGTCGACCGCCGGCTCGAAGTCGCCGGACCGGATCGCGTACCACGCCCAGCGCCCGGTGTCGTAGGGATGCCAGCGCTGGTCGGGGTCGAAGTCCGTCTCGAGGAAGGCCGCCAGCTCGAGCCCCGTCTCCTCGCGGAGCTCGCGCACCGCCGCGTCGTCGAAGTCCTCGCCGGGGTCAACTCCCCCGCCGGGCGTGATCCAGCGCGGCGGGACCTCGCGGCTCTTCCCGTAGTGCAGGAAGAGGAGGACGCGGTCGCGGTCGTCGTAGAGCAGGACGCGCGCCGTGGCGCGGAACGTCACTCCCGCGTCGGCTTGTAGTCGAGGAACCCGCTCACGTCGCCGACGTAGCGGATGCGGTCCTCGGGCAGCGGGTCGACGACGGCGTGCGCGACCTCGGCCGCGAACTCGGCGACCGAGTAGAGGCGCCCGGCCTCCTCGCGGCGGGCGTGGATGGCGCCCGGGCGCGCGCGGTCGAGCAGCGTCGCCGTGATGGTGCCCTCGATCATGTCGCCGGAGACGACGACGAAGCCGATGCCCTTCTCATCCAGCTCGGGGATGCGGGCGCGCAGCGCGTCTTCGCCAGCGCGCTTGCTCTTGGCGACCTTCACGTACTCCGGCATCGTCGGCACGGTGTTGATGAAGTGGGCCTGGTGGCTCGTCACGAACACGATGCGCGACCCCGCGCCGAGCAGCGGCAGGGCCGTCTCGAGGACGTTGACCTGCGCGTCGCGGTTGAGCTTCATCGCGTAGTCGTCCTCCATCCCGGTCTCCATGCCGCCGGAGGCGTTGAGGACGAGGATGTCGAGGCCGCCCCAGGCCTCCTCGACGGTGCGGAACATGCCGGCGACGGACTCGGGGTCGGTGAGGTCGCCGCCCACCGCGATGGCGGTGCCGCCGGCGTCCTCGATCTCGGCGATGAGCTTGAGGGCGCGCACCTCCTTGTTGCGGTAGTTGATCGCCACGCTCGCGCCCGCGGCGGCGAGGTACTTGGCGGTGTCCGCGCCGATGCCTCGCGACGAGCCCGTGATGAGGGCGCGCTTTCCGGCGAGGGATCCGGCGGGGAGGACGGGGGCGGATGCGTCGGTGCTCACGGTGTTCGAGACTATCGGGTCTGCTAGTTTCGAGTCATGACAGGAGAGTTCCTCGTCACCTGGGCGTGGGTGCTGTGGCTCGCCCTGATCCTGGTCTTCGTGATCATCGAGGTCTTCACCCTCGACTTCACGTTCCTCATGCTCGCCGCGGGCAGCGTCGGCGGACTCGTCGCCGGCTTCCTCGCGGCGCCGCTGTGGGCGCAGATCGTGGTCGCCGGAGTCCTCGCCCTCCTGCTGCTGTTCCTCGTGCGCCCGCCGCTGCTGAGGGCGTTCCACAAGGGCGGGGATCCGACCCCCACCAACGTCGACGCGCTGCTCGGGCTCACCGGCACCGTCGTGAAGGACTTCGTGGACGCGCGCGGTCAGGTCAAGCTCGCCAACGGCGACACCTGGACCTCGCGCCTCGCGGACGAGTCGGCGGGTGACCTCGCCGAAGGAGACCGGGTCGTCGTGACGGCGATCGAGGGCGCGACCGCCGTGGTCGCGCTGGCAGGTGCCTCGCGCACCGGAGGGAAGAAGAAGTGAACGACTCCGCACTGTTCGGGAACGTGATCGTCGTGATCCTGCTCGCGATCCTCGTGATCTTCGTGTTCACGATCATCGCCCGCTCGATCCGCATCATCCCGCAGGCGTACGCCGGCATCGTCGAGCGTCTCGGCAAGTACCACAAGACGCTCCAGCCGGGTCTGAACTTCCTCGTCCCGTTCATCGACCGCCTGCGCCCGCTCGTCGACATGCGCGAGCAGGTCGTGTCGTTCCCGCCGCAGCCGGTGATCACCGAGGACAACCTCGTCGTCTCGATCGACACGGTCGTCTTCTTCCAGGTGACCGACGCCCGCGCCGCGACCTACGAGATCGCGAACTACCTCGGCGCCGTCGAGCAGCTCACGACCACCACCCTCCGTAACGTCGTCGGTGGCCTCAACCTCGAAGAGGCGCTCACCTCGCGCGACAACATCAACGGCCAGCTCCGTGTCGTGCTCGACGAGTCGACCGGCAAGTGGGGCATCCGCGTCAGCCGCGTCGAGCTCAAGGCGATCGACCCGCCCGTGAGCATCCAGGACTCGATGGAGAAGCAGATGCGCGCCGAGCGTGACCGCCGCGCCGCCATCCTCACCGCCGAGGGCACCAAGCAGTCGCAGATCCTCGAGGCCGAGGGCATGCGGCAGTCGGAGATCCTCAAGGCCGAGGGTGACGCCAAGGCCGCGGTGCTGCGCGCCCAGGGTGAGGCGGAGGCCATCCAGACGGTCTTCAACGCCATCCACGCCGGCAACCCGGACAGCAAGCTGCTCGCCTACCAGTACCTGCAGACGCTGCCGAAGCTCGCCGACGGCGACAGCAACAAGCTGTGGATCATCCCGAGCGAACTGACCGAGGCCCTCAAGGGAATCGGCCAGGGCTTCTTCGCACCTCGTGACACCCCGCCCGGCAAGTAGTAGCACCACCGGCGCCCGCCCCGGGCGTCAGATCACGAGATGACGACGTACTTCGCCCCCGCTCCCCCGCGCGTGCTCGCCCACCGCGGGCTCGCCCTGGAGGCTCCGGAGAACACGCTGCTCGCGTTCGCCAAGGCGGTCGCGGCGGGAGTCACGCACATCGAGACCGACGTGCACGGCTCCGCCGACGGCGTCTCGATGGTCAGCCACGACCCCGACCTCCAGCGCCTCGCGGGCCGGGCCGTGCGGGTCGAGCAGCTCACGTCGCACGAACTGCGCCGCATCCGGCTCGGCGAGGGTCAGGGCTTCTGCTCTCTCGCCGAGGCGCTCGACACGTTCCCCGAGACGCGCTTCAACATCGACATCAAGGCGGATTCGGCGGTCGCGCCGACGATCGCCGCGATCCGGGATGCGCGCGCGACCGACCGCGTCCTGGTCGGGTCGTTCAGCGCGAAGCGCCGCCTCGCCGTCGTGCGCGAACTCCCCGGTGTCGCGACCTCGATCTCGGCGCGCGCCGGCCTCGCCGCGGTGCTCGCGGCCCGCTCCCGGGGCGGGATCCCGGCGCTGCGCCGGGTGCTGCGGGACGTGCACGCCGTGCAGTTCCCGCTCTCCGCGCTGCGGTTGCGCACGATGACCCCGCGCAGCGTCGCGGCGTTCCACGCGGCCGGCGTCGAGGTGCACGTCTGGACGATCAACGACGAGTTGACCATGACCCACCTGCTCGATCTCGGCGTCGACGGACTGGTCACCGATCGGGCCGATCTGGCGCTGGATCTGATCGCCCGGAGAGCCGGGAGCTGAGCCTCCCTCGCGGGCCGCTCCCCATCTGCCGCACGAGAGCTGTGAATGCTCTGAAAACGAGCGCGGGTGGGCATAACCGCCGCCACCCTGTCGTTATACCTGTGGTTGCCCACCGGCAGCTTTGAGTCACCGCGTCACGAAAGAGGGCCACACGATGGCAGAACGGAACCTGCGAGGCATGCGACTGGGGTCGCAGAGCCTTCAGAGCGAAGAGGGCGTGGAGTTCGTCCCGCGTCGCAAGAGCGTCTACCGCACGGAGGACGGCTCGACCTTCGAGGTGACGTTCGCCTACGACGCCGAGATCCCGGAGGTGTGGGAGTCCCCGCGCACCGGGCAGGAGGGGCGCCTCGTCGCCGAGGACGGCTCGCTCGTCGAGACCGAGGTCGTCGAGACCAAGGCCGCGCGCACCCACTGGGACATGCTGCTCGAGCGCCGCACCCGCGCCGAGCTCGAGGAGCTCCTCGAGGAGCGCCTCGCCATCCTCCGCGCCCGTCGCGGTGCCGAGGCCGAGAAGAACAGCCGCAAGTCGGCGTAAGCCTTCTCCCCGACGTCAGGGCGTCCGCTGCGCGCGGGCGCCCTTCGTCGTTCCCCGGGCCGAGCGCGTCGCGAAGCCCGCGACGACGAGCGCGCCGAGCCCGATCGCGGAGACGAACCACTCGATCCCCCGGCCGGCGACGACCGCCGGCGTGACCGTGGTGAGCAGCGGGATGTCGGCGAGCATGATGCCCGGGACGTACCACTCGAGCTGCTCCAGGATCGTGCCGTCGGGCAGGATCGTCGCGCTCGTGCCGACCGTCGAGATGTTGACCACCGTCCGCGCCGTCTCGATCGCGCGGACGCGCGCCATCGCGAGCTGCTGGACGCTCTCGTCGGTGCGCCCGAAGTCGGCGTTGTTGGTCTCCGCGAAGATGGCCTGACCGCCCTGGAGCACGATCTCGCGCACGAGCTGGTCGTCGACGATGTCGAAGCAGATCGCGTTGCCGACGATCGCGCCCTCGCCGAGGTCGAACACAGCATCCGTGGTGCCCGGCGTGTACTCGCGCTGGACGAGGTCGATGAGGTCGGGGGCGAACATCCGCCAGATGTGGCGGTCGGGCACGTACTCGCCGAACGGCACGGGGTGCTTCTTGTCGTAGTAGTCGACGACGCGGTCGGGGTCGCGCGGATCCCACTGCAGCACGGAGTTGAAGTAGAGCGGGGTGTCCTCGTCCGGACCGGGGCGCTGGGTGATGGTGCCGCCGACGAGCACGGCGCCGGAGCGGATCGCGACCTCGTCCCACAGTCGCGACGCCCAGCCGTAGCGGAGCGGGTCGGCATCCGACGCGCCCTCCGGCCAGACGATGACGTCGACGTCCTCGTCGTAGAGCTCCGCGGTCACCTGGACCTGCTGGATCAGGTTGTCGCCGAACTTCTCGGGCGGGTCGAAGTAGCCCGACTTCGTCGCCCCCTGCACGGCGCCGACCCGCAGGGTGGCGGCATCCGCGGGGACGGTGCCCGGCAGTGACGTCCACGGCGGCACGACGACGAGGGCGACGGTGGCGAGGGCGACGGCCGCGGCGAGGTCGGGAGCGCGACGCGGACTCCGGATGGCGTCCTCCGCGACGGCGACGGCGAACGCGACGAGGGCGACGAGCAGGAAGGTGACGCCGGCCACCCCGACCCAGGCGAGCAGCGGCGAGAACGGGCTGTCGGACTGAGAGAACCCGATGCGCCCCCAGGAGAAGCCCCCGTAGGGCCAGACGCTCGCGATCGCCTCCTTCGCGGTCCAGATGCCCGCGACGACGACCGGCAGCAGCAGGAGGCGTCCCGCGCGCCCGGGCCACACGCGCGGCAGCCGGCGGTAGGCGAGGGCGATGAGCACGGCCGCGCCGCCGTTCCACAGCGTCATCACGGCGGCGAGGGCCGACCACGGGAGGGGCCCGAGGAACTCCGACGCCCAGGCGATGTGCGGCCAGAAGAACGTGCCGCCGAAGACGACGCCGACGAGCAGCGCACCTCCCCCGCGACGCCCCTGGAGGGCGACGAGCACGAGCGCGATCGCCGGGAACGCGGTGAACCACCAGCCCTTGTCGGGGAACGCCGTGTCGAGCAGCAGGCCCGCGGCGGCCGCGAGGAGCACGGCGACGAGGAGCGGGAATCCCGCTCGGGCGTTCGACGCGTCCGCCGTCGGCGGGCGCTGCTCAACCAGCGGGGTCACGAGACTCCAGAGTAGGCGACGATGCCGCGCCGGATTCCGTCGATGGCCTGCCGGGCGCGGCGCCCGAGCGGCCCGTCGGCGACGAGCGAGATCTGGTCGAGGAGGTCGATCGCCTGCTTCATCCAGCGGACGAAGTCGCCGGCCGCGAGTTCGGCGTTGCGCAGCACGAGGTCGAGGTCGGCTCCCTGCGCCCACATCCGGGTCGCGCCCGCGATCCCGGCGGACGGCGGCGTGCTCTCCGGGAGGCGGTGGTGGGCTTCGAGCGCGGAGAGCTCCTCCCAGACCGCCTCGGTGGCCTCGAGCGCGGCGCGGAACTCGCCGCGCGGCAGCCCGCGGGCGTCGACATCCGCTCCCTCCCGGCGCGGCTCGAAGACGAGGGCGCTCGCGAGGGCGGCGAGTCCGGGGGCGTCGAGCCCGTCCCAGACCCCGCGGCGCAGGCATTCGGCGACGAGGAGGTCGCGCTCCCCGTAGATGCGCATGAGCGCGCGGCCGGGCTCGGTGACCTCGAGCTCGCGCTCCCCCGCGACGTAGCCGAGCTCGCGCAGCACCTCGGTGACGCGGTCGAAGACCTGGGCGACGGCGCCCGTGCGCCCGGAGATCTGGCTGCGCAACTGGTCGGTCTCGCGCTTGAGCCGCCACCAGCGCTCCGCCCAGCGGGCGTGCGCCTCGCGCTCCGCGCACGCGTGGCAGGGATGCTGCTTCATCCGCCGGCGGAGGTCGGAGATCTGGCGCTGGCGGCGGTCGCGTTCCGAGCGGCTCTCCTGCGCCGGCCCGCGGCCCTCGGCGCGCGCGTTCTTGCGCTCGAGGTCGCTCAGCTCCCGGCGCAGCCCCGCGTACTCGCGGAAGTCGCCGAGGTGGCAGGTCATCGCCTCCTCGTAGCCGGCGAGCGACTCCTCCTGGGTGCGCACGCGGCGCGCGAGGCCGACGACGGCGCGGTCGGCCTGGAACTGCGCGAACGACTGCTCGAGGATCTCGCGCGTGCGGTCGCGGCCGAACTGCTGGATGAGGTTGACCGCCATGTTGTAGGTCGGCCGGAAGCTCGAGTGCAGCGGATACGACCGGCGGGAGGCGAGCGACGCGACGGCGCGCGGATCCACCCCGCCCGTCCACTGGATGACGGCGTGCCCCTCGACGTCGATGCCGCGACGCCCCGCGCGCCCGGTGAGCTGGGTGTACTCCCCCGGCGTGATCGGCACCCGGGCCTCGCCGTTGAACTTCTCGAGCTTCTCGATGACGACGGTGCGGGCGGGCATGTTGACGCCGAGGGCGAGCGTCTCGGTCGCGAACACGACCTTCAGCAGCTTGCGCTGGAACAGCTCCTCGACGACCTCCTTGAAGATCGGCAGCATCCCGGCGTGGTGGGCGGCCAGTCCGCGCTCGAGCCCGTCGAGCCAGCCCCAGTAGCCGAGCACGGCGAGATCCGAGTCGGGGATGGCGCGGCAGCGCTCCTCGGCGATCGCGCGGATCTCGTCGCGCTCCCACGCCTCGGTGAGCCGCACGTCGCTGCGCGCGACCTGCTCGACGGCGGCGTCGCAGCCCGCCCGGCTGAAGACGAAGAAGATCGCCGGGAGCAGGTTGCGCGAGCGCAGCAGCTTCACGAGGTCGGCGCGCCCCATCCGGTCGCCGAACAGCCGGTCGCCGGACGGCGCCGGGCCGCGCGAGAAGGTGCGGTCGGCCTCGCGGCGCTTGCCCTTCCCCGGCCGCCCGGAGGACTGGTGCCGGGAGGACCCGGCGGCGCGGTCGCTCGCGCTCGTGAGCCGCGTGAGCTCGGGGTTGACCTTCCCGCCCTCCTCGCCGTGCACGAGGGTGGATGTCTCGAACAGGTCGAGCAGCTTCGAGCGCACGAGCACGTGCTGCTCGAGCGGCACGGGGCGCTCCTCCGAGACGATGACGTCGGTGTCGCCGCGCACCGCCTGCAGCCAGTCGCCGAACTCCTCGGCGTTCGACACCGTCGCGCTGAGCGACACCATCCGCACCTCCGCCGGAAGGTGGATGATGACCTCCTCCCAGACGGCGCCGCGGAACCGGTCGGCGAGGTAGTGCACCTCGTCCATGACGACGAAGCTCAGGTCGCGCAGCAGCGGGCTGTCGGCGTACAGCATGTTGCGCAGCACCTCGGTGGTCATCACGACCACCCGGGCGCCGGAGTTGATGTTGCTGTCCCCGGTGAGCAGGCCGACCTGGTCGGGGCCGTGCTCGGCGCTGAGCTCGGAGAACTTCTGGTTGCTGAGCGCCTTCATCGGCGTCGTGTAGAACACCTTGGCGCGCGGCTCGGCGAGGGCGAGGTGGACGGCGAACTCGGCGACGATCGTCTTGCCCGCCCCGGTCGGGGCCGCGACGAGGACGCTGCGGCCCGCCTCGAGCGCCTGGCACGCCTCGAGCTGGAACGGGTCGAGGTCGAACGCGAGCCGCTCGCGGAACTCCTGCAGCCGGGGCGCCTTCCGCCGGGCCTTCGCCGCGGCATAGCGCTCCGCGGGCGAGAGCACGGCGTCGCCCCCGCTCATGACGACAGCTGGGCCGCGAGACGGCGGTCGGCGACGCGGTCGTGCCAGATCGCGATCCCCGCGGTCCCGAAGTAGAGCACGACGAGCGGGATGGCGATGAGCCCCATGGCGATGACGTCGGCGGCGGGTGTCGCGAGGGCCGCGAACACGATGGCGGCGAGGATGCCCCAGCGCCAGCCCTTGAGGATCGACGTGCCCCGGATGACGCCTGCGAAGTTCAGCAGCGTGAGGAACACCGGCGAGACGAAGGCGACGCCCGTCGCGAGCACGAGCTTGAGCACGAAGTCGAGGTAGTAGCCGGCGTTGTAGAAGGAGGCGTCCTCCGGCGGCACGAACTGCGCCATGAACTCGACGATGCGCGGGAAGATGAGCCAGCCCGTGAAGCACCCGACGAGGAACATCGGCACGGCCGAGAAGAAGAAGCCGAAGACGTAGCGCCGCTCGCGCTGCTTCATCGCCGGCGTCACGAACGCGAAGATCTGGTACAGCCAGACGGGGCTCGCGATGACGAGGCCGAGCACGACCGCGACCTGCATCTGGACGCCGAACGCGCCCGTGATGCTGTCGTAGTTGATGATCGCGTCGTGGTCCTTCGCGATGTCGAGGATCGGCGCGCGCAGGCGGTCCCAGACGAGGTCGGAGAGGAACCAGCCGGCGATGCCGCCCCCGAGGACGGCGAGGCCCGAGATCATCAGGCGGCGACGCAGCTCGACGAGGTGATCGCCGAGGCTCATCCGCCTCTCGGGATTGGAACCGCGCGACCGCCGGGCGGCCATGCCGTTACTCCTTGTCGGAGTCGGACTTCGCGGTCTCCGCCGTCGCGGCCTTGTCGTCCGAGCCGTCGTCCTTCATCTCGTTGCGGAACGACTTGATCGACTGGCCGAGGCTCTTCGACAGGGCGGGGAGACGGGTCGCGCCGAACAGCAGCAGGACGACGACGAGGATGATGAGCCACGTCTGCCACTGGTTCACGAAGAGGAGGGTGAACACGCGATCTCCTTGGTCGAAGCGGGTGGCGTCCAGTCTAACCTGACGGCTCCTCCGCCCGGGGCGCCGAGTCCGCGTCGTAGCGGGCGACGGCGGCGGCCGCCCACTCCGCGACGGCCGCACGGGCCTCCGCGGGCTCGACCACGGTGACCACGCCGGGCATGCTCGCGACGAGCCGCTTGAGCCCGTGGAAGTGCGAGACGCGCACCGTCGTGCGCACGAGCGACCCGTACGGCTCGCTGCGGCTGCCGTCCGGCACGTAGTCGGCGAGCAGCGGGAGCGCGGCCGGCTCGACGTCGATGACGACCTCGAGGTCGTCGGGCGACGCCTCGAACAGCTCCGGCAGGCGCACGTCGGACTCGCGGTGCTCGATCGGCGCGTCGGTGACGACGGCGGCCGAGATGCGGTCGATGCGGAACGTGCGCACCGCCTCGCGCAGGTGGCACCAGCCGCGCAGGTACCAGTCGGCGTCCACCGACTCCACCCGCAGGGCGTCCACTCGGCGGCGCTCGTGCTCGCCGCGCGCGTTGAGGTAGTCGAACTCGAGCTGGGTGCCCGCCTCGACCGAGCGGCGGATGAGCGCGATCGTGCCGGAGAGCCCGTCGCCGCCCTCCGCGGCCGCGACGGTGAGCGGCGCGGGCACGCCCGCGGTGCCGCGGGAGAGCTTCGCGATGAGGCTCGCCATCGCCGCGCGGTCGGTGTACTCGGGCAGGGCGGACAGGTACTGGAGCGCGCCGATGAGCGCCGCCGCCTCGCGCGCCGAGAAGCGCGGAGAGTCGTCGATCGCGACGCGGTTGGTGAGCACGATCTCGTCGTCGTTCTCGAACGCGTCCCAGTCGATGTCGAACAGGTCGTCGTGCTGGTAGGCCGCCGTCTCCCCCGGCAGCCCGCTCACCGCGATGAGGCTCACGGCGTCCCGGATCTGGTCGGCGGGGATGCCGAAGTGCTCGGCCGCCTCGGCGACGGTGACCCGCTCGTGGTCCATCAGGTAGGGCACGAGGGAGAGCAGGAACGCGAGCTTGTCGCGCGCCTGGAACGGCTGCGGCTTGGGGCTAGCCATGCGACGCCACCAGTCCCCTCAGGCGCGCGACGACGGCATCCCGCAGCGCCGGCGGCGAGAGCACGAGCACCTCGGGGCCGAAGCCGCTCAGCTCGTCGGCGAGGATGTTGAGGTCGACGAAGTGCAGCACCACGCGGTCGCCGGTCACCTCGGCGCCGTCGCGGTGGGCGAGGCGGGTCGCGGCGTCGCTCCCGGGTTCCACCTGGAGTTCGGCGACGTTGCGGGCGGCGACCTCCTCGAGGCCGGCGAGGGCGTCGGCGACGTGGTCGCCGGGCGGGATGCTCGTCGCCTTGCCGGCCGACACCGGACCGACGATGCGGCGCAGCAGGAACATCTTCCGCTCGCCGTCCGGCTCCTGCGCCGACAGGTGCCAGCGGCCCTGGTACTGCACGAGGGCGAGCGGGATGACGTCGCGGTCGGTCGCGCGCTCCTCCCCCGGCTTGAGGTACTGGAACCGCACGCGCACGCCCTTGCGGATGGCGGCGTCGATCGGCTCGAACGCGGCATCCCGCAGGCGGATGCGCGGGGCGTAGCCGAGCACCGGCTCGTCGGCGACCACGCCGAGCGACCGCAGCTTGAGCAGGGCGCGGCGCGACTCGCCGGAGAGCGACCCCTCGCGCCAGACGCGCGCGGCGAGGGCGAGCAGCGCGGTCTCCTCCGGAGAGAACACGATGTCGCTGGGCAGCACGTACGCGCCCTTGGGGATGCGGTAGCGCAGGGTCTGGTTGTTGCCCGCGTCGCCGGGCGAGTCGATCGTCTCCAGCGGCACGCCGAGGTCGCGGATGTCGTCCTTGTCGCGCTCGAACTGGCGCTCCAGGTTGGCGTTGTCGCCGCCGTTCTTGAAGCGCTGGCGGTAGCCCTGGACGGTCGACAGGATCTCGTTCTTGGTGAGACCCGTCTCGGTCGCGAGGAGGGCGAGGACGAGGCTGAAGAGCCGCTCCTCGACGGGGACCGGGACGTTCGTCACGGCATCCTCCGGGTCACGCGTCGCTGTCGATCCCGAGCACGTCCACGACGAACACGGTCGCGGAGCCGCCGTCCGCGGCGGGGACGACGACGATCAGCTGCGAGCCGACGGTCGCGCCGACGAGAGCGGAGTACACCTCGGCCGGGATGTTCGCCGGGTCGCCGAGCGACGGGTCGGCCTCGAGTCGGCCGGGCGTGTGGCCCTCCCACGTGTCGATCGAGCCGACGCTGACCGACGTGCCGGTCCACGACCACGAGCGCACGTGCAGCACGGCGACGTCGCCCTCGGCGACGGTCGCGCCGCCGCCCGCCTTGACGGCCGCGGTGCGCGACTCGGCCGGGATGTCGAGGGTGCCGACGGTGATGCCGGGGGTGCCGTCGACCGCGGTCACGACGGTGGGCATCCCGTCCTGCGGGAGCACGTTGAAGCCGTTCGCCTGGCCGAGCCAGGTGTCGACGACGTCGAGGACGAGCACGTAGGTCGTGCCCGAGAGCTCGGTCTCGGCGGAGAAGGTCGCGTCGAGCGCCTCCGCCGGGAAGACGACGGCGAGGCGCGAGCCGGGCTGCGCGCAGACGAGCGCGTCCGCGAGCACGGGGCGGCCGTCGCCCGCGTTGACGATGCCGCGGCTGGCCGACCCGGAGTACCCGGTCGCCTGCAGCACGGAGCCGTCGCTCGCGTCGTAGAGCGTGTACTCGACCGAGACGGCGGCGGTGCCCTCGATGCGGGGGCCCTCGCCGGCCTGCACGACGGACAGCTCGGGCGTCGTCGCGATGAGCGGGGTCGGGAACCGGACGGCGGGCTTCGAGCCGATCGGGCCGCTCGCGGTGACCGTCGCCGAGGCGTCGCCGGGCCGGTAGGCGTCGCCGCACGGGTCGCCGAACGGCGACGCGACGCAGCCCGCCAGGGCGCCCGAGACGAGCGCGGCAGCCGCGAGAGCCGTCAGGGAACGGGTGACCGGGGATCGACGCACGACGAACACTCTACTTGCCGTCCGGCCGCTCACCCGTCGCCCAGATCGGCACCCGCCTGCTCGGCGATGCCGCGCGCCTCGCGGACGATCTTCCGCATCCGCTTGTCGCTCTTCGGGCGGTCGCCGAGGGCGCCGGGCGTCCAGGCCTCGACGTCCTCGTCGTCGTACTCGGCCTTGCTCGCGCGGCGGGCCGGCTGCGGCAGCTCGGCTCCCGGGGCGAGCCGGCGGGCGGTGAGCAGGAAGCCCGTGTGCGCGACCATGCGGTGGTCGGGGCGCACGGCGAGGCCTTCGACGTGCCAGCCGCGCACCATCGTCTCCGACGACTCGGGATGCGTGAACAGCCCGGTCGCGCGGATCGCCTCCGCGACGCGGGAGAGCTGGGTCGCCGTCGCGACGTAGCAGATGACGACGCCGCCGGGGTGGAGCGCGTCGGCGACGGCCGGCACGCACTCCCACGGCGCGAGCATGTCGAGCACGACGCGGTCGGCGCGGATGCCGCGAGCCGGCAGCTCCTCGGCGAGGTCGCCCAGCAGGATCTCCCAGTTCGCGGGCACGGCGCCCTCGAAGGCGGCGACGTTGGCGCGGGCGATGTCGGCGAACTCCTCGCGGCGCTCGAACGAGTACAGGCGCCCCTCGGATCCGATGGCGCGCAGCAGCCAGAGCGACAGGGCGCCCGATCCGACGCCCGCCTCGACGACGGTCGCGCCCGGGAAGATGTCGGCCTGCGCGAGGATCTGCGCGGCGTCCTTCGGGTAGACGATCGCCGCGCCGCGCGGCATCGACATCACGAAGTCCGACAGCAGGGGCCGCAGCGCGAGGTAGGCGTCCCCGTTCGACGCCGTCACGACCGACCCGTCGGGCTGCCCGATGATCAGGTCGTGGTCGAGGAAGCCGCGGTGGGTGTGGAACTGCCCGCCCGTCTCGAGCGTGATCGTGTTGAGCCGGCCCTTGGGCGAGGTGAGCTGCACGCGCTCCCCCGCGCGGAACGGACCCCGGGGCGCGCTCACGCGAGCACCGCCCGGAGGTCGGCGAGGCGCAGCCCCACCATGGTGTCCCGCAGCTCGTAGGCCGGGCTCGGCGGGATCGGGATGTGCAGCGGGAGCGCGACGACGGTCGCGCCCGCGGCGACGGCGGAGGCGACGCCGGGCTCGGAGTCCTCGAGCGCGACGCACTGTTCGATGTCGACCCCGAGCTGCGCGGCGGCGCTGAGGTACGGCTCGGGATGCGGCTTGGCGTGCTCGACGTCGTCCCCGGCGACGACGACGTCGAAGCCCTCGAAGCCGAGCGCGCCGACGACCTCGAGCGCCATCGACCGCCGCGACATCGTCACGAGCGCGGTCGGGATGCCGGCCTCGCGCAGCTCGAGCAGCAGCTCGCGCGCCCCCGGGCGCCACGGCGCCTCCTCGCCGATCCGCTCGCGCACCCGGTCCGTCAGAGTGGTGATGATCTCCTCGACGCCGAGCTCGACCCCCCGCGACTGGAGGATGAGCGCCGAGCGCTCCAATCCCGATCCGACGAGCTGCAGCCCGTCCTCCGGCGTCCACACCCCTCCGGCGGCGTGCACGAGATCGCTCTCGGCATCCAGCCAGTACGGCTCGGTGTCGACGAGGGTGCCGTCCATGTCCCAGAGGACTGCGGCGGGCTGCTTCGGCGGCGTCACAACGCACCAGCTTAGGGTCGGCGAGCGGCCTATCCTGGGGGGATGGTTCAGCCGGGAGCACAGCATCCCTTCCGCGGCGGGTCGATCCTCGTCGTCGCGTTCGAAGGCTGGAACGACGCCGGGGAGGCGGCGAGCGGCGCGGCGCGCGCGGTGCGCGACCAGCTCGGACTCGTCGAGCGGCTCGAGGTCGAGCCGGAGGACTACTTCGACTACCAGTTCAACCGGCCGACCATCTCGACCGACGAGGCGGGCCGCCGCGTGCTCGAGTGGCCGTCGGTGACGCTGTGGGCGCCGGTCGACGGCGAGGGTGTGCACGTGCTGCTCGGCACCGAGCCGTCGCGCGGCTGGAAGACCTTCGCCGCCGAGATCGTCGACGCGCTCGAGGTCGCCGGGATCACCGGGATCGTGTTCCTCGGCGCGATGCTCGCCGACGTGCCCCACACCCGACCCATCTCGGTGTTCGCCGGCAGCGACAACCCCGACGTGAAGGACTTCTGGGCGCTCGAGTCGTCGACCTATGAGGGGCCGGTCGGCATCCTCTCGGTGCTCTCCCTCGTGGCGGAGCAGGCCGGCATCCCGACGCTCTCCATCTGGGCGTCGGTGCCGCACTACGTGCACAACTCGCCGTCCCCGAAGGCGACCCTCGCACTGCTCGACCGGCTCGAGGAGTTCGTCGACCTGCGCATCGACCGCAGCGCGCTCGTCGTGGAGGCCTCCGCGTGGGAGGACGGGATCGACGCGCTCGCCGAAGACGACGAGGACATGGCCGCCTACATCAAGCAGCTCGAGCAGGCGCGCGACACGGTCGACTCCCCCGAGGCGTCGGGCGACGCGATCGCCGAGGAGTTCGAGCGCTACCTCCGCCGCCGCAACGGCCGCGACGACCGCCCCGGCGGCCCGTGACCCGCTGCCTCGGCGATCAGAGCGGGGCGAGGACGCCGGTGGCGAGGAGGCCGATGAGGGCGGCGCCGAGGATGATCCGGTAGATCACGAACGGCAGGAACGAGCGCGTCGAGATCCACTTCATGAGGAACGCGATGACGGCCAGTCCCACGCCGAAGGCGACGACCGTCGCCGCCGCGGTCTCGAGCATCCCGTACCCGACGCCGCAGCCCGCGTCGACCCCGGGCTCGCACGTGAACGCCGTGTAGGTCTCGTACAGGCCCGAGCCGAAGACCGCGGGCACGGCGAGCAGGAACGAGAAGCGCGCCGCCGAGGGGCGGTCGTAGCCGAGCAGCAGGCCCGCGCTCGTCGACGCACCCGAGCGGGAGACCCCCGGCACGAGGGCGAGCATCTGGGCGACGCCGATGAGCAGTCCGTCGCGGTAGGTGACGTCGGCGACCGACTTCACCTTGCGGCCGAGGTGGTCGACGAGGCCGAGCACGATGCCGAAGACGATGAGCACGATCGCCGTGATCCACAGCGACCGCAGCGACGTGCGGATGTACTCCTGGAGGAAGAACCCGGCGAGCACGATCGGGACGGTGCCGATGATGATGATCCAGCCGAGGCGGACGTCGGGGTCGCCCTTCTGGATGCCCGCCGAGTGCCGGCCGCCGCTCGCGCCGAACGAGCGGAACCACTTGCCGATGATCCGGAAGATGTCGTTGCGGAAGTAGATGAGCACCGCGAGCTCGGTGCCGAGCTGGGTGATCGCGGTGAACGTCGCGCCCGGGTCGCCCCAGCCGGCGAGGTCGCCGAAGATGCGCAGGTGCGCGCTCGACGAGATCGGGAGGAACTCGGTGAGGCCCTGCAGGAGGCCGAGGAGGATCGCCTCGAGGAAGTCCACCGGAGGATTCTGCCAGGTCGGGACGGGTGGGCAGACGCGTGTCAGCAGTTGCGCAGGAAGTCGCCGAGCACGTCGCGCCCGAACCGGAGCGCCGACAGCGGCACGCGCTCGTCGACGCCGTGGAACATCGCCGGGAAGTCGAGGTCGGGGGTCAGCTGCAGCGGCGCGAACCCGTAGCCGGTGATCCCGAGCTTCGACAGCGCCTTGTTGTCGGTGCCGCCGCTCATCAGGTACGGCAGCACCGGCGCGCCCGGATCGAAGCGGTGCAGGGACGCGAGCATGGCATTCACGAGATCGCCCGAGAACGACTCCTCGAGGCCGACGTCGTGGTGCAGCACCTCGATCTCGATCTCCGGACCGATGAGTTCGCGCACGCGGGCGAGCACCTCGTCCTCCTGACCGGGGAACGGGCGGATGTCGATGAGCGCCTCGGCGCGATCCGGGATGACGTTGTGCTTGTACCCGGCCTGCAGCACCGTCGGGTTGGTCGTCACGTGGATGCCCGCCTGGAGGAATCCGGCGGCCGTGCCGGCGGCGGCGATGAGCTCGTCGGGGTCGTCGGCCGGGATGCCGAGGATGCCCGCGAGGGCCGCGAGCTGCTCGCGGGTCGTCGCCGTGAGGTGCACCGGCCACTCCTCGCGCCCGAGCCGCGCGACGGCCTCGGCGAGCTTGGTGACCGCGTTGTCGCGGAACACCCGCGACCCGTGGGCCGCTCCCCCGCGCGCGATGAGCTTGATCCAGACGAGCGCCTTCTCCCCCGTCTGCAGCAGGTAGGCGCGCCGCCCGTTCAGGTCGATCGAGTAGCCGCCGACCTCGCTCACCGCCTCGGTCGCGCCGGCGAAGAGCTCCGCATGCTCGTCGACGAGGTGGTGCGACCCGTAGACGCCGCCGTTCTCCTCGTCGGCGAAGAACGTGACGACGAGTTCGCGCGCCGGCAGCTCGCCCGCCCCGAGGATGTCGCCGAGGGCGGTGAGGATCATGGCATCCATGTCCTTCATGTCGACGGCGCCGCGGCCCCACAGCATCCCGTCCTTGACGACGCCCTCGAAGGGGTCGACGCTCCAGTTCGCGGGGTCGGCGGGCACGACGTCGAGGTGGCCGTGCAGCACCATCGCGGGACGCTCCGGGTCGCGACCGGGCACGCGGGCGACGACGCTCGTGCGCCCGGGGGCGGCGTCGAAATACTGCGGGGTGAGCCCGAGCGCTTCGAGCTTCGCGCCGACGTACTCGGCGGCCTCGGTCTCGCCGTTGCTGCGACCCTCGCCGAAGTTGACGGTGTCGAACCGGATCAGGTCGCGGGCGACCGCCGCGGTCTCCTCGAGGGGCTCCGTCATGCGTCGAGGCTAGCTGACCGCGGTCGGCGGGCTCAGTAGACGGTCTCGCCGCGGGCGAGCATGTCGACGAACTTCTCGATGTTGCGGGCGAGCGTCTCCGGCTTCTTCGCCTGGTGGAGGCGGAAGTAGATCGCGAAGCGGTTCTGCGCCGTCAGCGTGGCGTAGGCGGCCTTCGCGGCCCGGTTCTCCTCGAGCGCGGCGAGGAAGTCCGGATGCGGCTCCGCGCCCGCGGACCCGGCGTAGGCGCGATCCCAGCGGCCGTCGGCCTTCGCCTTCTCGACCTCGGCCAGCCCGCGCGGCTTCATCTCGCCGGCCTCGATCTTGCGGGTCACCGCCTCGACGTTCTTCACCGACCACGTGCTCTTCGGGCCGCGCGGCGTGTAGTACTGCTCGAACACGTCGTCGTCGATCGACTTCCGGCGCCCGTCGATCCAGCCGTACTCGAGCGCCGCGTCGAGCGACTCCTCGACCGTGTGCGTCGTGACCGAGGAACCCTTCTTCGCGATCTCCAGGCGGATTCCCTGCGCCGTCTCATGGTTCGCGTCCAGCCAGGCCCGGAACTCCGCGATCGTCGCGAATCGCACCCTCGGATGATCCTCGATCGCCATGGCGACACCGTAGCCGTGTCCGCCGACCCTCTCCGGGTCTGTTAGTGTTTTACCTCGGTCGCCCCACAAGGGCGATTCACTCGCGCGGGTGGCGGAATGGCAGACGCGCTAGCTTGAGGTGCTAGTGCCCGTTAGGGCGTGGGGGTTCAAGTCCCCCCTCGCGCACGAGTGCGAACGGCCCCTGATCTGAGACCGGATCGGGGGCCGTTCTCCTTTGCGTCGAAGGCTCGGCGCAGGCACCACGGAATGGAGTCACCCCGTGTCGATCACCGACGACAGCCTCATCACCGTCTTCGACGAGGTCGTCCGCCGCAATCCCGGCGAGAAGGAGTTCCACCAGGCCGTCCGCGAGGTCCTGGAGAGCCTCGGACCCGTCGTGGCGAAGCATCCCGAGTACGTGGATGCCGAGATCATCCGCCGGCTGTGCGAGCCGGAGCGGCAGATCATCTTCCGCGTGCCGTGGATGGACGACGCCGGCCGCGTGCAGCTCAACCGCGGATTCCGGGTGCAGTTCAACTCGGCGCTCGGCCCGTACAAGGGCGGCATCCGCTTCCACCCGAGCGTCTACCTCGGCATCATCAAGTTCCTCGGCTTCGAGCAGATCTTCAAGAACGCGCTCACCGGGATGCCGATCGGCGGCGCGAAGGGCGGCTCCGACTTCGACCCGAAGGGCAAGTCGAACGCCGAGATCATGCGCTTCTGCCAGTCGTTCATGACGGAGCTCTCCCGTCACGTCGGCGAGTACACGGATGTCCCCGCGGGCGACATCGGCGTCGGCGGCCGCGAGATCGGCTACCTGTTCGGCCAGTACAAGCGCATCGCCAACCGCTACGAGTCGGGCGTGCTCACCGGCAAGGGCCTCACCTGGGGCGGATCGCAGGTGCGCACCGAGGCGACCGGCTACGGCACCGTGTTCTTCGTCGACGAGATCCTCAAGGCCCGCGGCGAGTCGTTCGACGGCACGCGCGTCGTCGTCTCCGGTTCGGGCAACGTCGCCGTCCACGCGATCGCGAAGGTGCACGAGCTCGGCGGCCGCGTCATCGCCTCCTCCGACTCGGACGGCTACATCGTCGACGAGGCGGGCATCGACCTCGAGCTGCTCCGCGAGATCAAGGAGGGCCGTCGCGGCCGCGTCAGCGAGTACGCCGACGCCCGCCCCTCGGCGCGCTTCGTCGAGGGCGGCTCGATCTGGGACGTCCCGTGCGACATCGCCCTCCCCTGCGCGACGCAGAACGAGCTCGGCGCGGACGGTGCCGCAGCGCTCGTCCGCGGCGGCACGCGCGTCGTCGCCGAGGGCGCCAACATGCCGACGACGCCGGACGGCATCCGCATCCTGCGCGAGGCGGGGATCGTCTTCGCACCCGGCAAGGCCGTCAACGCCGGCGGTGTCGCGACGAGCGCCCTCGAGATGCAGCAGAACGCGTCGCGCGACTCCTGGAGCTTCGACTACACCGAGGCGCGGCTCTCCGAGATCATGCGGTCGATCCACGACCGGTGCCTCGAGACCGCCGACGAGTACGGGATGCCCGGCGACTACGTCGCGGGGGCGAACATCGCCGGATTCATCCAGGTCGCCGACGCGATGCTCGCGCTCGGACTCATCTGAGCGCGGGCCGGATCAGATCTCCGCGAGGCGCGGCGCGACCTTCTCGCCGAACTCGGTGACATAGCCCACCGGGTCGGGCGTGCGGTTGCGCAGCTGCACGTGCTCGATGCCGAGGGCGGCGAGTCTCTCCATCTTGCGGAGGAACCCGTCAGGGTCGGCCACGGGATCCACCGCTCCGCCCTGGCACGACTTCTCGATCGCGTCGTAGTCGCGGCCGAGCCGGTCGCAGTGCTCGCGCAGCACGGCGAGCTTGTGCGCGATCTCCTCGGGCTCGGTGAGGTTGAGGTTCGAGATGTCGGCGTACTGCGCCACCATCCGCAGCGTCTTCCGCTCGCCGCTGCCGCCGATCATGATGGGCGGCCGCGGGCTCGACACGGGCGCCGGCTGCGAGATCGTCTCGGCGAGGGAGTAGTGCCGGCCCTCGAACGGCCCCTCGTTCTCGGGATCCCACATCTGCAGGGCGATCTGCAGCGCCTCCTCGAGCCGCTCGAAGCGCTCTGCCATCGGCGGGTAGGGCACGCCGAGGGCGAGGTGCTCGCGCTCGTACCAGGCGGCGCCGATGCCGAGCATCGCCCGCCCGCCGGAGAGCACGTCGAGCGTCGTGACGATCTTCGACAGCAGGCCGGGATGCCGGTAGGTGACGCCGGTCACCAGGGTGCCGAGGCGGAGGCGGCTCGTGTGCGCGGCGGCGAAGCCGAGCAACGTGTAGCCCTCGAGCATCGGATCGTGCGCCGTGCGGAACCCCTCCATCTGGAAGAAGTGGTCCATCGCGGTGAACCACGATCCCCCGGCCTCCTCCGTCGCCTTCGCCGTCGCGGCGATCGCCGGGGCGAGCGCGGCGGGGCCGCCGGGGAGGGTGAAGTCCATGAAGTGGATGCCGAAACGCATGGGGGCGACCTTACGCATGTCGGCTCAGGATGGCAGAATCGAACACATGTTCGAGTCGGGTGCCGCCGTGGTCGCCGACCCGATCGCGCCCGGAGCCCCGGGAGACCGCACCGAGGTCGTCCGCGACCTGCAGGCCCGCATCCGCGCGATGCAGCGCAACCGCCTCGACACCCGCGCCATCCCGACCCACCCGGCGCTCGCCGACCTGCTGCCGGGCGGCGCGCTCGCCGCGGGCGGGCAGTACCGCGTCGCCGGGTCGACCACCCTCGGACTCGCGCTGTTGCAGGGTCCGTCGGCGGCGGGCGCGTGGTGCGCCGTCGTCGGGATGCCCGACCTCGGCGTCGAGGCGGCGGCGGGGATCGGGGTCGACCTCGAGCGGCTCGTGCTCGTGCCGCACCCCGGTGACCAGTGGATGGCGGTCGTGTCGGCGCTCGTCGACGTCGTCTCCGTCGTGCTCGTGCGCCCGCCGGCCCGCGCCCGGGTGTCGGAGGCGATGGCGGGCAAGCTCGCCGCCCGGTTGCGGCAGCGCGAGGCGGTGCTGGTCGCGATGGGCGACTGGCCGCGCGCCGACGCCGCCCTGAGCATCACCGAGAGCGCGTGGGCGGGGCTCGGCGCGGGGTTCGGGCACCTCACCGCCCGCCAGGTGACGGTGAGCTCGGCGTCGGCGTCGTGGCAGGGGCGCGTGAAGTCGCGGCGGCTGTGGCTGCCGGACGCCTCCCAGCACGTCGCCGCGATCGAGCCGCGCGTGCGCGACGTCGTGCCGCTGCACCGCGCGGGCTAGCGTGGCGGGGTGAGGTTCGACTTCGAGGCCGAGGTCTGGGTGTGGCAGGCCCGGCCGACCGAGCACTGGACGCTGCTGAGCCTCCCGGCGGAGGCCTCGGAGGAGATCCGCGAGGTCGCGTCGGCGTTCCCTCGCGGATTCCGCTCCGTGCGGGTCACGGCGACGATCGGCGCCACGACGTGGCGCACCTCGATCTTCCCGGGGTCGGAGGCGTACGTGCTGCCCGTGAAGCGCGCCGTGCGGCGGGCGGAGGGGTTCGAGGCGGGCGACACCGTCGCGGTGCGCGTCGAGCTCGACGTCTAGCGACCGCGCCGGCTCAGGCGGCGGCGCGGTCCTTGCCGATGCGGCCGAGGTGGGTGTGACCGAATCCCTCGGCGAGCTTGAGCCCGTAGCCGAGGGCGCGGTCGGCGGCGACGTGGAAGCCCCAGGACCCGGCGACGACGAACACCCACGTCGGGTCCTGCCCGGATCCGCCGAGCACGAGCGCGACGGCCGCGAGGAGCGCGGGGCCGGCGTAGGAGTGCACGACGTTGTAGACGGCGGCCCCGACCCGCGGGCCGCGCAGGTAGCCGAGCGCCGAGAGGTCGAAGACGAGGAAGAGCACGAGCGGCCACCACCAGCCCGCGCCGGTGACGACGAAGGCGACGAGGACGGCGACGGCGAGGAGGGCGCTCTCCAGGCGCTGGGCGAAGACCGGGGTCATTCCGCCAGGCTAGGGCCGCGTCACACCTGCACGACGCAGAACGGGTTGCCCTCCGGATCGCGGAGCACGACGTAGTCGGCGTCCGGCTCGTACTCCCAGTCGTCGACGGGGTCGGCGCCCAGCTCGAGCAGGCGCTCCACCTCGCCGGACTGATCCTCGGTGAACAGGTCGATGTGGTGCCGGTGCGCCGTGTCGGAGGTCGTCAGCTTGAGGGAGAGCTGGATGCCCTCCTGCCCCTCGTGCGGCACGAGCACCGCCCAGTCCTCCTCCGGCTGGTCGCGCAGCTCGTAGTCGAGCGCGGCGGCCCAGAAGTCGATGGCGCGCGCGATGTCGCGCACGCCCCACACGATGGATCCGAGGACGGCCATGCTCCAGCTGACGCCGTCAGGGGCGCGTGGCACAATCGAACACATGTTCGAACCGGCTCGCGCCCCCCGGCTGCTCGTGCTCTGGTGCCCCGACTGGCCCGTGTACGCGCACGGCGCCGCCGAGCGGCTCCCGGCCGACGCGCCGGTCGTGGTGATCGAGAAGAACATCGTGCTCGCCTGCTCCCCCGCGGCCCGCGACGAGGGGGTGACGCGCGGGATGCGGCAGCGCGAAGCGCAGGCGCGCTGCCCCGGCATCCGCCTGCTGCGTCACGACCCGACGCTCGACGCCCGGGCGTTCGAGCCGGTGCTCGCGGCGCTCGAGGGGGCGCTGCCGGGGGTGCATCCGATCCGCCCCGGGATGCTCGCGGTGCGTGCCCGCGGGCCGGCGCGGTACTACGGCGGCGAGAAGGCGGCGGCGTTCGCGCTGCTCGGCATCGTGCGCCAGCAGGGGGTACCGCGGGTGCAGGCCGGGGTCGCCGACGGGCTGTTCGCCGCCGAGCGGGCGGCGCGCGTGCCCGCCCCCGACGACGTCACGATCGTGCCGGAGGGCGCCGCCGCCGGGTTCCTCGCCCCGTTGCCGGTGTCGCTGCTCGGCGATCCGGAGCTGGAGTCCCTGCTCCCCCGCCTCGGCATCCGCACCCTCGGGCAGTTCGCCGGGCTTGCCGAGTCCGACGTCGCCGCGCGCTTCGGCCCGCTCGGCGCGCGGTTGCACGCCCTCGCCGCGGGCCGCGACACCCGCCCGGCGACCCCGCGCCTGCCGCCGCGCGACGTCGACGCCGTCGTGCACTTCGAACCGCCGCTCGACCGCGCCGACCAGGTCGCCTTCGGCATCCGCACCGCCGCGGAGGGGTTCATCGCCGACCTGCTCGCCCAGCGGCTCGTCTGCACGGCGCTGCGGGTCGAGCTGCTCGGTGCCGACGGGGAGTCCGCCGACCGGGTGTGGTTGCATCCGCGGTCGTTCGAGGCGGGCGAGGTGGTCGACCGGGTGCGCTGGCAGCTCGACGGCGGGTCGGAGCTGCGCTCGCCCGTCGCGCGCGTGCGGCTCTCCCCCGAATCCGTCGACCCCGTCGGCGCGCACGAGCGCGGCATCTGGGGCACCGGCCCGGACGAGGGCGTGCACTCGGGCCTCTCGCGCGTGCAGGGCATGCTCGGGCACGAGGGCGTCGCGACGGGGGTCGCCACAGGCGGCCGGATGCCCGCCGACCGGCAGCAGCGTGTCGCGTGGGGCGACCGCGCGGTGGTGACCCGCGACCCGAAGCGTCCGTGGCCGGGGGCGGTGCCGCCGCCGCATCCCGCGACCGTCTACGAGGTGCCCCGGCAGATCGCCGTCGAGGACGCGCGGGGCCGCCCGGTGTCGGTGACGGAGCGCGGGATGCTCTCCGCCTCCCCCGCCGTCATCGTGTCGCCGACGGGGGCCCGGCGCGACCTCACGGCGTGGGCGGGTCCGTGGCCGCTCGAGGAGCGCTGGTGGGATCCGGCGACCGCGCGCGCGGCGCAGCGCTTCCAGGTGGTCGACACCGAGGGCGAGGCGTGGCTGCTCGTGCTCGATCCCCGCGGCTGGTGGGCGCATGGCCGGTACGACTGAGGCCCGGCGCCCCCGGGCGGGGTCAGAGTCCGCGACGCATGATCCAGCGCTCGCGCCCGCCGGAGTGCCCCGTCGTCTTCTGCACGCGGGTGAAGCCGTGCGCCTCGAACAGCGCCGTCGTGCCCACGTAGCCGGAGATGACGTCGACGCGGTCCGTCCCCACGTCGGCCGGATAGCCCTCCACGGCGGTCGCGCCGTGCGCCCGCGCGTGCGCGACGGCGCCCTCGAGCAGGTCGTGCATGAGGCCGCGGCCGCGGTATCCGGCGCGCACGACGAAGCACACGATCGACCACGCCTCCGCGTCGAGCACGGGGATCGTGCGGGAGTTCATGAGCCGTCGGTAGCTGGAGCGCGGCGCGACGGAGCACCAGCCCGCCGGCTCGCCGTCGACGTAGGCGAGCACGCCGGGCCCCGGCTCGGTCGCGCACAGCCCGCGCATGTGCTCGCCGCGCTCGTCGACGGGCACGCGCGAGTCGCGGTACGCCATGCACCAGCAGCCCTGGCCGCCGGGCTTCTTCACCCCGACGACCTCGAAGAACCCGTCGTACCGGCCGACCGCCGACAGCACCTCCGTCGCCATGGCCGCAGCCTAGGGGCGTCCGCCGACGCGGGGAGGGATGCCTGATGGGCGGCTGGCACAACCCGCCCTACGACTGGAGCGAGCTCGAGCGACGGATGTCGGGGCAGGCGCCCCGTGCCGACGGCGCGACCGCCCACCACCACCGCCCGCGCTACGTCGCGCCGCGGCTGGAGAGCCCGGACGAGACCGTCGTGCCCTACGCCGAGCTGCACGTGCACTCCGCGTACTCGTTCCTCGACGGCGCCTCGATGCCCGAGCACCTCGTCGAGGAGGCGACGCGGCTGCGGCTGGAGGCGATCGCGCTCACCGACCACGACGGCTTCTACGGCGCCGTGCGGTTCGCCGAGGCGGCGCTCGCGCACGGGATGCCGAGCGTCTACGGCGCGGAGCTCTCGCTCGGCCTGCGCGGGCCGCAGAACGGCATCCCGGACCCGGAGGGCGCCCACCTGCTCGTGCTCGCGCGCGGCACCGAGGGGTACCACCGGCTGTCGAAGGCGATGACGACCGCGCACCTCGCGGGCGGCGAGAAGGGCCGCCCGGTGTACGACCTCGACGCCCTCGCCGACACGGCGGGCGGCCACTGGGTCGTGCTCACCGGATGCCGCAAGGGCACGGTGCGCCAGGCCCTCGCCGCCCACGGGCGGTCCGCCGCGGCGCGCGAGCTCACGGCCCTCGTCGAGCGGTTCGGCCGCGACAACGTCGTCGTCGAGCTGACCGACCGCGGCGACCCGCTCGACTCCGACCGCAACGACGCCCTCGCGGAACTCGCCCGCGACCTCGGCCTGCCGATCGTCGCGACCGGCAACGTGCACTACGCCCGCCCCGAGCGCGCCCCGCTCGCGACGGCCCTCGCGGCGGTGCGCGCCCGGGCGAGCCTCGACCAGCACGAGCCGTGGCTGCCGGCGGCGGGGACGGGGTACCTGCGCTCGGGCTTCGAGATGGCCCAGCGCTTCGCACGGCATCCCGGCGCCGTCGCGTACTCGGTGACCCTCGCCCGCGAGACGGCGTTCGAGCTGCGCAGCGTCACCCCGCGGCTGCCCCGCCTCGAGGTGCCCGACGGCCTCGACCTCATGGGCTGGCTCGCCCGGGAGACCTGGCGCGGCGCCGCCGAGCGCTACGGGCCCGACCTGCCGGAGGGGCATCGCCGCCGGCTGCAGAGCGAGCTCGACGTCATCGCGGCGAAGGACTTCCCCGGCTACTTCCTGCTCGTCAAGGACATCGTCGACTTCGCGCGCTCGCGGGGCATCCTCTGTCAGGGCCGGGGATCGGCCGCCAGCTCGGCGGTCTGCTACGTGCTCGGCATCACCGCGATCGACGCGATCTACTACGACCTGCCGTTCGAGCGGTTCCTGTCGAGCATCCGGGATGAGGAGCCCGACATCGACGTCGACTTCGACTCCGACCGGCGCGAGGAGGTCATCCAGTACGTCTACGCCAAGTACGGGCGCGAGAACGCCGCGCAGGTCGCGAACGTCGTCAGCTACACCCCGCGCAACGCCGTGCGCGACATCGCGAAGGCGTTCGGTCACGGACCGGGACAGCAGGATGCGTGGTCCAAGCGCCTCGAGCGCTGGGGCGACCCGGTCGAGGAGGATCTCGCCGACATCCCGCTCCCGGTGCGGCAGCTCTCGGGTGAGCTGCTCGGCTTCCCGCGGCACCTCGGCATCCACTCCGGCGGCATGGTCATGACGGAGCGCCCGATCGGCGAGGTCGTGCCGGTCGAGCACGCGCGCATGAAGGACCGCACGGTGCTGCAGTGGGAGAAGGACGACTGCGCGTGGATGGGCCTGGTCAAGTTCGACCTCCTGGGGCTCGGGATGCTCTCCGCCCTCCAGCACTCGTTCGACGTCATCCGCGCGACCCTCGGCCGGGAGCTGACGCTCGCGACGATCCCGAAGGAGGAGGCGGCGACCTACGACGCGCTCTGCCGGGCGGATGCCATCGGCGTCTTCCAGGTCGAGAGCCGCGCGCAGATGGGGCTCCTCCCGCGCCTGCAGCCGCGGCAGTTCTACGACCTCGTCATCCAGGTCGCCCTCATCCGTCCCGGCCCGATCCAGGGCGGCGCGGTGCACCCGTTCGTGCGCCGCAAGCTCGGGGAACCGTTCGAGTACCTGCATCCCGACCTCGAGCCGATCCTCGGCCGCACGTTCGGCGTGCCGGTGTTCCAGGAGCAGGTCATCAAGATCGCGCGCGACCTCGGCGGGCTCGACCCCGAGGAGGGCGACCTGCTGCGCCGCGCCCTCGGCTCCAAGCGCGGCACGGAGCGCATCGAGCGGCTGCGCGCGCGGCTCGAGGAGGGGCTGCGGGCGAAGGGGATCGACGACGCGGGCATCGCGACGATCTACGGGCAGATCGAGGCGTTCGCGAACTTCGGCTTCGCCGAGAGCCACGCGCTGTCGTTCGCGCTCCTGGTGTACGCGTCGTCGTGGTTGAAGCTGCACTACCCCGCGGCGTTCCTCGCCGGGCTGCTGCGGGCGCAGCCGATGGGTTTCTACTCCCCCGCGACCCTCACCGCGGATGCCCGCCGGCACGGCGTCGAGGTGCGCAGGCCCGACATCCAGCGCTCGGGGGTGTTCGCGCTGCTCGAGCCGCGCGACGGCGACGGGCCGGTCGCCGAGTCGGGACTCGACGCGTGCTTCGGCGAGCAGCCGCCCGTGCCCGGGTTCGACCCCGGATCCCCCGACACCGGGCACGAGCACGCGCGCGACCGGAACACCGCCGTGCGGCTCGGGCTCGCCGGGGTGCGCGGCATCGGCGAGGCCGTCGCGGGGCGCATCGTCGCCGAGCGCGACGCCCACGGCCCGTTCGCGTCGATGGAGGACCTCGTGCGCCGCACCGGACTCAGCGCCGCGCAACTGGAGGCGCTCGCGAGCGCCGACGCCTTCGAGGGCTTCGGGCTGCGCCGCCGGGAGGCGCTGTGGCGGGCGGGCGCCGCGGCGGGAGACAGGGCGGAGTTCCTGCCGTCGACGGTGGTCGCGGTGCAGCCACCGCTGTTCCCCGACCCCACGTCGTTCGACATCCTGCGCGACGACCTGTGGGCGACCGGCGTCTCCGTCGACGACCACCCCGTCGCCCACCTGCGGGCGGCGCTCGACGAGCGCGGGGTGCTGCCCTCGTCGGCGCTGCGCACCCACGAGCCGGGGCGCCGGGTCGCGGTCGGCGGCCTCGTCACGCACCGGCAGCGTCCCGGCACGGCGAGCGGGATGACGTTCATGAACCTCGAGGACGAGCACGGCTGGGTCAACGTCGTCTGCTCCGTCGGCGTCTGGAAGCGGTACCGCCGCGTCGCGCGCGAGTCGCCGGCGCTCATCGTGCGCGGCATCCTGGAGCGATCCCCGGAGGGCGTGACCAACCTCGTCGCCGACGCCTTCGAGCCGCTCACCGCGGGCGTGCTGCACCGCTCGCGCGATTTCCACTGACCGCGGAGGCCTCCGGTGGGCACTTCCCCCCGCGTCCCCGAAAAAGGGGACCGGATGGGGTACATCCGGGCGCTATGCTGGGCGCGAGGCTCCCCCGGCCTTTCCCCCACCGCCACGAAGGGTTCGCGACCGTGTCGCCGAAGCTCCTCCGCGCTGTGTTCAGCGCCCTGTACCGCGTGCGTCTGATGCGCCTGCGCCGTCGCCCCCGCCCGGCCGACGCCCCCGAGGTGCGCTCGGGTGACCCGGTCGCCGACCGCGTGCTGGTCCTCGGCAACGGACTCGCCCAGGGGTGGGACGTCGGCTCCCACCACCTCGGCCCCATCGGCCACCTGTCGCGCGTCGTCGCGGCGCGCACCGGTCGGGGCTGCGACGTCGACCTCATCGGCTCCGAGGCGATGAACATGGCCTCCGCGCTCGCGTGGCTGGGGTCGCGCGACCTCGCGGAGACGGATGCCGTGGTCGTCTCCGTCGGCGCCAACGACGTGCTGCGCCTCACCCCGGCCGCCGAGTGGGGGTCGGCCCTCGCCGGGCTGATCGCCGACCTGCGGTCGCGCCTGCGGCCGCACGTCCCCGTGCTCGTCGCGGGCGTCCCGTCGCTGCTCACCCTGCCCGCACTGGACGGGTTCGTCGCCCGCTTCACCGCGCCCCATCGCGCGAAGCTCAACACCATCGCCCGGCGGGTCGCCGAGGCGCACGGCGCCGTGTACGTCGACCTCGAATCCCTGACCGACCCGGCGGGACGGCAGCTGCCTCCCGCCGACGCCTACGCCGCCTTCGGGCGCCGGCTCGCCGAGGAGGTCGCCCCGCTCCTGACCGCCACCCGGCCGTTCCCGGAGTCCCGCGACTACGACGAGCCCGTCTGGGAGTGGAGCGGGCTGGGTGCCGTCCTCGACGCCGCCCGTCGCGGCGAGCTCTCCCGGCTCTCCCGCCTCTCGCAGGCCGCCCGGGTGCGCTTCGGCGTCGAGGTCGCCGCGGTGGCCCTCGCCGACGGCGACCGCGTGTACCACGCGACCGGCACCGACATCCTGCCCCGGTCGGTGCCCACCGATCTGGCGATGTGCCGGGTCACGATCGAGGCGGAGAACCCCGTCGTCGTCTCCGACGTGCGTCACGACCCGCGCTTCGCCCACAACCCGCTCGTCGACGTCGCCCGGCTGCGCTTCTACGCGGGGTACCCGCTCCACGGGCGCGACGGCGGCGTGATCGGCACGTTCAGCCTGTTCAGCTCCCGCCCGCGGCTCGCCACGAGCGTCTCGATCGAGACCCTGCGCCGCTTCGCCCTCCAGGCGGAGGCCGAACTCCACCGGTTCGAGGCTCAGCCTCTCGCCGCCGCCTAGGCGTCCTCGCCGCTCCGCGCGGACTCGGCCTCGAGCCGGCGCAGCCGCATCCGCGCGAAGTCCTGGGCCCGGGGGCCGGCGCCGATGACCCGCCCGGCGATGCGCAGCGCGATCCCGGCCGCGAACCCGACGGGGAGCGCCGAACGGCGCACGCCGAGCAGCCGCCGGTACGGCGCGGGGATCGTCGAGACGGCCGCCGCGAACAGCACGCGGTAGGCGAACCCGAGGATGCCGTCGAACGGCGGCTTGCGGAGGAACCGCACGACATCGGCCACCCGCTCGTCGCCGCGCAGCACGCCGTCGTGGAGGTACGCGTCGCGCCGGGCGCGGAGGGCGGCGGCGTCCCGCGGCGGGTCGACGACGCCCATCAGCTCCCCGGCGGTCGCCCAGTCGCGCACATACGCGTCCGCGCCGCCGGGGATCGGCGGCCCCCATGCCTCGTGGCAGGTGAGGAACGAGTCGGCGAACGCGACGTGCACCCAGTCGACGAGGTCGGCATCCGTGGCCGAGTACGACCGCGGCGCCCCGTCGGGGCCGGCGTACTCGCCCGCGACGCGCGCGTGGAACCGTCCCACGCGGCCGAGCTCCTTCGCCACCTGCTGCGTCGAGCCGAAGGTGAGCGTGACGATCCAGCGCACGGTGCCGCTCAGCCGCCCGAGGGTGTCCTCGCGATAGCGCGACCAGTCGTGCACCCCCGCCATCGCGCCGGGGTGCAGCGCCTGCATGAGGAGCGCCCGGATGCCGGCGACGAACGTGCCCATCCCGGCGTGCACGACCCAGGTCGCCGAGTCCTCGGCGAAGTAGCCCGCGTCGTCGCCCTCGGCGAGCTCGAGCACGTACGGCGCGGTGCCGTCGGGGTGCCCGGCGACAGCCGTGAGCAGTTGCGCGCGTAGGGTCTGCCGGGCCATCAGCGACCGTTGATCCGCTTGCGGAGGATGTCGATGCGCGCCTGGATCTGCGCGACGGTCGCGCGTGCGACCTCGGGGCCGCCGCCGAGCCGCCGCACCTCGGCGTGCACCTGGGCCTGGGTCTGGCCCGACGACTTCGCCCAGATCGTGACGAGGCTGTTGAGCAGCTTGCGCTGCTCGGCGAGAGTGCGGTGCAACGGCACGGGAGCCGGGCGGTCGGGATCTTCGCGGGCGCGCTCCACCCCGCGGCGGCGCTGGCGGGCCTGCCGCAGCTTGAGCAGGCGGCTCACGTCCTCCGGCTCGAGCAGGCCCGGGATGCCGATGAACTCCCACTCCTCGGGCGTGCCGGGCTCGGCGAGGGTGCCGTACTCCTCGCCGTCGAAGAGCACCTTCTCGAACGTCGCGACCGAGCCGAGCGCCTGCCACTCGTACTCGTCCTGCAACTCGGCGGAGGCGGACTCGTTCTCCTGCGCCCGCTCGAGCATCCCGTCGTCGAGCAACTGGTCGTCGGGCGTCTCGCGGTCGAGCACGTGGTCGCGCTCGCGCTCCATCTCGGCGGCCAGGTTGAGCAGCACGGGGACGCTCGGCAGGAAGATCGACGCGAGCTCACCGCGGCGCCGGGCGCGCACGAAGCGGCCGATCGCCTGGGCGAAGAACAGCGGCGTCGAGGCGCTCGTCGCGTACACGCCGACCATGAGGCGCGGCACGTCGACGCCCTCGGACACCATGCGCACGGCGACCATCCAGCGCTGGTTCCCCGCGGCGAACGCGCCGATCTTGTCGCTGCCGCCCTGCTCGTCGCTCAAGACGACGGTCGGCGGATGCCCGGTCAGCTCGGTGAGGATGCGCGCGTAGGCCCGCGCCGCGGTCTGATCCGTCGCGATGACGAGCCCGCCCGCGTCCGGCACGTCGCGGCGCACCTCGCTCAGCCGGCGGTCGGCCGCGGCGAGCACGGCCGGAATCCAGTCGCCGTCGGGGTCGAGAGCTGCGCGCCAGGCCTGCGCGGTGATGTCCTTGACGTCGTCCTGGCCGAGCGCGGCCTCCATCTCCTCGCCCTGGCGCGTGCGCCAGCGCATCGAACCCGCGTAGGAGAGGAAGATCACCGGGCGGACGATGCCGTCGGCGAGGGCGCGGCCGTAGCCGTAGGCGTAGTCGGTCTGCGACACCCGCAGCCCGCGTTCGTCGCGCAGGTAGGAGACGAACGGGATGGGCGCCGTGTCGGAGCGGAACGGCGTCCCGGTGAGGCACAGCCGCCGCTCGGCGCCCTCGAACGCCTCGCGGATGGCGTCGCCCCAGGAGAGCGTGTCGCCGCCGTGGTGCACCTCGTCGAGGATGACGAGCGAGCGCTTGGACTCGGTGAGCTGCTTGTGCAGCGAGGGCCGCACGGCGACCTGGGCGTAGGTGACGACGACGCCGTGGTACGGGCGTGACTCGCGCGAGTGCTTGTTGCTGAACCGCGGGTCGAGCCGGATGCCGGCGCGAGCGGCCGCATCCGCCCATTGCACCTTGAGGTGCTCGGTGGGGGCGACGACGGTCACGCGGTCGACGATGCGCCGGTGCAGCAACTCGCTCGCCAGCCGGAGGGCGAACGCGGTCTTGCCGGCGCCCGGCGTCGCGGAGACGAGGAAGTCCTTGCGGTCCGAGTCGAGGTAGCGGCCGAGGGCCTCCTCCTGCCACGCACGCAGCTTCGAGACGGTGCCCCACGCCGCCCGCTCGGGGAAGCTCGGGGGCAGGTTCGTCACTTGCACAGACGATACCGGGCGCCGGCGACGCGCTCCTGCTGGTTCACTGGATGCGTGACCTTCTCCATCGTCGGACGCTCCCCGGACGGCACGTCCTGGGGCGTCGCCGTCGCCTCCAAGTTCCTCGCCGTGGGAAGCGCCGTGCCCGCCGCGGCCGCCGACGTCGGCGCGATCGCGACCCAGGCCGACGCGAACGTCGGCTTCAAGCCGCGCGGCCTCGAGCTGCTGCGCGCGGGCGCGAGCGCGACCGAGACGCTCGAGCGCCTGCTCGCCGACGACCCGAAGGCGGAGCACCGCCAGGTCGGCGTCGTCGACGCGAGCGGCACCGCCGCGACCCACACGGGAGCCGCGTGCTTCGACTGGGCGGGCGGCATCGCCGACCAAGACGTCGCCATCCAGGGCAACATCCTCACCGGTCCCGAGGTCGTCGAGGCGGTGAAGGCGGCGTGGGACGCCTCCCCCGACCTGCCCCTCGCGCGCCGGCTGCTCGCGGCCCTCGCCGCGGGAGACGAGGCGGGCGGCGACCGGCGCGGCCGGCAGTCGGCGGCCCTCTACGTCGTGCGGGCGGGGGCCGGCTACGGCGGCGGGGACGACGTCGCCGCCGACCTGCGCGTCGACGACCACCCCGCGCCGGTGGGCGAGCTGGAGCGCCTGCTCGACCTCAACGACCTCTACCTGACCGCGTCGGAGGAGCACGAGAAGATCGCGGTCACGCCGGAGCTCGCGGCGGAGATCGCCGACCTCGTCCAGCGCGCCGGGCACCCCGACCTCGCGGCCTGGGTGGGCGCGGAGAACTACGAGATGCGCGTCGCCGAGGACGGGTCGTGGATCGACGAACGCATCCTCGGGATCCTGCGCGGGCTCTGAGCGCTCAGTCGACTCCGCGCATCGGCATCCGCCGGTCCGGATCGCGCCCGAGGAGGGTCGCCGGCCGCACGAGCGGCTTGCCGAACTTCGCCGCGATCGCGTCGAGGGCCTGTTCGGCCTCGCGCCAGTCGTCGTCGTCGTCCCACAGGCCCGCCTCGATCCCGGGGGCGAGGAGCTGCTCGCCACGGACCCCGATGAGCCGGATCGGCTCCCCCACGCGGCCCGACTCGGCGTAGAGGGCGCGCGCCTCCTCGTAGAGGCGGCGGCCGAGATCGGTCGGCTCGGCGAGCGTGCGCGAGCGGGTGATCGTCGAGAAGTCGCCGAACCGGAGCTTGATCGCGACCGTGCGCGCCCGGACGCCGGCCTGCCGCAGGCGCACCGCGACGGCGTTCGACAGACGCAGCAGCTCGCGCTCGAGTTCCGCGATCGAGGCGATGTCGGTCTCGAAGGTGCGCTCGTGCCCGATGCTCTTCTCCGCGCGCTCCGTCTCGATGGCGCGCGGGTCGCGGCCCTGGGCGAGCGCCTGGAAGTGCGCCGCGAGGGCGGGGCCGAGGGCGCGGCGCAGGGTGTCCTCGGGGACGGCGGCGACATCCCCGACCGTGCGCAGCCCGAGCCGCTCGAGCTTCTCGGCGGTCTTCGGTCCGACGCCCCAGAGCGCGGAGACCGGCTGCGGGTGGAGGAACGCGAGGGTCTCCGATCCGGGGATGACGAGCAGCCCGTCGGGCTTCGCGCGGCCGGAGGCGAGCTTCGCGACGTACTTCGTCGTCGCCGCGCCCACCGAGCAGCGCAGGCCCGTCTCGGCGAACACCCGCTCGCGGATGAGCGTGCCGATGCGCCACGGCGAGCCGAGCAGTCGCCGGGCGCCCGCGACGTCGAGGAACGCCTCGTCGATGCCGAGCACTTCGACGAGCGGCGTCACGTCGCGGAACAGGTCCATGACGATCGCGGAGTACTTCTGATAGCGGTCGTAGTGCGGCTCGAGCACGATCGCCTGCGGGCAGCGGCGCATCGCGACGGCCATCGGCATCGCCGAGTTGACGCCGAACCTGCGCGCCTCGTAGGTCGCCGCCGTCACCACCGAGCGCGCGGACGGGTGCCCGACGATGACGGGCTTGCCCACGAGCTCGGGGTGGTCGAGCAGTTCGACGGACGCGAAGAAGGCGTCCATGTCGACGTGCAGGATGTGCGGATCGAGCGCGTCGACCTCGGTCGCGCTGACCTGCCGGCCGGAGCCGTCCTGCTTGCTCACGGCGCCATCCTGCCACCGGCCGCCGTCAGCGACCTGGGCGGCGCGGGATGCCCGTCAGGCCTTGCGGCGGCCGGTGAGCGCCCCGAAGACGAGCAGCACGATGATCGCGCCGCCGAGCGCGAACAGCCACGACGTGATCGACCAGAAGCCGTTGACGCCGTAGATGTCCTCGCCGGTCACGGCGCCGCCGATCCACCCGCCGAGCGCGGCGCCGGCGAGGCCGAGCAGGATCGTGACGACCCAGCCGTGCTTCTGCTTGAGCACGGCCTTGGCGATGACCGCCGCGATGAGACCGAGGATGAGGAAGGAGAGAAAGCCCACGATGACCTCCTGAGGTGACCCCGCCGTCGGGGATGACGGCAGTCAAGCACCACGGAGGCCGGACACGACAGAGGCGGGCCGGAATCACCGGCCCGCCCCAGAATCGGTGCGGCGTCAGACGCGCGCGCGACTGCCTCGCGTGAGGAAGCCGTAGATCGCCAGGACGAGGACGGCGCCGAGGATGGCGACGATCCAGGTCTGCAGCGACCAGAACTCCTCGAGACCGACGTTGAACAGGAGGCTTCCGAGGAAGCCGCCGACGAGGGCCCCGACCACTCCGAGCAGCAGGGTCGCGATCCATCCGCCGCCCTGCCGTCCCGGCAGAATGGCCTTCGCGATCGCGCCGGCGATGAGGCCCAGGACGATCCATCCCAGAATTCCCACGGTGAACCTTCTTCCTTGAGTCGAGGCGGGTCTCGCCTCGACACCACCCAAACACCGATGCCGTGCGGAACGTTGGGTCTTGACGCGGGCCCTCCGGGCGTGGAAGAGCGGCCCGCCGCGGCGGACTTGGACATGATGGAGGGATGACGTCCCGCCACCCCTGGTCCCGCTACGTCGCGCTCGGCGACTCGTTCACCGAGGGCATCGGAGACCCCGAGCCGGAGAGCCCCGGTGGGCACCGCGGCTGGGCGGATCGCGTCGCCGAGGTGCTGGCCGGGCAGACCGAGGACTTCGCCTACGCGAACCTCGCCATCCGCGGGCGGCTGCTGCAGCAGATCCTCGACGAGCAGGTGGATGCGGCCCTCGACCTGCGCCCCGACCTCATCACCATCTCGGCGGGCGGCAACGACATCATCCGGCCGGGGACCGACCCCGACGAGGTCGCCGAGCGACTCGACGGTGGCATCGGGCGCCTGCGCCGCGACGGCGCGACCGTCGTGCTGTTCAACGGCCCCGACATCGGCGGCACCCCGGTGCTCGGCCGCATCCGGGGCAAGGTGGCGATCTACAACGAGAACCTGCACGCCGTGGCGAAGCGGCACGACGCGATCGTCGCCGACATGTGGGCGCTGCGCGAACTCGCCGACCCGCGGATGTGGGCGCCCGACCGCCTGCACTTCTCGCCCGTCGGCCACCAGACGATCGCGCGCATGGTGCTCGACACCCTCAACCTCGAGCACGATCTCAGGCCGTTCGAGGCGGAGCCGCTGCCGAAGCAGTCCTGGCGGCAGGCCCGCATCGAGGACATCGGCTGGGCGCGCGAGTACCTCGCCCCGTGGATCCTGCGGCGCATCCGCCACCAGTCCTCCGGCGACGGGGTGACGCCGAAGCGCCCGACCTACTGAGTCGCGCGGCTCAGAACAGCAGGCCCGGGTTGGTGAGGCGCCACCAGGGCCCCGGGTCGTCGAGGTCGGTCGCGAGTTCGAGGTCGACGACGGCGCTCGACGGGCCCGAGGTGAGCACGACGCGCCCGACGTCGGTGCCGGCCTCTCCGGTGCGGATCTCGGTCGTGGTGACCTCGGCGAGGACGGGCTCCCCGGCCCAGGTGAGGAGCGTGACGCGTCCCGCGGCGACGGCCTGGGTCTCGGCGCCCCAGACCGTGCGGTAGGTCGCGAACGGCTCGTCGTCGGCGGCGACCTCGACTTCGGTGAAGTTGGCGAGCGCCGTCTTCAGCAGGTCGCGGATGTCGCGGTTGATGCGGTCGTGGTCGGGCCCTCCGAGGACGACGCCGACGATCGTCACGGGGTGCTCCCCCACGAGGTAGTCGGCGGAGAACAGGAGGTTCGCGCCGAAGGTGTCCAGCGTCCCCGTCTTGATCCCGTCGACGCCGTCGACGCCGAGGAGCGCGTTCGTGTTCGGCAGCTTCCCGAGCTCGGGGACGCGCACGTTCTTCGACGCGACGATGTCCGCGACGACGGGATGCTCGAGCGCGATGCGGCCGAGTTCGACGAGCTGGTCGGCGGGGGCGACGTTGTCGGCGTCGATCCCCGTCGGTTCGAGGATCTTGATCTTGTCCAGCCCGTGATCCGCCAGCCACGCCCGCGCGGCCTTGAGGAACGCCGCGTTGTCGCCGAACGCCCAGCGCGCGAGGCTCATCGTGTAGTTGTTGGCGCTCTTCACGAGCGTCAGCTCGAGCAGATCGCGCTCGGAGAACGTCATCCCCGCGCTCACCGGCGCGACGGAGCCGTTCATGGCGAGCTGCTCGGAGTAGAACGCCAGGTCGCGCGCATCCATCGTGATCTTCGGACCCTCCTCGTCGACGCCGAGAGGGTGCTTCTCGAGGACGACGAGCGCGGTGATGACCTTGGTGATGCTCGCCATCGGCTGCGGCTTCGTCGCTCCCGCCTGGGCGAGCACGCCCGGGTAGCCGACGGCGCCGACGGCGCTGGATCCGTAGCCCGGGAAGTCGAGCGCGGGCACCTCCGGCGTCGGCTCCTCGGGCACCGTGAGCGTGACCTCGGCGACCCGCAACGGGGCCAGAAGAGTCATCGGCAGGTAGATGAAGGAAGCGAGCGCGAGGGCGAGTCCGCCGAACACCACGATGCGGCGGCGCCGGTAGATCTGCCTCCGCGTGAGCTGGCGGGACGGGGGCACCCGCCGACCCTAACGCGACTCGGTCGGGGATCCGGTGAGCCCCGCACGGAGCGACCAGAGGGCGACGGCGGCGGCCGACGCGACGTTGAGCGAGTCGACCCCGCGATCCATCGGGATGGTGACGACGGTGTCGGCGGCGTCGAGGGCGGCGCGGGTCAGCCCGTCCCCCTCGGTGCCGAGCACGAGGGCGACGCGCTCGGGGGCGTCGCGGGCGAAGTCGGCGAGGTCGACGGCGTCGTCGGCGAGGGCGAGCGCGGCGATCGTGAAGCCCGCCTCGCGCAACTGCGGGGCCGCCTCGTCCCACTCGCCGAGCCGGGTCCACGGGATCTGGAGGCTCGCCCCCATGCTCACGCGCACCGCCCGGCGGTAGAGCGGGTCGGCGCAGCGCGGGGTGACGAGCACCGCGTCGGCACCGAGGCCCGCGACCGCCCGGAAGATGGCGCCCACGTTGGTGTGGTCGACGATGTCCTCGAGCACGACGACGCGACGGGCGTCCCGCAGCAGGTCCGGCACGGTCGGGAGCACCGGCCGGTGCATGGAGGCGAGGGCCCCGCGGTGCATGACGAAGCCGGTGACCACCTCCAGCACGTCGAGGTCGCCGACGTAGACCGGCACGTCCCACGGCTCGAAGAGCGGAGCGATCTCGTCGAGGTAGCGCTCCAGCACGAGGAGGCTGCGCGGGCGGTGACCCGCGGCGAGGGCGCGCTCGATGACCTTGATCGACTCGGCGAGGTAGAGCCCCTCGGCGGGCTCGCGCAACCGGCGCCGGACGACGTCCGTCAGCTCGGTGTAGTCCCGCAGCTCGGGGGCGGCGGGATCGGTGACGCGGGAGATGTGCATTCAGAACCTCAATGAGCCGGAAACAAGCTCGAAAACTTCGCGTTCTACTCTGCAGGAAGGCGTTCGAGCGGAAGGAGGCGAGATGTCGCTCATGACCCTACCCGCGCTCGACGCGGCGGTCGCACCGCTCGTCGACCACGCCGAGCAGCTGCTCGCCGGTCGGCGCATCGCCGTGCTCACCGGCGCCGGGGTCAGCACCGACTCGGGCATCCCGGACTACCGCGGGGCGGGCGCCCCGGTGCGCCGCCCGATGACGGTGCAGACCTTCCTCGCCGACCCCCGCGCGCGCCAGCGCTACTGGGCCGGCAGCCACCTCGGCTGGCGCCACTTCTCGGCGGCCGAGCCGAACCTCGGCCACCGCGCGCTCGCCGACCTCGAACTCGCGGGCGTCGTCAACGGCGTCGTCACGCAGAACGTCGACGGGCTTCACCTGCGCGCCGGATCGCGCCACGTCGTCGACGTGCACGGCTCGATCGACAAGGTGCGCTGCCTCACCTGCGGCCAGCAGTTCGCGCGCGAGGACATCGCGGCGCGGATGACCCGCGACAACCCGTGGCTCGCCGAGCCCGAGACCGTCAAGCTCAACCCCGACGGCGACGTCGACATCGACGCGGTCGACGCGATGATCGTGCCCGAATGCACGGTGTGCGGCGGGATGCTCAAGCCCGACGTCGTGTTCTTCGGCGAGCTCGTCCCGACGACGAAGTTCACCGAGGCCGCGGCGCTCATCCGGCAGGCCGACGCCCTGCTCGTCGCCGGCTCGTCGCTCGTGGTGAACTCCGGCATCCGGCTCGTCGAGCAGGCCGTCAAGCGCCGCCTGCCGATCGTGGTGATCAACCGCGGCGAGACGAAGGCCGACCAGCGCGCGGCGCTCAAGATCGACGCGGGCACGAGCGAGGTGCTCGCCGCCCTGCGCGACCGGCTCAGCTGACCGCGCCTAGACTCGATCGGGTCATGACCGATCTGTACCTCGTGCGCCACGGCGAGACCGACTGGAACCGCCTCAAGCGCATCCAGGGCCGCACCGACATCCCGCTCAACGACACCGGTCGCGAACAGGCCCGCCTGACCGGGATGCTGCTCACCCGCCGCCCGATCGCCCGCGTCTACGCGAGCCCGCTGAGCCGAGCCTTCGAGACGGCGCAGATCATCGCCGGTGAACTGGGCCTGCCCGAGCCGGAGGCCCGTGAGGCGCTCATCGAGCGCGACTACGGCGCCGCCGAGGGCCTGAGCTTCCACGAGGTCGACGTGCGCTACTCGACCGACGACGTGCCCGACCGCGAGACCCGCGAGCAGGTCGCGGGGCGCGTCGTGCCGGCGTTGCTGGAGATCGCGGCCGCGCACCCGGGCGAGTCGATCGCCGTCGTCAGCCACGGCGGAGCCATCCGCGCGGCGCTGCTGAGCGCGGAGCCCGACGGCGGATTCGGCCCGATCACCAACGGCTCGGTGCACAGCTTCCACGTGCGGTCCGGCGACCTGCGGCTCGTCGCGTTCGACGACCCGATCGAGATCGCCTCGGTCGACCCGCGCGCGGGCGACCTGGAGACGCAGAACGCCGTCGAGGCGCGCGAGGCCTGACGCGCCGTCAGGCCGACCGGCCGCGCACGCGGTGGAAGACCGCCGACTTCGGGTACTCCCCCGCCGGCTCCGCGATCTCGAAGAGCGACAGCAGCAGCACGAGCGGGTAGTCCGGCGCCTGCTCGATGCGCCGCACGAGCGCGCCCGCGCAGCGCACCTCGGTGATCCCCGCACCCCACTCGAGGCTCCAGGTGTGCGGCCGGGAGGCGTCGACCGGGATGCCGACCTCGGCCATGTCGTTCGTCATCCGCGCGTCCCCGTGCGCCTTCACCCCGACGCGCGCGCGGGACCCTGCCGCCCCGATCGCGTCGGCGTCGATCTCGAAGAGGCAGATCTCCCCCGCCTCGCCGGGCGCGCGGTGCTCGGTGCCGACGAGCCATGCCGCCGTCATGCAGCCGGGATCCGTGCTCGCGCTGAGCGTCACCTCGAGCCGACCCGCGTGAGGCGCCCAGCCGAGCCGCAGCGGCCGCTCGGACCGGACGAGCAGGCCGTCCGGCCGGTGGCGGTGGATGCCGCGCTGCGACCCGACGGGGCCGGAGAAGTCCGCCGTCTGCACGCTCGACACGCGCAGGGGCGGGTCCTCGGGTCGCCAGCCGGGCTGGTCGGCGTCGATCCGCAGCCGGAGCCCGTCGGCGCCGAGGTCGTAGCGGGCTGCGGAGCGATCGGGGGTGGTCCAGTGCGGCAGGTAGTGGTCGGTCCACACCGCGGGGTCGAGGCGGGGCCCGGCGAAGCCGTCGTCGAGGTCGGACCACTCCCCCGTCACGTCAGAACCCCGCGTCCTCCGGCCGAGCCTTGCCCGCGACCCGGCGCATGACCTCGTAGAGCACGTCGGCGCTGCGTTCCCAGTCGAAGCGCTCCGCCTCGGTGCGCGCGGCGGCGGAGCGGCGCCGCCACTCCGCCGGATCCTCGAGGGTGCGCACCGCCGCGGCGAACCCGGCGGGGTCGCGCGGGTCGGCGTAGACCGCCGCCTCCCCGCCGATCTCCCGGAAGATCGGGATGTCGCTCACCACGACGGGCGTGCCGACGCTCATCGCCTCGACGAGCGGGATGCCGAACCCCTCGTCGAGGGAGGCGTGCACGAGGGCGTGCGCGCGCTCCAGCAGCTCGACGTACTCGGCATCCGTGACGCCGTCGTGGATGACGAGCGAGCCCGCCGGCGCGAGCGCCTCAAGCCGGGTGCGCTCCGCGGCCGGCATCCGGCTCAGCAGGTGCAGCGTGTGCCCCGGGAGGTGGTGCATCGCCCGGGCCAGGGTGTCGACGTTCTTGTAGGGCATGAAGGAGCCCATGTAGACGAGGTCGCGGCCCGCGCCGGGCGTGCGCGCCGGGGGGTTCTCGTCGACCGGGTCGGTCGCGTTGAGCACGACCGTGACCGGGCGCTTCGTCAGCTTGTGCTCGGCGATGAGCCTCTTCGTCGTCTCCGACACCGTCACCACTTCGTCGGGCCGGCCGAGGGCGCGGCGCTGCGGGATCCAGGTGAGGTGATAGAGCCACCAGCCGAGGCGGATGTACCAGGGCAGGTTCCGCGGCGGTGTGCGGTGGCGGTGGTAGATGACGTCGTGGAGGGTGAGCACGAGGCCGTAGCGCCGCCCCCAGGAGCCCATCGTCTGCAGCGGACTGAACACGGCATCCGGGTTCAGCCGGTTGATCTGCCGGGCGACCCACGGCTCGCGCAGGCTCGTCTCCGACGAGATCAGGTGGTATGGCAGGTCGGGCAGCAGTCTCAGCTGCGCCTCGTCGCTGATGAGCATCTCGACGGGCATGCGCTTCGCGAGGGCCTCGACGAGGCGGGCCGAGAAGCGGCTGATGCCGTCGTGGTGCCCCGACTTCACGACGTAGCGGCAGTCGAACAGGATCTTCACGACCGCGACCCGAGGCGCTCGGCGAGGAAGGAGCGGATGGCGTGGGCCGCGGCGACCGGCGTCTCGTAGTGCACGAGGTGGCCGACGCCCGGGATGACGTCGAGCCGCGCGTCCGGGAACGCCTCCAGCAGCTCGAACTGCGGGCCGAGGGGCGCGACCTCGTCGAGTTCGCCCGCGATGAGCAGCACGGGCTGCTCGATACGGTCGGCGACGGCGGCGACGGTCGTCGAGAGCGACGCATCGAAGCCCTCGACGATGCTCGCGCGCGAGCCGAAGCGGCTGAAGTACGCGTGGTGCTGGCCGTGGATGAAGCGGCGCAGCTCACGGTCGCGCGTCTTCGCGAGCTTGATACTCATGCCGCGCACGACGAGCGGGTTCGACAGCCAGGCGCGCGCGGCGCGCTCGGGCAGCCGCCGGGCGACCCAGTAGTAGAACCTGGTGGCGCCGATGCCCCCCACCCGGGCCGGGTCGGACGCGATCGGGTTGACCAGGATGACGGCGGGCGCGCCGACCCCGCCGGCGACGGCGTGGCTCACGACGATCGACCCGAACGAGTGCCCGAGGAGCACCGACCCGGCGAGCCCGGTGACCTCGAGGAACGCGCGCAGCCAGTCGGCGTAGCCCGCGATCGAGTGGGTCCGCTCGGTCATCGGCGTCGACTCGCCGAAGCCCGGCAGGTCCGGCGAGACGATGTGGAATCCCTCGAGCTGCCGTACCACCGGCTCGAGTCCGTGGTGGTCCCCGCGATAGCCGTGCACCACGACGATCGTCGGACCGTCCTGCGGCGAGCCGTACTCCCAATAGCGCGTGCGACTGCCGAGCAGTGACACGTCGTGCGTGACGTTGTCCATCCCGTGGTCGAGTCTACGGAAGGTACCTAGACTCTCACGGTGACCTTCACCGCCCCGATCACGCTTCCCGGACTGGCCCTCGACCCGCAGTGGTATCGCCGCGCCGTGTTCTACGAGGTCATGGTGCGCTCGTTCGTCGACTCCAACGGCGACGGCTCCGGCGACCTGGGCGGGCTCATCTCCAAGCTCGACTACCTCCAGTGGCTCGGCATCGACGCCCTGTGGATCCCGCCGATCTTCAACTCGCCGCTGCGCGACGGCGGCTACGACGTCGCCGACTACCGCTCGATCCTCCCCGAGTTCGGCACCCTCGACGAGTTCCGCGAGCTCGTCACGAAGGCCCACGAGCGCAACATGCGCATCGTCATCGACCTGCCGCTCAACCACACGTCCGACCAGCACGAGTGGTTCCAGCAGTCGCGCTCGGACCCGGAGGGCCCCTACGGCGACTTCTACGTCTGGAGCGACACCGACGACAAGTGGCCCGACATCCGCATCATCTTCACCGACTACGAGGACTCCAACTGGGCCTTCGACCCGGTGCGGCGCCAGTTCTACTTCCACCGCTTCTTCAGCCACCAGCCGGACCTCAACTTCCGCAACCCGGCGGTGCACGAGGCGATGTTCGACATCATCCGGTTCTGGATGGACATCGGCGTCGACGGGTTCCGGCTCGACGCGATCCCCTACCTCTACGAGTCCGACGAGGGCAACGGAGAGGGCGAGCCGGAGACGCACGAGTTCATCAAGGCCGTGCGCCGGATGATGGACGTCGAATACCCCGGCCGCGTGATGATCGCCGAGGCGAACCAGTGGCCGCGCGAGGTCGTGCGCTTCATGGGCACGACCGAGGAGCCGGAGTGCCACATGGCGTTCGACTTCCCCGTCATGCCGCGCATCTTCTACTCGCTGCGCTCCCAGTCGGCGGCCGAACTGCAGCGCGTGCTCTCCGAGACGACGGACACGCCGGAGGGCGCCGCATGGGGCGTCTTCCTGCGCAACCACGACGAGCTCACCCTCGAGATGGTCACCGAGGAGTACCGCCAGGCGATGTACGGCTGGTACGCCTACGACCCGCGGATGCGCGTCAACGTCGGCATCCGGCGCCGGCTCGCGCCGCTGCTGGACAACGCGCGCGCCGAACTGGAGCTCGCCCACGCGCTGCTGTTCTCGCTGCCCGGGTCGCCCTTCCTGTACTACGGCGACGAGATCGGGATGGGCGACAACATCTGGCTGCCCGACCGCGACTCCTCGCGCACGCCGATGCAGTGGACGCCGGACCGCAACGCCGGATTCTCCACCGCCGACCCCGGGAAGCTCTACCTCCCGGTCGTGCAGTCGCTCGTCTACAACTACTCGCTCGTCAACGTCGAGTCCCAGCTCGCGCAGTCGCGCTCGCTCCTGCACTGGGTGCGCAACGTCATCCACGTGCGGAAGGCCCACCCCGTGTTCGGCCTCGGCGAGCTGCGGGTGCTCAAGACCGACCACGAGTCGGTGCTCGCGTTCGTGCGCGACTACGCCGGCTCGGGCACCGCGCACGGCGACCGGCCCGAGCAGGTGCTGTGCATCTTCTCGTTCGCGCACAACCCGGTGTCGGCGACGATCGACTTCGACGGCTGGTACGGAGCGCCGCTGCACGACCTGTTCGGCGGCGCGGAGTTCCCCTCGGTCGGCGAGGACGGGCGCCTCACGGTGACCCTCGCGACGCAGTCGTTCTACTGGCTGCACATCGGCGACGCCACGCACTGAGCGCGACTCACGTTGGTCGTCCCCCAGGGGGGCGACGTAGCCTGTGCGGATGGGCCGTCATCAGGGGCGTCTCGGAGTCGCGGATTTCGTGACGTCGGGCGTGGATCAGGACACCGACCGCGTGATCGCCGCGCGCGTGGCGCTGCTGGACGACGACGGCGCCGAGATCGCCCGCTGGGACTGGGGTTCCGACCGCGGTGAGGCGATCGTCGGGGAAGTCGCCCAGGCGCTGCGCGTGTTCGCCGCCGCCGGCATCCCGCTCGCGACGTTCGAGGCGGCCGTCGGGCTCACCATCCTCGACCGTGAGCTGCAACGCCACCACCTCGAGCCGCTGCCGCCCCTCGCGCCCGTGCTCGACCCGCTGCTGCTCGACCACCTCATCGAGCCCACCCGCGGCGCCCGCACCCTCCCCGGGCTCGCCGAGCGCTACGGCGTCGAGGCGGGGCCGCTCGCCGCGGGCCGGCTGGTCCGCGCCATGCTCGAGCGGCTCGACGGCTCCGTCGCGGAGCTGCACGAGCGCCAGGCCGCGCTCATCGACGGCTGGCCCGTGCTGCCGCTCGACGACATCCGCCTCATCGAGGACACCCAGCCCCTCCCGAAGCCGCGGCCGCGCCCGAGCGACACCGTGCCCGTGCTCGACTTCCGCGCCGGGGTGCTGTCGCTCGAGTCCCGCGGTCCGGTGACGTCGGTGATCGAACTGGCCCCGCCGCCGGATCCGGAGACCGCGGCGTTCGGGATCACGCCCGCGGCCGTCGCGGAGACGCCGCAGCCGCCGACCGAGATCGCCGACGAGCCCCGGGAGCCGCGCGAGGCGCCGGAGCCCCCGCCGGTCTCGTCAGCCGGCGGGAAGGCCCGCCGCATCCACGTCGCCGCGGCCATCGTGACCGACCCCGCGGGGCGCGCCCTCGTCGTCCGCAAGCGCGGCACGACCGGGTTCATGCAGCCCGGCGGCAAGATCGAGCGCGGTGAGAGCGCCCTCGCCTGCCTCGTGCGCGAGCTGCGCGAAGAGCTCGGGCTCGAGGTCGTCATCGACGAGACCGAGTTCCTGGGATCGTTCGAGGCCGACGCGCTCAACGAGCCGGGCGCCCGCGTGCGCGCGGAGGTGTTCGCCCTCGTCACCGACGCGACCCTCTCCCCCGGTCAGGAGATCGAGGAGCTCTACTGGCTCTCCTCGCCCACGGATGTGCGCTCGGTCGAACTCGCACCGCTCACCCTCGAGGTGCTGCTGCCGCTCTGGGCGTCGCGCCGGCCCGCCCTGTTCTGAGCGCTTCCGGTCTGAGCGGACCCGTTCTGAGCGCCGCCCGGGACGCGAAACGCCCCGGCCGCCGAAGCGACCGGGGCGTCTGCAGCACCGGGAGGGTCAGCCCTTCGAGGTGCCGAAGTTCTTGTAGCGCGAGTTGAACTTCTCGACGCGGCCCGCGCTGTCGAGGATGCGCTGCTTGCCCGTGTAGAACGGGTGCGACTCGGACGAGATCTCGACGTCGATGACCGGGTAGGTCTCGCCGTCCAGCTCGATGGTCTTGTCGCTCTTCGCCGTCGAGCGGGTGAGGAAGGTCGCACCGCTGGCGAGGTCGCGGAACACGATCGGCGCGTACTCGGGGTGGATGTCGGACTTCATGCGGATACCTCGACGGGGAAGACGGAAGGGATGTCGGCCGAACGGCCAAGGGTCAACGATATCAGGTCGGACGCGTTGCGGCGAACGCTCACGCGGCGCGCGCCGAATACCGGCCGCCCTCGGAGGTGAGGACGATCGGGACACCGAACGTCGACGACAGGTTCTCGGCGGTCAGCACGTCGCCGATCCGGCCGGCGGCGCGGACCGAACCGCCCGCGAGCAGGAGCGCGTGGGTGAACCCGGGCGGGATCTCCTCGACGTGGTGGGTCACCATGACCATGGCCGGAGCGGACGGCTCGGCGGCGTACTCGCCGAGCAGCTGCAGCAGGTCCTCGCGGGCGCCGAGGTCGAGGCTCGCGGCCGGCTCGTCGAGCAGCAAGAGCTCGGGGTCGGTCATCACGGCGCGGGCGATCTGGACGCGCTTCTGCTCGCCGTCGCTGAGCGAGCCGAAGCGGCGCTCCTCGAACGCGTCGAGGCGCCAGTCGCGCAGCACCATGCGGGCGCGGCCGAGGTCGACGTCCTCGTAGGTCTCGTTCCAGCGGCCGGTGACGGCGTAGGCGGCGGTGAGCACGACATCCAGCACCGACTCGCTGCCGGGGATGCGCTTGGCCAGCGCCGACGAGGCGACGCCGATGCGGGGCTTGAGCTCGGCCGTGTCGGTGGCGCCGAGCTGCTCGCCGAGCAGGGTCGCGGTACCGGTCGTCGGGTGGAGCCCCGCGGAGGCGACCTGGAGGAGGGTGGTCTTGCCGGCGCCGTTCGGGCCGAGCACGACCCAGCGTTCGTCGGGCTGCACCACCCAATCGACCTGGTCGAGGATGCGGGTGCCCCCTCGGACGACAGAGACCTTCGCGAAGTCGAGAACCGGGGACATCGTCACTAGCCTACGGGACCAGTTCCGCGTAGATGGCGCGGGTGCGCTCCGCGATCGACGCCCAGCTGAATTCGGCCTCCGCGCGCCCGCGGCCGGCGGCGCCCATCAGCCGGGCGGTCTCGGGGTCGGCGACCGTCTCGGTGAGCGCCGAGGCGAGATCGGCGATGAAGCGCGCCGGGTCGATCGGGGTGCCGGTGCCGTCGTCGAGCTGCTCGATCGGCACGAGGCGCCCGGTGATCCCGTCGGCGACCACCTCGGGGATGCCGCCCGTCGCGGTGCCGACGACCGGGAGCCCGCACGCCATCGCCTCGAGGTTGACGATCCCGAGCGGCTCGTAGACCGACGGGCAGACGAAGGCGGTGGAGGCCGACAGCAGCGCCGCGAGCTCCGGCTGGGCGAGCAGGCGCTCGATCCAGATGACGCCCGTGCGCTCGGCCTGGAGCGCGGCCACGCCGGCCTGCACCTCGGCGAGGATCTCCGGGGTGTCGGGCGCTCCGGCGCAGAGGATCAGCTGCACCTCGGGCGGGAGCATCCGCGCCGCCGCGAGCAGGTACGGCAGGCCCTTCTGCCGCGTGATGCGCCCGACGAAGATGACGGCCGGCCGGTCGGGGTCGACGCCGAAGGAGCGCACGAGGTCGGGGTCGTCGAGGGGATGCCAGCGCTCGAGGTCGATGCCGTTGTGCACGACGCGCACGCGCGCCGGGTCGATCTCGGGGTAGCAGCGCAGGATGTCGGCGCGCATCCCGTGGCTCACGGCGATGACGGCGTCGGCGGCCTGGAACGCGGTGCGCTCGATCTCGCTCGAGATGCGGTAGCCGCCGCCGAGCTGCTCCGCCTTCCACGGCCGCAGCGGCTCAAGGCTGTGCGCGGTGACGACGTGCGGGATGCCGTGCAGCAGCTTCGCGAGGTGGCCGGCCCCGTTGGCGTACCAGGTGTGCGAGTGCACGAGGTCGGCGCCGGCGACGTCCTGCGCGATCTGGAGGTCGACGCCGAGGGTCGCGAGCGCGGGGTTCGCCCCGGTGAGCTGCGGCGGCACGAGGTACGCGTGGACCGCCGTCTCGTCGCGCGGCATGCCGAAGCAGCGCACCACGACATCCGTGCTCGGACGGAGGGCCGCCACGAGTTCCGCGACGTGCACGCCGGCGCCGCCGTAGACCTCCGGCGGGTATTCGCGGGATACCACGTCGACTCGCATCCTGTGAACCTAATACACCGCACTGGGATGCGGCCTACTGTTGACCCATGGCGGGCAAGAAGGTGTTCGGGATCGTCCTGGCCGGGGGCGAGGGCAAGCGCCTCATGCCGCTCACCGCCGACCGGGCGAAGCCCGCCGTGCCGTTCGGCGGCGGCTACCGCCTCATCGATTTCGCCCTGTCGAACCTCATCAACTCGGGCCTGCGCCAGGTCGTCGTGCTGACCCAGTACAAGTCGCACTCGCTCGACCGGCACATCTCGCAGACCTGGCGGCTCTCCGGCCTCCTCGGCTCGTACGTCGCATCGGTCCCCGCTCAGCAGCGCCTCGGCAAGCGCTGGTTCTCCGGATCCGCCGACGCCATCCTGCAGAGCCTCAACCTGTTGCGCGACGAGCGCCCCGACATCGTCGTCGTGGTCGGCGCCGACCACGTCTACCGCATGGACTTCAACCAGATGGTGGAGGCGCACATCGAGTCCGGCGCCGGCGTCACCGTCGCGGCCATCCGGCAGCCGATCGCGCTCGCCGACCAGTTCGGCGTCATCGAACTGGATGCCGACGACCCGACGCGGATCGCCGCCTTCCACGAGAAGCCGAAGAACGCGACCGGCCTCGCCGACTCCCCCGGCGAGGTGCTCGCCTCGATGGGCAACTACGTGTTCGACGCCGAGGTGCTCATCGACGCGGTGGAGCGCGACGGCGACCGCCCCGACTCCAACCACGACATGGGCGGCGACATCGTCCCCGACTTCGTCTCCCGCGGCGACGCCGCCGTCTACGACCTCCAGCGCAACCAGGTGCCCGGCTCGACGGACCGCGACCGCTACTACTGGCGCGACGTGGGGACGATCGAGTCGTTCTTCGAGGCCCACCAGGACCTCATCTCGGCGCTGCCCGTGTTCAACCTCTACAACCGCGACTGGCCGATCTACAGCCAGCAGCTGAACTCGCCCCCGGCGAAGTTCGTGCGCGACGGCCAGAACGCCGTCGGCACCGCGATCGACTCGATCGTCTCGCTCGGCTGCGTCGTCTCCGGCGGGCACCTCGAGCGGAGCGTCCTCGGCCCGTGGAGCACCGTCGGCTCCGGGGCGAAGGTCATCGACTCGGTCGTCTTCGAGCGCGCCCGCATCGAGGATCGGGCCACCGTGCAGCGCGCTATCCTCGACAAGGACGTCGTCGTCGAGTCGGGGGCCACGGTCGGAGTCGACCATGAGGCCGACCGCAGGCGCGGCTTCACCGTCACCGACTCGGGGATCACCGTCGTCGGCAAGGGCGTGCTCGTCACGCGATAGAACTCCTCGAGGAAGGCCCCCTCCCGATGGCCCGATTCCTCGTCGTCCTCGACGTGGACTCCACTCTCATCGAAGACGAGGTGATCGAGCTTCTCGCCGAGGAGGCGGGCTCGGCCGACCTGGTCGCCGACATCACCTTCCGCGCCATGAACGGCGAGCTCGACTTCGAGCAGAGCCTGCGCGAGCGCGTCGCGACCCTGAAGGGCCTGCCGGCGTCGGTGATCGACGCGGTGCGCGAGCGCATCACCGTCACCCGCGGCGTGCCCGAGATGATCGCGGGCGTGCAGGCGGCGGGCGGCAAGGTCGCCGTGGTCTCCGGCGGCTTCGAGGAGGTCATCGAGCCGGTCGCGCGCGAGCTCGGACTCGACCACTGGCGGGCCAACCGGCTCGAGGTCGCCGACGGCCTGCTGACCGGCGACGTCATCCCGCCCGTCATCGACGCGGCCGCCAAGGCGTCGGCGCTGCGCGCGTGGGCGGCCGAGGCCGGACTGCCGCTCAGCCAGACCGTCGCGGTCGGCGACGGCGCCAACGACCTGCCGATGATGGCGATCTGCGGTCTCGCGGTCGGCTTCGACGCGAAGGCGCCGGTGCGCGATCTCGCGCACGTGCTGCTCGACGAGCGCGACCTCTCGATGCTGCTGCCGCTGCTCGGACTCCCCCGGGCCTGACGCCCGCGGCGGGCTGGGCCTAGTGGCCCATCCCGAGGCCCCCGTCGACCGGGATGACCGCGCCGGAGATGTAGGCGGCGTCGTCGGACGCGATCCAGGCGACGACCTTCGCGACCTCGCTCGGCGTCGCGAAGCGCCCGGCGGGGATCGACTTCTTGTAGGCCGCCTGGGTGTCTTCGGCCAGTTCGGCGGTCATGTCGGTCTCGATGAAGCCCGGCGCCACGACGTTCGCGGTGATACCGCGGCCGGCGAGCTCGCGCGTGATCGAGCGGGCCATGCCGACGAGGCCGGCCTTCGACGACGAGTAGTTGACCTGGCCCGGGCCGCCGAACAGTCCGACGACGCTCGAGATGAGCACGATGCGGCCGAAGCGGGCCTTGATCATGCCCTTCGAGGCGCGCTTCACGACGCGGAACGCGCCGCCGAGGTTGGTCGCGACGACCGAGTCGAAGTCCTCGTCGCCCATCGTCATGAGCAGCTTGTCCTTCGTGATGCCGGCGTTCGCGACGACGACCTCCACCGGGCCGAGCTTCTCCTCGACCTCGGTGAACGCCGCGTCGAGCGCGGCCGAGTCGGTGACGTCGGCGCGCACGGTGAGCGTCCCCTCCGGACCCTCGCCCGACCGGGCGGTCACCGCGACGCGGTGCCCCTGGGCGACGAATTCGGCGGCGATGGCGTAGCCGATGCCGCGGTTGCCTCCGGTGACGAGAACGGTGCGCGAAGTCATCCCGTCAGCCTATCCGGGCGCAGCGGCGTACCTTGGAAGGGTCATGCGTCCCCGTCCCGTCGCGCTCACCACCCTGCCGCAGTCGCCGCAGGACGAGCAGCGATCCCGGATGATCAAGTACGCCGTCATGATGGGCATCCGCGTGGTCTGTCTCGTGCTGTGCCTGTTCACGCCCGGATGGTGGCTGCTGCTGCCCGCGATCGGCGCGGTCGTTCTCCCCTACCTCGCCGTCGTCGTCGCGAACGCGGCCCGGCGTCGCGGTCAGCGCGAGGTCGAGCGGCCGGGCGGCATCATCCGCCGGGAGCCGCGATGATCGGCGGCGACGCGGGCGTGCAGTGCTCGTCGGCGGGCTGCACCGCCGACGCCGCGTGGCGCGTCAACTGGCGCAACCCCCGCATCCACCCCGCCGACCGCGTGAAGGTCTGGCTGGCGTGCGACGCGCACCGCGACACGCTCGCCTCCTACCTCGGCACGCGGGGCTTCCCGGTGCTCGTCTCCGCCCTCGACTCCCCCGTCGACCGCGTCCCGGACCCCGTCTCGTGAGCTGGCTGCGCAGATGGGGCGGCTACGTCGCCCTCACGGTGGTGTTCGCGGTCGCCTGCGGGCTGCTCTCCTGGTGGCAGTGGGCGCGCCGCGCCGAGGCGGTCGCCGACATCGAGCGGATCGAGGCCAACTACGACGCCCCGCCCGTCGCGCTCGGCGACCTGCTGCCGGCGCTCGACACGCTCGAGGAGGATGCCGAGTGGCATCCGGTCGAGCTCTCCGGCGTCTACCTCGCCGACGAGCAGCTGATCGTCCGCAACCGCCCGCGCAACGGCCTCGCCGGATTCGAGGTGCTCGTGCCGCTGCGGCTCGCCGACGGCTCGGTGTTCGTGGTCGACCGCGGCTGGGTGCCTCTCGGATCGAGCGCCGCCGCGCCGGACTCCGTGCCCGCGCCGCCGGAGGGTGAGGTGACCGTCGTCGTGCGACTCAAGCCCGGCGAGCCGGAGATCCCCGGTCGCGGAGCGCCCGAAGGGCAGCTCGCGACCATCCGCCTGCCCGACATCGCCGCCCTCGTCGGGGCGCCGACCTACACCGGGATGTACGGGCTGCTCGTCTCCGAGGATCCCGCGCCCGCCGAGGAACGCCCGCTGCCCGCCTTCCGCCCGGCGGAGGACGAGGGCCCGCACCTGTCCTACGCGCTCCAGTGGATCGCGTTCGGCGTGCTCGCGTTCATCGGACTCGTCTGGGCGGTCCGCCGGGAGCGCAAGATCGCGACCCAGGGCCCGCCGCCGAAGCGCCGCGAAGCGGATGCCGAGGCCGAGGACGCCATCCTCGACGCCGCCGACGTCTGACCCGCCCCCCACATCCAGACCCACACCCACCACCCCGCACCACCCTGTCGAGTCGCCGCGACTCGACGATGACCGGGAGGGAGCTCAGGCGAGGGCGATGAGGTCGGCGTAGCCGGGGTTCCAGTGGTCCTCGACGCCGTCCGGGAGGATGAGCACCCGCTCGGGGTTGAGCGCCTCCACCGCGCCCTCGTCGTGCGAGACGAGCACGACGGCGCCCGTGTAGCTCGCGAGGGCGCCGAGGATCTCGGCGCGGCTCGCCGGGTCGAGGTTGTTCGTCGGCTCGTCGAGCAGCAGCACGTTGGCGCCGGAGACGACGATCATCGCGAGCGCGAGTCGCGTCTTCTCGCCGCCGGAGAGGACCCCCGCGGGCTTGTCGGCGTCATCCCCGGTGAACAGGAACGAGCCGAGCACGCGCCGTGCCTCCGTCGCCGTGAGGTGCGGCGACCCGGCGAGCATGTTCTCGAGCACCGTGCGCTTGACGTCGATCGTCTCGTGCTCCTGCGCGTAGTACCCGACGCGGAGTCCGTGCCCGGGCTCGACCCGGCCGGTGTCGGGCTGGTCGACGCCCGCGAGGATGCGCAGCAGCGTCGTCTTGCCGGCACCGTTGAGACCGAGCACGACGACCTTCGAGCCGCGGTCGATCGCGAGGTCGACGGCCGTGAAGATCTCGAGCGACCCGTACGCCTTCGACAGTCCGGTGGCCGCGAGCGGGGTCTTGCCGCACGGCGCGGGATCCGGGAAGCGCAGCTTCGCGACCCGGTCGACGGCGCGCACCTCCTCGAGGCCGGAGAGCATCTTCTCGGCGCGCGCGACCATCTGGTGCGCCGCCGCGGCCTTGGACGCCTTCGCGCCGAACCGCGCCGCCTGCAGCTGCAGCGCCGTCGCCTTCTTCTCGACGTTGGCGCGCTCCTTCTTGCGGCGCTCCTCGTCGGCTTCGCGCTGGCGCAGGTAGTGCTTCCAGCCCATGTTGTAGACGTCGATGACCTGCCGGTTCGCGTCGAGGTAGAAGACGCGGTTGACGACCTCGTCGACGAGCTCGACGTCGTGGCTGATGACGATGACGCCGCCGGCGTAGCTCTTCAGGAACTCGCGCAGCCAGACGACCGAGTCGGCATCCAGGTGGTTGGTCGGCTCGTCGAGGATCATCGTCTCCGCACCGGAGAACAGGATGCGGGCGAGCTCGATGCGCCGGCGCTGACCGCCGGAGAGCGTCTTGAGCTGCTGGTCGAGGATCCGGTCCGGCAGCGCCAGGTTGGAGGCGATGGATGCCGCCTCGGCCTCCGCCGCGTAGCCGCCGAGGGCGAGGAAGCGGTCTTCGAGCCGCGCGTAGCGGTCCATCGCGGCGGAGCTGACCGCGGCATCCGGGCTCGCCATCTCCTCCGTCGCCGTGCGCATGTCCATCACGAGGCGGCCGAGCCCGCGGGCGTCGAGGATGCGCGTGCGTGCCGTGTCCTCGGGGTCGCCCGAGCGCGGGTCCTGCGGCAGGTAGCCGATCTCGCCGGTGCGGTCGATGCGGCCGCCGGTGGGCAGCGTCTCCCCGGCGAGCGTCTTCGTCAGGGTCGTCTTGCCGGCGCCGTTGCGCCCGACGAGCCCGATCTTGTCGCCCTTCTCGACGCGGAAGTTGACCTCCGACATGAGCAGACGGGCGCCCACACGGATCTCGAGGTCGGAGACGGCGAGCACAGTCGGTCCTTCAAACAGAGGGCGGGGATTCGGGAGGATGCCCACAATCCGTGCCGTGGGCCAGCCCGCTAGTCTAACCGGAGCGCCACCCCCTCACCGTCCGACCGAAGGATCGCCCCCGCATGTCCGCACTGACCCCCGCCACGCCCCGCCTCGTCCTCGCCGATCGGGTGTTCCCGCGCACGCGCGTCTTCGACGTCGTGCTCGTGGTCGCCGGGGCGGCGCTGACGGCGCTGCTCGCGCAAGTGGTCGTGCCGCTCTACCCGGTGCCGGTCACCGGTCAGACCCTCGCGGTGCTGCTCGTCGGCGCGACCCTCGGTGTCGCCCGGGGGGCGTCGTCGCTCGCGCTCTACGCCGTGCTCGGCCTCGCCGGGCTGCCGGTGTTCGCGCCGCAGGACGACGGGTCGCACCTCACCGGGATGCTCGCCCTCGCCACGCCGAGCTTCGGCTACATCCTCGGCTTCATCCCGGCCGCCGCCCTCGTCGGCTGGGCCTCGGAGCGCACCTGGGACCGCGGATTCCTCAAGGCCCTCGTCACCTTCGCCGGCGGTTCGCTCGTGGTGTTCGCGTTCGGGCTCCCCTGGCTCGCCGCGGTGCTCGGCACCGACCTCGCGACGACGCTCGACTACGGGCTGTGGCCCTTCCTCATCGGCGGCGCGATCAAGGCCGTGATCGCTGCGGCGCTGCTCCCCCTCGCCTGGTGGGGCGCCGGGAAGCTCGCCGCCGCCCGCGACGCCGAGTAGGACGCGCCGCCGCTTCCCGGCGCGCTGTCTCCCCGGTCCGCCGGGGCGCCTCTACGATCGAACCATGCAGACACAGGGTCGCCGACCCGCGGTCGTCATCGAAGACGACGACGACATCCGGAATCTCCTTGAGACCGTGCTCACCCAGGCCGGGTTCGACGTGACCGCGTGCCCGAACGGATACGAGGGCATCGAGGCGGTGCGGGCGATCAACCCGATCGTGGTGACCCTCGACGTCAACATGCCCGGCATCGACGGGTTCGAGACGGCCAAGCGCATCCGTACCTTCTCGCAGGCGTACATCGTCATGCTCACCGCCCTCGGCGAGGAGATCGACACCCTCCAGGGTCTCGAGGCCGGCGCCGACGACTACGTCACCAAGCCGTTCCGGCCGCGTGAACTGCGGGCGCGCATCGAGGCGATGCTGCGCCGCCCGCGCACCATCGGCGGCACCCCGGCGGCCGCGCCGCTGGCGCCCCCGGCTCCCGGCGCGGGCTTCCCGGCTCCCGGCGCCCCGGCCTATCCGCCTGCCGCTCCGGCGGTGCCCGCGCCCTACCCGGTCGCCGGTGCGCCCGCCGTGCTAGGCGCCGCCGTTCCGGGGGCGCCCCTCCCCGAGCGGCTTGAGCACCTCGGCCTCGTCATCGACCTCGGCACGCGCGTCACCCTCGCCGACGGTCGGGAGGTCCCGCTCACCCGCAGCGAGTTCGACCTCCTCGCCGCGCTCATGCAGTCGGGGCGCCGCGTGCGCACGAAGGCCGAACTCGCGATCGTGCTGCGCAACGACAACTACGTCACCAACACCTTCGTCTCGGATGCCGACAAGCGCGGCATCGAGGTGCACATGGGCAACCTCCGGCGCAAGATCGGCGAGAACTCCGCCACGCCGCGCTGGATCGAGACCGTCCGCGGCGTCGGGTACCGCATGACGTCGGTCGACGGCAGCCTCTGACGGCGTAAGTCCGCCCGCCGCGGCGGGATCAAGGGGCGTTCTTCGCGTCGATCTCGTTCGCGCGCGCCTTCGCCTCGGCGGCCTCGATCGCCACCGCGTCGGTCGCGGCCCGGACGAGATCGTCGAAGCGGGAACCCGCGGTGCGGGTGCTCGTGATGCCGCGGAACGTCGTCACGCGGAAGCGGTCGCGGTCGTCGACGGGCGTGTTGAGGACCGCATCCCCGATGCGCGCCGCGATCGCCTCGACCGAGTCGTTGGTGGGCAGCGGCATGAGGAGGGCGAACCGTCGCGCCGACAGCCGACCGACGAGGGTCGCGCTCGGAGCCGTCGTGGTCACGATGCGCGAGGTGACCCGGAGCGCGTGGTCCCCCGCCGCGCGGCCGAAGGCGACGTTGATCTCGTCGAGGTCGGCGATCTCGACGACGAGCAGGACGAGGGTCGCGCGTTCTCGCAGCGACCGCAGCAGCCAGGACTCCGCGAGTTCGCGGAAGGCCCGCGGTCCCAGCACGCCGTCCAGGTGGAGGCCGTCGCCCGGCTCGCGCCCGATCGTGCGGCCGAAGCGCTCCGCCTGGATCGTCGAGAGCGTGATCGTGCCGACGACGATCAGCGCGATCTCGAAGAGGGTCGACGCCTCCGTGCCGAAGAAGGTGAGGAAGATCGGATCCGCCGTGCCCAGGGTCACGAATCCCAGGGCACGGCCGGCGTAGAACAGCGCGAACGCGATGAGGATGACGGAGAGGATGCGCGCGCTCAGCACCTGCCCGAGCGTCAGCCTCGTCGTCTCGAACGCGCAGAGGGCCGCGAAGACGGCGACCGCCACGAACATCTCGAACGACCCCGCCCAGTAGCCGCCGCCGGGACCGGGGAGTACCGTCGCGAGGCCGACGAGCACGCCCGCCGCGAGCGGGACGGGGACGAGGGCGCGGACGCCGTTCGCCGCGCGGGCTCCCGACCACAGCATCCCGATGGCGAGGGCGAACCCGCCGTTCGCCGGCCCGTACGCCCACCAGGTCGCGGGGTCGACGGCCGCGACGATGTAGGCGAAGACGACGAAGATCCCGGAGATGTAGAAGACGCTCCACAGCCGCCCGACGACGTCGTTGCGGCGCAGCAGGGTCTCCATCAGGAAGAACATCCCGCACATGATCGTGACGAGGCCGCCGATGGCGAACAGGGTCCCGGCATCCAAGGTCATGCGCTCACGCTCCCCTCGAGGCTCGGCACCTGCGTGTCGCGCTCCGTCGGCACCGTCATCCGGAAGGTCGTGCCGATGCCCAGCTCGCTCGAGACGACGAGCTGGCCGCCGTGGCGGTGCACGATCTCGCGCGTGATGCCGAGCCCGAGGCCGTGGCCGACCGTCGACGACGTCTTCGCCGAACTGGTGCGGTAGAAGCGGTCGAAGATGCGCGGCAGGTCGGCTTCGGGGATGCCCTGACCCGTGTCGCGCACCTCGACGGCGACGCCCTGATCCTCGACCGTCACGGTCACGGTCACGGTGCCCCACTCGAGGTTGTACTTGATCGCGTTCGTGATGAGGTTGTCGAGCACCTGCCGCATGCGGACCGGGTCGGCGACGACCATCGCCACCGAGTCGCCTTCGAGGGTCAGCTCGACCTCGCGGTCGTCGGCGAGCAGGCGGTGCGACTCGACGGCCTCGCGCGCGATCTCGGCGAGGTCGCACGGCACGAACGACATCGTCAGCTCCTTGTCGGCGTCGCTCGCCGCGCGGAGCAGGTCGGTGACGAGCACGAGCAGCCGCTCGGAGTTGGCGTAGGCGACCTCGATCATGCGGCGCGTCTCGGCATCCATCGACTCGTCGTCGCGCGCGAGGTCGAGGTAGCCGAGGATCGATGTGAGCGGCGACCGCAGCTCGTGCGACACCGTGCCGATGAGGCCGTCGCGCGCCCGCACGGCCTCCAGCTGCGCGGTGATGTCGGCGAGCACCACGACGCCGCCGTCGTAGTCGCCCTCTCGGTCGTGCAGGATGCGAGAGCTCACCGAGTGGGCGGCGCGGCGCTTGCCGGGCTCCCCCATCCAGACGATGAGGTTGTCGAAGGCCTGGCCCGCGAGGGCGCGGTTGAGCGGACGTTCCTCGGTCGGGTACGGCGTCACGCCGTCGGCGAGGTAGATGACGGGATGCACGACCGCGTCGGGCGGCGTGCCGAAGTCGGCGAGGTTCTGCCGCTGCTTGCGGTTCACGAACGTGACCTTGCCGTGGCGGTCGAAGGCGATGACGCCGAAGTCGACGGCGTTGAGGACCTCGATGAGCAGGCCCTCCTGGCGGCTCGCCTTCTCGAGGGCGTCCTGCACCATCGCGGCGTGCTGGCGCAGCAGTGCGGCTTGGGCGCGCGCCCGGCGCGAGGCGATGTAGACGGCGGCCGCGATGAACGCGAGCACGACCGGCAGGAGCACGAATCCGCTGAAGTCGCCCGCGGTCAGCGGCGTGCCGCGGAGGCCCCGCATGAGGAACATGAAGCCGATGGCGCCGGCCGTCGCGCCGATCGTGAGCTCGCGGCCGAAACTGCGGGCGATCCAGATGACCGGCAGCACGAGCAGCAGACCCGCGCCGATCTGCGGCGCCGACTCGCGCAGCAGCACGATGCCGACGATGTTGGCGAAGGGCATGAGCATGCCCCAGCGGCGGTCCACCGCATCCCACGGCACGAGCGCGGCGACCGCGGTGAGCACGAAGAAGAACGCGACGACGCCGAAGACGATCGGCTCGGCGTACACGCCCGCGTCGACGAGGAACGCGGCGATGAGGATGACGAGGATGGGCCCCGAGATGAGCAGTTGCGACGACAGGATCGCCGACGCGATGCGCCCGCGCTGACGTCGCGTGATCCCCTCCCCGCTCACGGCTCAAGGGTAGCCGGGGCGGGGCGCGAGGCTCATGACCCCATCAGGGTGCCCTCACGATGGGGGGCAGGTGGCGACGCCGGCGTCAGATGCTGAAGCCGATCGCCCTCATCATGTCGCGGCCGTCCTCGGTGATGCGCTCCGGGCCCCACGGCGGCATCCACACCCAGTTGATGCGGAACCGCTCGACGATGCCGTCGAGGGCCTGCGCCGTCTGCTCCTCGATGACGTCCGTCAGCGGGCATCCCGCCGAGGTGAGGGTCATCGAGATGATGAGCGCGTCGTTCTCGTCGTCCCAGGTCAGGTCGTAGATGAGACCGAGGTCGACGATGTTGACCCCGAGTTCGGGGTCGATGACGTCCTTGAGCCCGTCTTCGACCTTCTCGAAGAGCGCGGGTTCCAGCGCGGTGGCCATGATCTCAGGGTACGCGCCGGATCAGGCGCTCGCCGGGAGGTAGCGGTCGTAGCCCTCGTTCTCGAGGCGCTCCGCGAGCTCCGCGCCGCCCTCCTCGGCCACCTTGCCGTCGACGAACACGTGCACGAAGTCCGGCTTGATGTAGCGGAGGATGCGCGTGTAGTGCGTGATCAGCAGGATGCCGAGACCGGTGTCGGCGTGCGCGCGGTTGACGCCCTCCGAGACGATCTTGAGCGCATCGACGTCGAGACCCGAGTCGGTCTCGTCGAGCACGGCGAAGCGCGGCTTGAGCAGCTCGAGCTGCACGATCTCGTGGCGCTTCTTCTCACCGCCGGAGAAGCCCTCGTTGACGTTGCGCGCCGCGAACGACGGGTCCATCTTGAGGTTCGTCATCGCGTCCTTGAGGGTCGGCCCCCACTGGCGGATGGACGGCGCCTCGCCGTCGATCGCGGTCTTCGCGGTGCGCAGGAAGTTCGCGACCGTGACGCCGGGGATCTCGACCGGGTACTGCATCGCGAGGAAGAGGCCGGCGCGGGCGCGCTCGTCGACGCTCATCGCCAGCACGTCCTCGCCGTCGAGCTCGATCGAGCCGCCGTCGACGTTGTACCGCGGGTGACCGGCGATCGTGTAGGCGAGGGTCGACTTGCCTGAGCCGTTGGGGCCCATGACGGCGTGGATCTCACCGGAGTTGATGGTGAGGTCGACCCCCTTGAGGATCGGCTTGGTGCCCTGATCGGTCTCGATCGAGACCTGGAGGTCCTTGATGGTCAGCGTGCTCATGAGATCTTCTCTCCGATGTAGACGTCGCCGTCGCGGATCTCGACCGCGAAGACAGGGACCGGCTCGTAGGCCGGAAGGGTGCGGGGGCGGCCGGTCGTCAGCTCGAACTTCGAGCCGTGCGCCCAGCACTCGAGGGTGTCGTCTTCGACGAAACCCTCGCTCAGCGAGATGTCGCCGTGGGTGCAGGTGTCGCCGAGGGCGTGCACCTCCCCGGCGGAGTCCATGACGACGGCGATCGGCACGCCGTCGATGACGACCTTCTTCGCCGTGGCCGGCGCGAGGTCGCTCAGGGCGCAGGCGCGGGTGCTCACGCGGCGCCCTCCAGCTCCTCGACGAGCGCCTGGACGAGGCGCTCCTGGAGCGCGGGCTCCGGGATCTGCTGCACGATCTCGACGAGGAAGCCGAGCACGACGAGCCGCCGCGCCTCCGCCTCCGGGATGCCGCGCGCCTGGAGGTAGAACAGGTGCTCGTCGTCGAAACGGCCCGTCGCGCTCGCGTGACCCGCGCCGACGATGTTGCCGGTCTGGATCTCGAGGTTCGGGATGCTGTCCGCCCGCGTGCCCTCGGAGAGCACGAGGTTGCGGTTCTGCTCGTACGTGTCGGTGCCGCTCGCGTCGGGTCCGATGAGCACGTCGCCGACCCACACGGTGCGCGCGCCGTCGCCGTTGAGCGCGCCCTTGTAGTTGACGCGGCTGCGGGTGTGCGGCGCGTCGTGGTGCACGTACACGCGCTGCTCGAGGTGCTGCGTCGCGTCGGCGAAGTAGACGCCGTACATCTCCGCATCCGACCCCTCGGCCGCGAGGTGCGCCGACGGGTTGACGCGCACGATCGCGCCGCCGAGCGACACGACGATGTGGGTGAGCTTCGCGTCCTTGCTGAGGACCGCGAAGTGGCTCGCCAGGTGGCGGGCGTCATCCGCCCACTCCTGCAGGCTCACGACGGTGAGGTTCGCGCCCTCGCCGACGACGATCTCCACGTTCTCGGAGAGCGTCGCGCTCCCCCGGCCGTCGAGCACGACGAGCGCGCGGGACACGGGAGCGGCCTCGATGAGGACGTGCGCGGCCTTGGCGTTCGGCCCCATCGCGGCGCGCGTGACGGTGAGCGCTCCGGGCTCCCCCTCGACGGCGATGCGGAGGGCCTTCTCGAAGGTGCTCCACGCGTTCGCGGCGGCGCGCTCCTCGGGCAGGCCCGCGGAGCCGATGCGCGCGTCGGAGCGGTCGATCCACTCGACCGTCGTGCCGGCGACCTCGGGGTACTGGATCGGGTAGGGCGAGCCGTCGAGCTCGCCGTCGATCAGGTCGCGGAGGCGGTCGACCGGGGTCTGCTTCCACTCGGCCTCCCAGCCCTGGACGGGCGGGAAGTCGTCATGGTTCGCCGACTTGGGGCGCTCCGAACGGGTCTGGACGGGGACGATCGGGCCGTCGCTGTGCGCGACGATGCCCAGCCGCTCAGCGGCTTCGGTACCTGCGGCCACTAGCCGACGCTGCCTTCCATGCTCATCTCGATGAGCTTGTTCAACTCGAGGGCGTACTCCATGGGAAGCTCCCGCGCGATCGGCTCGATGAAGCCGCGCACGATCATCGCCATCGCCTCGTCCTCCGGCAGCCCACGCGACTGCAGGTAGAACAGCTGCTCCTCGCTCACGCGCGACACCGTCGCCTCGTGGCCGAGCTGCACGTCATCCACGCGGATGTCGATCGCCGGATACGTGTCGCTGCGCGAGATCGTGTCGACGAGCAGCGCGTCGCAGCGCACCGTGTTGGCGGAGTGGTGGGCGTTCTCGGCGACGCGGACCTCGCCGCGGTAGCCGGCCCGGCCGCCGCCGCGGGCGATGGACTTCGAGACGATCGAGGAGGTCGTGTAGGGCGCGAGGTGGATCATCTTGGCACCCGCGTCCTGGTGCTGGCCGGGGCCGGCGAACGCGACCGACAGGGTCTCGCCCTTCGCGTGCTCGCCCACCAGGAAGATCGACGGGTACTTCATCGTCACCTTGGAGCCGATGTTGCCGTCGATCCACTCCATCGTCGCGCCCTCGTGCGCGACCGCGCGCTTGGTGACGAGGTTGTAGACGTTGTTCGACCAGTTCTGGATCGTCGTGTAGCGCACGCGGGCGTTCTTCTTCACGATGATCTCGACGACCGCCGAGTGCAGCGAGTCCGACTTGTAGATCGGCGCCGTGCAGCCCTCGATGTAGTGCACGTACGAGCCCTCGTCGGCGATGATGAGCGTCCGCTCGAACTGGCCCATGTTCTCGGTGTTGATGCGGAAGTAGGCCTGCAGCGGGATCTCGACGTGCACGCCCTTCGGCACGTAGACGAACGAGCCGCCCGACCAGACCGCCGTGTTGAGCGCGGCGAACTTGTTGTCGCCGGCCGGGATGACGGTGCCGAAGTACTCCTGGAAGATCTCCGGGTGCTCGCGCAGCGCGGTGTCGGTGTCGAGGAAGATGACGCCCTGCGCCTCGAGGTCCTCGCGGATCTGGTGGTAGACCACCTCGGACTCGTATTGGGCGGCGACGCCGGCGACGAGGCGCGCGCGCTCCGCCTCCGGGATGCCGAGCTTCTCGTAGGTGTTCTTGATGTCCTCCGGCAGCTCCTCCCACGAGGTCGCCTGCTTCTCGGTGGAGCGCACGAAGTACTTGATGTTGTCGAAGTCGATGCCCGACAGGTCGGCACCCCACGTCGGCATGGGCTTCATGCCGAAGATCTTGAGGGCCTTCAGGCGCAGGTTCGTCATCCACTCGGGCTCGTTCTTGAGCTTCGAGATGTCGCGCACGACCTCTTCGGAGAGGCCGCGGCGGGCGGAGGCGCCGGCGGTGTCGGGGTCGGCCCAGCCGAACTCGTACTTGCCGAGGTCGTTGAGCTCCGGACGGTCGATCAGGACGTCAGTCATGGCGATGAGCCTCTTTCTGCCGAAGCGAGCCATTCCGCTCGTGTCGGCTTGCTCGTGATGTGGGGCAGGTGCGCTGCTGTGGGCCAGCCGCACCGATGTTCCCCAGCCCTCCGAGTCTACAGGGCGGATGCCCCGCTCACCGGCCTCGGGGCGAGTTCACGGACGTAGAGTTGAGGCTCGTGAGCCTCATCCCGACACGCCCGACCGCTCTGCCCGTCCGTATCGTCGCGTGGCTCAACCTGATCGGCAACCTCGCCATCATCGGCACCGGCGGCGCCGTGCGCCTCACCGGCTCGGGGCTCGGCTGCCCCACCTGGCCGCTGTGCACCGAGGATTCGCTCGTCAACACCCCCGAGATGGGCATCCACGGCGTCATCGAGTTCTCCAACCGCACGCTCTCGGGCGTACTCGGCGTGCTCGCCCTGCTGCTCGTCGTCGTCACCTGGCGGTTCGCGTCGATGCGCATCCTCGCCTTCGTCGTGCTCGGCGGCGTCATCGCCCAGGCGGTCGTCGGCGGCATCACCGTGCTCACCGGCCTCAACTCGTGGATCGTCGGATTCCACTACCTCGCCTCGATCGCCCTCGTCGCCGTCACCACGGCGATCGTGCTGCGGGCGCACCGCGGGCTCGGCGCAAAGGAGCGCTTCCTCCCGGGCTGGATGACGATCACGACGCACATCACGACCGTGCTGCTCGTGCTCACCATGTCGCTCGGCGTCGTCACCACCGGCAGCGGCCCGCACTCGGGCGACGAGTCGGCGCTGCGCAACGGTCTCGCCTGGGACGTGCTCGCCCACATCCACGCCTACGCGGGCTACGCGCTCGTCGCGGCGCTGTTCGTCACCCTCGTCGGCGCGATCCGTGCGGGTGAGCGGCGCTTCCTCGTCGCCGTGCTCGTCGTGATCGGCGTCGTCGGCGTCCAGATCCTCGTCGGGATCGCGCAGGCGAACCTCGCGCTGCCGCCGCTGCTGGTGGGCATCCACATGGTGCTCGCGGGCATCGCCGTCGCCCTCACCGTCGTGCTCGTCGACGCCTCCCGTCGTCTCATCCCCGTCCCCGCGTCCCCCGTCGGGATCTGACCCCACCTCCCCACGGGTTCCTCCCCTTCCCCATTTCCGGTGCTCGCCGAGTACGACGGAGCGGGCCACCTCACGGATCCGTGCAGTGACCCGCCGACGACGGGCGGACTTCTCTCGGGCGACCCTGCGCGCCCGACGCGCCCTCGCCCGGGCGGGCTGGCGCGCCTGAGACCGCCGCCGAGACGCGGGCTTCCGCCAGGTTTCACGCCGAAGCACAGCCCCGACGGGGCCGGGCGGGGTCAGAACGGGATCGGCAGCGACAGGATCGGGTCGAGGCCGACCGCGAGGAAGACGAGCGTCAGGTACGTGATCGACGCGTGGAACACGCGCATCGGCTGCAGTTCCCCGCCGCGCACCGCGAGGGCGTACAGGCGGTGCGACTCGACGACGAACCACGTGCCCGAGGCGGCGGCGACGACGGCGTAGAGCACGCCCATCGGTGCGACCGGGATGAGCAGGAGCGAGCAGACGACGGTCGCCCACGCGTAGAGCACGATCTGCACGCCCACGTCGATGCGGCCGCGGACCACCGCGAGCATCGGCACGGAGACCGACGCGTAGTCCTCCTTGTAGCGCATCGACAGCGGCCAGTAGTGCGGCGGCGTCCAGAGGAAGACGATGCCGAAGAGGATGATCGGCGCCCAGTCGAGCGAGCCGGTGACGGCCGCCCAGCCGATGAGCACGGGCATGCAGCCGGCCGCGCCGCCCCAGACGATGTTCTGCGGCGTGCGGCGCTTGAGCCACAGCGTGTAGACGAAGACGTAGAACAGGATCGCGGCGAGCGAGAGCACCGCGGCGAGCCAGTTGGTCGCCCACCAGAGGAAGGCGACGGATCCGACGCCCGTCACCCACGCGAAGGCGAGGGCCTCGCGCGGCGAGAGCTCGCCGGTCACGAGCGGGCGGTTGCTCGTGCGCTTCATGACCTTGTCGATGTCGCGGTCGATGTAGCAGTTGAACGCGTTCGCCGACGCCGCCGAGGCGGTTCCGCCGATGAGGGTCGCGACGACGAGCCACAGGTCTGGGATGCCGCGGGCGGCGAGCACCATGACCGGCGCGGTCGTGACGAGCAGCAGCTCGATGACGCGCGGCTTGGTGAGCGCGACGTACGCCTTCACCTTGCGGAGGAGCCCGATGCGCTCCCCCTGAAGGGTCTCGACCGGACTGTCGACGGCTCCCTGCATGGCTCCTCGGATCGCTGGGGGTGGACCTCCAGTCTAGGCGAGGTGTCTCCGGCGGCCTGTCAGGCAGCCGGAGGTCCCGAGGTCGCCTCGCTATGCTGGACGCTGGTCCTCCGCCACCACGACGACCCCCCTCTCGAAAGGCTCATCCTCCGTGCCAGAACTGACCTGGGAAGCCCTCGACGACGCGGCGGTGGACACCGCCCGCGTCCTCGCCGCCGATGCTGTCGAAAAGGTCGGCAACGGCCACCCCGGAACCGCCATGAGCCTCGCTCCGGCGGCCTATCTCCTCTTCCAGAAGGTCATGCGCCGCGACCCCGCGGATCACGCATGGCTCGGCCGCGACCGGTTCATCCTGTCGGTCGGCCACTCGTCGCTCACCCAGTACGTCCAGCTCTACCTGGGCGGTGAGGGACTCGAGCTCGACGACCTCAAGGCCCTGCGCACGTGGGGCTCGAAGACCCCCGGCCACCCCGAGTACGGGCACACCGACGGCGTCGAGATCACGACCGGCCCGCTCGGCCAGGGCCTCGCCTCCGCCGTCGGCTTCGCCTACGCGGCGCGCTACGAGCGCGGCCTGTTCGACCCGGACGCCGCCCCCGGCACGAGTCCGTTCGACCACTTCGTCTACGTGCTCGCCGGCGACGGCGACATCCAGGAGGGCGTGACGAGCGAGTCCGGCCCCCTCGCCGGTCACCAGCAGCTCGGCAACCTCATCGCCATCTACGACTCGAACCAGATCTCGATCGAGGACGACACCCGCGTCGCCTTCACCGAGGACGTCGCCAAGCGCTACGAGGCGTACGGCTGGCAGGTGCTCACCGTCGACTGGAAGAAGACGGGCGAGTACGTCGAGGACGTCCGCGAGCTGTACGCGGCGATCGAGGCGGCGAAGGCCGAGACGGCCAAGCCGAGCCTCATCATCCTCAAGACGATCATCGGCTGGCCGAGCCCGAAGAAGCAGAACACGGGCAAGATCCACGGCTCCGCCCTCGGCGCCGAGGAGCTCGCCGCCGTCAAGGAGGTGCTCGGGTTCGACCCGGACGAGACCTTCGCGGTCAAGCCCGAAGTCATCGAGCACACCCGCAAGCTGCGCGAGCGCGGTGCCGCCGCGCACGCCGAGTGGCAGAAGTCGTTCGACGCCTGGGCCGCCGCGAACCCCGAGCGCAAGGCGCTGCTCGACCGCCTCGAGCGCGGCGAGCTGCCGGAGGGCGTCGACGAGGCGCTCCCCGCCTTCGAGGCCGGCAAGGACATGTCCACCCGCGCCGCGAGCGGCAAGGTGCTGAGCGCGCTCGGCGCCGTCGTTCCCGAGCTGTGGGGCGGGTCCGCCGACCTCGCCGAGAGCAACAACACGACGATCGAGGGCGCCAAGTCGTTCATCCCGGCCGAGCACTCGACGCACGAGTGGACGGGCGACCCCTACGGCCGCGTGCTGCACTTCGGCATCCGCGAGCACGCGATGGGCGCGATCCTCAACGGCATCGTGCTGCACGGCAAGACCCGCCCGTTCGGCGGCACGTTCCTCATCTTCAGCGACTACATGCGTCCCGCGGTGCGTCTCGCGGCGCTCATGAAGATCCCCTCGATCTTCGTCTGGACGCACGACTCGGTCGCCCTCGGCGAGGACGGCCCGACGCACCAGCCGGTCGAGCAGCTCACGTCGCTGCGCGCCATCCCGGGATTGGATGTCGTCCGCCCCGCCGACGCGAACGAGGTCTCGGTCGCCTGGCGCACCATCCTGTCGCGCCGCAACGGCCCGGCGGGCATCGCGCTCAGCCGCCAGAACCTGCCGGTGTTCGACCGCTCGGTCGTCGCGAGCGCGGAGGGCGTCGCGAAGGGCGCCTACGTGCTCATCGAGGGCTCCAAGCCGACGCCGGACGTCATCCTGCTCGGCTCCGGCTCCGAGGTGCAGTTCGCCGTCGAGGCGGCCGCCGCGCTCGAGGCCGAGGGCGTCGCCGCGCGCGTCGTGTCGGTCCCCTGCCAGGAGTGGTTCGAGGAGCAGGACGCCGCCTACCGCGAGTCGGTGCTGCCGGCCGCCGTGAAGGCGCGCGTGTCGGTGGAGGCGGGCCTCGGGCTCACCTGGCGCCCCTACGTCGGCGACGCGGGACGCACCGTCTCGATCGAGCACTTCGGCGCATCCGCCGACTACAAGACCCTGTACCGGGAGTTCGGCATCACCACCGAGGCGGTCGTGCAGGCCGCGAAGGAATCGCTCGCCGCGGCGAGCTGAGGAGGCACGACAACATGTCCAAGACTTCGGAACTGAGCGCCCTCGGCGTGAGCATCTGGCTCGACGACCTCTCGCGCGAACGGATCGCGAGCGGCAGCCTGCAGCAGCTGATCGACGAGCGCGACGTCGTCGGCGTCACCACGAACCCGACGATCTTCGCCGGCGCCCTCGCCAAGGGTCAGGCGTACGACGCCCAGGTCGCCGAGCTCGCGAAGGCGGGCGCGTCGGTTGCGGAGGCCGTCTTCGAGATCACGACGGATGACGTCGCCGCCGCGTCCGACATCTTCGCGCCGGTCTTCGCCGCCTCCGGCGGTCAGGACGGCCGGGTGTCGATCGAGGTCGAGCCCGGTCTCGCCCACGACGCCGCCGGCACGATCGCGCAGGCGAAGCAGCTGTGGGAGAAGGTCGCCCGCCCGAACGCGATGATCAAGATCCCCGCGACCGTCGAGGGCCTCGAGGCGATCACCGAGACCATCGCGGCCGGCATCAGCGTCAACGTGACCCTGATCTTCAGCCTCGAGCGCCACCGCCAGGTCATCAACGCCTACCTCGACGGTCTCGAGAAGGCGAAGGCCGCGGGCATCGACCTCTCGACGATCCACTCGGTCGCGTCGTTCTTCGTGTCGCGCGTCGACACCGAGATCGACAAGCGCCTCGACGCCATCGGCACGCCCGAGGCGCTCGCGCTCAAGAGCAAGGCGGGTGTCGCGAACGCCCAGCTCGCGTACCGGCTGTTCGAGGAGGAGTTCGCGGGCGAGCGCGCCCAGGCCCTCCTCGCCGCCGGCGCGAACGTGCAGCGTCCGCTGTGGGCCTCGACGGGCGTCAAGGACCCGTCGCTGCCCGACACCCTCTACGTGACCGAGCTCGCGGTCTCCGGCGTCGTCAACACGATGCCCGAGAAGACCCTCGAGGCGACCTTCGACCACGCTCCCCTGCACGGCGACGCCGTCACCGGCTCGTACGCCGCGGCGCGCAAGGTCCTCGACGACCTCGCCGCCGTCGGCGTCGACTACGACGACGTGACGGCGCTCCTCGAGAAGGAGGGCGTCGAGAAGTTCATCGTGTCGTGGAACGAGCTGCTCGACATCGTCACGGCCGCCCTGGAGGCCGCGAAGTGACCGTCACGATCGCCGCGACCGGCGACGCCGCGGCGGCCGTCGAGCGCGTCGTCCCGCAGCTCGTCTCGGACGGCGTCGCGGGGCGGATCACGGCGCAGGACTCGACTCTGTGGGGCGCGGCCGCGGAGTCGGAGGCCGCGATCCGCCTCGGCTGGACCGAGGCCGTCGCGGTCTCCCGCGGGCTCCTCGACGACATCGCGGCGCTGCGCGAAGACCTCGCCGCGAAGGGCGTCAGCCGCGTCGTGCTGTGCGGCATGGGCGGCTCGTCGCTCGCCCCCGAGGTCATCACGCGCACCTACGGTGTGCCGCTCGTCGTGCTCGACTCGACCGACCCGGCCCAGGTGGGCGCCGCCCTCGCGGAGCGCCTCGCCGAGACGGTCGTCGTGGTGTCGTCGAAGTCGGGCTCCACCGTCGAGACCGACAGCCAGAAGCGCGCCTTCGAAGCCGCCTTCACCGCCGCCGGCATCGACCCGACGGAGCGCATCGTCGTCGTGACCGACCCGGGCTCGCCGCTCGACCAGTCGGCGCGCGCGGACGGCTACCGCGTCTTCAACGCCGACCCCAACGTCGGCGGCCGCTACTCGGCGCTGACCGCCTTCGGCCTCGTGCCGTCGGGTCTCGCGGGCGTCGACCTCGCGCAGCTGCTCGACGAGGCGGAGGCCGCGAGCCTGGAACTGGCGATCGACGACGAGGACAACCCGGGTCTCGTGCTCGGCGCCGTGCTCGCCGGCACCCGCCCGCTGCGCGACAAGATCGGCATCGTCACCGACGGCACCCACATCGTCGGCTTCGGCGAGTGGGCCGAGCAGCTCATCGCCGAGTCGACCGGCAAGGAGGGCACGGGTCTCCTGCCCGTCGTGCTGGAGACCGACGCCCCCGAGCTCGCCGCCGGCCTCGCCGACCTCCAGGTCATCCGCCTCGTCCAGGACGCCCGCGCGACCCACGAGGTCGAGCCGGGCGAGGTCGAGATCGCCGGCACCCTGGGCGCGCAGCTGCTCGTCTGGGAGTACGCGACCGCGGTCGCCGGACGCCTGCTCGGCATCAACCCGTTCGACCAGCCCGACGTCGAGTCGGCGAAGGTCGCCGCGCGCGCCCTCATCGACGACCTCACCCCGCCCGCTCCCCCGGCGTTCACCGACGGCTCGATCGGCGTCCGCGCCGTGGGTCTCGACCTCGCCGGCGCGGACTCGGTGGAGGCCGCCGTCGACGCGCTGCTCGCCCTGCTCCCGGAGAACGGGTACCTCGCCATCCAGGCCTACCTCGACCGGCTCGCCCACCCGCAGCTCGAGGAGCTGCGTGCCGCGTTCGCCGCGCGCACGGGTCGCCCGGTCACCTTCGGCTGGGGCCCGCGGTTCCTGCACTCGACCGGCCAGTACCACAAGGGCGGTCCCGCGATCGGCGTGTTCCTGCAGCTCGTCGGCGGCGACCCGGCGGCGGATGTCGACATCCCCGGCCGGCCGTTCAGTTTCGGGCAGCTCATCCACGCGCAGTCGGCGGGGGATGCGAGCGTCCTGGCCGACCACGGGCGCCCCGTGCTGACGCTCACCCTCGGTGACGTCCGTGCCGACGCCGCGAGGCTCCGGGGGCTCGCGGGCTGATGCCGGCCCCGATCAGCGCGGAGTCGAATCCGCTCCGGGTCCCGGAGGATCGTCGGCTCAACCGGATCGCCGGGCCCAGCGCCCTGGTGATCTTCGGCGTGACGGGCGACCTGTCGCGCAAGAAGCTCATGCCGGCGGTCTACGACCTCGCCAACCGCGGCCTGCTGCCGCCCGGCTTCGGCCTCGTCGGGTTCGCCCGCCGCGACTGGAACGACCAGGACTTCGAGCAGGTCGTGCTCGAGGCCGTGAAGCAGCACGCGCGCACCCCGTTCGACGAGGCGGTCTGGGCGCAGCTGCGCGCCGGCATCCGGTTCGTCGTCGGCGAGTTCGACGACGACGAGGCGTTCGACCGGCTCAAGGCGACGCTCACCGAGCTCGACGCGACGCGCGGGACGATGGGCAACCACGCGTTCTACCTGTCGATCCCGCCGAAGTCGTTCCCGCTCGTCACCGAGCAGTTGCGCCGCTCCGGCCTCGCCGAGCAGACGCCGGGCGCCTGGCGCCGCGTCGTCATCGAGAAGCCGTTCGGGTCGGACCTGAAGACCGCGCGCGAGCTCAACGACGTCGTGGAGAGCGTGTTCCCGCCGGACAGCGTGTTCCGCATCGACCACTACCTGGGCAAGGAGACGGTTCAGAACATCCTCGCCCTGCGGTTCGCGAACCAGCTCTACGAGCCCATCTGGAACGCGAACTACGTCGACCACGTGCAGATCACGATGGCCGAGGACATCGGCGTCGGCGGCCGAGCGGGCTACTACGACGGCATCGGCGCGGCGCGCGACGTCATCCAGAACCACCTGCTGCAGCTGCTCGCCCTGACGGCGATGGAAGAGCCGGTGTCGTTCGACGCGGCCGACCTCCGCGCCGAGAAGGAGAAGGTGCTGTCGGCGGTGAAGCTGCCGGCCGACCTCTCGACGATCGCCGCGCGCGGTCAGTACTCCTCCGGCTGGCAGGGCGGCGAGAAGGTGCTCGGCTTCCTCGAAGAGGACGGGATGAAGCCCGACTCGACGACGGAGACCTACGCCGCGCTGCGCCTCGACATCAACACCCGCCGCTGGTCGGGAGTGCCGTTCTACCTCCGCGCGGGCAAGCGGCTCGGCCGCCGCGTCACCGAGATCGCGGTCGTCTTCAAGCGCGCGCCGCAGTACCTGTTCGCGGAGAGCCAGACGTCGGCCCTCGGTCAGAACGCGCTCGTCATCCGCGTGCAGCCCGACGAGGGCGTCACGATCCGCTTCGGCTCGAAGGTGCCGGGTGCGGGGATGCAGGTGCGCGACGTCACGATGGACTTCGGCTACGGCCACGCGTTCACCGAGGCGAGCCCGGAGGCCTACGAGCGCCTCATCCTCGACGTCCTGCTCGGCGACCCGCCGCTCTTCCCCCGCCACGAGGAGGTCGAACTGTCGTGGAAGATCCTCGACCCGATCGAGGAGTACTGGGCGAGCATCGGCGGACCCGTCGAGCAGTACCGCCCGGGGACGTGGGGCCCGGCATCCGCCGACGAGCTCCTCGCCCGCGACGGCCGCGTCTGGAGGCGACCGTGAGGGGCGCCGGGATGAACGGAGCGCGGCCATGATCGTCGACCTGCCCGACACCACGACGTCGGCGATCTCGAAGGCGCTCGTCAAGCTCCGCGAGGAGGGCGGCGCCGTCGCCCTCGGCCGCGTGCTGACCCTCGTCATCTCGAGCGCCGGCCGCACCGACGAGGCGGCGATCGAGGCCGCCAACGAGGCGTCGCGCGAGCACCCGATGCGCGTCATCGTGCTGAGCACCGAGCCGGAGACCCCGACCCGCCTCGACGCGCAGATCCGCATCGGCGGGGATGCCGGCGCGAGCGAGGTCGTCGTGCTGCACGCGTGCGGCGAGGCGGCCGAGAACGCCGAGAGCCTCGTCACCGGTCTCCTGCTGCCCGACGCGCCCGTCGTCGTCTGGTGGCCCGGCGAGGCGCCGGAGGATCCGCACCTGTCGCCGCTCGGCCGCATCGGCACGCGCCGCATCACGGATGCCGCCTCCTCGCCCGACCCGGTCGCGGCGATCGAGCGCCTCGGCGAGCACTACACGCCCGGTGACACCGACTTCTCCTGGACGCGCCTCACGCTGTGGCGCGCGCAGCTCGCCGCCGTGCTCGACCAGCCGCCGTTCGAGCCCGTCACGGGCGTGACGGTCGTCGGGTCGTCCGACTCCCCCTCGACGTACCTCCTCGCGCTCTGGCTCGAGCTGCAGCTGCAGGTCGACGTCGAGCGGATCATCAAGCAGCCGGGCGACGGACCCAACGGCATCCACCTCGTGCGCTTCGAGCGCGCGTCGGGGCCGATCGAGCTGTCGCGCGACTACGGCGGCGTCGCCGTGCTCACGCAGCCGAACCAGCCGGTGCACGAGATCGCGCTCCCCCGCCGGAGCCTGCGCGACTGCCTGGCCGAGGAACTGCGCCGACTCGACCCGGACGAACTGTTCGGGCGCGTCGTGCGCGCGAAGGAGGGATCGCGATGACGAACGACCGACGGGTGCTCGTGCATCCGGATGCCGCGAGCCTCGCCGCGAGCGTGGCGGCGCGCTTCGTCACCAAGGTCATCGACCTGCTCGACGAGAGCGAGACCGTCAACGTGTGTCTGACGGGCGGATCCACCGGGATCGCGGTGCTCGCCGCGATCGCCGCGACGCCGGCCCGCGACTCCGTCGACTGGAGCCGCGTCGAGTTCTGGTGGGGCGACGAGCGTTACGTGCCGCGCGGGGACGCCGACCGCAACGACCGGCAGGCGCGCGAGGCGCTGCTCGACCACATCCCCGTCCCGGCGGAGAACGTGCACCCGTTCCCGGCGCCCGGCGAGCACGCGAGCATCGACGCCGCCGCGGACGCCTACGCCGCCGAGCTCGGCGACACCGTGTTCGACATCACCTTCCTCGGCGTCGGCCCCGACGGGCACGTCGCGTCGCTCTTCCCCGACCACCCGACGGTGGGCGAGACCGAGCGCACCGTCGTCGCGGAGACGAACTCGCCGAAGCCGCCGCCGGAGCGACTGTCGCTCACCCTGCCCGTGCTCAACGCCTCGGAGCGGGTCTGGCTGGTGCTCGCGGGCTCCGACAAGGCGGGGGCCCTGGGCCTCGCCCTCGCGGACGCCAACGTCGCCTCGGTGCCCGTCGCGGGCGTCAAGGGCCGCAAGCGCACCGTCTTCTTCGTCGACCAGGATGCGGCCGCCGAGGTGCCCGAGTCGCTGCTCGACCGATCGAAGTACTGGACGAGCGAGGACGAGTAGTCCCTGAGACGCCGTCAGGCCGCGCGGCGAACCGGACGGCCTGACGAGAGTCGGTGGGGTGTCAGAGCGACGTGCCCGCGCGGCGGGCGCGGAGCTGCTCGAGAGCCTCCTCCAGGAGCTGCGCCGCCTCCTCGTCGGAGCGGCGCTCCTTCACGTACGCGAGGTGCGTCTTGTAGGGCTCCGTCTTCGCGAGCTGCGGCGGGTTGTCCTTGTCCCGGCCCGCCGGCAGTCCCGTCGTGGGGCTGTCGATGATGTCCGGGATCTCCTCTTCGGGCAGATTGGCCGCGAAGTAGCGGACCGTCTCGTTGCCCATGGCGTCCCAATAGGACACCGCGACACGATCGGCGTGGTAGCCGCGGTCCTGCTCCCCCATGGGGCCGGAACCGACGCGCGAACCACGGATGGCGCTGCCACCAGATGCCACGTTGAACCTCCGAGTTTCGGGTTACCCGGCTGCGCTCAGCCGGAGTACTTGATGATCAGTCCGAGCACGACGATCGCCGCGACCCAGACGAGCGCCAGGATGACGGTGATGCGGTTGAGGTTCCGCTCTGCGACGCCGGACGAGCCGAGGTTGGACGTGGTGCCGCCGCCGAACATGTCGGAGAGGCCTCCGCCGCGACCGCGGTGCAGGAGGATGAGCAGCGTCAGCAGGAGGCTCGTGATGCCGAGGATCACCTGGACGATCGTCTGGAGTACGGGAAGCATGACCGACCTACTCTACCTGTTAGCGGGGCTCTCTCAGGTTCCGACGTGCTTGTGGAACCGGACGATGCTGGCGAACTCCTCGAGCTGGAGGCTCGCGCCGCCGACGAGGGCTCCGTCGACGTCGGGTTCGCGCATGAAGCCGGCGATGTTCGCCGCCTTCACACTGCCACCGTAGAGGATGCGCGTGGCCGCGGCCGCCTCCTCGCCGAGCACCTCGGCCACGACGCCGCGGAGCGCCGCACAGACCTGCTGCGCCTGATCGCTCGTCGCCGCCTGGCCGGAGCCGATCGCCCACACGGGCTCGTAGGCCACGACGACCTCGGAACCCTTCGCCGCGCCGCCCAGCGCCGTGCGCAGCTGCGCGACGGGGACGGCGGACGGGCCGTGGGCCTCGAGGTCGTCGGCGGTCTCGCCGACGCACACGATCGGCACGATGCCGTGCCGGTGCGCGGCCGCGACCTTGGCGGCGACCGCCTCGTCGGTCTCCGCGTGGTACTGCCGGCGCTCGGAGTGCCCGATGATGACGTACTTCGTGTCGAGCGCCTTGAGGAAGGCCCCCGACACCTCGCCGGTGTAGGCGCCGCTGTCGTGGGCCGAGATGTCCTGGCCGCCGAAGGCGATCGGGAGCTCGTCGGCGTTCACGAGCGTCTGCACGCTGCGCAGGTCGGTGAACGGCGGGAAGACCGCCACCTCGACCGCGCCGAAGTCGTGGTTCGCATCCTTGAGCGTCCACGCCAGCTTCTGCACGAAGGCGATCGCCTGCAGGTGGTCGAGGTTCATCTTCCAGTTGCCCGCGATGAGCGGGACGCGGTTCACTGCTGCCATCCGAGGACCTCCAGTCCGGGGAGTACCTTGCCCTCGAGGAACTCGAGGCTCGCCCCGCCGCCCGTCGAGATGTGTCCGAACGCGTCGTCGGCGAAGCCGAGCGCACGCACCGCCGCGGCGGAGTCGCCGCCGCCGACCACGCCGAGGCCGTCGACCTCGGTGAGCGCCTCGGCGACCGCGCGGGTGCCCGCCGCGAACGCCGGGAACTCGAACACGCCCATCGGGCCGTTCCAGAACACGGTGCGCGACGAGCGGATGTGGCCGGCGAACGCCGCCGCCGACTCCGGTCCGATGTCGAGTCCGATGCCGTCCGCGCCGAACGCGGTGTCCTCGAGCGCGTCCGCCGGGGCGACGACGTGCTCGGCGTCGGCGGAGAAGCCGGATGCCATCACGATGTCGGTCGGCAGCACCAGCTCGACCCCGCGCTCCTCGGCCTCCTTCAGGTAGCCGCGCACGGTGTCGAACTGCGACTCCTCGAGGAGGCTCTTCCCGATCCGGTGCCCTTGCGCCGCGAGGAAGGTGAAGAGCATCCCGCCGCCGATGAGCAGCCGGTCGACCTTCGGCAGCAGCGCGTCGATGACGCCGAGCTTGTCCGAGACCTTCGAGCCGCCGAGCACCACGGTGTAGGGCTTCTCGGGCGATCGCGTGAGCCGGTCGAGCACGTCGAGCTCGGCCGCGATGAGCAGGCCGGCCGCCGACGGCAGCGCCTTCGCGAGCTCGAACACGCTCGCCTGCTTGCGGTGCACGACGCCGAAGCCGTCGGAGACGACGACGTCGCCGAGCGCCGCGAGCTCGGCCGCGTACGACTCGCGCTCCGCGGCGTCCTTCGACGCCTCACGGGGGTCGAACCGGAGGTTCTCCAGCAGCGTCACGCCGTCGCCGGGGGTCTCCGGCGCGAACGCGACCGGCTCCCCCAGCAGCTCGGCGAGCCGCTCCGCGACGGGCGCGAGCGAGTACTTCGGGTCGGGAGCACCCTCGGGACGACCGAGGTGCGACATGACGACCACCGACGCCCCCGCCTCGCGCAGCCGGCGGATCGTGGGGACGGACGCGCGGACGCGCCCGTCATCCGTGATCCGCCCGCCGTCGAGGGGGACGTTCAGGTCGCAGCGGAGCAGGACCCGCGTGCCGGCGAGGTCGCCGAGGGTCTCGATCGTGCGAAGGGTCACAGCTTGGCGGCGACGTACTCGGCGAGGTCGACGAGGCGGTTGCTGTAGCCCCACTCGTTGTCGTACCAGGCGTAGAGCTTCACCTGGTCGCCGATGATCTTGGTCAGCGGCGCGTCGTAGATCGACGAGTGCGGGTCGGTCGTGATGTCGCTCGAGACCAGCGGGTCGGTCGAGTACTTGAGGATGCCCTTGAGCGGACCCTCCGCGGCGGCCTGGTAGGCGGCGTTGATCTCGTCGATCGTGACCGGGCGCGACGCCTGGACGGTGAGGTCGGTGATCGAGCCGGTCGGCACCGGGACGCGCAGCGAGTAGCCGTCGAGCTTGCCGTTGAGCTCCGGGAGCACGAGGCCGATCGCCTTCGCCGCACCGGTCGAGGTGGGGACGATGTTGATCGCCGCGGCGCGGGCGCGACGCGGGTCGCTGTGCGGGCCGTCCTGGAGGTTCTGGTCGGCCGTGTAGGCGTGGATCGTGGTCATGAGGCCGCGCTCGATGCCGAAGGCGTCGTTGAAGACCTTGGCCAGCGGCGCGAGCGAGTTCGTGGTGCACGACGCGTTGGAGATGACGTGCATCGTCTCGGGGTCGTAGGTCGACTCGTTGACGCCCATGACGAAGGTGCCGTCCGGGTCGGTGGCCGGAGCCGAGACGATGACCTTCTTGGCGCCGCCGCCGTCGATGTGCTTACGCGCGTCGGCGGCGTTGGTGAAGCGTCCGGTCGACTCGATCACGATGTCGACGCCGTGGTCGGCCCACGTGAGGGCGGCGGGGTCGCGCTCCTCGAAGACCGCGATCGGCTTGCCGTTGACGATGATCTGCGTGTCGTCGTACTCGACGGTGGCGTCGAGGCGACCCGTGATCGAGTCGTACTTCAGCAGGTTGGCGAGCGTCTTGTTGTCGGTCAGGTCGTTGACCGCGACGATCTCCAGGTCGCTTCCCTTGGCGAGCGCAGCGCGGAAGTAGTTCCGCCCGATGCGTCCGAAGCCGTTGATACCGATCTTGACCGACACAGGGTCTCCTTGCAGAGGTCGATGGGGGTGTGGTGGCGGTGGCGGAAGGCGGCCGGGGCGGGGTCCGGAAAGGATGGCCCCGGCCGCCGAAAACGCCGTTACGACAGTAGCAGCAGGGCCGACGCACCCGAGCGCGCCGCCTCGAAGCGGGCGCCCGCGTCCGCCCAGTTGGCGATGTTCCAGAAGGCCTTCACGTAGTCGGCCTTCACGTTGACGTAGTCGAGGTAGAAGGCGTGCTCCCACATGTCGAGCTGCAGGATCGGGGTGACGCCCAGCGGCGTGTTGTTCTGCTGGTCGTACAGCTGGTGCACGAGCAGGCGCGAACCCACCGGGTCCCAGGCGAGCACCGCCCAGCCGGAGCCCTGGAGGCTGTTCGCGGCGGCCGAGAAGTGGCCGACGAACTTGTCGAACGAGCCGAAGAACTCGTCGATCGCCGCCGCCAGCTCGCCCTCGGGCTTGCCCGCGCCGTCCGGCGTGAGGTTCTTCCAGAAGATCGAGTGGTTGACGTGACCGCCGAGGTGGAAGGCGAGGTCCTTCTCGAGCTTCGGCACGTTGGTGTAGTCGCCCGACTCGCGCGCCTCCGCGAGCTTCTCCAGCGCGGTGTTCGCGCCGGCGACGTAGGCGGCGTGGTGCTTGGAGTGGTGGAGCTCCATGATGCGGGCGCTGATGTGCGGCTCGAGCGCCGCGTAGTCGTACGGAAGATCCGGGAGCGTGTAGTCAGCCATGTCTTCAGCCTACGCTCAGCGCCCACCCGGCCGCCGGGGCCTTGACGGCCTACTCGAGTTCGGGGAGGCCCGCTTCGGTGCCCGGGATGCCGAGATCGGACGCCTTCTTGTCGGCCATGGCGAGCAGGCGGCGGATGCGGCCGGCGACGGCATCCTTCGTCATCGGCGGATCGGCGTGGTGACCGAGCTCGTCGAGGCTCGCGTCGCGGTGGGTGAGGCGCAGGTCGCCCGCGTACTTCAGGTGCGGCGGCACCTCGTCGCCGAGGATCTCGAGCGCCCGCTCGACGCGCGCGCAGGCGGCGACGGCGGCCTGCGCCGAGCGGCGGAGGTTGGCGTCGTCGAAGTTGACGAGGCGGTTGGCGGTCGCGCGCACCTCGCGCCGCTGACGCAGCTCCTCCCACCCGGCGACGGTCGCGGCGGCGCCCATGAGGCGCAGCATGGCGCTGATCGCCTCGCCGTCGCGGACGACGACGCGGAACGAGCCGCGCACCTCGCGCGCCTTCGCGGGGATCTTGAGCCGGCCCGCGGCGCCGACGAGCGCCATCGCGGCCTCGTTGCCCGGGCAGACGACCTCGAGAGCTGCGGAGCGGCCCGGGTCGGTGAGGGTGCCGGTCGCGAGGAAGGCGCCGCGCCAGATGGCGGCGAGGTCTTCGCGGGATCCCGTGGTCAAGCGGTTCGGGAGGCCGCGCACGGGACGGTTGCGGGCGTCGAGGAGCCCGGTCTGGCGGGCGAGCGTCTCGGCGCCGTCGATGACGCGGACGAGGTAGGTGCTCGTGCGGCGGAGGCTGCTGCCGGAGATGACCGACACCTCGCTGCGGACGCCGTAGAGCTCGGCGAGGTCTTTGCGCACGCGGCGCGCGATCCGGGGCGACTCGAGTTCGGCCTCGACGGCGACGCGACCGCCGATCATGTGCAGCCCGCTCGAGAAGCGCAGCAGCGCCGCGAGTTCGGCGGCACGCACCGAGGTCTTGCCGACCTCGACCTCGGCGAGCTCTTCCTTGACATCGGCGGTCAGTGCCACGCGGTGATCCTCACTACTTCAGACGGGTGCGATCACTCACGACCGAGGTCGCGGTGCTTCACGCTCACGGCGATCCCGTCGACCGAGCGCAGACGGCGGCCCAGTTCCTCCGCGATCGCCACCGAGCGGTGCTTTCCGCCCGTGCATCCCAGAGCGATCGTAGCGTGCCGCTTGTTCTCCCGGCCGTACCCCTGGAGCACCGGGCGCAGCGCCTCGAGGTACCCGGCGACGAACTCGGTCGCCCCCGGGAGGCCGAGCACGTACTCGCTCACGGGCTCGTCGAGGCCGGTCTGCTCCTTGAGCTCGGGCACCCAGAACGGGTTCGGCAGGAACCGGCAGTCGGCGACGAGGTCGGCGTCGGCGGGGAGTCCGTACTTGTAGCCGAAGCTCAGGACGGTGACGCGCACGGTCGGCTCGTTCTCGGCGGCGAAGTGCTCGCCGACCATGGCGCTCAGCTGGTGGATGTTGAGGTCGCTCGTGTCGATCACGAGGTCGCTCTGCGCCCGCAGCTCCTCGAGCCGCTGACGCTCGGCGGTGATGCCGTCGAGGAGCGTCCCGTCGCCCTGGAGGGGGTGCGGGCGGCGCACCGACTCGAAGCGCCGCACGAGGGCGGCATCCGTCGCGTCGAGGAACAGCACGCGGGCGTCGTCGGTGCCGCGCAGGGCCTCGAGCTCGGGCTGCACGTCGGCGAAGAGCCGGCCGCCGCGGATGTCGACGACCGCCGCGACCCGCGGGATCGAGTCGCCGGTGTGCCGGGCGAGCTCGATGAGCGGACGCAGCATCTGCGGCGGGAGGTTGTCGACGACGTACCAGCCGAGGTCTTCCAGGGCGTTCGCGACGGTGGAGCGGCCGGCTCCCGACATGCCCGTCACGAGCAACAGCTCTCGGCGCGGTGCGCTCGGTCGGTCTGGCGTCATCCCTCTGCCTGAGACTCGTCGGGGTCGCCTCCCAGCCTAGCCGCGATCGCGGCGGCCAGGGACGGCCCGACGCCGCGCACCGCGGTGATCTCCTCGACGCTCGCCGCCCGCAGCCGCTTGACCGAGCCGAAGTGGGCCAGCAGCTGCTTGACGCGCGCGGGGCCGAGCCCCGGGATCTCGGCGAGCACCGACTGGATGTCGCCCTTGCGCTTCTGCCGCTGGAAGGTGATCGCGAATCGGTGCGCCTCGTCGCGGATGCGCTGGATGAGGAAGAGCGCCTCGCTGTTGCGCGGCAGGATGACGGGGAACGACTCCCCCGGCAGCCAGATCTCCTCGAGGCGCTTCGCGATGCCGGCGACGGGGATGTCGTCGATCCCGAGTTCGCGCAGCACGGCGGCGGCGGCGTTCACCTGGGGCTCGCCGCCGTCGACGAGGATGAGGCCGGGCCGGTAGGCGAACCGCTTGCGGCGCGGGGCCTCGCCCTCGGCCTCCTCCCCCGCATCCGGGGCCTCGTCCTCGTTGAGCCGGGCCAGCCGGCGGCGGAGCACCTGCGAGATCGACTCGAGGTCGTCGGCGTACTCCTTGATCGCGAACTTCCGGTAGGAGTTCTTGACCGGCAGGCCGTCCTCGAAGACGACCATCGACGCGACGATGTTGGTGCCGCCCAGGTGGGAGACGTCGTAGCACTCGATGCGCAGCGGCGCCTCGTCGAGGCCGAGCGCCTCCTGGATGTCGGTGAGCGCCTGACTGCGGGCGACGTAGTCGCCGCTGCGGCGCATCTTGTAGAGCGTGAGCGCCTGCTGGGCGTTGAGCGTCGCGGTCTGGAGGATCGCCGCCTTGTCGCCGCGCTGGGCGGCCCGGAGGGTCACCGAGCCCCGCGGGCGGCGGTCGCTCAGCCACGCTTCGAGCGCCTCGGCGTCGTCGGGCAGCACGGGCACCACGATCTCGCGCGGCGGCTCCTCGGTGCCGTAGGCGGAGGTCAGCACCGCCTCGACCAGTTCCGCCGTGGTGACGTCGAGCTCGGTGTCGACCACCCACGAGCGCGTGCCCGTGATGCGGCCGCCGCGCACCGAGAACTGCTGCACGGCGGCGGCGAGCTCGTCGTGCTCGATGCCGAAGACGTCGGTGTCGGCGGAGTCCTCGGAGAGCACGACGGCGCTGCGCTCGAGCACGTTCTCGAGCGCCTGGAGGCGGTCGCGGATGCGCGCCGCGCGCTCGTACTCGAGCTTCGCCGCGGCATCCTTCATCTCCCGCTGGAGCAGGGTCACGATCGCGCGGTCGGGGTGGGCCATGAAGGCGACGAAGTCGTCGACGATCGCGCGGTGCTCCTCGATCGTCACGCGCTGCGAGCACGGGCCGCCGCAGCGCCCGATCTGGCCCGGGAAGCACGGCCTGCCGGTCTGCATCGCGCGCTTGTACGACGAATCCGAGCACGTGCGGATCGGGAACGCCCGCACCATGAGGTCGATCGTGTCGCGCACGGCCCAGATCTTCGGGTACGGGCCGAAGTAGCGCGCACCCGGGATGCGGCGGTTGCGCGTCACCATGACGCGCGGCGCCTCGTCACCGAGGGTGACCACCATGTACGGGTAGGTCTTGTCGTCGCGGAACTTGACGTTGAACGGCGGCGTGAACTCCTTGATCCACGCGTACTCCAGGTCGAGCGCCTCGCGGTCGCTGCCGACGACCGTCCACTCGACGCCGGTCGCGGTCTGCACCATGGCGCGCGTGCGCTGGTGCAGGTTGCGCATCGGCTGGAAGTAGTTGCTCAGCCGCTGCCGCAGGTTGATCGCCTTGCCGACGTAGAGCACGCGACCCTTGGCATCCCGGAACCGGTAGACGCCCGGCGACGTCGGGATCTCCCCCGGCTTCGGGCGCCAGGGGACGGCGTCGGGCCGGGGCGCTCGCGCCACGTCAGCCCGCCTTGCGGGCCGGCTCGCCGAGGATCTCGCGCAGGAACACGCCCGTGTGGCTTCCCTCGACGGTCGCGACCTGCTCGGGGGTGCCGGTCGCGATGACGGTGCCGCCGCCGGATCCGCCCTCGGGACCGAGGTCGATCACCCAGTCGGCGCTCTTGATGACGTCGAGGTTGTGCTCGATGACGATCACGGTGTTGCCCTTGTCGACGAGTCCGTTGAGCACGAGCAGGAGCTTGCGCACGTCCTCGAAGTGCAGTCCCGTGGTCGGCTCGTCGAGCACGTAGATGCTGCGGCCGTTCGAGCGCTTCTGCAGCTCGGTCGCGAGCTTCACGCGCTGCGCCTCGCCGCCGGAGAGGGTCGTCGCCGACTGGCCGAGGCGCACGTAGCCGAGGCCGACGTCGACGAGGGTCTTGAGGTAGCGGTGGATGGCGCTGATCGGCTCGAAGAACTCCGCCGCCTCGGCGATCGGCATGTCGAGCACCTGCGAGATGTTCTTGCCCTTGTAGTGCACCTGGAGGGTGTCGCGGTTGTAGCGCGCTCCCCCGCACACCTCGCACGTGACGTACACGTCGGGCAGGAAGTTCATCTCGATCTTGATCGTGCCGTCGCCCTGGCAGTTCTCGCAGCGGCCGCCCTTGACGTTGAACGAGAACCGGCCCGGCTGGTAGCCGCGCGCCTTCGCCTCCATCGTCTCGGAGAAGAGGCTGCGGATGCGGTCGAAGACACCCGTGTAGGTCGCCGGGTTCGAGCGCGGGGTGCGGCCGATCGGCGCCTGGTCGACGTGCACGACCTTGTCGAGGTGGTCGAGGCCGGTGACCCGCTTGTGCCGGCCCGGCACCTGGCGGGCGCCGTTGAGCTCGTTGGCGAGCACCTTGTAGAGGATGTCGTTGACGAGACTCGACTTGCCCGACCCGCTCACGCCGGTGACCGCGACGAACGTGCCGAGCGGGAAGCTGACGGTCACGTCCTTGAGGTTGTTCGCCCGCGCGCCCTCGACGGTGATCTGCCGGCTCGGGTCGACCGGACGGCGCTTGCGCGGCATCTCGATCGCCCGGCGCCCGGCGAGGTAGTCGCCCGTCACCGACCGCGGGTTGCTCAGCAGCGACTGGTAGTCGCCCGAGTGCACGACCTCGCCGCCGTGCTCACCCGCACCCGGGCCGATGTCGACGAGCCAGTCGGCGGTGCGGATGGTGTCCTCGTCGTGCTCGACGACGATGAGCGTGTTGCCGAGGTTCTTCAGCTTCACGAGCGTGTCGATGAGCCGGCGGTTGTCGCGCTGGTGCAGGCCGATGCTCGGCTCGTCGAGCACGTAGAGCACGCCGGTGAGGCCCGACCCGATCTGGGTCGCGAGGCGGATCCGCTGCGCCTCGCCGCCGGAGAGGGTCGCCGCGGCGCGGGCCATCGTGAGGTAGCCGAGCCCGACCTCGAGGAGGAACTCGAGGCGCAGCCGGATCTCGCGCAGCACCTGCGCGGCGATCTTCGCCTGGCGCTCGGTGAGGTCGAGCTTCTGCATGAAGTCGTAGGCGTCGGTGAGGCTCAGGTTGGCGACATCCGAGATGCTGCGCCCGTCGACGAGCACCGCGAGCACCTCGGGCTTGAGGCGGCGACCCTCGCAGACCGGGCAGGGCACCTCGCGGAGGTACTCGCCGTAGCGTTGCTTCGACCACTCCCCCTCGGCCTCGTGCCACTTGCGCTCGATGTAGGGCAGCACGCCCTCGAAGCCCGTCGAGTACTTGACGGTGCGGCCGAAGCGGTTGCGCCAGGAGACGACGACCTCGAAGTCGTTGCCGTGCAGGATCGCCTGGCGGGCCTCCTCGGGCAGGTCCTGCCACGGGGTGTCGAGGTCGAAGCCGAGGTCCTTGCCGAGCCCCTGGAGCAGGCGGGTGAAGTATGAGTAGAGGCCCTTGCCGCCCTGGTTCCAGGGCAGGATGACGCCCTCGCTGAGGGTGAGCGACGGGTCGCCGACGACGAGGTCGGTGTCGACCGCCATCTTGGTGCCGAGGCCCGAGCACTCCGGGCAGGCGCCGAACGGGGCGTTGAACGAGAACGTGCGCGGCTCGATCTCGGTGAGCGCGATCGGGTGGTTGTTGGGGCAGGACAGCTTCTCGCTGAAGGTGCGGATGCCGGCCGGGCCGTCGACATCCACGAAGTCGATCGCGACGACGCCGCCCGCGAGGCCGAGCGCCGTCTCGACGGAGTCGGTGACGCGCTGGAGCAGGTCGTCGGACGCGACGAGGCGGTCGACGACCACCGAGATGTCGTGCTTGTAGGACTTCTTGAGCGTGGGCGGCTCGGCGAGCTGCACCGTCTCGCCGTCGACGACGGCACGCGAATAGCCCGCGGCCTGGAGTTCGGCGAACAGGTCGACGAACTCGCCCTTCTTCTGGCTCACCACCGGCGCGAGCACCTGGTAGCGCGTTCCGGTGGTGAGCTCCATGAGCTGGTCGGCGATCTGCTGCACCGTCTGGCGCTGGATCGGCTCGCCGCACTCGGGACAGTGCGGAACGCCCGTGCGCGCCCAGAGCAGGCGCATGTAGTCGTAGATCTCGGTGATCGTGCCGACCGTCGAGCGCGGGTTGCGGTTGGTCGACTTCTGGTCGATGCTCACCGCCGGCGAGAGTCCCTCGATGAAGTCGACGTCGGGACGGTCCACCTGGCCGAGGAACTGGCGCGCGTACGCCGAGAGCGACTCGACGTAGCGACGCTGACCCTCGGCGAAGATCGTGTCGAACGCGAGGCTCGACTTGCCGGAGCCGGAGAGGCCGGTGAAGACGACGAGCGCGTCACGCGGGATCTCGAGGTCGACGTCCTTCAGGTTGTGGACGCGGGCACCACGGACACTCAGCTTCTGGTTTCCGGGTACTGACGCAATCGACACCCCGGAATTCTACGGAGGCCGTCCGACATCCGCCGGGGGGTCCGCTGGGAGCGGACAGCCGATGCTCGCCTAGCGAACGTGGCCGGCGCTCTCCATCTGCCGCAACTCCTTCTTGAGGTCGCCCAGCTCGTCGCGCAGACGAGCCGCGAGCTCGAACTTGAGCTCCGCCGCGGCGTCGAGCATCTGCTGGTTGAGGTCGGCGATGAGCGACTCCAGCTCGGCCGCGCCCTTCGCACCGAGACCCTCGCGGCGGAGGTTCGGCGCGGGGCTGCGTCGGCGCGCGCCGTCCGGCGTCGAACGGCCGGCGAGCAGCTTCGCGGTGTCGGCCCCTTCGCGCGCGAGCACCTCGGTGATGTCGGCGATGCGCTTGCGCAGCGCGCGCGGCTCGATCCCGTGCTCGGTGTTGTACGCGATCTGCTTCTCGCGGCGGCGCTCGGTCTCCTCGATCGCCTTCGCCATCGAGTCGGTGATGTTGTCGGCGTACATGTGCACCTCGCCGGCGACGTTGCGCGCGGCGCGGCCGATCGTCTGGATGAGCGACGTGCCCGAGCGCAGGAACCCCTCCTTGTCGGCGTCGAGGATCGCGACGAGCGACACCTCGGGCAGGTCGAGGCCCTCGCGGAGGAGGTTGATGCCGACGAGCACGTCGTAGACGCCCGCGCGCAGCTCGGTGAGCAGCTCGACCCGGCGGAGCGTGTCGACGTCGGAGTGGAGGTAGCGCACGTTGACGCCGTGCTCGCCGAGGAACGCGGTGAGCTCCTCCGCCATCTTCTTGGTGAGCGTCGTGACGAGCACGCGCTCGTCGCGCTCGACGCGGAGCCGGATCTGCTCGAGCAGGTCGTCGATCTGCCCCTTGCTCGGCTTGACGACGATCTGCGGATCGACGAGGCCGGTCGGGCGGATGATCTGCTCGACCACCCCGTCGGCCATCTCCAGCTCGTACTTGCCGGGCGTCGCCGAGAGATAGACCTTCTGGCCGACGCGGTCGAGGAACTCCTCCCAGCGCAGCGGCCGGTTGTCGAGCGCGCTCGGCAGCCGGAACCCGTGCTCGACGAGGGTGCGCTTGCGGGAGGCGTCCCCCTCGTACATCGCGCCGATCTGCGGCACCGTGACGTGCGACTCGTCGATGACGACGAGGAAATCGTCCGGGAAGTAGTCGAGCAGCGTGTTCGGCGGCTCGCCGGGAGCCCGGCCGTCGATGTGCCGCGAGTAGTTCTCGATGCCGTTGCAGAAGCCGATCTGCTCCATCATCTCGAGGTCGAACGACGTGCGCATGCGCAGGCGCTGGGCCTCCAGGAGCTTCCCCTGCTTCTCGAAGACGGCGAGCTGCTCGGCGAGCTCGGCCTTGATCGTGCGGATCGCGCGGTGCATCGACTCGGGGCTCGCGGCGTAGTGCGTCGCCGGGAAGACGGAGACGGCATCCATCTTCCGCAGCACCGCGCCGGTGAGCGGGTGGAGCGAATACAGCGCCTCGATCTCGTCGCCGAACATCTCGATCCGCACGGCGTGCTCCTCGTAGACCGGGATGATCTCGATCGTGTCGCCGCGGACGCGGAACTTGCCGCGGCTGAAGTCGACGTCGTTGCGGTCGTACTGCATGTTGAGGAACTTGCGGACGAGCGCGTCGCGGCTGATGCGGTCGCCCACTTGGAGCGACACCATCGCGCCGAGGTACTCCTCCGCGGCGCCGAGACCGTAGATGCAGGACACCGTCGACACGACGACGACGTCGCGCCGCGAGAGCAGCGAGTTCGTCGTCGAGTGCCGCAGCCGCTCGACCTCCGCGTTGATGGACGAGTCCTTCTCGATGAAGGTGTCCGTCTGCGGCACGTAGGCCTCGGGCTGGTAGTAGTCGTAGTACGAGACGAAGTACTCGACCGCGTTGTTCGGCATGAGTTCGCGGAACTCGTTCGCGAGCTGGGCGGCGAGGGTCTTGTTGTGCGCGAGGACGAGGGTCGGGCGCTGCACCTTCTCGATGAGCCAGGCGGTCGTCGCCGACTTCCCGGTACCGGTCGCGCCGAGCAGCACGACGTCGGTCTCGCCGGCGTTGATCCGGTGCGCGAGCTCCTCGATGGCCTGCGGCTGGTCGCCGCTCGGCGCGTACTCGCTGACGACCTCGAAGGGTCGAACCGCACGCGTGGGAAGCATCCTCCCAGGCTAGGCGGCGCCCCCGACACGCGCTTTCAGGTTCTCCCAGAGCGCATCGGCTTGCGCGAGCGTCTCGTCAGGCGTGCCGTCGGCGTCGATGACGACGTCGGCGATCGCGAGCCGCTCGGCATCCGTCGCCTGGGAGCGGATGCGGCCCACCGCCTCCTCGCGCGTCATCCCGCGCAGCTCGACCATGCGCGCGATGCGGTTCTCCTCCGACGCCTGGACGACGACGACGAGGTCGAACTCCTCGGCCCGGCCCGCCTCGACGAGCAGCGGGATGTCGTAGACGACGATCGCGTCCGGGTCCGCCGCGGCGGCCGCGTCGAAGCGCGCGCGGGAGCGCTCGAGCACCGCGGGGTGGGTGATCGCGTTGAGCTTCGTGCGCCCCTCCGGATCGCGGAAGACGATCGCGCCGAGCGCCGCGCGGTCGAGCGACCCGTCGGCCGCGATGACCTCCGGGCCGAACTCCTCGGCGATGGCCGCGAGGGCGGGCTCCCCCGGCTCGACGACCTCGCGCGCGACCTGATCGGCGTCGACGACGACGGCGCCGTGCTCGGCGAGCCGCCGCGCGACGAACGACTTCCCGGAGGCGATTCCGCCCGTGAGGGCTACCAGCAGCACCTGGCTATCGTATGGGCATGCTGGAACTGCTCACCGGGGCCGGCCTCGCCGCCGCCGCGGGGCTGAACGCGTACATCCCCCTCCTCGTGGTGGGGCTCTCCAGCCGGTTCCTCGACTGGGTCGAGTTGCCGCCCGCGTGGGCGTGGCTCGAGAACGAGTGGGTGCTCGTCATCCTCGGCGTCCTGCTCGTCATCGAGGTCGTCGCCGACAAGGTGCCGATCGTGGATTCCGTCAACGACTGGCTGCAGACGATCATCCGTCCGGCGGCGGGCGGCATCCTGTTCGGGACCGGCACGACCTCGGAGACGGTCGCGGTCACCGATCCGGCGGAGTTCTTCGCGAGCAACCAGTGGGTGCCGATCGTCATCGGCATCGTGCTCGCGCTGCTCGTGCACACCGGCAAGGCGCTCACCCGGCCCGCCGCGAACGCCGCGACCGCGGGCGTCGCCGCTCCCGTGCTGAGCACCGCGGAGGACGTCTCGAGCCTTCTGCTCACCATCCTCGCGCTGCTCGTGCCCGTGCTCGCGATCATCGCCCTCGGGGGCGTCGTGGTCGGCCTCGTGGCGCTCATCCGCCGGCGTAGGCGGGCACGTGCCGGGACCCCGGCGTAGCCGCGCCGACCGCGCCGGCGGATGTGAGGACGATGCGGAGCGGGCGACGCGAGCTGTCCGTCATGAGGAACCGTCTGTCGGGGGATGGGGTGCGGCGACTTTAGCGCACCCCGACCCGGAACACGACGAGGGGCCGCCCGGAAGATCCGGACGGCCCCTCGTGGGTGAAGCGACTTAGCTGTTGCTCGCGAGCTTCTCGCGGAGAGCGGCCAGCGACGCGTCGTCGGCCAGGGTGCCGGTCGAGGCGCCCTCGCTCGAGAAGGAGGAGCCGCTCGACGACGGGAGGTCCGCGATGCCCTTCTCCTCGGCGGCGAGCACCTGGGCCTTGTGCTGCTCCCAGCGGGCCTGCGCGGCGGCGTACTCGGCCTCCCAGGCCTCACGCTGCTGCTCGAAGCCCTCGAGCCACTCGCCCGACTCCGGGTCGAAGCCCTCGGGGAACTTGTAGTTGCCCTGCTCGTCGTACTCGGTGACCATGCCGTAGAGCGCGGCCAGGCCCGAGTCGAACTCGGTGCCGTGCGGGTCGACGGCCTCGTTGGCCTGCTTGAGCGACAGCGAGATGCGGCGACGCTCGAGGTCGATGTCGATGACCTTGACGAAGACCTCGTCGCCGACCGACACGACCTGCTCAGCGAGCTCGACGTGCTTGCCCGAGAGCTCCGAGATGTGCACGAGGCCCTCGATGCCCTCCGCGACGCGCACGAACGCACCGAACGGGACGAGCTTGGTGACCTTGCCCGGAGCGATCTGGCCGATCGCGTGGGTGCGGGCGAAGACCTGCCACGGGTCCTCCTGGGTCGCCTTGAGCGACAGCGACACGCGCTCGCGCTCCATGTCGACCTCGAGGATCTCGACGGTCACCTCCTGGCCGACCTCGACGACCTCGCTCGCGTGCTCGATGTGCTTCCACGACAGCTCGGAGACGTGCACGAGGCCGTCCACGCCGCCGAGGTCGACGAACGCGCCGAAGTTGACGATCGAGGACACGATGCCCTTGCGGACCTGGCCCTTCTGGAGGTTGTTGAGGAAGGTCGAGCGCGACTCCGACTGCGTCTGCTCGAGCAGCGCGCGGCGGCTCAGGACGACGTTGTTGCGGTTCTTGTCGAGCTCGAGGATCTTCGCCTCGATCTCCTGGTCGAGGTACGGCGTGAGGTCGCGGACGCGGCGCAGCTCGATGAGCGACGCCGGCAGGAAGCCGCGGAGGCCGATGTCGACGATCAGGCCGCCCTTGACGACCTCGATGACCTTGCCGGTGACGACACCGTCGGTCTCCTTGATCTTCTCGACGTCGCCCCACGCGCGCTCGTACTGCGCACGCTTCTTCGACAGGATGAGGCGACCCTCCTTGTCCTCCTTCTGGAGAACGAGCGCCTCGACGCTGTCGCCGACGTTGACGACCTCGGAGGGGTCCACGTCGTGCTTGATGGAGAGTTCGCGGGAGGGGATGACGCCCTCGGTCTTGTATCCGACGTCGAGGAGGACCTCGTCGCGGTCGATCTTCACGACGGTGCCCTCGATGAGGTCTCCGTCGTTGAAGAACTTCAGAGTCTTCTCGACCGCGGCCAGGAAGTCGTCAGCGGATCCGATGTCGTTGATCGCGATCTGCTTGGGGCCAGAGGCGGTCGTTGCGGTGGTCATGTAGTGGGTACTCCGGATAGGGACATAATCGGGCCTCGACGAGTTGTGTTGCTGGGTGTGTTCGCCGAGGCAGGCGGATAGGAGTCCGCGTCAAGCGGACGTTCCAGCCTACCCTGCCGGACTGCGGGATGCCAGCACGCCGCGCGAGGCCCCGGGCAGCGCTCCCACGCGCCCCCTCCCGGGCCTCGTTCCGGGCCGCGGGCGCGCATTCCATCACATGTCGGAGAAACAGTGAGAACGCTTGCAGAGTGCCCGGAATCGGCCTAGCGTGAGCGAACCGCGGCATCGAGGCGCCCCCGCGACGCCGCGGCACAGGGTCACGTACGCGAGTCGTCCGAGTCCTGCGATCCGACCGGGGGCGATCGATACACAGCTCGAGGAGGAGTTGCAGATGCCCAAGCATGCACGCGTGGTCCTGCCCGTGGCCCTCATTGCCACGACCGGACTGCTGCTGGGCGGTTGCGCCGGAACCGGTGGATCGGGTGGTGAGGACGACAACATCGTCACCATCTACGGAACGATCGCCGACACCGAGGCGCAGCTGCTCGAGGAGTCGTTCAAGCCCTTCGAGGACGAGACCGGCATCGACGTCCGGTACGAGTCGTCGAAGGAGTTCGAGTCGCAGATCGGCATCCGCGCCCAGGGTGGCAACCCGCCGGACGTCGCGATCTTCCCGCAGCCCGGTCTGTTCGCCGACCTGGCGAGCCGCGGCTACCTCGTCGCCGCCCCCGAGGGCGTCGCGAAGAACGTCGCCGACTACTGGTCGGAGGACTGGGCCGGCTACGGCACCGTCGACGGAACCCTCTACGGCGCGCCGCTCATGGCGAGCGTCAAGGGCTTCATCTGGTACCAGCCGGCGAAGTTCGCCGAGTGGGGCGTCGAGGTCCCGCAGACCTGGGACGAGCTGCTCGCCCTGACCGCGACGATCCGCGACAAGACCGGCAAGGCGCCCTGGTGCGTCGGCTTCGGCTCCGGTGACGCCACCGGTTGGCCGGGCACCGACTGGATCGAGGACCTCGTCCTCCGCCAGGCGGGTCCGGACGTCTACGACCAGTGGGTCGCGAACGAGATCCCGTTCACGGACGCCAAGATCAAGGCCGCGTTCGACGCCGTGGGTGAGATCGTCCTCAACCCCGACTACGTCAACGCCGGCTTCGGCGACGTCCAGTCGATCAACTCGACGGAGTTCGGCGACCCCGCCGCGGCTCTCGTCTCGGGTGACTGCGCCCTGCACCACCAGGCCTCGTTCTTCGACGGCTTCATCGCCGACGCGGGCGGCAAGGTCGCTCCCGACGGTGACGTCTGGGCTTTCATCACGCCGGGCCTCCAGGCCGGCAGTGCGGCCGTCACCGGTGGTGGCGAGATCGTGGGCGCGTTCGACGACAGCCCGTCGACGGTCGCCTTCCTCGAGTACCTGTCGAGCCCGGAGTGGGCGAACGCCCGCGTGAAGCTCGGCGGCGTCATCTCCGCGAACAGCGGACTCGACCCGGCGAACGCGTCGAGCGGCATCCTCGAGCAGGCGATCGAGATCCTTCAGGACCCGAACACCACGTTCCGGTTCGACGGATCCGACCTGATGCCGGGCGCCGTGGGCGCGGGCTCCTTCTGGAAGGGCATGGTCGCGTGGGTCGGCGGAACGCCGGTCGACGAGGTGCTCTCGCAGATCGAAGCCGGTTGGCCGTCGTCCTGACGCGCTGACACCCGGTGCGGGGAGGGTCGAGAGGCCCTCCCCGCACCGCACGCACCGCCCCCTCGACCCGACCCACTCTCTTCGGGAGGACCGCTTCCGTGACCGCGTTCTTCAACTGGCTGGGGACCCTGCATCCGTTCCTCCAGGCCGTCCTGCTCGTCGTCGCGTTCGCCGCGATCGTCGCGCTCGCCCTCTACCTCATCGACATCGCGGTCAAGCCCGGGCCGGTCTACACCGCGATCCGGCTCGCGACCTGCGTCGTCGTGCCGGCCCTGATCCTGTTCCTGTTCAACTCCTACATCTGGGCCGTCGCCATCGCCGCCGTGCTCGGCGCGGGGCTCTTCCTGCTCGACTGGAAGTCGCGCAAGGGCAGGGGCTATCTCGTGCAGCTCGTCGGCTTCCTCATGCCGGCGCTGCTCTTCGTCCTCATCGGCCTCGTCCTGCCGTCGATCCAGACCATCGGCGCGTCGTTCATGAACGCCGCCGGCAACCGGTTCATCGGCCTGGACAACTTCGTCTGGATCTTCACGCAGCCGCTCGGGCTGCGCACCGTGCTCAACACCCTCGTCTGGGTGCTCGTGGCGCCGACCGTGTCGACGGCGATCGGTCTGGCGTACGCGGTGTTCATCGACAAGTCGCGCGGCGAGAAGTTCTTCAAGGTGCTCGTCTTCATGCCGATGGCGATCTCGTTCGTCGGCGCGTCGATCATCTGGCGCTTCGTGTACGCCTACCGCGGCGCGGAGTTCGAGCAGATCGGTCTGCTCAACCAGATCGTCGTGTGGTTCGGCGGGGAGCCGCAGCAGTGGCTCATCAACTCGCCGCTCAACACGTTCTTCCTCATCGTCGTGCTCATCTGGGTGCAGACCGGTTTCGCGATGGTCGTGCTCTCCGCGGCCATCAAGGGCGTGCCCACCGAGCAGATCGAGGCGGCGGAACTGGATGGCACGAACGCCTGGCAGCGGTTCTGGAACGTCATCGTCCCCGGCATCCGCCCGACCCTCATCGTCGTGCTGACGACCATCTCGATCGCGTCGCTCAAGGTGTTCGACATCGTGCGCACGATGACCGCGGGTGAGTACGAGACCTCGGTCGTGGCGAACGAGATGTACTCGCAGCTGCGGTTCTTCGAGGCCGGGCGCAGTGCGGCCTTCGCGGTCGTGCTGTTCCTCATGGTCATGCCGATCGTCATCTACAACGCCGTGCAGCTGAAGCGACAGAGGGAGACCCGATGAGCGCCCCCGCCCCCCTCAACCTGCCGGTCGACGCCGAGACCCGCGAGGAGCTCGAGCGCGGCGAGTCGGCGATCACCCGCTCGGCGCGCAAGGTCAAGCGCGGCGTCACGAGCCCGTGGGCCACCGCGGCCGCGCTCGTCATCGCGGTGCTCTGGACGATCCCGACGTTCGGTCTGTTCGTCTCGTCGTTCCGTCCCGAGCAGCAGGTGAAGACCACCGGCTGGTGGACCATCTTCAGCGACCCGCAGGTCACGATCGAGAACTACGTCGAGGTGCTTCAGGCCGGCAACGGCCAGCTCGACCTGGCCGGCTCGTTCATCAACTCGATCGCGATCACGATCCCGGCGACGGTCATCCCGATCACGATCGCGCTGCTCGCCGCCTACGCCTTCGCGTGGATCGACTTCCGCGGCAAGAACGTGCTGTTCGTGTTCGTGTTCGCGCTTCAGATCGTGCCGATCCAGATGGCGCTCATCCCGCTGCTGTCGACGTTCTCCCGCGGCCTCAACGTGTTCGGCCTCCAGATCGGTGAGGGTCTCAGCGCCTCGGGCGGCTACGCCCAGGTCTGGCTCGCGCACTCGATGTTCGCGCTGCCGCTGGCGATCTTCCTGCTGCACAACTTCATCGCGGAGATCCCGCGTGAGGTGATCGAGGCGGCCCGCGTCGACGGCGCCGGGCACGGGCAGATCTTCTTCCGCGTCGTGTTCCCGCTCACGCTGCCGGCGATCGCGTCGTTCGCGATCTTCCAGTTCCTGTGGGTGTGGAACGACCTGCTCGTGGCGCTCATCTTCGCGGACGGCCCCGCCGCTCCGATCACGAAGCTGCTCGCCGAGATCACGGGCACGCGCGGCAACGAGTGGCACCTGCTCACGGCGGGCGCGTTCATCTCGATCGTCATCCCGCTCATCGTGTTCTTCGCGCTGCAGCGCTACTTCGTGCGCGGGCTGCTCGCGGGGTCGACGAAGGGCTGACCCGGGGATCGCGTTGCTCGGCCGGCCGGTTCAGGGACGGCCGAGCAACGTGGCCCGCAGCGTGTCGAGTCCGACGCCGCCGATGTCGAGCGCGCGCTTGTGGAAGTCCTTGAACGAGAACGCCGCCCCCTCGCGGGCCTGGGCGGCATCCCGGATCTCCTCCCAGATGCGCTGGCCGACCTTGTACGAGGGCGCCTGGCCCGGCCAGCCGAGGTAGCGGTTCACCTCGAACCGGATGAAGGCGTCGTTCATGTTGACGTGCTCGCGCATGAAGGCGAGGGCGTAGTCGGCGTCCCACACCCCCTGGCCGTCGGGACGCGGCTTGCCGAGGTGCACGCCGATGTCGAGCACCACCCGGGCGGCGCGCATGCGCTGCCCGTCGAGCATCCCGAGCCGGTCGGCGGGGTCGTCGAGGTAGCCGAGCTCCTCCATGAGCCGCTCGGCGTAGAGCGCCCAGCCTTCCGCGTGGCCGCTCGTGCCGCCGAGCTGGCGGCGCCACAGGTTGAGCGTCGCGCGGTTGTAGACCGCCTGCCCGATCTGCAGGTGATGCCCGGGGACGCCCTCGTGGTACACAGTCGTGAGCTCGCGCCAGGTGTCGAACTCGGTGACGCCCTCCGGCACGCTCCACCACATCCGGCCGGGCCGCGAGAAGTCGTCGGCAGGGCCGGTGTAGTAGATCCCGCCCTCCTGCGTCGGCGCGATCATGCACTCCAGCTCGCGCACCGGCTTCGGGATGTCGAAGTGGTTGGCCGAGAGTTCCGCGACGGCGCGGTCCGAGGTCTCCTGCATCCAGCGCTGGAGCGCCTCGGTGCCGTGGAGCTTGCGCGACGGGTCCTTCTCGAGCGCCGCGATGGCGTCGTGCACGGAGCCGCCGGGCACGATCTCGCCGGCGATGCGCTCCTGCTCGGCGACCATGCGGGCGAGCTCCTCGATGCCCCACTCGTAGGTCTCGTCGAGGTCGATCTCGGCGCCGAGGAAGTGGCGCGAGCGCAGCGCGTAGAAGTCGCGGCCCACGGCGTCCTGCTCGGTCGCGGCGGGCGCGAGCTCGGTCTCCAGGAACCGGGCGAGCCGGTCGTAGGCCTCGGCGGACGCCTCGGCCCCCTTCCGCAGGTCGGCGGCGAGCGAGGCGGGCAGCTCTCCCCCGGCCTCCGGCGCCGCGTCCCGGGCGAGGTCGGCGAAGAAGCCGAGCGGGTCGCCGTGCTTGCGGGCCTGTTGCGCCACCTCGGCGACCTGGCGCCGCGCGGGCACGGTGCCCGCGGCGATCCCGGCGCGGAGGGTCTCGATGTAGCCGTCGACGGCGCCCGGAACGTTGCCGAGTCGCGTCGCGATGACCGCCCAGTCCTCCTCGGTGGCGGTCGGCATGAGGTCGAACATCTCGCGGATGCCCTGCGCGGGCGACGCGATGACGTTGAGGTCGCGCAGGTGGTAGCCGGCGTCGTGGGCGGCGATCTCCAGCTCGAGCTCGGCGAGCATGTCGGTGCGGGTGACGCGGTCGACGTCGTCGACGGGCTCTTCGGCGCGCAGCGCCTCGACGACCTTCTTCGCCTCGGCGACGTAGCGCTCGTGACCGGCGGGCGACTGGTCGCCGATCTCACCGATGCGGCCCTCGACGCCCATCCAGATGGCGGTGTCGGGGTCGAGGTCGACCATGGTGGCGACCCAGTCCTCGGCGATGCGGTCGATCCGGGTGGCGGCGCGCAGTGTCTCGTCGGTCATGCGACTCAGCCTAAGCGGGTCGCACGACCCTCACTCCTCGCTGAGGTCGCGCTCGAGCAGCTCGATGAGCCGGTCGACGGCGCTCGCGTCCTCCGCGCTCACCGTCACCTCGTCGCCGTGGTTCACGTCGAGGGAGAGGATGCCGAGGATGCTCGCCGCGTTGACCGAGCGGCCGTGCGCGGCCAGTTCGATCGGCACCCCGATCTCGGCGGCCGCGAGGCTGACGAGGGAAGCCGGGCGGGCGTGCAGGCCGATGCGCGACGCGACGATCGCGGAGCGTGCGGGCATGGGAACCTCCTCGTTCGGCGGGACGTCAGTGCGCGGCTGCGTCCCAGTTTGCCCCGGACCCCACCTGGACGTCGAGCGGGACGCTCAGATCGGCGGCGTGACCCATCCGGTCGACCACGATCGCCGTCATCTCATCGAGCTCGCCCGGGGCGATCTCGAAGACGAGCTCGTCGTGTACCTGGAGGAGCATGCGCGAGGCGAGCCGGCGCTCGCGGATGTCGGCGTCGATCCCGAGCATCGCGAGCTTGATGATGTCGGCGGCGGAGCCCTGGATCGGCGAGTTGAGCGCCTGACGCTCGGCGTTCTCGCGCAGTGTGCGGTTCGTCGAGGCCAGGTCGGCGAACGGGCGGCGGCGACCGAAGATCGTCGTGGTGTAGCCGTCGACGCGCGCCTGCTCGACGACGCCGCGCAGGTAGTCGCGCACGCCGCCGAAGCGCGCGAGGTAGTCGGCGATGAGCTCCTTCGCCTCCGACACCTCGATGCGCAGCTGCTTGCTCAGGCCGAACGGCGACAGCCCGTAGGCGAGGCCGTAGGACATCGCCTTGACCTTGGTGCGCATCGTCGGTGTCACGTCGGCGGGGTCGACGGCGAACACGCGCGCGCCGACGAAGCGGTGCAGGTCCTCCCCCGAGTTGAACGCCTCGATGAGCCCGGCGTCCTCCGAGAGGTGCGCCATGATGCGCATCTCGATCTGCGAGTAGTCGGCGGTGAGCAGCGTCTCGAAGCCCTCGCCGGGCACGAACGCGGTGCGCACCTCGCGCCCGACCTCGGTCTTGATCGGGATGTTCTGGAGGTTCGGGTCGTTCGACGCGAGGCGCCCGGTCGCCGAACCGGTCTGCTCGTAGTTGGTGTGCACGCGCCCGTCGGCGCCGATGCTCTTCTCGAGGGTCTCCACGATCTGCTTGATCTTCGTCGCGTCGCGGTGCGCGAGCAGCAGCTCGAGGAACGGATGCGGGTTGAGGTCCTGCAGATCCTGCAGCGACTGGGCGTCGGTCGAGAAGCCGGTCTTGTTCGACCGCGTCTTCGGCATCCCGAGCTGGTCGAACAGCACCTCCTGGAGCTGCTTGGGCGACCCGAGGTTGACCTCCCGCCCGATCTCGGCGAAGGCACGCTGCGCGATGTCGGCGGCCTGGGCGGTCAACCGCTCGTTGAGCCCCGCGAGCACGGGTGCGGCGACGGTGATGCCCTGCGTCTCCATCCGGCCGAGCACGGGGCCCAGCGGCACCTCGATGTCGCGAAGGACGCTCGTCGAGCCAGCATCCAGCCGCTCCGCGAGCTCGATCGCCAGCCGGCGGATGAACCACGCCTCGCTCGCCGGGCTGAGCGCCTCGGTCTCGGGCACGAGCTGGTTCGGGTCGGGCTGCGGCAGGTTCTCGCCCAGGTAGTAGTAGACGAGCGACGCGAGCGTCTCGGAGCGCTGCGACGGCCGGAGCAGCCACGCCTGGAGGGCGGGGTCGAGGTCGACGCCCGCGAGCTCCACGCCGGCGGCCGCGAGGGCCTTGCCCTGGCGCTTGGAGTCGAAGACGTGCTTCGGCGCAGGTGAGGCGAGCCACGCCTCGAGCTCGGGGTCGCCCCACGGGACCCAGACGGAATCCGACTCGGCGGCGAGCCCGACGCCCTCGATCTGCCCGCCGAGCACGGCGACGCGCACGCCGACCGGACCGGACTGGGCGGCGAGCCACGCCTCGAGCTCGGCGCCCTTCGGCTCGTGCACGGGCGGGAGGTCGCTCGTCGCCGCTCCCCCGTCGGTGAGCTGGGCGGTGTCGGTGACGCCCTCGATCTTGAGCAGGCGCTCGAGGAGGGCCTTGAACTGGAGGCGGCCGAAGATGTCGCGGACGGCATCCACGTCCATCGCCCGGCGGGCGAGGTCGGCGGGCGCGAGCGGGAGCTCGACGTCGGTGACGAGGCGGTTGAGTCTGCGGTTGCGCACGGCGCGGTCCTGCTGCTCGCGCAGGTTGTTGCCGACGACGCCCTTGATCTCGTCGGCGTGGGCGAGGAGGTTCTCGACCGAGCCGTACTGCTGGATCCACTTGACCGCGGTCTTCTCGCCGACCTTGTCGATGCCGATGAGGTTGTCGCTCGCCTCACCGACGAGGGCGGCGACCTCGGGGTATTGGTGGGGCTCCACGCCGTAGCGCTCGACCACGGCATCCCGGTCGTAGCGCTTCAGCTCGGAGACGCCGCGCGCGTTCGGGTAGAGGAGGGTGATGCCGTCGCCGACGAGCTGGATGGTGTCGCGGTCGCCGGAGGTGACGAGCACGTCGAAGCCCTCCGACCGGCCCTGCGTCGCGAGGGTCGCGATGATGTCGTCCGCCTCGAAGCCCTCCAGCTCGAGGGTCGGAATGTTCATCGCCGCGAGGGCCTCCTGGAGGAGCGGGATCTGGCCCTTGAACTCCGCCGGGGTCTCGCCGCGCGTGCCCTTGTACTCGGGGTACTCCTCGGTGCGGAAGGAGACGCGCGACTTGTCGAACGCCACCGCGAGGTGGGTCGGCCGCTCGTTCTGCAGCAGCAGGTTGAGCATCGACAAGAACCCGTGGATGGCGTTGGTGTGCTGCCCGTCGCGGGTCACGAAGCTGTCGATCGGCAGCGCGTAGAACGCGCGGAACGCGAGCGAATGGCCGTCGATGAGCAGGAGCGTAGGCTTCTTCGAGTCCGGCACGCAGCAAGCCTAGCCGCCCCATCCGACAGCCCCGGAGGCCCCCTCGATGACGAAACTCCCCGCCGACCTGCACCCCGACCTCGTCGCCCGGATCGGGAACGGAGGCGGTGCCCTGGCCCAGAAGATGGGGATCGATTTCGTCGAGCTGAGCGCCGACTACTCGGTCGCGCGGATGCCCGTCGAGGGCAACACCCAGGTCGTCGGGCTGCTGCACGGCGGGGCGTACGTCGTGCTCGGCGAGTCGCTCGGCTCGCTGTCGAGCGCCATCCACGGCGGCCCCGACCACGTCGCCGTCGGCATCGAGATCAACGCGAGCCACACCCGCTCGGTGACGTCGGGCTGGGTGACCGGCACGTGCCGGGCGATCTCGCTCGGCCGCAAGCTCTGCACGCACGAGATCGCCATCACCGACGAGGACGGCAACCGCCTCTCGACCGTGCGGATGACGAACTACCTCAAGCGGATCCGCTGACGGAACCCGCGCGGGCGGCTCGCGCTACTTCTTGGGCGCGAGCTGCTCGATGATCGCGAGCGCGACGTCGTGCATCGTGAGGCGACGGTCCATGGACGCCTTCTGGATCCAGCGGAACGCCTCGGGCTCGGTGAGGCCCATCTTCTCGTTGAGCAGGCCCTTGGCCCGGTCGACGAGCTTGCGGGTCTCGAAGCGCTCGACCATGTCGGCGACCTCGGCCTCGAGCGCGATGATCTGCTGGTAGCGGCTCAGCGCGATCTCGATCTGCGGGAGCAGGTCGTTCGGCGTGAACGGCTTGACGACGTACGCCATCGCGCCGGCCTCGGCGGCCCGCTCGACGAGCTCCTTCTGGCTGAAGGCGGTGAGCAGCACGACGGGCGCGATGTGGTTCTTGTTGATGCGCTCGGCCGCGGAGATGCCGTCGAGCTGAGGCATCTTGACGTCCATGACGACGAGGTCGGGCTTGAGCTCGGTCGCCAGGCGCACGGCGGTCTCGCCGTCGCCGGCCTCGCCGACCACGTCGAAGCCGTTGTCGCGCAGGATCTCGACGATGTCGAGGCGGATCAGCGACTCGTCCTCCGCGACGACGACGCGCCGCGGGGTGGTCGCGGGCTCCCCTGAATCACTCACGACAAAAGCCTACGGTACGTTGGCTCTCGTGTGGCGCGGGTCCCGCGCGCACGCCGGATTGGCGGAATGGCAGACGCGACCGACTCAAAATCGGTTGTCCGAAAGGGCGTGAGGGTTCGACCATCTGACGAATCCTCACGATCCCCGGAATCTCAGGGATCTACACCGTGTTATTGCTCTTCGTGCGTGTTATAGGTAACACGCACACTTGTCTGAGACAGCGAGACTGTTCCCCGTAATCACGTGGCTCGACATCCTGAGACTAGCCGCCCCACCGTGTTATGGGACGCGCCGGATAGAAGGGCTAAGACCGCACGCAACACGCTCAAGACGAGGCACCGCGGCACGACTGCGATGCGTTCCCCCGGTGAGGCCGTAGGCTCGGAGCGCAGCACCCCGGGCTGGCGGAATGGCAGACGCGGCCGACTCAAAATCGGCTGTCCGTGAGGGCGTGCGGGTTCGAGTCCCGCGCCCGGGACGAGACGGATGTCTCGCAGGCGTCGCAGACCGTCGACAGACGTTCGTTGTGCCGACGACCCCGTGTTCCCACTCGCCGTGCGGTTGCAGTTGCACCTTGGCGTTGGAGCGCGAGAGGGAACGCGCTCGGTGAGCCAGTCCGCAGCGTTGGGTGCTAGACGCGGGCGACACGTGCGGCCACGATGTGTCCCCCATCTAATGTGAAGCGTCCCAGTCTCGGGCCTGTTCGAACTCAAGATCGCTCGTCCGTTCGGCCGCCAGGCGTTGGCGTGCGAACTGGGCCACGTCCTCGTAGAACTCGCGCTCCGCCGACCCCGCAGGCAGACGGCTTGCTACCTCGGTCGCACCGTCGCGCAGCGCGACATCGTTGGTGTCGTCCATCCCCACGGTGCGCGAGTGAACCCCGAAGGCAGCAGAACCATGGAGACCTCGAATCACATGCACGCGCAGTTCCGTTGGGAGTGTCGCTGCGAGCTCAATCAGCTCGACCGTGAATGCCTCGTGCGAAAGCACAAGATCTTGGGGGGCCTCATCGAGCAGACTCCGCGCGAGCAGCACGCGCTCTTCCGCTTGCGACTCGATCAGTCGCTTCAGAAACGCCTTCGACGCGTCGTGATAGCCGGCCATCATGTCGCGCAATAGTTGCGTTCCGATGTGGTGGCGCCGCCACGTCTGCTCGCCCTCGATGATCCACGTCGCAAGGTCTTCCAGCAGTGTTGGCAACGAAGTGCTTTCGCTGAACTCGAGATGCATTGAGCCCAGGAACGGCAAGGGCTCGTATCCGTCTTCAATACCAGCTTGATCGATGCGGGTCTTCAAGAACTCGAGCGCGGCGAAGGGATCGAGCCCAATCTCCGCGTTGAGGAGATCGTTGAGGACGTGAGCGTTCAGTCGTGGGCAAAGCGCGAATCGGGCTAGGAGTTTCGCGCGAACATCATTGGGCAGCGAAGTCCACGTAAGGAGTCGCCCATGAGTAAGTAGCCACATGGCGCTCTCAGCGACCCTCGGATCCTGTTCGATTGGCACCGCTTCAAGGATGTCTGCGATCAGTCCGCGCCAGGGCTCCGCAAGCCATCGAGCTCCTGCGACCACAATCCGGTGGGTGCGCATGTGGGTGCTCTTCAGACAGCGACGAATGATCGCTTCCCGTTCTTCGCTGACATTGCTCGCGCTCATCGCAGCTGACGCAACCACGGCTGAACCGCGCTCACCGAGCTCAGAGAGACGCTCAGCGACCTGCACCACGCCCGGCGCTCCGGACTCAAGGCTGACCATGAGAGCGATCCGCATGAAATCGTCGTCGATGTCCGTTTCGAGGAGGTCATTCGCCAGAACCGCCCTTGCCAAGTCTGGCGATCGCTGCATAAGCAACGTGACTAGCCGTTCCGGCACAGCTCCCACGTTCGCAGCATCGCGCTCTGCCTCGATCGCTCTGCGAACCCTTTCCAAGAGTTCGTTCGCCAGACCGTCAGCTACCCATTGCTCGACGAGGCGTTCCACCTCGGCGTCGAGACGTGCCTGAGATCGGTGGTACCGGTCAACCGCGCCATCCGCGGCGTCACCTGTGCTGTTGTTGTCGTCGTCATCATCATCCAGGTCCCAGCCGGCCCGAATCTGCCGCGCGATGATGTAGCTGTCGTCACGGACGAGATGTTGACGGATCTCCCGAGCGCACGCGCGGCGTTCTCCCTCTCCGTAGGTGGCGTGCCAGCTGAGTGCGTTGTAGGCCGACAGCCGGACGACTGCGGCCTGGTCCGAGCTGCCGATCATCGCCTTCAGGTGACTCGCGATCATTGCGAACTCTGGAGTGAGGGGTGCACTGCGATCACCGGTGGCGAGCGCGGTCTTCAGAACTTCGATTGCCCTCAAAGCGACGCGCGGCACGTCATTGAGGCTTCGTAGCGCAGCCGCAATCGCAACCTCCCTCACCGGTGCGACGGCGTCCAAGTTGATTGACTTGCGTGTGAAGGTAAGCGTCATGGCCCAGGAGTCCGTGTAGGTCACTTCGTCTTCCAGAACTGGCGAGAGCAAACCCACAAGAATCGCGCGACCGGCTGGGTCCAGCTCTCTGGCCAACATCGCCTCAACGTTCCTCACGAACGAGCTGTAGAACTCCACGGACTGCCGTGATTCGTACCCTCCGAGTTCTCGTAGCAATCTCAGAGGGTGCTCCGGATGCTGGTTCTCTGGACGGGAGTCGTGACGTCCTATCTCGAAAAGCATCCGCATCGCTCGGCCGAGCTGCGTGCGATCGTGAGCCGCATTTGCGATCAGTCGAGTGCAGGCCCTCAAGACCTCTTCTGTCGTGATCTTGCCCTGTTGACCAACGAGCGCGGCGAACGGCGCATCTTCGTCGGGCGCAGGACTGTTGATCCATGCATCCACGAGATCGAGCGCGTGCTCAGGGTAGATCGCGGCAACGGCGGCAACATGCCTTCCGAGTGCGACTCGCTGCGTGTTGGGCAGCTTCAGAGAATGCTCGACCACTGCACTCCAGAGGACGTCGGCTAAGGCCAGTTCCTGCCCCGAACTCCTACGCCGCCAGTCGATAATGCTCACGTTGCGGATCGCGTTGAAGAGGGCCCGCCCAGTGGCGTTGTCAGCGATTCGATTCGCGAATCCGGTGCGTATACCCAACTCAGACACAAGCGCCCGATCAAGGATCGAATCGCCGAGCAAGTCTGGCACGACGCGAACGGTCGTGCCTCGACGTAGCACGAAGCCCAGGTGGCCCAGGCTGTCGATGGTCTCGAGCAGGCGGTCCACGGGTAGATCAGCGAGAACGGCAAGAGTGCCGAGAAACTCATCGTCGTCGAGCGGCGCGGGTTGAAGCGCTGCAACGGAGGCGAGCACCCGCCCGCGTTCCGCAGCCTGCTCCCCTGTCCCGACGTTTGCGAAGACATCCAAGATCGCATCGCGGAGCGGGACACCCGAAACGAGGTCGGCATCCCTGAGCTTGCCCTCAACGACCAACCGTGCTCCAACGACGATCAGGAAGGGACAGTCGTATCCGACTCGCGCGAGTAGCCGGGCCCGTTCGGTGGTCGCTGCCTCGCCGAGAGCATCGTTCGCGAGCTTCTCGGCGTCCACCAGCGACAAGTCCTGAAGCTGAACGGTGCGATCCGCAACGTCAAGTTGCGATATTCCGAGGCGCGCCCTTAGGTGAGTCAGGGAGCGTGGCCTCGCAGATAGCACGATCGATGCTTCGGGACGCTCGCGACGGATGCCATCGATGAGAGCGGGCAGATCGGATTCGACTTCGGCCGCGTCGTCGATGACGAGAATCGGTGCTCCCTCCGGGAGCAATCGATATGAATCTGGCGAGACCGGCCCGCGATGGGTGAATCGAACCTCTCGTCCGCTTTCAAGGCTTGCAAGTTCCCGCAACAACCGAGTTTTGCCGAGGCCGCCCCGGCCGACAAGCAGGGTCAGTGAGGCCGCCGTATCAACGAGCTCGCGTAGGCGTGCGAGCTCTGCGTCGCGCCCCACCAACGGGAAATCTGGCTGGGTGCCTCCCGGCCCTAATGGTGTGTCGGCAATCTCGTCGAGCGACAGCCAAGGGGACGGCTCCTTGACACCGAGGAAGGCTTCCGTGAGGCCGTGGAAGTACGTGTCAACCATTCGCGCTCCGCGCTCGAGCGGCAACTCGCGAACCATCCTGGAGAGCCCTTCCCCGTCTACCAGTGCCCAGTTGGGATGCGCCGACATCGCGCGCCGCGCCCCCGCGGAAGCGGTCTCTCGCGAGAGTGCAATGATGCCTCTATCAACGCCAGCCTCGGGTTTCAACTCCGCCACCACGGCTTCAATGTCGTGCTGAGCGAACTGGGACCTTCTCTTGCACTGCACGCCGACACGCTCAGTGGGCGTGTTGACGTACACGTCCACGCCGAACTGCTTCTCGCCCGTCGAGCCATTGCGCGTGACGTTCGCGTCGGGGTGGCGAGCCGCGAACAACTCCGCGCAGAACCGTTCGAACTCGTCGTCGGACAAGTTGCCAAACGGGAGCACCAGCATTCGAACCCGCGAGCTCGGCTCGTGCCGAACGTAGAAGCCCGCTTCTAGTAGCACTACTCGATCAACTTCCAGCACCGCGCACAGCGGGTCGAGTAGTTCTTCTCGAGGCCTGGAGATACCGCGCTCCCACGACGCGACCGTAGTGACGCTGACTCCCAATCGATCCGCGAGTTCCTTCTCGCTAAGGCGGAGCGCACGACGGGCCGCCTTGACCAGGCTCCCGAGCACTTGGTACTTCGCCATGCCACGGAGACTAGACGTTCCTAGAGGAACTGAGACACGGCGCGCGAACGTAGACGAGGCACCTAGTTGCTTTCTGGGGAGACTGATTCGCAGCGGGGCCGCCGCCCGCTGCTTGAGCGCGTGGCTCGCACATACGCGCCGGTGGGGTAAGCGAACTGATTCGCTGGCGACTGCGACCAGGAGTCCTTGCAAGTTCGCATGCCCTGCGATAGCCCGCAACCCGCGCGGCGACCTGTGCCCAAGGTCAGGCTCTCGACGGACAGCAGGAAGGCGGATGCGCTCTACCGCCGCGACCCGCTGCTCGAGCATGCTCGCGCGTGTGGGCGAGGAAGGAAGCGAGTCCCTGATCTCCTTGGCACTCGGTCGACGGGTGACCGTTTGAGCCTCGATGTAGAGCGCGATGTCACTAGGGGCGAACAGCGTCCTGCGGCCGACCTTGATGTAGGCGATCTCACCGAGACGCGCCATCTTGCGAATGGTCTCGGGTGCACGCGTAGGGCTTCAGCGACCTGTGCTGCGTCTTGAAGCAGCTGATGGCGACCACACGCCGAGCAGCGCTTCGTTTCGGGGCTGGACTGGGGTTCCTGGCTCATGTTCCTCGATCCTCTTGTTCTGGCGCGATGGCTTCGGCCATCCTCACCGCCTACGCCGGAAGTCGCGCTCACTCATCGGGATGCGCTTAGCCGTGGACGCGCGGATGATCTCGAGCCGCTCGGCCAGAAGCTGCTCGTAGGGCTTAGCCGGGCGCGGGAGTCGCCTCGGCACTCCGTCCTGGCTCAACCGGTAAGTATTCGCGGCGATGAAGTCGTCCAGGTCGGCGCGGCTGAAGACGACACGCCGACCGATGCGTGCGTGCGTGATGTCTCCTACGCGAACCATCCGGCTGATGGTCTCGGGGTGGACGCCGAGAATCGTGGCGACCTCGGCGACGGTGTAGAACTTCTCCATGCCGCTGCAGGCAGGGCACGAGGACGGGATAGTCGACTGGCGTTCTGAGGTCATATCATCACTGTGCGCGGCAATCACGTCAGCGCCTAACCGAGCATTGGCCTCGACCGAGATCTGAACGCTGCGGGTGAGGGCGACCGCACGAGCGAGCCGGGGCGTAGCCACTTTTGCTTCGCGTCGGGTTCGTAGGCGACCGTGCTGCACAACACGCCCAACCCGCTGCGCCGGGCTGTCCCAGGTGGGGTCAGTAGTCAAGGGGCTCCGCCGCACCCGGATACCTCATCGAGGACCCCGGAAAATGGGAGGTCTGGGGCCGAATCAGTAGCGATTCGACCCCCTCATCCGGCACGGTCCCGGGCTCCCGGTGCTGCGGGAAGGCCGCGGCACCTTCTCGCGTTGCCTCTCGCATGACGGATTTCGCCGAGCTCGCCGACCATCTCGACCGCACCGACACCGTCACGATCGTGACCACGCGGTCCTCGGGCGAGCGGATCGCCACCCCGGTCTGGAGCGTCGCCGTGGACGGTGTGCCGTACGTGCGCTCGGGCTACGCCTCCACGCCGGTCTGGCACCTGCGGGCCCTGTCGGGTCGTCCCGTGGGCTTCACGCTCACCGACGGCCGGCGCGCGGAGCGCGACCCTGTGGCGGCCCTGGTCGACCCGCGGGTCGAGGTGGCGGTGCAGCGCGTCGAGGCCGACGCGCCCGAGCAGGACGCCGTCGACGAGGCCTACCGGCGCAAGTACGGACACACGGGCTACCTGGGGATGATGACGGGCCCCGACGCCCGGGCACGCACCTTGCGGATCTCGCCTCTCGACTGAGGATTCGACTCATCACTCTCACACCTGATAACGGTCTCGATTGTGAGAGAGAACGCGAACATCGCCGACCTGGTGCTGCACCCGCAACGCCTCGCGATCATCCGCGTGCTCGGCATGCAGCCGCTCACCACGCGCGGGATCGCCGAGCTGCTCCCCGAGATCCCGCAGGCGACGCTCTACCGGCACCTCTCCCAGCTCCTCGACGGAGGCGTGATCCGCATCGTCTCCGAGCGCCAGGTGCGCGGCACCGCGGAACGGACCTACGCCGTCGGCTCGGCCGCACTGCTCACCGCGGAGGACGTCGCGAACGCGACGCCCGAGGACCACATGCGCTACTTCGCGACCTTCGCGGCCGGGCTCCTCGGCGAGTTCTCCCGCTACGTCGAGCACGGCGACCTCGACCTCGCCCGTGACGGCGTGAGCTATCGCGAGCACCCCCTCCTGCTGAGCGATGCCGAACTGCGCGACATGCTCACCGAGGTGCGGGCCGTCATCGCCCGCTACACGGGCCTCGAACCGGCCCCCGAACGCTCCGCGCGACTCCTCGCGACGGTGACCCTGCCCACCCGCAATCGAAAGGACGGCGAATGACCCGCCCCGCCCCCGCACCCGACACCACCGCCGACGCGCCCGCCGTCGACGTGACGCCCGCCGGCTTCTCGCCGCAGCGCATCCGGATCAACGCCGCCGCGCTCATCCCGTCGCTCGTCATCGTCGTCGCCGTCGCCGCGCTCTTCGCCGGCCAGCCGCCGCTGCTCCAGGTCGCGCTCGGCGCCGCCGGCTGGCTGATCGCGCTCGTGCTGCGCCAGCCCGTCGCGCTCATCGCGATGAAGGTCAAGGGCCAGGAGACGGCCAACACGATCGTCGGCTGGTTCTCCGGTCCCGCCGAGGAGACCGTGCGCCTCGTGATGGTGCTGCTCGTCGTCGCCGCGTGGCCCGAGGCCGTCTGGTTCGGCGTCGGCTGGGCCGGCATCGAGATCCTCTTCGCGATGGTCAATTCGCTCGCCCTCGCGAGCATCGTCGGCAAGGACGACGAGAAGTCGCGTCAGGCGCTCGAGGTGCTCTCGGCGATGGGCACGACCGCTCCCCCGCACCCGGCGTGGGGCTTCCTCGAGCGGCTCAGCGCGTCGGCGATGCACATCGGCTTCACGCTCCTGGTGTTCGTGCAGCCGTGGCTCGTGCTCGTCACGCTCCCGCTGCACTCGCTCATCAACATGATGACGGTGCGCTTCGTCAAGCGGAGCGTCGCCGCGGTGGAGGTCGGGCTCGCGATCGCGGGCGTCGTCATCCTGGCCGCCGGCATCCTCGCCCTCCAGCTCTGACCCGCACCCTCTGACGAGACACTCGAGTCGCGGACTTCCGCCAGACTTCCCCCGGGAATCAGGCAGAAGTCCGCGACTCGGCGTCGGTGGGGGCGGTCAGGCCGGCGCGAATCGGGGGCCCGAGTATCCGTCGCGCTCGACATGCTCGGTCCACATCGCGACGGGACGCACCCAGAGGCGTTCCACCCCCTCGCGGTGGTAGAGGACGAACGGCTCCTCGGTCTCGCTGTGCGTCGCCGAGCCGACGACGACGTAGACGGCACCCTTGAAGTGCCGGTAGCGACCGGGTTCAGGCAGGGACACGGGCCTCCTCGGACCTGCGGGGCATCTCGGCGAAGTAGTGCCGCGCGAGCATCTCCTCCCGCATCGCGGGCGAGAGCTGGGCGACGTAGGCGGTGGTGCCGCCGAGACGCACCGTAACATCCGGGAAAGCCTCCGGATCGTCGCTCGCGCGCCGCAGCTCGGCGAGATCGGCGACGTTGATCTGGATGTGCTTGCCGCCCGAGGCGAGATAGAGCCGGACCAGCTCCTCCAGGTTCTCCATCGCGGCGTCGTCCCCGAGCGCCTCGCGGGTGAAGCGCATGTCGAGTTCGGTGCACTGGTACGGGTCCTGCGCGATCTTGAGCGCGCTCGCGATGACATCCCAGGGAGAGCCCTGCTCGCGGCCGCGCATCGGCGTCATCGACTCCTCCGCGAGCGGCTCCGAGCTGCGCCGGCCGTCCGCCGTCGCCCCGGTGACGGCCCCGCCCGGCCACGGCGACGTGCCGATGGTGAGCGCCGACGGGATGCACCGACCGCCGGTCGCCGTCCCGTGCCGCACGATGGACTCCGCCGCGATCGCGTAGACGCGCGCGGCGAGCTCGTCGACCTCGTCGACGTCGTTGCCGAACTTGGGCGCCTCGAGCACGAGCTGCCGGAGCTCCTCGTCGCCCGGACCCTCCCAGTCGCGCGCCAGGGCCTCGAGCAGGCGCTCGGCCGGGACCGTGCGCTCCTCGAAGACGAGGCGCCGGATCGCCGCCAGCGCGTCCGCAGTGTTGATGACCCCGATGACGTTGACGAAGTTGGCGTTGTCGTACGGGAGCGTCCGGCGGAACACGTCGGCCCCCGCCTCCAGCCCGCCCTCCATGAGGACGGAGTCGAACGGGCGGGGATACCGCGAGCCGATCGACCGCACCGTCACGTTGTTGAACTCCGCCTGGAGCTCGATCATGTGCTCCAGGTGCCGGGTGAAGTCGGCGAAGAACGACTCGAAGTCGCGCGCGCCGGCGAGCCCCGGGGTGCTCGGCCCGAACCCGGGCACCCCGCCCTGGAGCGCGATGCCGAGCACGCGCGGCACGACGAACATCGGGCTCGCGACGAGCCGCGATCGCCCGGTGAGCGTGATCGAGTTGGACCCGGCCATGTTGTAGTCACGCGCGGTCGCCGTGTCGATGCCCTGCGCCTCGAGGAAGCGGATGTTCGCCTCGTCGGAGATGAAGGCGGGCATCCCCAGTCCCGTGCGCGCGAGCCGCAGCCCCGCCTGGATCAGCTCGCTCGGGGTGTCCCGGTGCACGCGCATCGTGATGGTGTGGTGCGGGGTCGGGCAGACCTCGGCCGCGCGCAGGATCAGGTACGACAGGGGCGTCGTCGCGTCCGCGCCGTCGGGCGTGAGCCCGCCGATGACGGCGTTGTGCCACTTCGACCCGCCCGCCCACTTCGCGCGGTGGGCGGTGCCGCCCTGGATCGTGACCTCCATGCTGCGCAGACGAAGCATGGCGAACAGCTCCACGACCTCGTCGTCGTCGACACAGCCCTCGGCGAGGTCGCGCTCGTACCAGGGCAGGAAGAGCTGGTCGAGCCGTCCCATCCCGAGCGTCCCGGACGGGAGCATGCAGACGTAGAGGAACCAGTACAACTGGATCGCCTCGCGGAGGGTGCGCGCCCCGCCGTCGCGAAGGTGGTCGCACGCGTCGGCGATCTCCAGGAGCTCGGCACGCCGCTCCGGCGACGCCGACGCCGCATCCCGGCGGGCGGTCTCCGCGAACCGCTCGATGAGGCGCTGGACGGCCCCGATCGCGATCACGGCCGACCGGTAGAACTCCCGGCGCTCGAAGTCCTCGTCGCCGAAGAGGCGCGTGCCGCGCTCGAGCTCCTGCGCCTCGGCGAGCAGCGACCCGAGGCCGTCGCGCAGCACCCGCCCGTAGTCGGGCGTGGTGATCATCTGGGAGATCTCGTGCTGGATGCCGTAGCCGCCGCCGAGGAGGCCGCCGGCCCCCCAGCCCTCCTCCTTGCTCCGGAAGGGCGGCAGCACGACGCCGAGCTGGGCGAACGGCCAGAGCCGCTCGTCGTCGTACGTCGAGGTCATGAGCGCCGTCAGGCTGCGACCCGACCAGTACTCGTTGAGCTCCGCGATCTCGGCGGTGACATCCGGGTGGAGGAGGTAGCCGGCCTCCTCGAGCGAACGGATCTCGTCATCCGGCCAGGTGCCCCACACGGGCGTGAGCTCGACGCCCCACGGCTGGCTCGCCGGGTTGCCGACGATGAGCTCGTCGTCGCCGATGAAGAGGGTCGCCTTCTCGATGACGTGCGCGAACGCGCGCGCGCACCGGATGATGTGGGGCTGACCCTCGGTCTCCCGGAACGACTCCGTCATGTGGCGGGCCTTCTCGATCCCGACGGGGATCCGCGACTCGCGCACGATGTCGACGTTGCGCATCAACCGGGTGATCCGGGTACTCATTCGGGTGTTCCTCCAGTGGTGGGGTCGGTCGGGTCCCCGGCGATCAGGCCGTGCACGGGGACGAGGTCGAGAAGCGGTCGTCCGCCGAGGTGCGGACCGGACGTCTGCAGGTGGCAGCGCACCGATCCCCCGCCGTCGACGCGCGTCGCCGCGGGGGCCTCCTCGGCGCAGACGGCCATCGCGAACGGGCAGCGCGTGCGGAACGTGCAGCCCGACGGCGGGTTCGCCGGGTCGGGAAGCTCTCCGGACAGCGCGACGGTCGTGCGCCGGCGCCGCCGGGCGGGATCCGGCACCGGCACGGCGCCGAGCAGCAGCCGGGTGTACGGGTGCGCCGGGGCCGAGTAGACGCGCTCGGTCGGACCCTCCTCGACGACGCGGCCGAGGTACATGACGGCGATGCGATCGGCGATCGACCGCACGACGGCGAGGTCGTGGGAGATGAAGACGTAGGTGAGTCCGCGCTGCGTGCGCAGGTCGCGCAGGAGCGCCAGCACCTGGTTCTGCGTGGACACGTCGAGCGCGCTCACGGCTTCGTCGCAGACGATGACGTCGGGCTCGAGCGCGAGGGCGCGGGCGATCGCGATGCGCTGCCGCTGGCCGCCGGAGAACTCGTCGGGATACCGGTCCGCCGAGTCGGCCGGCAGCCCGACCTGGGCGAGCAGCTCCGCCACGCGCGCGGCGCGCTCGCGCCCGGACATCCGGGTGTGGACGCGCAAGGGCTCCTCGATGTTGGTGCCGATCCGCAGCGACGGGTTGAGCGACGAGTAGGGATCCTGGAAGACCATCTGCAGCCGCGCCCGCAGGGGCCGGAAGTCCCGGCCCTTCATGGCGGCGATCGACTCCCCGTCGAACTCGATGTCGCCGGCGGTGAGGTCGATGAGCTTCAGGAGCGCCCGCGCGAGCGTCAACTTGCCGGAGCCGGACTCGCCGACGATCGCGAGCGTCTCCCCCGCCTGCACCTCGAGGTCGGCGCCGTCGAGTGCGCGCACCGTGACCTTGCGGCCGCCGCGGCGCACCGGGAAGGCGACCTCCGCCGCCGTCACGCGCAACAACGTGGTCATGACCGCTCCCCCTTCGCCAGTTCCCGGTGCCGGATGCACCGCGTCGCCCGTCCTCCGCCGAGCGCGACGAGCGGCGGCGGCGTGTCGCACTCGGCGATGTGCAGCGAGCAGCGCGGCGCGAAGCGGCATCCCGGGGGACGGTTCGCCGGATCCGGCGGACTCCCCGGGATCCACTCGAGGCGGTCGCTGCCGTCGAGGCGCGGCATCGAGGCGAGCAGTCCCCGGGTGTAGGGGTGCCGCGGCTGGGCGAACAGCTCCTCGGTCGACCCCTCCTCGACGACGTGGCCGCTGTACATGACGGCCATCCGGTCGCAGATCTCGGCGACGACGCCCATGTTGTGGGTGATGAACAGCACCGAGAGGCCGAGGTCGGCCTGCAGCGACGCGAGCAGGTCGAGGATCTGCGCCTGGATGCTCACGTCGAGCGCCGTCGTGGGCTCGTCGGCGATGAGGATCTCGGGGTCGTTGGCGAGCGCCATCGCGATGAGGACGCGCTGGCGCATCCCGCCGGAGAACTCGTGCGGGTAGCTGGACAGCCGGGCCCGCGCGTTCGGGATCCGCACGAGGTCGAGCACCTCGACCGCGCGCAGCTCGGCCTCCCGCCGGCTGACCGGCCGGTGGGCCCGGATGCCGTCGACGATCTGGGTGCCGATGGTGAACGACGGGTCGAGGCTCGTCATCGGCTCCTGGAAGATCATCGCGATCCGCCCGCCACGCAGCTCGCGCAGGTCGGCACCGGGCAGGTCGAGCAGCTCGCGATCCCGGTAGCGGATGCTGCCCGAGATCTGCTGCCCGCGACCGCGCCCGACGAGGCCCATCACCGACAGCGCCGTCATGCTCTTGCCGGATCCGGATTCGCCGACGACGCCGAGCGTCTCCCCGCGGTTCAGCGTGAGCGACACGTCGTCGAGCACGCGCACCGCGCGGCGCTCGACGGGGAGGGTGAGCGACAGGTTCTCGATCGTGAGGATCGCGTCGCCGTGGGCGGTCATCGGGACACCCGCTTTCCGATGGAGTCGCGGACGCCGTCGCCCACGAGGTTGAGCGCGAGCACCGTCGTCGCGATCGCCAGACCCGGGTAGAGCGCCAGTTCCGGCGCGCGACTGAGGTACCGGAACGAGGTGCCGAGCATCGCGCCCCAGCTCGCCTCGGGCGGCTGGACGCCGAGGCCGATGAAGCTCAGGCCCGCTTCGACGAGCATGACCGAGCCGGCGAGGAGCGCCGTGAAGACGATGAGCGGACCGGCGGCGTTCGGCAGGACGTGCCGGGCGATGATCCCGAGCGGTCGCGTGCCGATGCTGCGCGAGGCCTCGACATAGGTCTCCTCGCGGATCTGCAGCACCGAGCTCCGCACGAGACGGATCGCCTGCGGCGACACCACGATCCCGATCGCGATCATCGCGTTCGTCAGGTTGGGGCCCCAGATGGCGACGATCGCCATCGCCAGGACGAGGCCGGGAAGGCTCATGACGGCGTCGGTGAAGACCATGATGACGCGGTCGACGCCGCCCCGGAAGTAGCCCGCGACGAGGCCGACGGGCACGCCGATGGCGAGGGCGACGAGGGTGCCCTGCACCGCGGCGAGCAGGGAGACGCGCGAGCCCATGAGCAGGCGGCTCAGCACGTCGCGGCCGAGCTCGTCGGTGCCGAGGAGATGCTCGCCGCCCGGATCGCCGAGCACGTTCGAGAGGTTCTGCCGCGCCGGGTCCAGCGGCGCCAGCCAGGGCGCGAACACGGCGACCAGCGTGACGAGCAGCAGGTAGGCGAGCGCGATGACCGGCAACGGCTGGCGCAGGAAGCGCCGGACGAACCGGGCGCGCGGACGGGCCGCGTCGGGTGCGGGGAGGCTCATGCGTGGCGCACCTTCGGGTTGACGAGGGTGTAGATGAAGTCGGTCACGAGGTTGATGACGAGGACGACGGTCGCGTTGACGAGGACGACGCCCTGGATGACGGGGAGGTCTTTGCGGAAGACGGCGTCGATCGCGAGCGTCCCCAGTCCCGGAAGGCTGAAGATCTGCTCGGTGATGACCGCGCCCGCGAGCACTTGTGCGACGAGGAAGCCGAGGACCGTGATGACGGGCACGCTCGCGTTGCGCAGCGCGCGCTGCCAGACGACGGCTCCGGGGGTGAGTCCCTGGGCGCGGGCGGTGCGGATGTAGTCCTGGCCGAGCGTCTCGATCATGTTGCTCCGGGTGTGCCGGAGCAACTCCGCTCCGCCGGCGAGGCCGAGCGCCGTCGCGGGGAGGATGATGTGCGCGAGCCAGGGCCCGATCCCTGCGGTGATCGGCTTGAAGCCGACGGCGGGGAGCCAGCCGAGGGTGAACGAGAAGAGGATCACGAGCAACATCGCGACCCAGAAGGTCGGCGTCGCGATGCCGAGGGTCGACAGCACCGTCGTGAGCCGGTCGAGCGGGCGGCCGCGCTGCACCGCGGCGAGCACGCCGCCGAGCAGGCCGATCGCGACCGCGATGACGATCGACACGAACGCGAGCGAGAGCGTGACGGGGAGCCGGTTGAGGATGGACACCGCCACCGGCTCGGGGCTGTAGAGGGAGGTGCCGAGGTCCCCCGTCAGCACCCCGCCCAGCCAGACGAGATATTGCACCGGCCACGGCTTGTCCAGACCCAGGCGGGCCCGGATCTCCTCCACCTGTTCCGGCGTCGCGTATTCGCCCGCGAGGGCGACGGCGGGATCACCGGGGAGGAGCATCGACAGTCCGAACACGCCGACGGTGACCAGCAGGAACACCGGGACGATGCGGAGCAGTCGCAAAGCGAGGACGCGGAGCACGATCTCTTCCTAGGAACGGGGTGCTGACGGAGGGTGGGTCAGCCGACCTTGCCGACGCCGGTCAGGACGGGGAATCCGAGCGCGTACTCCCCGACCCCGACGAGCGAGTCGGAGTAGACGACGCCCTGGTAGGCGTAGGCGATCGGCCACGTGCCCTGCGGGTCGTCGACCAGGATGCGCGCCATCTCGGCGAACAGCGCACCGCGCGCCGCGACGTCGACGGTCGACGCCTGCTCGGCGATGAGCGCCTCGATCTCCGGCGTGGTCAGGTTGCTCGCGTTGATGACCTGGCCGGGCCCGAACAGGTTGGTGAAGGTGATGCCCGGGTCCATGCGACCGAGGAACGGCAGCATGCCGATCGCCGCGGTCTTCTCGTACCAGAGGGCGACGCCCGCACCCGAGCCGGGGAGCAGCTCGAGCTCGATCTCGACACCGATCTCGGCCCAGTTCGCCTGGAGCACCTCGGCCTCTTTCTGGAGGACCGGCTGGCTGACGAAGTGGAACTTCAGGCCGTCGCCGTAGCCGGCCTCCTCGAGCAGCTGACGCGCGCGCTCCGGGTCGTAGGAGCCCTTGATGCCCTCGGTGTGGCCGAAGACACCGCTCGGGAGCGGCTGGTACGCCGCCTCGCCCTCGCCGAACAGTACGCCGTTGACGATGCCCTCACGGTCGATCGCGAGGTTGAGCGCGAGGCGGACCCGCGGGTCGGCGAGAGCCGGCTCGAGCTCGGGGTTGATCGTGATGATGCGCTGGTTGAACTTCTGGCGGTAGAGCGAGAAGCCCGGCAGGGCCGCGGCCTCCTCGATCTGGTCCGCGCCGACGAGCGACATGTCCGCGGCACCCGACTTCACGGCGTTGAGGCGCGCAAGCGGGTCCTCCATCACCTGGATGTCGACCCCGGCCAGGTGCACCGAGTCGACGTCGCGGTAGTCCTCGTTGCGGTCGAGGGTGAGCGAGACCTTCTGCTGCTCCGCGACCCACACATACGGGCCGGAGCCGACCGGCACCGGGACCTCGCCCGACTCCCAGCTGGCGGGCGACATCATGACGCCGTAGCGGTCCGCGAGGATCGCCGGCAGCGAGACGTCGGCGCTCTTCTGGACGATCCGCAGGACGTGCTCGTCGACGACCGAGACCGACTCGACGTTCGCGAGGCCGGCGCGCAGCGTCGAGCCCTCGAGCGTCATCATCCGGTCGATGTTCTCCTTGGCGACCGCCGCGGTGAACTCGGTGCCGTCGGTGAACACGACGTCGTCGCGCAGGGTGAAGTCGTAGGTGCGACCGGAGTCCTCGGTCGTCCACTCGGTCGCGAGGCGCGGAACCGGCTGCATCGACTCGTCGACGTCGGTGATCGTGTCGTAGACGAGCTTCAGGACGGAGAGCTCGGGGCCGCCGACGTTGCGGGCGACGTCCCACTGGGTCACGGCGGCCGGGGCGGCGACGCTGACCCGCGCGGTGCGGTCGGCGTCGGCCGCCGGATCCTGCGCCTCGGCGGTGCAACCGGCGAGGGCCAGCAGCGAGACCATTCCCGCAGCGAGCCACGCCTTCGTGGTCGGCTTTCTCATGGTGTTCCTTTCTTGGGTGGGGGTGTCCCGGTCAGCGACCGGTGAGTGAGAAACCCGCGTCTGCGGTGATGATCTGGCCGGTGATGAGCCGGGCCTCGTCGGACAGCAGGAACGCGATGACGGCGGCGACGTCCCGGGGGTCTGCACGTCGGGCGCCGACGACCGCCCGCGGACCCGGGTCGGGTCCGGGCAGGCGGTTCGCGACGAAGCCGGTGTCCACGGGTCCGGGTCGGACCGCGTTGGCGCGGATCCCGTCGTCCGCCGATCGGCGGGCGACGTCGAGCACGAGGCGCTCGAGTGCGGCCTTGGAGATGCCGTACGCGGGCGAGGATTCGGGGTGGTCGGCGCGCACCGCCGACAGGGAGCTGACGGCGACAATGCTGCCTCCCCCGGCCTCGCGCATCGGAGCGAGAAGGCCGCGGAGCAGGTGCAGGTTCGCCTCGAGGTTCACGGCGAGGGTCCGCCGCCACTCGTCGAGCAGGAGCGTCTCCACGGTGCCGAGCGAGCCGATGCCGGCGTTCAGGCACGCGGCCCGCACGGGTCCGCCCCACGCGCTCACCGCGGTCAGCGCCGCGTCGATCCGGGCGGGGTCCGCGAGGTCGCAGGCGACCGCGACCGCGTCGCCGCCGTCGCGCACGATCCGGTCGACCGTCTGCGCCGCCCCCGTCTCGTCGAGGTCGAGCACCGCGACCCGGGCGCCCCGGCTCGCGAGCAGCACCGCCACGGCACGGCCGATGCCGGATCCTCCCCCGGTCACGAGCGCGGTCGAGCCGGTCGTCGACGGGATCACCGGGACCTCCGCTCGAGCACTTCGGCCAGGTAGGCATCCGCGTCGAGGCGGGTCGAGAGACCGGCCGCGACCAGTTCGTCGCACGCGGCCGCGAGTCGCGCCCGGTAGTCGGCCTCGCCGCCGTAGCGGAGGGCGAACTCCTCGGGAGAGAACGGGATGCGGTGGCCGATCATCGACGCGGCCTGCTCCGGTCCTCCGGTCGCCGGGAAGCGCGCGAGCGGCAGGCAGGCGCCCGGGGCCGGCGTGCTGGACGGGCGGTGGACGGCCGTCGGCACCGAGATCCACGGCGGGCGGATCCCGCCCACGACGACACCGTCGGCGTCGCGCGCGAGGGCCCCGGTCTCCGCGTAGGCGAACCGCGGGGCGCGCGGCGGGGCGACGTCGTCGGCGACCCAGCGGAGGAGCGCCGCGAACAGCGCCGAGCCGAACAGCTCGAAGCGCTCGTCGCTCGGCTCCTCGTTGATGCGGGTGTCGCCGAGCTCCCCGCCCGTCGCCGCGTACTGGACGTCGTTGGTGAGGATCGTCTCGGGCCGGAGCTGGCGGTGGCTCGTGCCGGCGACCTGGTAGAGCCGGTAGCGGTCGCCGGGAGCGTCGGAGTCGTCGCGCAACACGGGGAAGTGCGTCTCCCCCTCGGTCTCGGAGAGCACCTCGAAGGTCGGGACGAGTCCGCGGACGGTCCGGCGCGGGTCGCCGTCGGGCAACGGCGACGACTGCTCCGACAGCGGGGGGAAGCCCGGGCGGCCGAACGCGCCGGACGACTTGCCGATGAGGATCCCGTCGACCGCGGGAGCGCCGTCGGGGCCCGCGTGGCGGCCGAGGAAGCCGTCCTGGAGGTACACCCGGCAGAGGCTCCCGGTGATCGACCAGCCCGAGAGCAGGATGCGCGCGACGCCCGCGAGCGGCAGCTCACCGGTCTTGAGGGCCACCGCGATCTGCCCGACGATGTCGGCACTGAATCCGGCACCGACACGCGGGATGTCGAGGCCGCGGTAGCGCTCGAAGCGCTCCGCCAGGTCGGCCGCGATCGCCGCCGAGTGGGTGACGCCGACCCAGGCGTGGCCCTCGGCGAGCACCCAGCGGTGGGTCATCCGCCACGTGGGCGCCTTGTCGAGGTCGGGGTGGAGCGGCTCGAGCAGCACGGTGCCGCTGAAGCGGTGCGGGTCGGCGGGACGCCGGATGACGAGGCGCGTGCTGTAGGACCGCCCACCGTGGAGCGCGGCGCTCCCGGCGTCGTCGTACCCCCAGATCCCGGCTTCCCCGTTCGCCGCGATCTCCTGTTCGACGTACCCGGCGGACGCGATGTCCACGCCGACCTCGCCATCCGGCAGCCACGCGGCGCCGAACACGGAGGCGGGGTTCCCGGGCATCTCCCGGAACCGGGTGCGGGACATCCGCGCCTCCTTTGCGACTCTGCATTGACGACACTTTTCGTGCGTGTCGTGCCTACCTTGTCGTCTATTGTGGGAGATGTCAACACGGGGACACCCCGGTCACCCCGACCGGTCGCCACGAGGAGGTGGTAGATGTGAATCCAGCGGAAGCCGGGAGGAGCGCCGTGTCCCTAGTCGACCTGACCAACACCGAGGAAGTCCGCTTTCCGCGCTCGCAGTCGGGCAGCGAGCCCCAGCACCTGCTCAGCATCCTGCTCGGCGACTACTGGTTCAGCCGCACCGAGCACATCTCCTCCGCCGGCCTCGTGGCGCTGCTCGCCGAGTTCGACATCTCCGAGGGCAGCGCGCGCCAGGCCATGCTGCGCCTGCACAAACGCGGGGTGCTCGAGCAGTCGAGGGCGGGGCGCACGACCGCCTACGGATTCCGCCCCCGCACCGACGAGGTCACGGCGGTGCGACTGCGGCACGTCGTCGGCTTCGGCACCAAGCCGCCCCCGTGGGACGGCCTGTGGACCGTCCTGACCCTCACCGTCCCCGACACCATCCGGAACGTCCGCACGGCGATCCAGAACGGGCTGCGCTCCGAGGGGTTCGCGATGCTCCAGGACGGCGTCTGGATCGCCCCCCGCGACCGGACGCAGACCGCCACGCGGCTGCTCGCCGAGCACGGAGTGCGCGACGGCCACGTGTTCCGGGCCGACCACATCCCCCACTCCGGCGTCGAGGCGGCCCTGCAGCGCTCGTTCGACCTGAGCAAGCTGCGGCGCTACTACGAGCGGTTCATCCAGGCGCACCGGCCGGCGCTCGACGACCCGGCGCTCGTCGGCAACCCGCTCGCCTACCGCACGCGGATGATGAACCAGTGGCTCGCGTTCCGCGGCATCGACCCGGAACTGCCCGCCGAGCTGTGGCCCGCCGACTGGCCGCGCCCCGAGGCGCGCCGGATCTTCCGCGTCCTCTACGACGAACTCGGGCCGGCCGCCGAGGAGCGGTTCAAAGAGGTGCTCCGCCCGACCGACCCCCAGCTCGTCGAGCTCACCGGACACCACGTGGCCGGGCCGTTCGACGAGGAGTGACCCCGCCGCCGACCCGGCCCCGCGGATCAGTCGGCGTGCTTCCCGGACTCCCAGACGGGGCGCTTCGGCTTGATCGCCGTGCCCATGACGTGCACGCGCATGTCGTTGGTCGACCCGGGGATGCCGGGAGGCGACCCGGAGATCACGACGACCTTGTCGCCCTCCTCCGCGAGTCCGCGGCCGAGCAGGATCTCGTCGACCTGCTTGTACATGGCGTCGGTGTGGTCGACGCGGTCCACGAGGAACGACTCGATGCCCCACGTGAGGTTCATGCGGCGGCGGATGCCCTCATCCGGCGTGAACGCCTTCATCGGGATGCGGAAGCGCAGCCGCGACATGCGGCGGGCGGAGTCGCCCGACTCGGTGAACACGCACACGTACTTGGCGTCGACGAAGTCGGCGACCTCGGCGGCGGCGAGGGTGATCGCGCCACCCTGCGTGCGGGGCTTCGTGCCGAGCGGCGCGATGCGCTCGAGGCCGTGGTCCTCGGTCGACGCGACGATGCGGGCCATCGTCTGCACGGTCACGACCGGGTACTTGCCCACGCTCGTCTCGCCGGAGAGCATGACCGCGTCGGCGCCGTCGAGCACCGCGTTGGCGACGTCGGACGCCTCCGCGCGGGTCGGCACGGGGTTGTCGGTCATCGACTCGAGCATCTGCGTCGCGACGATGACGGGCTTCGCCATCCGGCGGCAGAGCTCGATGGTGCGCTTCTGCACGATCGGCACCGCCTCGAGGGGCAACTCGACCGCGAGGTCGCCGCGGGCGACCATGATGCCGTCGAAGGCGTCGATGATCTCCTCGAGGTTGTCGACCGCCTGCGGCTTCTCGATCTTGGCGATCACCGGGATGCGGCGGCCCTCTTCGGCCATGATCTCGTGCACGCGCTTCACGTCGGCGGCGTTGCGCACGAACGACAGCGCGATGTAGTCGGCACCGAGCTTGAGGCCCCAGCGCAGGTCGGCCTCGTCCTTCTCGGAGAGCGCGGGCACGTTGACCGCGACGCCGGGGAGGTTGATGCCCTTGTTGTTGGACACGGCGCCCGCGACGACGACCTCGGTGCGCACGCGCACGCCGTCGGTGTCGAGCACCTTCACCTTGACCTTGCCGTCGTCGATGAGGAGGAAGTCGCCGGGGGCGACGTCCTGCGGCAGGCCCTTGAAGGTCGTGCCCACGAGCTCCTTGGTGCCCTCGACGTCCTCCGTGGTGATCGTGAAGATGTCGCCGACCGCGAGGTCGTGCGGGCCGTCCTTGAACTTCCCGAGCCGGATCTTCGGCCCCTGGAGGTCGACGAGCACCGCGACGGGCACGTTGAGGTCGTCGGCCGCCTTGCGGACGTTCGTGTAGACCTCGTTGTGCACCTCGTAGGTGCCGTGGGAGAGGTTCATCCGCGCGACGTTGACGCCGGCTTCGATGATCGCTCGGAGGGACTCGTAGCTCGATGTCGCCGGCCCGAGGGTGGCGACGATCTTTGCTCTTCTCATGGGGTTGCCGTTATTCCTTCTGTGGTGGCGGTGGCGGGGTGAAGGACTGCGGGGCCGGAGTCAGACCGTGATGGCCCGATCGGTCGGCCTGACCGGGGACGGCAGGCTCGTCTCGCCCTGGAGGAAGCGGTCGACCGCGGAGGCCGCGGCGCGTCCCTCGGCGATCGCCCAGACGATGAGCGACTGGCCGCGACCGGCGTCGCCGGCGACGAACACGCCGGACTCGCTCGTCTCGTAGTCGCCGTCGCGCGCGATGTTGCCGCGGTCGTCGAACGGGAGTCGCAGCTGCGCCTCGATCGTCTCCTGCTCGGGGCCGGTGAAGCCCATCGCGATGAGGACCAGGTCGGCGGGGATCTCGCGCTCGGTGCCCGACTTCGGCACGCGGCGGCCGTCCACGTACTCGGTCTCGGCGACGCGCAGCGCGCGCACCTCGCCCGCCTCGTTGCCGAGGAACTCGACGGTCGACGCGAGGTAGACGCGCTCGCCGCCCTCCTCGTGCGCGCTCGACACCTCGAACAGCGTCGGGGTCGTCGGCCAGGGCTGGTGCTCGGGGCGCTCGCTCGGCGGCTGGTAGCCGATCGCCAGGTTGGTCACGCTCAGCGCGCCCTGCCGGTGCGCCGTGCCGATGCAGTCCGCGCCGGTGTCGCCGCCGCCGATGACGACGACGTGACGGCCCTCGGCGGTGATCGGCTGGGGCACCTGGTCGCCGGCGACGCGCTTGTTCTGCTGGACGAGGTAGTCCATCGCGAAGTGCACGCCGAGCAGGTCGCGGCCCGGGATCGGCAGGTCGCGCGGCACGGTCGAGCCGGTGGCGATGACGACCGCGTCGTAGCGCGCCCGCAGGTCCTCCCACGAGATGTCGACGCCGATGTTGACGCCCGCGCGGAAGCGGGTGCCCTCGGCCTGCATCTGGGCGAGGCGCGACTCGAGGCGGCGCTTCTCCATCTTGAAGTCCGGGATGCCGTAGCGCAGCAGGCCGCCGATGCGGTCGTCGCGCTCGAACACCGCCACCGTGTGGCCGGCGCGGGTGAGCTGCTGCGCGGCCGCGAGCCCGGCGGGGCCGGAGCCGACGACGGCGACGGTCTTGCCGGTGAGACGCTCCGGCGGGTGCGGCTGCACCCAGCCGTTCGACCACGCCTGGTCGATGATCGACACCTCGACCTGCTTGATGGTCACGGCCGGCTGGTTGATGCCGAGCACGCACGACGACTCGCACGGGGCGGGGCACAGCGTCCCGGTGAACTCCGGGAAGTTGTTGGTCGCGTGCAGACGCTCGATCGCCTGGCGGCCCTCGCCGCGCCACATGAGGTCGTTCCACTCGGGGATGAGGTTGCCGAGCGGACAGCCGGAGTGGCAGAACGGGATGCCGCAGTCCATGCAACGACCCGCCTGACGGCGGAGCTGGCTCGGGTCCTGCGCCTCGTAGACCTCCTTGTAGTCCATGATGCGCACGGGAACGGGCCGACGCTTCGGCAGCTCGCGCTCCTGCGTCTTGAGGAAGCCCTTCGGGTCAGCCACCGGTCACCTCCAGGATGCGGGTCCAGACGACGTCGCCGTCGGGGTCGAGCCCCTGGGCTACCGCCTCCTGACGGGTCTTGAGCACCGCGGCGTAGTCGCGCGGCAGCACCTTCACGAAGCCGGCGACGGTCGCGTCGAGGTCGGCGAGCATCCGCGCGGCGAGAGTCGAGTCGGTCTCCGCGACGTGCTTGCGCAGCAGGTCGCCGAGGATCTCGACGTCGGCGCTGTCGAGCGGCAGCAGCGAGAGCTCGCCCGACGCGAGCGCCTCGCGGTTGACGCGCTCGGGACGCAGCTCGTAGACGTACGCCGTGCCGCCGGACATCCCGGCACCGAGGTTGCGTCCGGTGGAGCCGAGGATGACCGCGAGCCCGCCGGTCATGTACTCGAGCGCGTGGTCGCCCACACCCTCCACCACCGCGGTGGCGCCGGAGTTGCGGACGAGGAACCGCTCCCCCACGACGCCGCGGATGAACATGCTGCCCTGCGTCGCGCCGTAGCCGAGCACGTTGCCGGCGATGACGTTGCGCTCCGCGGGGAAGACGGCGCCGCGCGGCGGGCGCAGCACGATCTGGCCGCCGGAGAGGCCCTTGCCGACGTAGTCGTTGCTGTCGCCCTCGAGGCGCAGCGTGATGCCGTTGGGCATGAACGCACCGAGCGACTGGCCGGCCGACCCGGTCATCGAGACCTCGATCGTGCCCTCGGGCAGGCCGTGCTCGCCGTAGCGCTTCGTGACCTCGTGGCCGAGCATGGTGCCGACGGCGCGCTCGGTGTTCTTCACCGGGAGCTCGATCGTCACCTTCTCGCCGCGCTCGAGCGCGGGAGCCGCGAGGCGGATGAGCTCCACGTCGAAGTGCTCGTCGAGCTCGTGGTCCTGGTCGCGACGGTGCCGGCGCGGCTCGTCCTCCGGGAACGCCGGGCCTTCGAGCACGGGCGACAGGTCGAGGCCGTCGGCCTTCCAGTGCTCGATCGCGCGGTCGACGTCGAGCAGCTCGGAGTGGCCGATCGCCTCGTCGAGCGAGCGGAACCCGAGCTCGGCCAGGTACTCGCGCACCTCCTGCGCGAGGAACTCGAAGAACGTCTCCACGAACTCCGGCTTGCCGGTGAACCGGGCGCGCAGCTCGGGGTTCTGGGTCGCGACGCCGACGGGGCATGTGTCGAGGTGGCAGACACGCATCATGATGCATCCCGACACCACGAGCGGCGCGGTCGCGAAGCCGTACTCCTCGGCGCCGAGCAGCGCCGCGATGACGACATCCCGGCCGGTCTTGAGCTGGCCGTCGACCTGCACGACGACGCGGTCGCGCATGCCGTTGAGCATGAGCGTCTGCTGGGTCTCGGCGAGGCCGATCTCCCACGGCGTGCCCGCGTGCTTGAGCGAGTTGAGCGGGCTCGCGCCGGTTCCGCCGTCGTGGCCCGAGACGAGCACGACGTCGGCGAGGGCCTTGGTGACGCCGGCGGCGACCGCGCCGATGCCCGACTGCGAGACGAGCTTGACGTGCACGCGCGCCGACGGGTTGGCCCGCTTGACGTCGAAGATCAGCTGCTTGAGGTCCTCGATCGAGTAGATGTCGTGGTGCGGCGGCGGCGACACGAGCGGCACGCCCGCGGTCGAGTGCCGGGTGCGCGCGACCCACGGGTACACCTTGGTGCCCATGAGCTGGCCGCCCTCGCCCGGCTTCGCGCCCTGCGCCATCTTGATCTGGATGTCGGTCGCGTGGGTGAGGTACATGCTCGTCACGCCGAACCGGCCGGACGCGACCTGCTTGACGCGGGAGTTGCGCTCCGGGTCGAGCAGGCGCTCGACGTCCTCGCCGCCCTCGCCCGTGTTGGAGCGCCCGCCGAGGCGGTTCATGGCGATCGCGAGCGTCTCGTGCGCCTCCTGCGAGATCGAGCCGTAGCTCATCGCGCCCGTGTTGAAGCGCGTGACGATCGCCTCGATCGGCTCGACCTCGTCGATCGGGATCGGCTTGCGCACGTCGTCGCGCAGCTTGAACAGGCCGCGCAGCGTCATGAGGTTCTCGGCCTGGTCGTCGACGAGCTTCGTGTACTGGCGGAAGATGTCGTACCGCCGGGTGCGCGTCGAGTGCTGGAGGCGGAACACCGTCTCCGGGTTGAACAGGTGCGGCGGCCCCTCCCGGCGCCACTGGTACTCGCCGCCGACGGCGAGACGCTCGTGCGCGTGCACCGGGGCGTTGGGCGAGTACGCGCTCGAGTGGCGCGCGAGGTTCTCGGCCGCGATCACGTCGATGCCGACGCCGCCGAGCACCGTCTGGGTGCCGGTGAAGTACTTGTCGACGAACTCCTGGCTGAGCCCGATCGCCTCGAAGGTCTGGGCGCCGGCGTACGAGCTCACGACCGAGATGCCCATCTTGGACATGATCTTGAGCACGCCCTTGCCGAGCGCCTTGATGACGTTCTTGACGGCCTTCTCCGGCGTGAGACCGGAGATCATCCCGCTGTTGACGAGCTGCTCGGCCGTCTCCATCGCGAGGTACGGGTTGATCGCCGACGCGCCGTAGCCGATGAGGAGCGCGACGTGGTGCACCTCGCGCACGTCGCCGGCCTCGACGATCAGGCCGACCTTCATCCGCGTCTCCTGGCGGATGAGGTGGTGGTGCACCGCCGACAGCATGAGCAGCGACGGGATGGGCGCGTGGTCCTTGTCGGAGTCGCGGTCCGACAGCAGCAGGAAGTGCGCGCCGTTCTCGATGGCCTCGTCGGCCTCGCGGCAGAGCTCCTCGAGCCGGCGCTCCATCTCGTTCGGGCCCGCGTCGAAGCGATAGAGGCCGCGCAGGGTCTTCGTGCGCGCGGAGCCGTCGGGAAGGCGCAGACGCACGATCTTCGCCAGCTCGTCGTTGTCGATCACCGGGAAGTCGAGCACGATCTGCTCGGCGTGCTCGGGGCCGGCGTCGAGCAGGTTGCGCTCCGGTCCGAGTCCGACGTGGAGGCTCGTGACGACCTCCTCGCGGATGGAGTCCAGCGGCGGGTTGGTGACCTGCGCGAACTGCTGCGTGAAGTAGTCGAAGAGCAGGCGCGGGCGCTCGCTCAGCACCGCGACGGGGGTGTCGGATCCCATCGCGCCGAGGGGCTCGGCGCCGTTCGCCGCCATCGGGGTGATGAGGATGCGCACCTCCTCCTCGGTGTAGCCGAAGGTGCGCTGGCGGCGCACGACCGACGCCGGGGTATGCGAGATGTGCTCGCGCTCGGGCAGCGCCGAGAGGTGGATGCGGCCCTGGTCGAGCCAGTCCTGCCACGGCTGCGATCCCGCGAGCTCGGCCTTGATCTCGTCGTCCTCGATGATCCGGCCCTCGACCGTGTCGATGAGGAACATCTTCCCGGGACGCAGGCGGCCCTTGCGGACGATCTTGTCGGCCGGGAAGTCGAGCACGCCGATCTCGCTCGCGAGGACGACGAGGCCGTCGTCGGTGACGAGGAAGCGACCCGGGCGGAGTCCGTTGCGGTCGAGCGTCGCGCCGACGAGCGACCCGTCGGTGAAGACGAGGGCGGCGGGGCCGTCCCACGGCTCCATGAGCATCGAATGGAACTCGTAGAACGAGCGACGGGCCGGGTCGATGTCGGTCTGGTTCTCCCAGGCCTCCGGCACCATCATCATCATCGCGTGCGGCAGCGAGCGGCCGCCGAGGTTGAGCAGCTCCACGACCTCGTCGAACGACGCCGAGTCGGACGCTCCCGGGCTCACGATCGGGAACACGGGCTTGAGGTCGCCGAGCAGGTCGCTGCGCAGCTGGCTCTGGCGCGCGCGCATCCAGTTGCGGTTGCCCGCGACGGTGTTGATCTCGCCGTTGTGCGCGATCAACCGGAACGGCTGCGCGAGCGGCCACGAGGGGAACGTGTTCGTCGAATAGCGCGAGTGCACGAGCGCGAGCTTCGACGTGAAGCGCTCGTCGGAGAGGTCGGGGTAGAACGGCTCGAGCTGGAGCGTCGTCACCATGCCCTTGTAGACGAGGGTGCGCGCCGACAGCGACGGGAAGTAGGCGCCCAGCTCGCGCTCGGCGCGCTTGCGCAGCCGGAAGGTGAGCCGGTCGACGAGGATGCCGCTGAGCGGCTGCCCGTTCTCGCCGGTGCGGGTCGGCTCGACGAACAGCTGCTCGAAGACGGGGGCCGCCTCCCGCGCGAGGGTGCCGAGGTGCTCGGGGTCGGTGGGCACGTCGCGCCAGCCGAGGACGCGCAGGTCCTCCTCGGCGGCGATCTTCTCGATCGCGGCCTTCTGCGCGGCGCGCTCGTCGGCGTCGGTCGGGAGGAACGCCATCCCGACCGCGTAGCGGCCCACCGGGGGCAGCTCGAATTCGACGACGGCCCGCAGGAACGCGTCCGGGATCTGCGTGATGATGCCCGCGCCGTCACCGGTGCCGGCGTCCGAGCCGACCGCGCCGCGATGCTCGAGGTGGCGCAGGGCGTCGAGCGCCTGCGTGACGATGTCGTGGCCCGCGGTGCCGCGCAGCGTCGCGACCATGGCCAGGCCGCAGGCGTCCTTCTCCTGCGTCGGGTCGTACAGACCCTGAGCCGGAGGGACGAGGCTGAAGCCCTCGTACGCGCTCTTCGTCATGGATACCGTCCTCACGATGGTGCTGGTGGGACGTCACTGGCCCAACGGATGCTGTGGTGGCGTCCCGGACCGCGAGGGTGCGCGGCAGACGGGACTATTTTCGGGAAGCTCCGCTTGTGGCAGGCGCCGGAGTCGTTCCGGCACCGTCGCCGGGATCTTCGTCCGCGTAGATCTCGTCGGAGTCTACCTCAGCATCCGGGGTCCACTCCTTGCCGGGGCGGTAGACGCTGGGTTCGATGCCCGGGTGCCGCTTCGACTGGATGACGAGGATCAGCACGCCCACGAGGATCGCGGCGAGGGCTCCCCAGACGTTCGATCGGAGGCCCAGGAAGGTCTCGCTCGGGTCGAGCCGGATGGATTCGAACCAGGTTCGGCCGATGCCGTACCAGATCGCCCAGAGTCCCACCATCTTGCCCCAGTACCAGGCGTCGCGGCGCTGGAAGGTGGGCCAGATCGGCAGGAATCGCCCGATCCCCGTCGCGACCTTGCCGATCGAGACCTTGTTCTCGATGAGGATCAGGATCCCGAAGCCCGCGAGGTTCCAGACGATCTCGTAGAGGAAGACCGGGTGGAAGAGGGCGTCGGTGGGGATGCCGGTCGGGATGGCCGAGTTCGGGCGATCGATCTCGAGGCCCCACGGGAGGTCGGTGGGAAGGCCGAACAACTCCTGGTTGAAGTAGTTGCCGAGCCGGCCGCACGCCTGGGCGAGCAGCAGGGTCGGGGCGATCGCGTCGGCGGCGGCGGTGAAGCGCAGGCCGGTGAGGCGGCAGGCGAAGTAGACGCCGAGGGCGCCGCCGAGGATGGCGCCGAAGATCGCGACGCCGCCCATCCAGATCTCCCAGACGCTCGTCCCGTCGCCCGTGGGCAGGCCGAACCCGACCTTGCCGTCGGCGAAGTAGTCGCCGGGGTGGGTGGCGACGTGCCAGATGCGCGAGCCGATGATGCCGCCGACGACGGCCCAGATGGCGAGGTCGACGACGATCCACGGCTCGGCGCCGCGCGCCGTGAGGCGGTGGTTGGAGACGATGACCGCGAGCACGATGCCGGCGAGGATCGCGAGCGCGTACACGTGGATGGTGAGCTGCGCCGGGAACCACGGGGCGATCCCGACGAGGGCGTCGTGGATGAAGCCCAACGGGATCTCGATGGTCGCCCAGTCGGACGGCGGGCTCGGGATGCTCGTCGGAATCACGTCGGCGAGTCTACTTCCTGACCGCCGTCGTGCCCGACGCGAGGTCCGCGGCCTTCGCCGCGACGCCGCTCACGCCGCCCTCGGCGAGGGCGGTGACGAGCGCCGCGCCGACGATCGCACCGTCCGCGTAGGCGTTGACCTCGGCGACCTGGTCGGCCGTCGAGATGCCGATGCCGACGCAGACGTTCCCCGATCCGGCCTCGCGCAGACGGCCGACGAGGGTGCGGGCGGCGGCATCCACCTGGGCGCGGGCGCCCGTGATGCCCATGGTCGAGACGGCGTAGGTGAAGCCGCGGCTCGCCTCGACGGTCATCTTCAGGCGCTCGTCGGTGGACGACGGCGCGGCGAGGAACACGCGGTCGAGACCGGTGCGCTCGCTCGCGGCGATCCAGTCGGCACCGGAGTCGGGGGTGATGTCGGGCGTGATGAGTCCCGCTCCCCCGGCGTTCTTCAGGTCGTCGGCGAAGCGCTCGACGCCGTACTGGAGCACCGGGTTCCAGTACGTCATGACGAGCACGGGGACGTCGACGCGGGCGCGGACGGCCTCGACCGCCGTGAACACGTCGCGCGTGCGGAATCCGGCCTCCAGCGCGGCCGCGGTGGCCTTCTGGATGGCGAGCCCGTCCATGACGGGGTCGGAGTACGGCAGGCCGAGTTCGAGGGCGTCGACCCCGTTCTCGGCGAGGGCGACGGCGGCGTCGATACTCGTGCCGAGGTCGGGGAAGCCGACCGGGAGGTACCCGATGAGGGTGCCGCGGCCGTCCTCGCGGTTGCGCTCGATCGCCGTGGCGACCGACAGGGAGGGAACCGTCACGACTGATGCGCCCCTTCGTCCATGAGCCCGAACCAGGCTCCCGCGGTCGCGACGTCCTTGTCGCCGCGGCCGCTGAGGTTCACGAGGATGGTGGCGTCCGGCCCGAGCTCGCGGCCGAGGCGCAGCGCACCGGCGAGGGCGTGGGCGGACTCGATGGCGGGGATGATCCCCTCCGTGCGGCTCAGCAGCCGGAGGGCGTCCATCGCCTCGGCGTCGGTCGCCGGGAGGTACTCGGCGCGTCCGCTGTCGTTGAGCGCCGCGTGCTCGGGGCCGACCCCCGGATAGTCGAGTCCCGCGGAGATCGAGTGCGACTCGATCGTCTGGCCGTCCTCGTCCTGGAGGACGTACGAGCGGGCGCCGTGCAGGACACCCGGGCGGCCGCGCTCGATCGACGCCGCGTGCTTCGGCGTGTCGACGCCGTCGCCGGCCGCCTCGATCCCGATGAGGCGCACGTCGGCGTCGTCGAGGAAGGCGTGGAAGATGCCGATCGCGTTCGACCCGCCGCCGACGCAGGCCATGACGACGTCGGGGAGCTTGCCGGTGAGGTCGAGCACCTGCTCGCGCGCCTCCTCGCCGATGATCTTCTGGAAGTCGCGCACCATCGCCGGGAACGGATGCGGGCCCGCCGCCGTGCCGAAGATGTAGTTGGTCGTCTCGACCGTCGTGACCCACTCGCGGTAGGCCTCGTTGATCGCGTCCTTGAGGGTGCGCGACCCGGTCGTGACGGGCACCACCTCGGCGCCGAGGAGTCGCATCCGCGCGACGTTGAGCGCCTGGCGTTGCGTGTCGACCTCGCCCATGTAGATCGTGCACTCGAGGCCGAAGAGCGCCGCCGCGGTCGCCGTCGCGACGCCGTGCTGGCCGGCGCCGGTCTCGGCGATGACGCGCGTCTTGCCGATGCGCCGGGTGAGCAGCGCCTGGCCGAGCACGTTGTTGATCTTGTGCGAACCGGTGTGGTTGAGGTCTTCGCGCTTGAGGATGATGCGCGCGCCGCCCGCGTGCTCGGCGAACCGGGGCACCTCGGTGATGATCGACGGGCGCCCGGTGTACGTGCGGTGCAGTTCGGCGAGCTCGGCGTGGAAGGCCGGGTCGGCCTTCGCCTCCTCGTAGGCCGCGGCGAGCTCGTCGATCGCCGCGATGAGCGACTCGGGCATGAAGCGCCCGCCGTACGCGTCGAAGAACGGACCGGGCCGGTCGCGCAGACTCATCTCCCCGCCTCCAGGAAACTCTCGAGGGTCGAAATCGGGTCGCCGTCGGTGACGAGGGCCTCGCCGATGAGCACGACATCCGCTCCCGCCGCGCGGTAGTGCGCGACGTCGTCGGGCGTCGAGACGGCCGACTCGGCGACGCGCACGACCCCGGAGGGGATGCGGTCGGCGAGAGACCCGAACAGGTCGCGGTCGAGCTCGAAGGTGGTGAGGTCGCGGGCGTTCACGCCGACGATCTGGGCGCCGACGTCGAGCGCGCACTCCACCTCGTCGGCGGAGTGCGCCTCGACGAGGGGCGTCATCCCGAGTTCGACGATGAGGGCGTGCAGCTCGGCGAGCACCGGCTGCTCGAGCGCTGCGACGATGAGCAGCACGAGGTCGGCGTCCGCGGCGCGGGCCTCGAACACCTGGTACGGCTCGACGATGAAGTCCTTGCGGAGCACCGGCACGTCGACCGCGGCGCGCACGTCGGTGAGGTCGGCGAGCGACCCGCCGAACCGGCGGCCCTCGGTGAGCACGCTGATCGCGCTCGCTCCCCCGGTCTGGTACGAGACGGCGAGGGATGCCGGGTCGGCGATCTCGGCGAGGCGGCCGCGCGACGGGCTCGCGCGCTTCACCTCGGCGATGACCTTCACCCGGTCGGCGGGCGCGAGCGCCGCGAGGGCGTCGCGGGCCGGCGGGCGCGCGAGCGCGGCGGCCTCGACCGCCTTCAGGTCGAGCGATCGGCGTCGGGCGGCAGCGTCGTCGAGCGCACCGGCGACGAGCTCCGCCAGAAGATCAGGAATGGCTCTTCGGGACGTAACGCGGTCCCTTGACGCCGTAGCCGAGCTTCGCGAGGACGAGGCCGACGATCGGCCCGAGGACGACGACGCCCACACCGACCCAGACCAGGACGGGCTGCTCGAACCAGAAGGCGAGAGTGCCCCCCGCGAAACCGATCAGCATGATCACCACACCCACCCAGGCGGCGGGAGAGTTGCCGTGGCCGGGGTCGTTCTGGTCGTTCACTTCTGCTCCTTGCTGTGGCCGGATGCCGCGGTCAGTCTATCGAGAGCCGCGGGTCACCGGACGTCGGTGGGGTCGTCGCCCGCGCTCAGCGCGTCCCAGTCGTCGATCGCCGAGCCGCCCTCGGTGCGCGTGCGCGAGTAGCGCGAGGTCGCGGCGGGCCAGCGGCGGCTGAGCACGGCGACCGCGATCCCGGCGACGAGCTGCAGGATGCCGGCGACGATCGCGACGGGGATCCAGCCCTCGGCGCCCTCCGGGGCGGTCGTGCTGAGCGCGACGAGCAGCACCGTCGCGCCGAGCGCCGCGATGAGTCCCGAGAGGATGACGCGGAACAGCGGGCCGGCGAGCAGCAGCGCCGCTCCCCCGGCCGCCGACGCGAGCGCGAGAGCCGGGAAGCCCGGGCCCGCGGGCGCGGCGAGGGCCGTCATCCCGATCGGGACGACGAGCGCGACGAGCGACAACAGGCGGATGACGGACGGCTTCATGCGGAGGCCTCAGCGCAGGCGGCGCATCGCGTTGGCGATCGCCACGGCGCGCAACGGGGCCGCCGCCTTGTTCTGGGTCTCCCGGTGCTCGCTCGCGGCATCCGAGTCGGCGACGAGCCCGGCGCCGGCCTGCACGCGGGCGAGGCCGCCGACGATCGTCGCCGTGCGGATCGCGATCGCGAGGTCGGCGTCCCCGGCGAGGCCGAAGTAGCCGACGACGCCGCCGTAGACGCCGCGCTGGGCGGGTTCCAGCTCGTCGATGATCTCGAGCGCGCGCGGCTTCGGCGCCCCGGAGAGCGTACCCGCGGGGAACGTCGCGCGGAAGACATCCACGCTCGTCGCGTCGGGGCGCAGGTCGCCCTCGACGGTCGACACGAGGTGCATGATGTGGCTGAACCGCTCCACCTGCATGAACTCGGTCACCTCGACCGTGCCCGCGACGCACACCTTCGACAGGTCGTTACGGGCGAGGTCGACGAGCATGAGGTGCTCGGCCTGCTCCTTCGGATCGGCGAGCAGCTCGTCGGCGAGGTCGATGTCGGCCTCCGCGGTCTCACCGCGCGGCTTCGAGCCGGCGATCGGATGCGTGATGACCCGGCCGTCGCTCACCTTGACGAGCGCCTCGGGGCTCGAGCCGACGATCGTGTACTCCTCGCCGTCCGGCGCCTTGAGCGTCAGCAGGTACATGTACGGACTCGGGTTGAGCGCGCGCAGTACCCGGTAGACGTCGATCGGGTCGGCGGTGATCTCGTGGTCGAAGCGCTGGGAGATGACGACCTGGAACACGTCGCCGTCGCGGATGAACTCCCGCGAGCGTTCGACCGCCGCCATGTACTCCTGCGGCGTCGAGCGCGGGATCGGGTCGGCGGGGGTCGACAGGTCGACCTCGGCGAGCCAGGCCTCCGCGGGCTGCGCGAGCCCGGACTGCAGCGCGTCGAGGCGCCCCTGGGCATCGGCCCACAGCGCGTCCTCGTCGTCGGCGCCGTCGTTGAGGATCGCGGCGATGAGGATCGCCGACCCCGTGCGGTGGTCGAGCGCGACGAGCTCGGAGACGAACGAGAATCCCTGGCCGGGCACCGAGAAGTCGGCCGGCGGCGGGCTCGGCAGGTGCTCGAGCTGGCGCACGGCATCCCAGCCGATGAAGCCCACGAGGCCGCCGGTGAGCGGCGGGTGGCCGTCGACGCGCGGGGTGCTCCAGCGCGCGTACAGCCGGGCGAGCGCGTCGAGCGGCGCGTCGGGGAGGTCCTCGCCGAAGGCGCGCTCCGCGCTCAGCCCGTAGTCGAGCCACACCGGGCGGCCGCCGCCCTCGGTGAGGACGCCGAGCGACCCGACGCCGACGAACGACCATCGCGACCAGATGCCGCCCTGCTCCGCGGACTCCAGCAGGAACGTCCCGGGCTTGCCGGCGCCGAGCTTGCGGTACACGCCGATGGGGGTCTCCCCGTCGGCGAACAGGCGGCGCAGGACCGGGACGACGCGGTGCCCGGCGGCGATCGCCGCGCCGAAGTCGGCGCGGGAGGTCGTCCCGGAGGTGGTCGTCGTGGTCATCCGTCGATTGTCGCAGGATCCAGGGGGTCGACGTCGAAACACGAGTGGGCGCCCGTGTGGCACGCGGGACCGATCTGGTGCACGGTGACGAGCAGCGTGTCGCCGTCGCAGTCGAGGGCGGCGCCGCGCACGAGCTGGATGTGCCCCGAGGTGTCGCCCTTCCGCCAGTACTCCTGGCGGCTGCGCGACCAGAAGGTGACGCGACCCTCGGTGAGCGTGCGGCGCAGCGCCTCGGCGTCCATGTAGCCGAGCATGAGCACGTCGCGCGTCGACTCCTCCTGGATGACGGCCGGCAGCAGCCCGTTCGCGTCGAACCGCGCGCGGCCCACGACCTCGTCGACGTCGCTCATCGCACCGACACCCCTTCCGCCCGGAGGGCGTCCTTCACCTGGCCGACGGTCAGCTCGCCGCTGTGGAACACGGACGCTGCGAGCACGGCGTCCGCGCCCGCCGCGACGGCCGGCGCGAAGTGCTCGAGCGCGCCCGCGCCCCCGCTCGCGATCACCGGCACGCTCGACGCCTCGCGCATGAGGCCGATGAGTTCGAGGTCGAAGCCCTGCTTGGTGCCGTCGGCGTCGATCGAGTTGACGAGCAGCTCACCGGCTCCGCGCTCGATCGCCTCGCGCGCCCAGGCGAGCGCGTCGAGGTCGGACTCCTTCCGGCCGCCGTGGGTCGTCACGACGAAGCCGCTCGGCATCCGCTCGCTGCGCTTCACGTCGAGGCTCAGCACGAGCACCTGGGCGCCGAACCGGTCGGCGATCTCGCCGACGAGCTCCGGACGCGCGATCGCCGCGCTGTTCACGCCGACCTTGTCCGCGCCGCTCGCGAGCAGCTTCGCGACGTCCTCGGGCGAGCGCACGCCGCCGCCGACGGTGAGCGGGATGAACACCTGCTCCGCGGTCGCGGTGACCGTCGCGTACATCGTCTCGCGGGCATCCACCGTCGCCGTCACGTCGAGGAAGGTGATCTCGTCGGCGCCCTGCTCGAAGTAGAGCCGGGCGAGCTCGACGGGATCGCCCATGTCGCGCAGGTTCTCGAAGTTGACGCCCTTCACCACACGACCGCCCGTGACGTCGAGGCACGGGATGACGCGCGTCGCGACGCTCATATGCGCGCGGCGTGGATCGAGGACACGAGGATGGCGCGCGCCCCGAGGTCGTAGAGCGCATCCATGATCGCGTTGGTGTCGTCGCGCGGCACCATCACGCGCACCGCGACCCAGCCGGAGTCGCGCAGCGGCGACACCGTGGGCGACTCGAAGCCCGGCGTGATCTTCGTCGCGGCCTCGAGCAGGTCGGCGGGGAGGTCGTAGTCCATGAGCACGAAGCGGCGCGCGACCATGACGCCCTGGAGGCGGCGGCGGAACGTGGCGAGGCCGTCGGCGTCCTCGCGCGCGGCAATGAGCACCGCCGAGGATTCGAGGATGACGGGGCCGAAGATCTCCAGGCCCTGCTTGCGCAGCGTGGAACCCGTCTCCACGACGTCGGCGACGGCGTCGGCGACCCCGAGCCGCACGGCGGACTCCACGGCGCCGTCGAGGTGCACGACGGTCGCCGCGACACCCTCCGCCTCGAGGAAGTCGCCGACGAGTCCCGAGTAGCTCGTGGCGACGCGGGTGCCCGCGAGGTCGCCGAGCTTGGTGAACTGCCCGACGGGGCCGGCGAAGCGGAACGTCGAGGCGCCGAAGTCGAAGGCCTCGATCTCGACCGCCGCCGAGTGCGAGTCGAGCAGCAGGTCGCGGCCGGTGATGCCCACGTCGAGCGCGCCGGAGCCGACGTAGGTGGCGATGTCGCGCGGACGCAGGTAGAAGAACTCGACGCCGTTACGCGGGTCGGCGACGATCAGTTCCTTGGGGTCGCGGCGCACCGCGTAGCCCGCTTCGCGGAGCATGTCCACGGCGGTCTCGGAGAGGGTGCCCTTGTTGGGCACGGCGATTCTCAGCATCGTGATCAGTCTTTCAGTCGAGGGGGTCGGGCGGGGGTGGGTTTCGGCACGCCGCGGCGCGGCGGCTCAACCCGCGACATCACAGATGTCGCCCGACGTCCTCGAGGGTGATGTTCTTGGCGAGCATGAGCACCTGCAGGTGATACAGCAGCTGCGAGATCTCCTCGGCCGTCTTGTCGTCACCCTCGTACTCGGCCGCCATCCAGACCTCGGCGGCCTCCTCGACGACCTTCTTGCCGATCGCGTGCACGCCCGCGTCGAGCAGCTCGACGGTGCGCGATCCCTCACGGCGCTCGGCCGCGGTCGCCGACAGCTCGGCGAACAGCCCGTCGAAGGTCTTCACCCCTCCAGGGTAGCGGTCACGACTCGCGCCGGCCGCCGGAGGCCGCGGGCTCGAGCCGCACGATGACCGCCTTCGACACGGGGGTGTTGCTGCCCTCGGCCGCGCTCGCGAGCGGCACGAGCACGTTCGCCTCCGGGTAGTAGGCGGCCGCGCAGCCCTTCGCTGTCGGGTAGGACACGACCCGGTAGTTGCGCAGGACGCGATCCGGCTCGTCCTTCCACTCGCTGAAGATGTCGACGCGCTGGCCGTCTTCGAGGCCGAGTTCGGCGAGGTCGTCGGGGTTCACGAAGACGACGTCGCGACCCTTCTTGATGCCGCGGTAGCGGTCGTTGAGCGAGTAGATCGTGGTGTTGAACTGGTCGTGCGAGCGCAGGGTCTGCAGGATCAGGCGTCCCGCCGGCCGCTCCAGGTGCTCGAGTTCGTTGACGGTGATCATCGCCTTGCCGGTCGCCGTGTCGAACCGGCGCTCGTCGCGCGGGCCGTTCGGCAGCACGAACCCGCCCTTGCGGCGGATGACAGTGTTGAAGTCGGCGAATCCCGGCACGACGCGCGCGATGTGCTCGCGGATGGTGTCGTAGTCGCGCACGTAGGCATCCCAGTCGATGCCGTGCCGGTCGCCGAGGGTGGCCTTCGCCATCCCCGCGACGATCGCGACCTCCGACTTGAGCGTCGGCGCGACGGGGGGCACGGCTCCGTGCGACGCGTGCACGGCGCACACGCTGTCCTCGACGGAGATGAACTGCGGCTTGCCGTCCTGGAGGTCGATCTCGGTGCGTCCGAGGGTCGGCAGGATGAGGGCCTCGTCGCCGGTGACGACGTGCGAGCGGTTGAGCTTGGTCGACACCTGCACGGTGAGCCGGGCGCCGCGCATCGCCGCCTCGGCGGCGGCGGTGTCGGAGATGGCGCCGACGAAGTTGCCGCCCATCGCGACGAACACCTTCACGTCGCCGCGCTGCAGCCCCTCCACCGTGTGGATCGCGTCGAAGCCGTGCTTGCGCGGCACCGGGAAACCGAACTCGGCTTCGAGGGCGTCCATGAAGCGCTCGGGCATCTTCTCCCAGATGCCCATCGTGCGGTCGCCCTGCACGTTGGAGTGGCCGCGGATCGGCGAGGCCCCGGCGCCGGGCTTGCCGATGTTGCCGCGCAGCAGCAGCAGGTTGACGATCTCCTTGATCGTCGCGACCGCCTTCTTCTGCTGGGTGAGGCCCATCGCCCAGGTGATGATGACGCGGTCGGCGGCGAGGTACTCGCGGGCGAACGCCTCGAGCTCCTCGCTGCTCAGTCCGGTCGCCGCGAGCACCGTCCCCTCGTCGAGCTGCGCGACGTGCGCGCGGAACGCCTCCAGGCCGAGGGTGTGCTGCGCGAGGAAGTCGTGGTCGAGCACCGTGCCGGGCGCCGCATCCTCGGCCTCGAAGACGCGCTTCGCCGCGTGCTGGAGCAGCGCCATGTCGCCTCCGGCGCGGATCTGCAGGTAGAGGTCGGCGATCGCCGTGCCCTTGCCGAGGATGCCGCGCACCTTCTGCGGGTTCTTGTAGCGGATGAGTCCGGCCTCGGGCAGCGGGTTCACGGCGATGATGCGGCCGCCGTTGCGCTTGCACTCCTCGAGCGCGGAGAGCATCCGCGGATGGTTGGTGCCCGGGTTCTGGCCCATGACGATGACGAGGTCGGCGAGGCCGAAGTCGTCGTAGGCGATCGTCGACTTGCCGATGCCGAGCGTCTCGAGCATCGCGGTGCCCGTCGACTCGTGGCACATGTTGGAGCAGTCGGGCAGGTTGTTGGTGCCGTAGGCGCGCACGAACAGCTGGTAGAGGAACGCCGTCTCGTTCGCCGTGCGACCGCTCGTGTAGAACGCCGCCTCATCCGGGCTCGACAGGGCGTTCAGGTGCCGGCCGACGATCGCGAACGCCTCGTCCCAGGACACGGGCTCGTAGTGGTCGGATCCCGCGCGCTTGTAGACCGGCTCGGTGAGCCGGCCCTGCTGGCCGAGCCAGTACTCGTCCTTGCGGGCGAGCTCGGTGAGCGAGTGCTCCGACCAGAAGGTCGTCGGCACGGTGATCGGCGTCGCCTCCCAGGTGACCGCCTTCATGCCGTTCTCGCAGAACTCGAGCGTGTTGCGGTGACCGGGGTCCGGCCACGCGCAGCTCATGCAGTCGAAGCCGTTCTTCTGGTTGATGGTGAGCGCGAGCTTGGCGGTGCGCGCCGGGCCCATCTCGAGCAGCGCGGGCTCCATCGAGTTGAGGATGGCGGGCACGCCCACCGCCCACGGCTTGCTCGACCCGATCTCGATGTCGGGATACGGGTCGGCGAACGCGTCGGGCTCGGTGACCTCGGCGCCCCGGCGGACCGGGGTGTCGCCGCTCATCGGGCCACCGCCGCGGTGCGGGCGGGCTGGGCGACGCTCACGCGCTGCTCCCCCGCGTAGACGACCATCGAGCGGCCGCGCGAGAACCCGACGAGGGTCATCCCGCTGTCCTGGGCGAGGTCGACGGCGAGCGACGACGGCGCCGACACGGCGGCGAGGATCGGGATGCCCGCCATCGACGCCTTCTGCACGAGTTCGAAGCTCGCCCGGCCCGACACCTGGAGAACGGCGCCGCGGAGCGGGAGCATCCCCTCGCCGAGCGCCCAGCCGATGACCTTGTCGACGGCGTTGTGGCGGCCCACGTCTTCGCGCAGGACGAGCATCTCGCCGGTGCGCCCGTGGAAGAGGGCGGCGGCGTGGAGCCCGCCGGTCTTGTCGAAGACGTCCTGCCCGGCGCGGAGCCGGTCGGGCAGCGCCGCGAGCAGCTCGGCGTCGACGACGACGTCGTCGTCCGCGACCGGGTGGTGCGAGGAGGTGCGCACCGCGTCGATGCTCGCCTTGCCGCAGAGGCCGCACGAGGAGGTCATGTAGAAGTTGCGCTCGAGGCTCGGGTCCGGCAGGGCGACGCCGCGGCCGAGGGTCACGTCGAGCACGTTGAAGGTGTTCTCGCCGTCCTCGGTCTGTCCGGCGCAGTAGCGGATGGCGGCGATCTCGCCGGTGTGGGCGACGATGCCCTCGGAGACGAGGAATCCGGCGGCGAGGTCGAAGTCGTGGCCGGGGGTGCGCATCGTGATGCTCAGCGACGATCCGGCGACGCGGATCTCGAGCGGCTCCTCGACGGCGAGGACGTCTTCACGCCGCGAGACGGTGGGCTCGGCGCCGTCGCCGAGCGTGATCCGGGTGACCCGCTTCCTCGCGGTGATTCTTCCCATGAGCAATACCTATCACGGTAGTGATCGCACCGGTCCCTCGTCTTAGAGTGTTCGGCATGATCGTCGGCGCTCTCATTCTCGCAGGAGGGCGCTCGACGCGGCTGGGTTCTTCCGCCAAACAGAAACTGCTTCTCGACGGCGTCCCGCTGCTCGAGCGGACGGTGCGCGCGGTGCGCCGGGCGGGCGCGCGCGACGTCGTCGTGGTGGGCGACGAGAGCGTGGATGACGCCCGCACCGTGCGCGAGGAGCCGCCGTTCGGCGGGCCGGTCGCCGCCGTCGCCGCGGGCCTCGCCGCTCTCCCGGCGGACACCGACCTCGTGCTCGTGCTCGCGTGCGACATGCCCGCGATCGACGTCGCGCTGCCCGCGCTGCTCGCCGCGCCCGAGGGCGACGGGACGATCGCGGTCGACCGCGGACGCCGGCAACATCTCGCGCTCGCCGCGCGGCCGGCCGCGCTTGCCGGCGCCCTCGCCGCGCTCCCCGCCCTCCCGGGCGCCGCCATGCGCGAACTGCTGGCCCCCCTCGACCTCCGTGAGGCGCCGGTGCCCGACGGGGCGACCGACGACATCGACACCTGGGACGACGCCGCACGATTCGGCGCCGTCCCGCCGACCCCGACGGGAGCCCGCCCATGACCGACTCCGACGACACCGACGCCCTGCTCTCCGCCTGGGCCGACGAGGTGCGTGCCGCGCTCGGCATCGACGACGACGTCGACATCCGGGCCGTCCTCGGACTCGCCGGGGTCGCCGCGCACGCCATCGTGCGCCCGGCGGCCCCGCTCACCACCTACCTCGTCGGCTTCGCCGCCGGGCGGGCCGCCGCGCGCGGGGAGGATGCGGCCGTCGCGGCCGCCGCCGCGACCCAGGTCGCCCGCGATCTCGCGGCACAGCGCTCGTGAGCCACGGCCCGCGGCTGCCCTGGGAGGAGGCGCGGGCGATCGCCGCCGCTGCGGCGACCCCGACGCGCACCGAGGTCGTGCCGCTCGACGCCGCCGCCGGCCGCGTGCTGCGCCGCGACGTGGTCGCCCGCCTGCCGATCCCGCACTACGCCTCCGCCGCGATGGACGGCTGGGCCGTCGCCGGGCACGGCCCCTGGGCGCTCGTCGACGGCGGCGCGCTCCGGCGCGGGGATGCCGTGCCCATCGTCACGGGCGGCCTGCTCCCCGAGGACGCCGAGGCCGTCATCCCGAGCGAGGATGCGACCGTCGAGAACGGGTTCCTGCATCCCCACCGGTCGCCGTCGAAGCCGCACGTGCGCCCCACGGGCGAGGAGGCCGCGGCCGACGAGGTGCTCGTCGCCGCCGGCACCCGGCTCTCCCCCGCGCACGTCGCCCTCGCCGCCGCCGCGACCGCCGACGAGCTCCGGGTCGCCGTGCCGCCGCGCGTCGCGACGGTGTTCACCGGCGACGAGGTCGTGCTGACCGGCGTGCCGCACCCGGGCCAGGTGCGCGACAGCTTCGGGCCCGCCCTTCCCGTCATCCTGCGCGAACTGGGCGGCGACCCCGTCGAGTCGCACCGCATCGGCGACGACCTGGATGCCACGATCCGCCGCATCCGGGACGCGCGGGCGGATCTCATCGTGACCACCGGCGGCACGGGCGGATCCCACGCCGACCACGTGCGTCGCGCCCTCGATCATCTCGGCGCCGAGGTGCTCATCCCGGGCCTCGCGTCGCGTCCCGGCGGACCGACGGTGCTCGCCCGGCTGTCCGACGGCCGGCTCGTACTCGGATTGCCCGGCAATCCCCTCGCGGCGATGCTCGGACTGCTGTCGCTCGGCGACGTGCTGCTCGCCGGGTACACCGGGCGGGAGGTGCCGCCCCTCGTCAGCGTGCCGGTCCCGGCCTCGGTCAAGCGGCATCCCGAGGCGACCCGGCTCGTGCCCGTGCACGCGGGGCTGGACGAGGTCGAGTGGACGGGCGCCGCCATGATGCGCGGACTCGCCGCGGCGACCGGAGTGCTCGTCGTGCCCCCCGCGGGCGACGCGCGCGTGCTGCCGCTGCCCTGGCCCGCCGAATAGCCCCGGACAGAGCTGTGGGCCGCGGGAACACCCCGCGGCCCACGTCGTTCGAGGCTCGGGTCAGGCGACGCCGAGCAGGTCGATGACGAACACGAGGGTGCGGCCCGAGAGGCGGTGACCCGCTCCGGCGGGGCCGTAGGCGAACTCCGGCGGGCACACGAGCTGCCGGCGTCCGCCGACCTTCATGCCCGGGATGCCGTCCTGCCACCCGCGGATCAGGCCGTTGAGCGGGAACTGGATGGACTCCCCGCGGTTCCACGAGGAATCGAACTCCTCGCCGGTCTCGAAATCGACGCCCACGTAGTGCACGACGACGTTGGCGCCCGGAGTCGCCTCAGCGCCGTCGCCGACCTCGAGGTCGGTCACCACCAGTTCGGTCGGCGCCGGACCCTCGATGAAGTCGATCTCCGGCTTGGTCTTCTCACTCATGCCTCCAGTCAATCAGACGACCCGGAGGCGGCCCTCAGTGGTGGTGGTTCTTCGCGGCTTCGCGGAGCGCACCGATCGCGGCGGCGGGGTCGCCCGAGCCGTACACCGCGGAGCCGGCGACGAAGGTGTCGGCCCCCGCCTCGGCGGCGCGGAGGATCGTCTGCTCGGTGATGCCGCCGTCGACCTGGAGCCAGACGTCGACGCCCGCCGCGTCGATCGCGGATCGGGCGGCGGCGACCTTGGGCATCATGTCGCCCATGAACGACTGGCCGCCGAACCCGGGCTCGACCGTCATGACGAGCAGCTGGTCGAACTCCGGCAGCAGCTCCAGGTAGGGGGCGACATCCGTGCCGGGCTTGATCGCGATGCCGGCGCGCGATCCGATCTCGCGGATCTTGCGGGCGAGCGCCACCGGATCCTCGCTCGCCTCCGCGTGGAAGGTCACCGAGAACGCGCCGAGCTCGGCATACCCGGGCGCCCAGCGGTCGGCGTCGGCGATCATCAGGTGCACGTCGAGCGGCACGGGCGAGACGTCCTGCAGGCGGCCGACCATCTGCGGGCCGAAGGTGAGGTTCGGCACGAAGTGGTTGTCCATGACGTCGACGTGCACGGCGTCGGCATCCCGGATGCGCGCCACTTCGGATTCGAGGTTCACGAAGTCGGCGGCCAGGATGCTCGGGTTGATGCGCACGGTCACGCGTCCCACCCTAGGCTTCGCGCGTCAGCAGCTGGATGAACATCGCGTCGGTGCCGTGCCGGTGCGGCCAGAGCTGCAGCGCAGGCCCCGTGCCCGGGCCGAGGTCGGACGTCGCGACGCCCGCGGCGACCGCGCGCGTGTCGAGGGCGACGAGGCCGGGATGCCGGTCGAGCGCCCCGGCGACGACGGCGCGGGTCTCGGCCGGATGCGGCGAGCACGTCACGTAGGCGAGCAGGCCACCCGGCGCGAGCGCCGCGACCGCGGCATCCAGGAGCCGTTCCTGGAGGGCGACGAGTTCGGGGACATCGGCCTGCTGCTTGCGCCAGCGAGCCTCCGGCCGGCGGCGCAGCGCCCCGAGTCCGGTGCACGGCGCGTCGAGCAGGATGCGGTCGAACCCTCCGGGGTGCGTCTGGCCGAAGCGGGCGCCGTCGCCGACGACGACCTCGGGCGCGGGGTCGAGCACGGCGAGGGCCTTGCGCACGAGTCCGGCGCGCGCGGGGACGAGTTCGTTGGCGGTGAGTTCTGCCCCGCCGAGCCGGGCTTCGGCGGCGAGCAGGGCTGCCTTGCCGCCGGGGCCTGCGCACAGGTCGAGCCAGCGCTCGCCGGGGCGGATCTCCCGCGCCCGGCTGAGCACGAGGGCGGCGAGTTGCGAGCCCTCGTCCTGTACGCGCGCGCGGCCGGCGGCGACGGCGGGCACGGCGGCGGGATCCCCTCCGGGCGCCCGGGCGGCGGTCGGCGAGACCCCTCCCGGCTCCCCCACCTCGGCGACCTCGGCGATCCCGGGCAGGGCGACGAGCGACACCGCGGGCGGGATGTTGTCGGCCGCGAGCAGGTCGCCGAGTTCGCCGTCTCTGCCGTCGGCGGCGAGGGCCTCGCGCAGCACGCCGATCACCCACGAGGGGTGCGAGGTCTCGGCGGCGATGCGGGCATCCCCGTCGAGTCCTTCGCCGACGCGCGCGTCCCACTCCTCGGGGGTGGTGCGCGCGACGGCGCGGAGCACGCCGTTGACGAAGCCGGTCGCGCGGCGCGGGGCCAGGGCGACGGTATCGCCCACGGCGGCGTGCGGCGGGATGCGGGTCGCGAGCAACTGGTGCACGCCGAGGCGCAGCACGTCGAGCACGGGCAGGTCGATCGCCGCCACGTCACGACCGGCGGCGAGGGCGATGATCCGGTCGTAGCGGCCCTGCATCCGCAGGGTCCCGTAGGTGAGTTCGGTCGCGAGACCGGCGTCCGCGGGGCTCAGCCGCGCCTGGGCGATGCGCGCGGGCAGCAGGAGGTTCGCGTAGGCGTCGTCCTCGCGGACGGCGGCGAGCACCTCGGCGGCGACGCGGCGGGCGGGTGACGCGCGGCCGCTCATCGGCCGCGTCCCCGCCACCAGTCGGCGGCCGGCATGGCGCGCTTCCCCGCGGGATGCACGGTGACGAGGTGCAGCGGCCGGGTCGCGGTGCCGACGAGCAGGCGGCCGCCGCGCAGGTCGAACTCGCCGGGCGAGAGCGGCGCGTCGTCGTGGGCGATCACCGCGTCGAGGACTTTGAGCCGCGCCTCGTCGAGCTCTGCGAACGCACCCGGTTCCGGGGTCGTCCCGCGGATGCGGGCATCCAGCTCCTCGGCGCTGCGTGCCCAATCGAGCCGCCCGTCCTCGAGACCGAGCTTCGGGGCGAGCGTGACCTCGCCCTCCTGCTCGACGGGCGTCGCGGTGCCCGCGCCGAGGTCGTCCACGACGCGCGCGAGCAGGTCGGCGCCCTTGTCGGCGAGCACGCCGAGGAGGTGGCCGGACGTCTGATGCCGCCCGATGGGCTCCTCGATCCACCCGAACACCGGTCCGGCGTCGAGTTCCGGCACGAGCTGGAACACCGCGGCGCCCGTCACCTCGTCGCCGGCCATGATCGCCCGCTGAACCGGCGCCGCCCCGCGCCAGCGCGGCAGCAGCGAGAAGTGCAGGTTGATCCAGCCGAGGCGGGGAGCCGACAGGATCGGCTCGCGGATGAGGCCGCCGTAGGCGACGACGACCCCGAGGTCGGGCGCGAGGGCCGCGATCTCGTCCTCGAGCGGACCGATGCGGTTCGCCTTGAGCACCGGGAGCCCGAGCTCGACCGCCGCCTCCGCGACCGGCGTCGGGGTGATGACGCGCTTGCGCCCCTGCGGCGAGTCCTCGCGCGTGACGACGGCGACGACCTCGTGCGGGCCCGTCGCGAGCGCGCGCAGGCTCGGCACGGCCGCGGCGGGGCTGCCGGCGAAGAGGATGCGGAGGGGCATCCTTCGATTCTGCCGTGCCGCGACCGCGCGGGCCGCCGCGCTACTCGTCGAAGGGCTCGGGGTCGTCGAATCGCGCCCGGAGCGGAAGCGGCTGGCGACCGCGCGGCGGAGCACCCGGGACGGGCTTGCGGCGCCGCGTCGCCTGGCGCACGACCTCGGCGTGCACCGCCTCGGCGATCGCCGATCCGTCGCGGTAGTCGAAGCGGAACAGGGCGCGCGCCCGCCCGGCGGCCTGGGTCGTGCCGAGCACCTCCGCGGTCGGCGGGAGCCCGGCGACGGCCTCGGCGACGGCGTCCGGGTCGCCCTGGAGGCTCGCCACCCGCACCGCGGGCGGGAAGCGCAGCTCCCGGCGGCTCTCGTACTCGGAGCGCGCGAAGTCCGGCTGACGCCACCCGGCGAGAGCGTGACCGAGCGGGCCGCCGACCCCGACGAGCACGACGGGGGCGCCGTCGGCGGCGAGGGCCGTGGCATCCGACCACCAGCGCAGGCAGTCCTCAGCGACGCGGAGGCTCTCGCGGGCGAGCATCCGCTCCCCGTCGAGCAGCAGCACGGCGGAGTAGCCGTTCGGGGCGAAAGGCTCCGCCCCGCGCGTCGCGACGACGAGCGCGGGGCGCTCATCCACCTCCAGCAGGGGCCGCTCGCCGTCGGAGACGATGACGCGCGCGCCCGGGAACGCCTTTCCCAGCTCGACGGCCGTGCGGGTGCTGCCCGTGCCCGACGTGCGGTACTTGGTGGAGCGGCAGGTCGGGCACGCCCACGAGCGCTCCGGAGTTCCGCACCACGTGCAGGTCGGGACGCCGCCCGCCGAGCGCTGGCGCAAGGGGCCGTGGCACGAGCGGCAGCGCGCCGCCTCGCCGCACTCGGCGCAGCGCAGGCCCGGGGCATATCCCGGGCGGGCGACCTGCACGAGCACGGGACCGGTGGCGAGCGCCGCCCGCGCCTCGCGCCAGGCGACCGACGGGATGCGCGCCTGCACCGCGAGCGGCTCGTCGCCCGGGCCGTCGGCGGTCGGGATGACGCGCGGCCGGACGCGCTTCGCGGGCCCGTGCTCGGTGAGCCAGCCGATCTCGACGAGGCGCTGCGCCTCGGTGCTGCGGGTGTGGCCGGCCAGCACGAGGGCGCCGCCCTGCTGCTCGTGGCGGACGAGCGCGGCGTCCCGCGCGTGGACATACGGTGTCAGCGGCTCGCCGAGGAGCGGGTCGCCGTCGTTCCAGAGCGCGAGCAGACCGAGTTTCGCGGCGGGCGCGTAGACGGCAGATCGGTTGCCGACGACGACCGAGGGCCGCTCCCCCGCGACGAGCAACGCGCGGTACCGGTCGGGGTTGGGCTGGCGGGCATCCCAGCGCAGCACCGCCTCCGGAGGCAGCAGGGCCGCGAGGGCGCGCTCGAGCTGCGCCTGGTCGCGGTGGTCGGGGGCGACGAGGATGGCGCTCGCCCCGCCCGCCAGCACCCGCGCCGCGGCCTGGGCGAGGGTCGCCGCCCAGCGCGCGACTCCCCCGGCGACGCCGGGCTGCACGCGGAGCGCGATCCGCTCCCCCGCCTCGACGGCGGCGGCGAGGCTCGGGAAGCCCTCGATCTCGGGCGCCTCGATGACGGGAGCCGGCGGGACGGCGGCCCGAGCGAGCCACGCGTTCTCCACCCGCACCTGCCGCGTCGGGATCGCGAGCCGCAGCACGTCGTTCGCCGCGCCCGCCGCGCGGTCGGCGACGGCGCGCGCGAGCGCCCACACCTCCGGCCGCAGCACCGGCACCGGCGACACGAGCGCTTCGACGTCGCTCAGCGGACCCGGGAAGTCGGCATCCCCGGCGACCTCGACGACGTACGCGGTGGCCAGGCGCTTCGCCGTGCGCAGCGGCACGGAGACGCGCACGCCGGGGGCCACGCCCTCGATCGAGTCGGGGATGCGGTAATCCAGCAGCCGGTCCAGCTGCGGCAGGGGCGAGTCCACGAGGACCCGCGCGACTCCCGCCATGGCGGCTTACAGCCCGGCGGCTGCCCGGAGGTCGTCGACGCGGTCGGTGACCTCCCAGGTGAAGCCCGGCAGTTCGCGCCCGAAGTGCCCGTACGACGCGGTCTGCGCGTAGATCGGGCGCAGCAGCTTGAGGTCGCGGATGATCGCCGCCGGCCGCAGGTCGAACACCTCGCGGATGGCGGAGATGATCGTCTCCTCGGGCACGTGCGCCGTGCCGAAGGTCTCGACGTACAGCCCGACCGGCGACGCCGTGCCGATCGCGTAGGCGACCTGCACCTCGAGCCGGTCGGCGAGACCCGCGGCGACCGCGTTCTTCGCCACCCAGCGCAGCGCGTACGCGGCCGAGCGGTCGACCTTCGACGGGTCCTTGCCGCTGAACGCGCCCCCGCCGTGACGGGCCGCGCCGCCGTAGGTGTCGACGATGATCTTGCGGCCGGTGAGCCCGGCGTCGCCGTGGGGGCCGCCGATCTCGAAGCGCCCGGTCGGGTTGATCAGCAGCCGCGTGTCGCGCGAGTCGAGGTCGACGCGCTCGAGCACGGGCCGGATGACGACGCGCTCGACCTCGGCGCGCAGCGTCTCGTTGTCGACGGCGGGCGAGTGCTGAGTCGAGAGCACGACCGTCTCGATCGTCTTCGGCGTCGCGCCCTCGTAACCGATGGTGACCTGGGTCTTGCCGTCGGGACGCAGGAAGTCGAGCAGGCCGGAGTGGCGCACCTCGGCGAGGCGCTCCGACATCCGGTGCGCGAGCCAGATCGGCAGCGGCATGAGCACGTCGGTCTCGTTGGTCGCGTAGCCGAACATGATGCCCTGGTCGCCTGCGCCCTGCTTGTCGAGGTCGTCGACGCTGTCGCCCTCGCGCGTCTCGAACGCGTCGTCCACGCCCTGCGCGATGTCGGGCGACTGCCCGCCGATCGAGATCGACACGCCGCACGACCGGCCGTCGAACCAGACGTCCGACCCGGTGTAGCCGATGTCGGTGATGCGCTGCCGCACGATGCCGGGGATGTCGACGTACGCGCTCGTGGTGACCTCGCCGGCGACGTGCACGAGGCCCGTCGTGACGAGGGTCTCGACCGCGACGCGCGCCGCGGGATCGGCCGCCAGCATGGCGTCGAGGATCGAGTCGCTGATCTGATCGCAGATCTTGTCGGGGTGACCCTCGGTGACGGACTCGGATGTGAACAGACGCAGGCTCAGCGGGGCCTCCGGGGCTCAGTGGACGACGAGGTCCAGGATGCGATGTGCGACGGTCTCCTTCGGGCCGGAGACCTCGGCCACTCTATCGCCGACGCCCGTCACGACGACCACCTCGTTACGCGGGGTGCCGAAACCCTCGGTCCAGCCGACCCTGTTGACGACGAGGAGGTCGACGCCCTTGCGCGCCGCCTTCGCCCGCCCGAGCTCGAGGAGCGCGTCGTCGTCGGGCTCCGTCTCGGCCGCGAAGCCGATGATCGTCTGCCCCGGCCGCCGCGCCGCGGTGATCTCCTTGAGGATGTCCGGGTTCCGCACGAGCCTCAGCTCGAGCACGTCGCCCTGGGTCTCCTTCTTGATCTTGCCCTCCGCGACGGTCTCGGGCCGGTAGTCGGCGACCGCGGCGGCCATGACGACGACATCCGCCGACTCGGCCTCGGCGAGGGCGGCGTCGCGCAGCTCGGCGGTCGTCGACACGTGCCGCACGGCGAAGGCCGAGGGGTCGGCGTCGAGCACCCCGTCGTCGATGTTGGCGACGACGAGCACGACGTCGGCGCCCCGGGCCGCCGCGGCCTTCGCGATGGCGACGCCTTGCTTGCCGCTCGAGCGGTTGCCGATGAAGCGCACGGGGTCGAGCGGCTCGCGCGTGCCGCCCGCGGTGACGAGGATGCGGCGACCGGCGAGGTCGCGCGGGCCGACGACCGCGAGGGCGGCGGCGACGATCTCGTCGGGCTCCACCATCCGCCCCGGCCCGGAGTCGGCTCCCGTGAGCTGCCCCGACGCGGGACCGACGACGTGGATGCCGCGGTCGCGGAGCGTCTGGATGTTGGCGACCGTCGCGGGGTTGCGCCACATCTCGGTGTGCATCGCCGGGGCGACGACGAGGGGCGCGGTGCTCGCGAGGATCGTGTTGCCGAGCAGGTCGTCGGCGGTGCCCGCGGCGATCTTCGCGATCGTGTTCGCGGTCGCCGGCGCGACGACGATGAGGTCGGCCGACTGGCCGATCGCGACGTGCCGCACCTCGGCGACGCCCTCGTAGAGGTCGGAGTGCACGAGGTTCCGGCTGATCGCCTCGAGGGTCGGGCGACCGACGAACCGCAGGGCGGCCTCGGTCGCGACGACCTGGACGTCGTGACCCGCGAGCACGAAGCCGCGCACGACGCCGACGGCCTTGTAGGCCGCGATGCCGCCGGTGATGCCGACGACGACTCTCATGGTTGCGCGGAGGTTACTCGGCGAGCGGCTTGAGGACGAGCTTGTCCTCGTTGATCTCGTGCAAGGCGACCGAGAGCGGCTTGTCGTCGATCGTCGAGTCGACGAGCGGGCCGACGTTGTCGAAGAGCGAACCCTCGTGCAGGTCGGCGTAGTAGTCGTTGATCTGGCGGGCGCGCTTGCTCGCGAAGATCACCAGCTGGTACTTGGAGTCGACCTTCGACAGGAGCTCGTCGATCGGCGGGTCGATGATTCCGGAGTTGCGGTCGGCCATGGGATTCTCCCTCAAGTCTCAGCGCCCGGTTGCGGGCACATCCAGCAATTCTACGACCTCGCGTGCCGCTTGGCCGACGTCGTTGTTCACGACCTTCACGTCGAACTCGTCCTGGGCCGCCAGCTCGACCTTCGCGGTCTCCAGGCGGCGGGCCTGCTCCTCGGGGCTCTCGGTGCCGCGGCCGATGAGCCGGCGCACCAGTTCCTCCCACGTCGGCGGCAGCAGGAACACGAGCAACGCCTCCGGCATCTTCTCGCGCACGGACCGCGCGCCCTGGAGGTCGATCTCGAGCAGCACGCTGTGCCCGGCGGCGAGGGCGCGGTCGATCGGCGGCCGCGGCGTGCCGTAGCGGTAGGCGTTGTGCACGGTCGCCCACTCGAGGAACTCGCCGCGCTCGATCATCGCGTCGAACTCCTCGTCGGAGACGAAGTAGTAGTGCTCCCCCTCGACCTCGCCGACGCGCGGCGGGCGGGTCGTCGCGGAGACGCTCAGCAGCACCTCGGGGTACTGCTCGCGGATGTGACGCGAGACGGTGCCCTTGCCGACGGCGGTCGGCCCGGCGAGCACGACCAGCCGGCTGCTGCGCGGCACGGCGGACGGCCGGGCGGCGCGCTCCGCGAGGTACGCGCGCAGGTCGGCGCGCTGACGCACCCCGAGCCCGCCGACGCGCTTCGACGGCGCGATCCGCAGCTCCTCCATGACGCGGCCCGCGCGCGCGGGGCCGAGCGACGGGATGCTGCGCAGCAGCTCGCTCACCCGCAGCGTCGCCTCGGGGGCGGCGGGGTCGCCCGCCCACGCGGACTCGGCCACGTCGAGGGCGGTGCGTTCCCGGGCGGCGACCTGTCGCTTCACCTCCGCGCGGGCGCGGCGCGCGGCGACGGCGGCCCGGGATCCGGCCGCGCGGTCGACCTCGGGAGGCTTCACGCGATCCCCCGGAGCTCGTCCTGCACGCGCGCGATCGCGGCGGGCAGTCCGTCGGGGCCGGCGGCGAGCAGTTCGCGCGAGAGGTGCACGGCGACGTTCGGCGACGCGGTGCCGAACACGCGCGCGAGGTCGCCGAGGTGGGCGCCCTGCGCGCCGAACCCCGGCGCGAGGATCGGGACGTCGCCGAGCGAATCCGGGGTCACCCCGAAGTCGGCGAGCTCGATCGTCGCGCCCAGCACGAGCCCGCCGGTGCCGGGCAGCTCCCGCACCTCGTCGACGAGGGCCGCGGCGACCGTGCGCCCGTCGGCCCGCACCGCGGTCTGCGTCGCGAGCGCCTCCGGGTTCGAGGTCGCGGTGACCACGATGACGCCCTTGCCCCACTCCGCGGCGCGCGACAGCACGCCGGAGAGGGATCCGAGGCCCTGGTAGGCGTAGGCGGTCATGGCATCCGCCTCGAGCGGCGACCCGGGCTGGAGCCAGGCGTCGCCGTACGCATCGACGGTCGAGCCGATGTCGCCCCGCTTGACGTCGGCGATCACGAAGATCCCGGCGGCGCGGGCGGCGGCGATGGTCTCCTCGAGGGCGGCGAACCCCGCCGAGCCGTAGCGCTCGAAGAACGCCACCTGGGGCTTCACGATGCCGGCGCGGCCGGCCACGGCATCCACCGTGCGCAGGCCGAACTCGCGCAGGCCCGTCGCGTCGCGCGGCAGGCCCCACGCGTCGAGGAGCGCGCCGTGCGGGTCGATGCCCACGCACAGGCGCCCCTCGGTGGCGAGGATCGAGCGGAGTCGTGCGGCGAAGGTCATCGTGTGCGTGCTGCCCGGTCCTTCGCGTAGTCCTGCAGCGACCGCACCCGGATGTCGCCGCGGCGCACCTCGAAGGCGGCGACGGCGGCGGCGAGCTCGGCGATCGTCGTGAACAGCGGCTTGTCGGCCGCGACGGTCGCCGTGCGGATCTCGAAGCCGTCCGCGCGGGCGCTGCGTCCCGACGGGGTGTTGATCACGACATCGATCTTCCCATCGTTGATGAGTTCGACGATGGAGGGATCGGCCGCGTCGACGTCCTGACCCAGGAAGTACTTGCGCACCGTCCGGGCCGGGATGCCGTTCCGGGCGAGCACCTCGGCGGTGCCCTCGGTGGCGACGATGTCGAAGCCGAGCTGGGTGAGCCGCAGCACCGGGAGCACGATCGCCCGCTTGTCGCGGTCGGCGACCGACACGAAGACGGTCCCGCCCTCGGGCAGCCCGCCGTAGGCGGCATCCTGGCTCTTCGCGAAGGCGCGCGGGAAGTCGGCGTCGATGCCCATGACCTCGCCGGTCGAGCGCATCTCCGGGCCGAGCACCGAGTCGACGACGTTGCCTTCGGCGGTGCGGAACCGCTTGAACGGCAGCACCGCCTCCTTCACCGAGACCGGCGAGTCCAGCGGCACGTTCTCGCCGTCCTCGGCCGGGAGCAGCCCGCCGTCGACGAGGTCGCGGATGCTGCGGCCGACCATGACGAGCGACGCGGCCTTGGCGAGCGGGATGCCGAGCGCCTTGGACACGAACGGGACGGTGCGCGACGCGCGCGGATTCGCCTCGAGCACGTACAGCACGCCGGCGCCGATCGCGAACTGCACGTTGAGCAGCCCCTTCACACCGATGCCCTCGGCGATCTTGCGGGTCGCCTCGACGACGCGCGACTGCACGTCGCGGCCGAGCGTCACGGGCGGCAGGGTGCACGCGGAGTCGCCGGAGTGCACACCGGCCTCCTCGATGTGCTCCATGATCCCGCCGACGTACAGCTCGGTGCCGTCGTAGAGGGCGTCGACGTCGATCTCCACGGCGTCGTCGAGGAAGCGGTCGACGAGCAGCGGCGAGCCGGGGCCGATGATGGCCTGCTCGCGCACGCGGTCGAAGTAGTCCTCGAGGCTCGGGGTGTCGTAGACGATCTCCATGCCGCGGCCGCCGAGCACGAACGACGGGCGCACGAGCACGGGGTAGCCGATCGACTCGGCCACCTCGACCGCCTCGGGGGCGTTCGTCGCGGTGCCGTTGCGCGGCGCGAGCAGCCCCGCGGACTCGAGGATGCCCGAGAACTGCCCGCGCTCCTCCGCGAGGTCGATCGCGTCGGGGCTCGTGCCGAGGATCGGGACGCCGGCCTCCTTGAGGCCCTGCGCGAGACCGAGGGCCGTCTGACCGCCGAGCTGCACGATGACGCCGACGAGTTCGCCGGACTGCGACTCCGCGTGGACGACCTCCAGCACGTCCTCGAGCGTGAGCGGCTCGAAGTAGAGCCGGTCGGAGGTGTCGTAGTCGGTCGACACCGTCTCGGGGTTGCAGTTGATCATGATCGTCTCGAAGCCCGCGTCGTGCAGGGCGAACGAGGCGTGGACGCACGAGTAGTCGAACTCGACGCCCTGACCGATGCGGTTGGGGCCCGAGCCGAGGATGATGACCTTCCGCGCGTCCGACGGCGCGACCTCGGTCTCGAGGTCGTACGACGAGTAGTGGTACGGCGTGAGCGCCGGGAACTCGCCCGCGCACGTGTCGACCGTCTTGTAGACCGGGCGCACGCCGAGCTGCCAGCGGAGGTTGCGCACCTCGGCCTCGGTGAGTCCTCGGATCTCGGCGATCTGCGCGTCCGAGAAGCCGTGGTCCTTCGCGTCCTCGAAGAACGCGCGGTCGAGCTTCATCGCGCCCGAGAGCCGGTCGGCGACCTCGTTGATGAGCACGATCTGGTCGAGGAACCAGGGGTCGATCTTGGTCGCCTCGAACAGCTCCTCGATCGTCGCGCCCTTGCGCAGCGCCTGCTGCACGGTGACGATGCGGCCGTCGGTCGGGGTCTTCGCGATCTCGAGCAGTTCGGCCTTCGAGCGCGGCTCGTCGTGCCAGTGGAAGCTGCTCCCGCGCTTCTCGAGGCTGCGCAGCGCCTTCTGCAGCGCGGTCGCGTAGTTGCGGCCGATCGCCATCGCCTCGCCGACGCTCTTCATGGTCGTGGTGAGGGTGGCATCCGCCGACGGGAACTTCTCGAACGCGAAGCGCGGCACCTTCACGACGATGTAGTCGAGGGTGGGTTCGAACGACGCGGGCGTGACGCGCGTGATGTCGTTCGGGATCTCGTCGAGGCGGTAGCCGATCGCGAGCTTCGCGGCGATCTTCGCGATCGGGAAGCCCGTCGCCTTCGAGGCGAGCGCGCTCGAGCGGGAGACGCGCGGGTTCATCTCGATGACGATCACGCGCCCGGTGTCGGGGTGCACCGCGAACTGGATGTTGCAGCCGCCGGTGTCGACACCGACGCGGCGGATGATGTCGATGCCGATGTCGCGCAGCTTCTGGTACTCGCGGTCGGTGAGCGTGAGCGCCGGCGCGACCGTGATCGAGTCGCCGGTGTGCACGCCGACCGGGTCGACGTTCTCGATCGAGCAGACCACCACGGTGTTGTCCGAGGTGTCGCGCATGAGCTCGAGCTCGTACTCCTTCCAGCCGAGGATCGACTCCTCGAGGAGCACCTCGGTGGTCGGCGACTGGTGGAGGCCGTCGGTGACCATCCGGACGAGGTCGTCGCGCGTGTAGGCGAAGCCCGAGCCGAGTCCGCCCATCGTGAACGACGGGCGCACGACGAGCGGCAGGCCCAGGTCCTCGGCGGCGGTGAGCGCCTCCTCGAGCGTGTGCACGACGTACGAGCGCGCGACGTCGGCGCCGGACTCGATGACGAGGTCCTTGAAGAGCTGGCGGTCCTCGCCCTTCTTGATCGCCTCGACCTTCGCGCCGATGAGCTCGACGCCGTACTTGGTGAGGATGCCGGCCTCGTCGAGCGCGATCGCCGCGTTGAGCGCCGTCTGCCCGCCCAGGGTCGGCAGGATCGCATCCGGCTTCTCCTGCGCGATGATCGCCTCGAGCGCCTCGGAGGTGATCGGCTCGATGTACGTCGCGTCGGCGAAGTCCGGGTCGGTCATGATCGTCGCCGGGTTCGGGTTCACGAGGATCACGCGGATGCCCTCGGAGCGCAGCACGCGGCACGCCTGGGTTCCCGAGTAGTCGAACTCGGCCGCCTGACCGATGACGATCGGGCCGGACCCGATGACGAGCACCGAGTTGATGTCTTCCCTCTTGGGCACTTACTTCCCTCCCCGCGCGCGGTGGTCGAGGACCATGTCGCGGAACCGGTCGAACAGATAGTTGGCGTCGTGCGGACCGGCCGCCGCCTCCGGGTGGTACTGCACCGAGAACGCCGGGATGTCGAGGGCGCGCAGGCCTTCGACGACCCGGTCGTTGAGTCCGATGTGGCTGACCTCCACCCGGCCGTAGCCGCGCGGGCTGTCGATCGCGCCCTCGAGGGGGGCGTCGACGGCGAAGCCGTGGTTGTGCGCCGTGACCTCGACGCGCCCGGTCTCCTTGTCGAGCACCGGCTGGTTGATGCCGCGGTGGCCGAACGGCAGCTTGTAGGTGCCCAGACCGAGCGCGCGGCCGAACAGCTGGTTGCCGAAGCAGATGCCGAAGAACGGCAGGCCCTGGTCGAGCACGCCGCGCAGCACCTCCACCTGGGCGTCCGAGGCGGCCGGGTCGCCCGGGCCGTTGGAGTAGAAGACGGCGACGGGATCGATCGCGAGGATGTCCTCGAGGCTCGACGACTGCGGCAGCACGTGCACCTCGAAGCCGCGCGCGGCCATGTTGTCGACCGTCGACTGCTTGACGCCGAGGTCGATGATCGCGAGGTTGCCGATCTTCTCCCCGACCGCGGGCGTGACCTCGGGGGCGGTGACCGACACCTGGGAGGACAGGTTCTGACCCGTCATCTCGGGCGCGGTGCGCACGATCGCGAGCTGCTCGTCGGCGCCGAGCGCCGCATCCGGCCCCGAGAAGATGCCGGCGCGCATGGCGCCCGCGTCCCGCAGGTGCCGCGTGACGGCGCGGGTGTCGATGCCCGAGATGCCGACGATGCCGTTCGCGACGAGGTCGTCGTCGAGCGACCGGGTGGCGCGGAAGTTGCTCACGACGCGCGAGGGGTCGCGCACGACGTATCCGGCGACCCAGATGCGACGCGACTCCGGGTCTTCGTCGTTGACGCCGGTGTTGCCGATGTGCGGGGCCGTCATCACGACGATCTGCCCCGCGTACGACGGGTCGGTGAGGGTCTCCTGGTATCCGGTCATGCCGGTCGCGAAGACGGCTTCGCCGAGGGTGCGGCCGCGGGCGCCGTAGGCCCGCCCCTCGAAGCGCGAGCCGTCCTCCAGGACGAGCACGGCGGGGTCGGCGGTGGTCATTCGGCTCCCTTCGGGGCGGGCACGAGCGTCTCGATCGCCGCGACGAGCGCGGCGGCGTCGGTCGGCCGGAAGTACGAGTCGACCTCGAGGTCGCCGAGCCGCCAGCGCACGAAGGCGAGACGGTCCCGGCCGACGACGCGGTCGATGGTCCAGGTGGCGTGGCCGACGCCGACGAGGGCGTCGCGCGGGATGAAGGCGTCGGGCCGGCCGGCGAGGCCGAGCACGATGCCCTCGGGCACGACCGTCACGACGGCGTGGGCGCGGACGCCGAGGCCGTGGACGGCGATGCGGTCGGTGGGCTCGTCGGCGCGCGTCGTGACGATGTAGAGCGCCTCCTCGTCGTACGACGGCTCCCCCGTCGTCGCGGGCGGGACGGCGAGGGCCGGCAGCCCGGACTGGCGGCGCCGGCGGGCGCTCCAGCCGATCGCGACCGCGAGGAACAGCAGCGCGACGACCACGATGAGCACGATCGCCGCGACGGTGTACTTACCCACGGGCGACCTCCTCCGGCTCGCGGAGTTCACCGTCGAGGACGGTCGGGATGCCGCGGTGCAGCGTCGCCACGACGCGACCGGGCAGCTCCCGGCCGAGGTAAGGCGAGTTGACGCTGCGGCCGCGCAGGTGCTCGGTGCCGAAGGTGACGCGGGCGCTCGGGTCGACGAGGGTGAGGTTCGCCGGGGCGCCGACGGTGAACGGGGCGTCGTAGCCCTCCAGGCGGCCGATCGCGGCGGGCGCCGACGAGAGGATGCGGGCGACGTCCGCCCAGCCGATGAGGCCGGTGTCGACCATGGTCGCCTGCACGATGCTCAGTGCGCTCTCGAGCCCGACCATGCCGAACGAGGCCTCGGCCCAGGCCGCCTCCTTCGACTCGACAGGGTGCGGGGCGTGGTCGGTCGCGACGATGTCGATCGTTCCGTCGGCGAGGGCCGCGCGCAGCGCCTCGACATCCTCGGCGCGGCGCAGCGGCGGGTTGACCTTGTAGCGCGCGTCGTAGCCGATCGCCTCCTGCTCGGTGAGCAGCAGGTGGTGGGGCGTGACCTCGGCGGTCACGGCGATGCCGCGGGCCTTCGCCCAGCGCACCACCTCGACGCTGCCGGCGGTCGACAGGTGGCAGATGTGCAGGCGCGCGCCGACCGCGTCCGCGAGCAGCACGTCGCGCGCGATGATGGCCTCCTCGGCGACGGCGGGCCAGCCCGCGAGTCCCAGCTCCGAGGCGAGCGGGCCCTCGTTCATCTGCGCGTTCTCGGTGAGCCGCGGCTCCTGCGCGTGCTGCGCGACGACGCCGTCGAAGGTCTTCACGTACTCGAGCGCGCGGCGCATGAGCAGGGCGTCGTGCACGCACTTGCCGTCGTCGCTGAAGACGCGCACGGCGGCGCGCGAGCGGGCCATGGCGCCGATCTCCGCGAGCCGCTCCCCCGCGAGCCCGACGGTCACCGCGCCGACCGGGCGCACCGTGACATAGCCGTGCTGCTCGCCGAGCGACGCGACCTGCTCGACGACGCCCGCGGTGTCCTGCACCGGGCTCGTGTTCGCCATCGCGTGCACGGCGGTGAAGCCGCCCGCCGCGGCGGCGCGCGAACCGGTGAGCACCGTCTCGCTCTGCTCGAAGCCCGGCTCGCGCAGGTGCGTGTGCAGGTCGACGAGTCCCGGCAGCGCCTGGAGGCCGTCGGCGTCGATCACCGTCGCGCCCGGGACCGACAACGTGTCGCCCGTCGCGTGGATGACGCCGTCGGCGACGAAGACGTCGGCGCGCGAGCCGTCGGGAAGGGTCGCTCCCCTGATCAGGAGTTTCATGAAGCACCGCCGGTCAGCACGAGGTACAGAACCGCCATTCGAATCGAGACCCCGTTGGTGACCTGGTCGAGGACGAGGGAACGGGCCGAGTCGGCAGCCGTCGCGGAGATCTCGAGCCCGCGGATCATCGGTCCGGGGTGCATGACCATCGTATCCGGGCGCAGCCGGGCGAACCGGGCGTCGTCGAGGCCCCACTCGCGCGCGTACTCGCGCTCGTTCGGGAAGTAGGCCGCGTTCATGCGCTCCGCCTGGATGCGCAGCATCATGACGACATCCGGGGATGCCGCGATCGCGTCGTCGAGGTCGTGCACGATCGTCGCCGGCCACTGAGCGACGCCGACGGGCAGGAGCGTCGCGGGCGCGACGAGCGTGACCTCGGCGCCGAGGGTCGTCAGCAGCCACAGGTTCGAGCGCGCGACCCGGGAGTGCAGGATGTCGCCGACGATCGTGACCCTGAGGCCCTCGAGGTCCTTGCCACGGGAGGCGTCGCCGTGCCGCGCCTTGCGCATCGTGTAGGCGTCCAGGAGGCCCTGCGTCGGGTGCTCGTGGGTGCCGTCGCCCGCGTTGACGACGGCCGCGTCGATCCAGCCGCCGTCGGCGAGCACCCGCGCGGCGCCCGAGGCGCTGTGCCGGATGACGACGGCGTCGATGCCCATCGCGGCGATCGTCTGGGCGGTGTCCTTGAGCCCCTCGCCCTTCTGCACGCTCGACCCCTTGGCCGAGAGCGTGATGACGTCGGCGGAGAGGCGCTTCGCCGCGGCCTCGAACGACAGGCGCGTGCGGGTGGAGTCCTCGAAGAAGAGGTTGGCGACCGTGCGCCCCTGCAGGGTCGGCAGCTTCGGCACCGCGCGGCGGGCGACATCCGCCATGTCCTCGGCGACGTCGAGGATGCCGATGGCGTCGTCGCGGGAGAGGTCGCGCGTCGAGAGCAGGTGCCTCACTCGTGGCCTCCCGCGATGGCGACGCCGTCGTCGCCGTCGGTCTCGCGCAGGCGCACGTTGATGCGCTCGGCGGCCGAGGTCGGGAGGTTCTTGCCGACGAAGTCGGCGCGGATCGGCAGCTCGCGGTGGCCGCGGTCGACGAGCACGGCGAGGCGCACGGCGCGCGGGCGCCCGTGGGCCGAGAGCGCGTCGAGGGCGGCGCGGATGGTGCGGCCCGAGTAGAGCACGTCGTCGACGAGCACGACGGTCTTGCCGTCGATCCCGCCGTCCGGGATGCGTGTCGGCTGCGGGCTGCGCGTCGGCTGGCTACGCAGGTCGTCGCGGTACATCGTCACGTCGAGCGCGCCGACGCGGCCGCTTCCGGGCTCGAGCCGTTCGAGGATGCCGCCGAGGCGCTCGGCGAGCAGCACCCCGCGGGTGGGAATGCCGAGGAGGACAAGATCCGAGGAACCGCGGTTCGACTCGAGGATCTCGTGGGCGATGCGCGTGAGCGCGCGCTCGATGTCAGCCGGCTGCAGCACGACGCGTGCAGTCATCCTGACCTCCTTCCCCGCCTCTCGGGACGGACTTAAAGGTGGTCTGTTCGCTGTCCATCGTACGCCATGGCAGGATCGGGAACCGTGCCCGCTCGCATCGTCGCCGCCGTCGTCGCCGCCCTCTGGTCGCTGTTGGTCCTCCCGCCCCAGATGATCGTCTGGTCGGGACCCGCGGGGTCGCCGCGATGGATCCGGCTCATGAACAACCACGACGCGTACGACGCCGTGCGGGCCGCCCTCGTCGGATGGGGCATCCACGACCACTACGCCGCCTTCGGGGTGGCGATCGTGCCGGCCATGCTGCTCGTCTGGTGGGCGACGCGGCCGGCCCTCCGCGCGCTCGGCGGGTCGGGACGGGTGCTCTCCTGGGCGCTCCTCGTGCTCGGGCCGCTCACCGCCCTCAGCTACCTCAATCACGACGACACGGCGCCTCTGCGCTTCCTCTGGGGAGGCGAGGGGCTGCTGCTGCTCCTGATCGCCGGGTGGGCCGTCGTCGTCGCGATCGTCGCCCCGCGCGGCCGGGGGATCCCCGGGTTCGTCCGGATCGGGCTCATCGCGCTGGGTCCGCTCGCGGTCGGCGCGACGCTCGTCGGCGGCTACTGGCCGCACGCGACGATGATCGGCGTCGCCCTCTCCGCGATCGTCCTCGCCCTCTGGCGCCCGGGACGCGGTCGGCCGGCGCCGTCCCCCGCGGCGAAGGAGGCACCGGCCGACCCGGAGCTCAGCCCCAGCGCTTGAGCAGCAGCCACTCGGCCAGGCCGACGATCGCGTCGGTGATCCGGCCGAGGATCGCGAGCAGGATGATCGCGAGGAACATGATGTCCACGCGTGCGCTCGTTCCGGCGTCGACGAGCAGCGACCCGAGGCCGAGGCTCGCGCCGATGATCTCGGCGGCGACGAGGAACAGCCACGCCTGGGACAGCGACAGCCGCAGTCCCGAGATGATCGTCGGGATCACGGCGGGGACGCGCACGGTCGCGAGCACGTTCACCGGGCCGAGGCCGAAGGCGCGCGCCATCTCGACGAGATGCGGGTCGACGTGGCGGAGCGCCCCGGAGACGGCCGTGAAGATCGGGAAGAACGCGCCGATCGCGACGAGCGTGATCTTCGGCGGCTCGAAGATGCCGAGGTAGAGCAGCAGCAGCGGCGCCCAGGCGAGCGACGGCACCGCGCGCAGCGCGCTCAGCAGCGGCCCGAGCAGCACGTTCGCGGTGTTCCAGAGGCCGACGATCGCGCCGACGACGAGGCCGAGACCCGCGCCGATGCCGAAGCCGATGAAGACGCGCTGGATCGAGATCAGGATGTCGCGCGTCAGGTCGTGCGTGATCGGCAGGTTGCCCGCCGAGTTCAGCACCGCGAGCGGCGACGGGAGACGGTACGCCGGGACGAGCTCGAGCGCCGTCACGACCCACCACACGATGAGCAGCGCGACGGGGAGGATGGCGCCGCCGGCGATGCGCCACCACAGCGGAACGGAGGTGCGCGACCGACGCCGGCCGGCGACCCGCGAAGGGGTCACCGGCGGCGTGGTCACGAGGTCAGTCGAGGAAATCGGGATCCGCCTTCTCTGCGAGGCTCGGGTCGAGGAGCGACTCGAGCGCCGTGTCGACGAGGCCCTGCGACTGCACCGAGCCGACGGCGACAAGCACCGGGCCGACGATCTTCAGCACGTCGTACTGCTTCTGACCGGGCACGCCGCTCAGCTCGAGATTGGTGCGGTCGATGAGCACCGCCTGGGCGATGGGCAGCTCGATGCCGGCGACATCCGCGAGGATCTGGGCGGTCTCCTCCGGGTTCTCGATCGCCCACTGGCGGGCCTTCTCGTAGGCGTTCACCACGAGCTGCGCGAGGTCGGGCGACTTCTCCAGGAACGCCTCCGTCGCGTTGAGGAAGCCGTAGGTGTTGAAGTCGATGTTGTCGTAGATGATCTTCGTGCCCGCGAGCTCGACGCTCGTCGAGAGCAGCGGGTCCAGGCCCGACCAGGCGTCGACCGAGCCGTTCTCGAGCGCGGCCTTGCCGTCGGCGTGCTGGAGGTTGACGATCTCGATCTCCTCGACGCCGACGCCGAACTCCTCGAGCGTCTGGAGCAGGAAGAAGTAGGGGTCGGTGCCGACGGTGACGGCGACGCTGTGGCCGCGGAGGTCGGTGACGGAGGCGATGTCCGAGTCGGCGGGAACCGCGAGGGCGGCCCAGTTCGGCTGGCTGTAGATGTCGATGGTCTTGATCGGCGAACCGTTGGCACGCGCGAGGAGTGCCGCGGAGCCGGCCGTCGAGCCGACATCGAGCGCCCCGGCGAGCAGACCCTCGTTCGCCTTGTTGGACCCGGCGGACTGCACCCAGTTGACGGTGACCTCCCCATCGGTGGCCTCCTCGAGCCAGCCCTCCTGCTTGATGATCAGGCTCAGCGGGTTGTAGGTGGCGAAGTCGACGGTGAGCGTGCTCGCGCTCCAGCCGCCCGTGCCGGGGTCGGCGGGCTCGGGGGAACCCTCCCCCGCGACGCAGCCGGTGAGGGCGAGGGTCGTGGCGGTCGCGATCGCCGCGAGGGCGACGAGGGGACGTGTCTTCATGTGCGTTCCTTTGCTGTGGGTGCGGGCGTTACGTCGGAGGGAACGGTGCTGGGGCTAGAAGGCGTGCGGTCGTGTCGGCTCGTCCGCCTGGGCGATGGGCACGTCGCCGAGCTTGCGGCGCTGGCGCCGGAGCGCCGCCGTCACATAGTTCGGCGTGTGGTGGCTGTCGACGCCGAGCAGTTCGAGCAGCTCGGCGCGGAGCAGCGCGAGGGCGGCATCCGCGCGGTCGCGGGGCCGGGGCTTCCCGACGTCGAGGATCGAGCGGATGCTCGACCCGGTCTCCGGTGAGGCGGGGTCGGGGCCGAGCAGCACGATGCGGTCGGCGAGGGCGAGCGCCTCGTCGACGTCGTGGGTGACGAGGATCACCGTCGTCGGCTCAGTCGCGTGGACGTCGATCAGGAGGTCCTGCATCGTCAGGCGGGTGAGCGCGTCGAGGGCGCCGAACGGCTCGTCGAGCAGCAGGACGCCCGGGCCCCGCGCGAGGGCGCGGGCGAGGGAGGCGCGCTGGGCCATGCCGCCGGAGATCTGACGCGGACGCAACTGCGCGGCGTGCTCGAGCTGGACGAGCCCGAGCAGCTCCGCGACGCGCTCGCGACCCGCCTCCGCCGGCGTGCCCTTCGGCAGGCCCAGGGCGACGTTGCGCTCGACGCTGCGCCACGGCAGCAGTCGCGGCTCCTGGAAGGCGACGGCCGCGCGCTGGTCGACCTCGGCGACCGGCGCGCCGTCCATCGTCAGCTCGCCGGCATCCGCCGCGTCGAGGCCGCCGATGAGGCGCAGCAGCGTGGACTTCCCGCAACCCGAGGGGCCGAGCAGGGCGATGATCTCGCCGGGGCGGATGTCGAGGTCGACATCGCGCAGCACGGGCTTCACGCCGCCGCCGGGGGCGGGGAACGTACGACCCACGCCGCGCAGGTTCACGCGCAGGGCGGGGGCGGTCGCAACGGTGGGAGCGGGCACCCTGCCGAAGTTACGGATGCCGCCGGACGGGCACAAAACGGGATGTCATGAAACGCAACGCGGCGTCACGGAGCGTCGCCCGGAACGACCGTTCCCGCCGCCGGAGCGCGCGGGGACGCCGGAATCGGGCGTCAGACGGCGTGGTCGCGCGAGATCGCGCCGAGCAGCCCGTTGAGGAATCCGCCCGACTCCTCGGTGCTCAGCTTCGACGCCAGCTCGACCGCCTCGGCGATCGCGACGGCATCCGGCACCTCGTCGTTGTAGAGGATCTCCCACGCCGCCAGGCGCGCGACGGCGCGGTCGAGCGCGGGCATGCGCGCGAGGCTCCAGCCCTGCGCGTGCGAACCGATCGTCTCGTCGATGTCGTCGAGGCGGGCATCCACGCCCTCGACGATGTCGCGCGCGTACTTCCAGGACGACTCGCGCTCCGGCTGTGCGGCCGCGCGCGCCGCCTCCTCCTCGAGCATCGTCGAGATGGGGACACCGCGCACGTCCGCGCCGAAGAGGATGTCGAGGGCGCGCTTGCGGGACTTGCTGCGGGCGCTCAGTCGGTCACGCGCCCGAGGTAGGACCCGTCACGGGTGTCCACCTTGACCCGGGTGCCGGTCTCGAGGAACAGCGGGACCTGGATCTCGTAGCCGGTCTCGAGCGTCGCGGGCTTGGTGCCGGCGCTCGAGCGGTCGCCCTGGAGGCCCGGCTCGGTGTAGGTGACCTCGAGCACGACCGAGGGGGGGAGCTCCACGTAGAGCGCCTCGCCGTCGTGCAGGGCGACCTGCACGTTCTGGTTCTCGAGCATGAAGTTGGCCGCGTCGCCCACGATGCCCGCGGGGATCGTGATCTGGTCGTAGTCGGTCGTGTCCATGAACACGAAGCCGCTGCCGTCGTTGTAGAGGTACTGGAAGTCGCGACGGTCGACGGTCGCGAAGTCGATCTTGGTGCCGGCGTTGAAGGTCCGGTCCACGACCTTGCCGCTCGTCACGTTCTTGAGCTTGGTGCGCACGAAGGCGCCGCCCTTGCCCGGCTTCACGTGCTGGAACTCGACGACGTTCCAGAGCTGGCCGTCGAGGTTGAGAACGCTGCCGTTCTTGATGTCGTTGGTGGTAGCCACGAGGGACGAGCTTAGCCCGCGGGGCGCTGGATGGCGGACAAAGCCAGGACGTAGGAGTCGAAACCGAATCCGGCGATGACACCGGTCGCCACCGCGGAGATGACGCTCGTGTGCCGGAAGGCCTCCCGCGCGTGCGGGTTGGAGATGTGCACCTCGACGAGCGGGATGCCCGCCTTCGTCACCATCCGCGCCGCATCCGACAGCGCGTAGCTGTAGTGGGTGAAGGCACCGGGGTTGACGATCACCGGCGTCGCGGTGTCGACGGCCTCGTGCATCCAGCGGATCATCTCCGCCTCGTCGTCGGTCTGACGCAGGTCGATCTCGGTGCCGTCGGCCGCCCGCTCGCTCAGCAGCACGCGCAGCGCCGCCAGGTCCTGCGCACCGTATACGTCGGGCTCCCGACTGCCGAGGCGGCCGAGGTTGGGTCCGTTGAGCACCAGTACGCGCGACATGCGTCGAGGTTATCCCCCGCGGCGACGTGGCCTCGTCATCCCCGATCGCTGAGCAGCCCGCGTCAGCGGGCGTGCCGAAGCGGCGACCTCCCGTCATGCCCCACGTGTATCTGCTCAAGTGCTCCGACGGCTCGTAACTACACCGGAAGTACTCGCGAACTCGAGAACCGGCTCACCCAGCACATGCTCGGGCTTGTGGCCGGCTACACCGCGACGCGGCGTCCGGTCGAACTCGTCCACGTCGAGGAATACGAGCGCATCGATGAGGCGTGGCGCCGAGAGCGGCAGATCCACGGCTGGTCGCGGCGCAAGAAGGAGGCGCTCATCGCGCAGGACTTCGACGCCCTCCCCCGGCTCAGCGCGAATGCCGCGAATCGTGGAGGCTTCGACACGCCGCCCACGGCGGCTGCTCAGCCATCGGAGGGACCCACGCCGGAGGCGCCAGGTCACCCGTCGGACTCCTAGTGGAGGATCGGCACCTGGAAGGGGTACTTGTAGGGCTCGCCCTTGCTCGCGCGGAGGGCGCCGAGGATCGAGAAGATCAGCTGCAGGATGCCCGGGATGAAGATCAGCAGCAGGCCGAGCGGCAGCAGGATGATCGTGAAGATGCAGATCCAGCCGATGACGTTCGCGACCCAGATCGTGACGTTGAAGTTGAACGACGTCGCCGCCGCGGTGCGCACGAGCTGACCGCGATCGCGGAACACGAACCAGACGATGAGCGGGCCGATCCACGACAGCCAGCCCGCGGTCAGCACGAGCGCGACGATCGGCGAGAGATGGGCGAGGACGGCGAGGGTCTTCTCGTCGCCCGTGGCGGGAGCCGCAGGAGTCGTCATGACTCCATCTTCGCGCAGCTGGCGACGCCGTCCCAACCCGCGGGTTCCACCAACAGCGGCCGCGGCGATCAGTCCGCGATGTTCTGGTAGGCGGCGAAGAGCAGCGACTCGTCGGGGCCGTTGAGCCGCGTCGGTCGGCCGATGCCGTCGAGCACGACGAAACGCAGCATCCCGGCGCGCGCCTTCTTGTCGCGCTGCATCGTCGCGAGCAGCGTCTGCCAGCGGGCGAGCGGATAGGTCGTCGGCAGCGACAGCGAGGTCAGGATGCGGCGGTGCCGCTCGACCTCCTCGTCGGAGAGGTTGCGGGTGAGGCGCGACAGCTCGGCGGCGAACATCATGCCGATGCCGACCGCCGCCCCGTGCCGCCACTGGTAGCGCTCGGCGTGCTCGATCGCGTGCCCGAGCGTGTGGCCGTAGTTGAGGATCTCGCGCAGGCCCTGCTCGGTGAAGTCCTCGGCGACGACGCGGGCCTTGACCGCGATCGCGCGCTCGACGGCCTCGCGGAACGCCGGAGCGGTCGGGTCGGTCACGGCGGCGACATCCGCCTCCGCGAGGTCGAGGATGACCGGGTCGGCGATGAAGCCGCACTTCACGACCTCGGCGAAGCCGGCGAGGATCTCGTTGCGCGGGAGCGAGTCGAGCAGCTCGAGGTCGCACAGCACCGCGCGCGGGGCGTGGAAGGCCCCGACGAGGTTCTTGCCCTCCGCGGTGTTGATGCCGGTCTTGCCGCCGACGGCGGCATCCACCATCCCGAGCACGGTCGTCGGCACCTGCACGACGTCGATGCCGCGCAGCCAGGTCGCGGCGACGAAGCCCGCGAGGTCGGTCGTCGCTCCCCCGCCGAACCCGACGACGGCGTCGGTGCGGGTGAAGTCGGTCTGGCCCATGATGCCCCAGCAGAAGGCCGCGACCTCGACGCGCTTGGCGTTCTCGGCATCCGGCACCTCGGCGAGGTAGACCTCGAAGAGGCCGGACAGCTCCTCGCGCAGCTTCTCCGCGCGGGCGCCGAGCACCGGGGGGTGCACGATGAGGACCTTCTTCGTGCTCGTGCCGAGCATGCCGGCGAGGCGGCCGAGCACTCCCCGGCCGACGAGCACGTCGTATCCCCGGTCTCCCGCGACGGGGATCGTCGTCACGTCGTCAGCCATGCGGCCACCTCCTGGGCGATGTCGTCGAAGTCTCCCGAGGAGGTGTCGACCGTGCGGGTCGCGACCCCCTCGTACAGCGGACGGCGCGCCTCGAGGATGCGCACCCAGTCCTCGACGCCCCCCGCGACGAGCGGGCGCTTGCCCGCCTGCGCGGCGAGGCGCCCCGCGACGACCTCGGGCGTGACCGTGAGCAGGATGACGCGCAGCGGCGCGAGGTCGGCGCGCGTCCCCGGGTCGAGCACCGCTCCGCCGCCGAGCGAGACGACGTGATCGGTGCGCAGCGCCGCGGCGACCGCCTCGCGCTCGAGGGCGCGGAAGTGCGGCTCGCCGTGGGTCGCGAAGAGGTCGGCGATCGGGCCGTGCTCGCGCACGATCACCTTGTCGGTGTCGGTGAAGCCGGTGCCGAGCAGTCGCGCGACGCGCTTGCCGATCTTCGTCTTGCCCGCGGCCATCGGGCCGACGAACACCACCGGCGGGTGCTGCTCGTCGCTCACGGCTCCGCTCACTCCGGCACCGAGGCGGTCGCGGTGCGGAGCGCGTCGGGGATGGCGGCGCGATACGCCTCGAGGTTGCGGCGGGTCTCCTCGATCGAGTCCCCGCCGAACTTCTCCAGCACCGCGTTGGCGAGCACGAGAGCGGTCATCGCCTCGGCGACGACGCCCGCCGCGGGCACCGCACAGACGTCGGAGCGCTGGTGGTGCGCGGGAGCAGGCTCGCCGGTCGCGACGTCGACGGTGCGCAGCGCGTGCGGCACGGTGGCGATCGGTTTCATGCCGGCCCGGACGCGCAGCAGCGTGCCCGTGCTCATCCCGCCCTCGATGCCGCCGGCGCGGTCCGAGACGCGCGTGATCCCGTCGGCGCCGATCACGAGTTCGTCGTGCGCGGCCGAACCCGGGCGGCGGGTGGTCTCGAAGCCGTCGCCGACCTCGACGCCCTTGATCGCCTGGATGCTCATGAGCGCGGCGGCGAGCTGCGCGTCGAGCCGGCGGTCCCAGTGCACGTAGCTGCCGAGCCCCGGCGGCAGGCCCGTGACGAGCACCTCGACGACGCCGCCGAGGGTGTCGCCGGTGTCGTGCGCCTTGTCGACCTCGGCCACCATCGCCGCCGAGGTCTCCGCGTGGAAGCAGCGCAGCGGATCGGCGTCGAGTGCGTCGACGTCGTCGGCCGTCGGCAGCGGCGCGTCGTCGGGGACGCGCACCGGACCGATCGAGAGCGTATGGGCGACGGTGCGGATGCCGAGCTCGCCGAGGAACGCGCGCGCCACGGCTCCGAGGGCGACGCGGGCCGCCGTCTCCCGGGCGCTCGCGCGCTCGAGCACGTTGCGCGACTCCGCGAAGTCGTACTTCTGCATGCCGACGAGGTCGGCGTGGCCGGGGCGCGGGCGGGTCAGGGGCGCGCCGCGGCCCTTCGGCAGGGTCTCGAGGTCGACCGGCTCGGCGCTCATGACATCCACCCAGCGCGGCCACTCGGTGTTGCCGATGCGGAGGGCGACGGGCGACCCCATCGAGAGCCCGAAGCGCACGCCGCCGGAGATCTCGAGCACGTCCTCCTCGAACTTCATGCGGGCGCCGCGCCCGTAGCCGAGCTTGCGCCGCTGGAGGTCGGCCTGGATGGCGGCCTTCGACACCGGCACCCCGGCGGGCAGTCCTTCCAGGATCGCCACCAGTTCGGGTCCGTGCGACTCTCCCGCGGTCAACCAGCGCAGCATGCTTACGATCCTCCCATCTGCAGACCCACCGCTTCGCGCATCGCGGCGACGACGGCCTCCTCGTCGGCCATCGCGCCGTCCTCGCGACCGGTCGTGAAGACCCGCACCTGGGCGACCGCCTGGTGCAGGAGCATCTCGAGTCCGTTCGCGATCGGGGCCCCGCGCGGGGCCCAGCGCGTGGCGCGCGGCGTCGGCCACGGGTCGTAGGGAACTTCGAGCAGCACGTCGCCGAGGTCGGCCTCCGGCACGTCGTCGGGGTCGACGTCGCCGGGGAGCGTGTTGAGGACGAGCTCGGGGCGCACGGTCATCTCGTCGCCGTAGATGCGCCACTCGGGCGCGACGCCCAGTGCCTCCCCGAGTCGCTCCAGTTCGGCGTCCCCGCCGGCGCGGCGGCCGGAGACGATCACCCGCGTCGCCCCGAGCCGGGCCACGGCGACGAGCGCGGAAGCCGCGGTCGCGCCGGTGCCGATGATGTGCGCCGTCGAGACGGTCGTGACGCCGTGATCGGCGAGGGCGCCGACGATGCCCTGCACGTCGGTGTTGAAGCCGAGCATCCGGCCGCCGTCGAGCAGCACGGTGTTCGCGACCCCGGCGAGGCCGACGAGGTCGGAGCGCTCGTCGAGCAGCGGCAGCACCTCGCGCTTGAGCGGCATGGTGAGGCTCAGCCCGCGCCAGGAGTCGTCGAGGCCCGCGAGGAACGCCGGGAGCCCGCCCGACGCGACCTCGGCGCGGTCGTACACCCACGGCAGCCCGAGGACGCCGTAGGCGGCGCGGTGCAGGGCCGGCGACTTCGAGTGCTCGATCGGCGACCCGAGCACGGCGAGCCTCCGCCGCGCCCCGTCTCCGGTGCTCACTCGCAGTACGACGCGTTCTCGGCGTTCGCGCGGCACCACGCGTAGAGCCGCTCCGCGGCCGCCTGGTGCTGGTCGGCCGTCTCCGAGAACACGGTCTCACCGGTCTTCAGGTTCACCGGCACGAAGAACAGCCACGGACCGTTCGCCGGGTCGATCGCCGCGTTGATGGCATCCATCCCCGGCAGGCCGATCGGGCCGTACGGCATCCCCTTGTGCACGTAGGTGTTGTAGGGGTTGCTCGGGTCGGCGCGCTCCTCCGCGGTCGTCCACACCGTGTGGGTGTTGCCGGTGCCGTAGGCGACCGTCGCGTCGGACTCGAAGCGCATGTCCTTCGCGAGCCGGTTGTAGAACACGCGGGCGATCTTGCGCATGTCCTCGACGTTCGGGCCCGACTCGCGCTGCACGAGCGCGGCCATCCGCAGGATGTCGAGGCGGTCCTCCGGTTCGACCCCCGCGCCGTCGAGGCGGGAGATCATCACGTCGACCATCTGCTGGATGACGTCCTCGGCGGTGAGGCCGGGGTCGAACGTGTAGGTCGCCGGGAACAGCCAGCCCTCGATGCCGGGCGACTCCTCGGGCACGCCGAACTGGGTGTAGTCCTCCGCGGCGGCGGTGAAGTCCTCGACGGGGATGCCCGTGCCCGCGGAGAGCTGGACGAACGCCTGGTCGACCGCCATCCCCTCGGGGATGACGACCTGGTTGACGATGCGGTTCGCGGGGTCGCGCAGGGCGGCGACCGCCGACTCCGCGCTCATCTGCTTCTGCAGGCGGTAGTTGCCCGGCTCGAACGTGATGTCGGGGTGTGCGATGAGGTACTGGTACACGGCCTGGAACGTCATCGTGACGCCCGAGTCGTGAAGGGTGCGGGCGATGTCGTCGCCGTAGTCGCCCGAGCGGACGATGACGACCGCCTCCTCGCCGTTGCCGGTGCCCTCGTAGTCGATGACGGGCGTGAGGCCGAAGGCGTCGCAGAAGTCGGTCGCGATCTCGCACACCTTGTCGCGGTAGACGGTGAGCGCGTACGCCGTTCCCCCGCCGACGATGACGAGCAGCGCGACGAGCGTGATCGCGAGGGCGATGAGCCCGCGGCGCTTCTTCTTCGGCGGAGCCGGGTCGAGCGGGTCGACGGGCTTGCGGCCCGAGCGCGACGAACCCTGTTCCTCCATCTCGCGGAGCTGGCGGCGGGTGAGCGTGTTCTCCGGGGTGCCGTTGGCGGCGGCCGCGGCCTGCGCCTGGGCAGTCGCCTCGGCGGCGGCCACGGCGAACGGGTCGGTCGAGCGCACCGTCGGGAACGCGCCGGTCGTGTCGGGCACGGAGACCGCGGGTCGCGCGGGCTCCTGCGGGACGCCCGCGGGCTGCTGCGGCTGCTGCGGAGCGGCCGGGTACTGCGGCGGCTCCGGCTGGACCGGCTGCTGCGGGACGCCCTGCGGCGTGCCGGGCTGCGGCGGCCAGGAGTACGACGGCGGAGCCGGCTGCTGGGGGGCCGGCTGCTGGGGTGCCGACTGCGGGGCGGCCGGCTGCTGAGGCGCGGCGTACTGCGGCGCCGCCGGTTGCGCGGGCGCCGCCGGCTGCTGCAGGGCGGCGGGCTGCTGCGGCACCTGCTGCTGCGGGGCGGGCGGGGCCGGTTCGCTACCGGCCGGACGGAAGATGTCGTCCCAACTGGGTTCGTCGGCCAACGTCAGCTCTTCTCCTCCGGCTCGACCAGGCTGCCCGGCGGACGGCCCGACGAGCGCTCCGAGTCGAGGGCGTTCTGCAGGATGATAACAGCGGCCACTTGGTCGATCACGGGACGCGAGCCCTTGGCGCGGCGCCCCGAATCGCGGAGCGCGCGCTGCGCCGACACCGTCGACAGCCGCTCGTCGACGAGCCGCACGGGCACGCCGATCCACCCCGCGATCGACGCCGCGAGGTCGCGGGCGTCCTGCGTCGACGCGGTGTCGCCGCCGCTCAGCGACAGCGGCAGGCCGACGATGATCTCCATCACGCCGTGCTCCTCGACGAGGATGCGGAACGAGCGTTCGCCCGCGTCCTCACGCGGGAGGGTGGCCACGGGCGTCGCGAGCAGGCCGTCGCGGTCGCACACGGCGATCCCGACGCGGGCCTTGCCGACGTCGACGCCGAGGCGGACTCCGGGTCGCATCCTCAGCCCTTCAGCGCGGCGACGATCCCCTCGAGGGCCGCTCCGATCGCCGTGGCGTCGCTGCCGCCGCCCTGGGCGAGGTCGTCCTTGCCGCCTCCGCCGCCGCCGAGCACGCCGGCCGCCTGCTTGGCGAGCACGCCCGCCTTGACGCCGGCATCCCGGGCCGCCGGGTTGGTCGCGACGATGACGACGGGCTTGCCGTCGACGCGGGCCGCGAGGGCCACCACGGCGGCCTCGGAGCCGAGTCGCTCGCGCACGCTCGTCGCGAGCGAGCGCAGCTCGTCGCCCGAACCGAGGTCGCCGAGATCCTCGACGACGGCGCGCAGCGCCCCGAGGCGCGTCGCGTTCTCGACGAGCGCGGGAACCCGGCCGGCGAGCTTCTGCGCCTCGAACGCGGCGATCTTCTTCTCCGCGGCCTTCAGCTGCTCGACGAGCGACGTGATGCGCTCCGGAAGCTGCTCGCGCGGCGTCTTCAGGCTGCTCGTGAGCTGCGCGACGATGGCGCGCTCCGCCGCGAGGTCGCGGAACGCGTCGAGTCCGACGAGCGCCTCGACGCGGCGGTTGGTCGAGCCGACGCTCGACTCGCTCACCAGGTTGACGAGACCGACCTCCGCCGAGGTGCGGACGTGGATGCCGGCGCACAGCTCGCGCGACCACGGGCCGCCGATGTCGACCATGCGCACGGTGTCGCCGTACTTCTCGCCGAACAGCGCCATCGCGCCCGCGGCCTTCGCCTCGTCGAGCGAGAGGATGCGCGTCGTCACCTCGAGGTTGTCGCGCACCGCGTTGTTGGTGATCTCCTCGATCTCGCTGCGCGTCTCCGGGCTGAGCGCCTGGTTCCACGAGAAGTCGAGGCGCATGTAGCCGGCCTTGTTGAACGAGCCCGACTGGTGCGCGTCGCTGCCGAGGGTCTGACGCAGCGCCGCGTGCACGAGGTGCGTCGCCGAGTGCGCCTGCGCCGCCGCGTGCCGGTACAGCGGGTCGACCTTCGTCGTCGCCGCGTCGTCCACCGCGACCTCGCCCGAGGCGACCTGCACGGTGTGGCTGATGAGGCCCTTCACGGGGCGCTGCACGTCGAGCACCTCGAGGTCGAAACCGGCGCCGACGATGCGGCCCTGGTCGGGCGCCTGGCCGCCGGACTCCGCGTACAGCGACGACTCGGCGAGGATGACCTCCGCCACCTGGCCGGCGGTCGCCTTCTGCACCGGCTGACCGTCGACGAGGATGCCGAGCACGCGCGACTCCGTCTCGAGCGCGTCGTAGCCGGTGAACACCGTCTCGCCGAGCGCGCGCAGGTCCGAGTACACCGCGAGGTCGGCGATCGCGCCCTTCTTCGCCTTCGCGTCGGCCTTCGCGCGCTGACGCTGCTCGGTCATGAGCTTGTCGAACGCGTCGCGGTCGACGCTCAGCCCCGCCTCCTCGGCGATCTCGAGCGTGAGGTCGATCGGGAAGCCGAACGTGTCGTGCAGGAGGAACGTCGTGTCGCCGGGCAGGGTCGTCGCGCCCGACTTCTTCGCCTCCGCGACCGCGGTGTCGAGGATCGTGGTGCCCGACGCGAGGGTCGAGAGGAACGTCTCCTCCTCGCCGAGGGCGAGGCGCGAGGTGCGCTCCCAGTTCTCCTCGACCTCCGGGTAGGCGTCCCGCATCGCACGGCGCGACGCGTCGAACAGCTCCGCGAACGACGGCGCGTCCACGCCGAGCAGGCGCATCGAGCGGATCACGCGGCGCAGCAGGCGGCGCAGGATGTAGCCGCGGCCCTCGTTGCCGGGCGTCACGCCGTCGGTCATGAGCATGAGGCCCGAGCGCACGTGGTCGGCGATGACGCGGAAGCGCACGTCGTCGTCGTGGTCGGCGCCGTAGCGCTTGCCCGCGAGCTCGACCGCCGCATCCAGGACCGGCCGCACCTGGTCGATCTCGTACATGTTGTCGACGCCCTGCTTGATGAAGGCGACGCGCTCCATGCCCATGCCGGTGTCGATGTTCTTCTTCGGCAGCTCCTGCACGATGCGGAAGTCGGTCTTCGACTTCACGTCGGCGAGCAGGTACTGCATGAACACGAGGTTCCAGATCTCGAGGTACCGCGTGTCGTCGGCGATGGGGCCGCCGTCGGGGCCGTACTCGGGGCCGCGGTCGAAGTAGATCTCCGAGCAGGGGCCGCCGGGGCCGGGCTGGCCGGTGTGCCAGTAGTTGTCCGACCGGCCGAGTCGCTGGATGCGGCTCTCCGGCACGCCGGCGACCTTGCGCCACAGCTCGGCCGCCTCGTCGTCCTCCTCGTACACGGTGACCCAGAGGTCCTTCTCCGCGAAGCCGAGGCCGCCGTCCGACTCCGGGGTCGTGAGCAGCTCCCACGCGTACCCGATGGCGCCTTCCTTGAAGTAGTCGCCGAACGAGAAGTTGCCGTTCATCTGGAAGAACGTGCCGTGCCGCGTGGTCTTGCCGACCTCCTCGATGTCGAGGGTGCGGATGCACTTCTGCACGCTCGTGGCGCGCGGGTACGGCGCGGGCACGACGCCCGTGAAGTACGGGATGAACGGCACCATGCCGGCGACGGTGAAGAGCAGGCTCGGGTCGTCGCTGACGAGCGATGCCGACGGCACCACGGTGTGACCGCGCTCCCCGAAGAAGGTGAGCCAGCGGCGTTGGATCTCGGCGGTCTGCACGTGAAGTCCGTTTCGAAGGGTGGGTCGGGGTTCGAGGGTCGGGCGCGGCGGACCGCCGGACCGGCGGGCCGGCCCGGGAGGGGTCGGCGCTTACTGGGCGGCGGAGCGGGCCCGGGCGCTCAGGTCGGAGACGACGCCTTCGACCTCGGAGACCGCGTCGCGCAGTTCCGCCTCACGGCTCTTGTAGCCCTGGACGACCGCGTCGCCGAACTCCTTCGCCTTGCGGTCGACATCCGCGAAGAACTTCTGCCCCTCGGGGGTCTTCGAGACCTGGTGGGCGATGACGAAGCCGGCGGCGGCACCGACGGCGAGCAGGAGCAGACCTCGCATGGTGATTCCTCCCTGGATACGACGACGGGGAAGTCCCAGCTTATGCCGGTGACTTCCCCGCCGTCTGCGTGATTCGCGTCTTATCGAGCCGCGTAGTACTCGACGACGAGCTGGACCTCGGCCGTGACCGGGACCTCGGCGCGCTTCGGGCGGCGCACGAGGCGGGCCTGCAGCTTGTCGAGCTCGACCTCGAGGTAGCCCGGGGTCTTCGGGAGGACGTCGACGTGACCGCCGGCCGCCGCGACCTGGAAGGGCTCGAGGCCCTCCGAGCGCTCCTTGACGTGGATGAGCTGGCCCGGCTTCACGCGGAACGACGGGCGGTCGACGATCTTGCCGTCGACGAGGATGTGGCGGTGCACGACCATCTGGCGGGCCTGCGCCGTGGTGCGCGCGAACGCGGCACGGAGGACGAGGGCGTCGAGACGCATCTCGAGGAGCTCGACGAGGTTCTCACCCGTCAGGCCCTCGGTGCGGCGCGCCTCGTTGAAGACGATGCGGAGCTGCTTCTCGCGGATGCCGTACTGCTCGCGCAGACGCTGCTTCTCGCGGAGGCGGACGGCGTAGTCGCTGTCGGCCTTGCGCTTCGTGCGGCCGTGCTCGCCGGGCGCGTAGGGGCGCTTCTCGAGGTAGCGGGCGGCCTTCGGCGTCAGCGGGATGCCGAGCGCACGGGAGAGACGGACCTTGCGGCGGTCCTGGGACTTGGTGACCAAAACGGTGCCTTACTGCTCACATGGCCGCGACTCTCGCGGCTCACAGACGTACCCGCCCCTTCCGCCGGATCGGAGGCACGTCGACGCCGCCGGGCGATTCACGAGGGGAGGTGTCCGCCATCGAGGCGAACCGATACAGGTTACACCACGTGGGCTGGGACGGGCGAGCCCGGCCGGCGAACGGCCGGACTCATCCGGTGCCGGATCGCCGCGCTCAGCTCCAGGCGGCGAAGATCGAGAGCTGATCGCCGGGCTCGACGCCGTAGTGGCTGAGGAACTCCTGGTCGATGCCCATGTTGAACGACACCGACTCCGGGTAGGCGGTGAAGGCGTGCGCGAACGCCGTCGCGATGTCGACCCCCGCGGGCGGGAGGTAGGCGAAGTTCTTCAGGTCGCCCTCGCCCCACGTGCCGCGCTCCTCGGCCGTCCAGCCGAGCGGCCCGAGCCACGCGGCGATGCGCTCCGGGAAGTTCTCGTCGTAGGACTCGCCGAGGATCCAGATCGACGTGCCGGCCTCGCTCGCGTAGGCGCAGACGCCGTCCGGCAGGTCGCTCGCGCCGAGGAGCTCGGCCGAGTCGAGAAGGACCGCGGGGCCGTAGCCGCCGGTCGGCAGCGGCGACGGGCACGACGAGGTCGGCTCGGTCGGCTGCGGCTCGACGGGGTCCGGGCCCGACGGCGCGGGTGCGGAACAGGCGCCCAGCAGCACCGCGAGGGCCGCGGCGGAGGTGAGCGAGAGGAGGGTGCGGGGGCGCTGTGACACGGGGTGCTCCTTGTGAGGTCGGCTCATTCTGCCGGAGCGCGTCACTCGTCCAGCAGCGTCTCCGAGTCGATCAGCCAGTTGCCGTCTTCGAGCACGAGTTCGAACGACCAGTCGGCGCTCGTCGACGTCCCGTCGGGGTCGCGACCGGTCTCCCGGCCCTCGACCACGGCGGTCTCGCCGTCGATCTCGACCCGGCCGACGACGTAGCTGAGTGCCGTGTCGCCCTCGTAATACTCGGCCGCCGCGGTCTCGAACGCCTCGCAGCTGTACGGCGTGCCGTGGCCGCCCTCGAAGCCCTCGCGGAAGGCGGCCGTCGTGACCGCCTCGTAGCTGACGCAGTCGCCCTCCCACCACGCGGTGGTGTAGCGCGACGTCGCCTCGCCGGGACCGGTGCCGCCTCCCTGGGCGCCCGTGCCGAGCAGGGCCGGGATGACGAAGGCGAGCACGGCGACGACGGCGCCGACGACGAGCACGCCCGCGCCGACGAGCCAGGGCCAGATCACCTTGCCCGACGGCGCCGCGGCGACCTGGGCGGCGGCGGCCGCCGCGGCCGGGTCGTACACCGGCGGCGGCGGGATGACGGCCGGAGCCTCGGTCGACGGGACGTCCGGCGTGCTGTCGTCGTGGGTCATGGCGTCCACAATGCCGCACCGGCGGCCCGCGCGTCAGTCCTTCTTCGGTTCCTTCTTCGGTTCGGTGCCTGCGAGCAGCGCGCGGATCTTCTCCACGCGCGCGGAGAGGTCGCGCTCGAATCCGAAGCCGCTCGGCTCGTAGTAGCGGGTGCCGACGAGCTCGTCGGGGAGGTACTGCTGCTCGGCGACCGCGAAGTCGGCGTCGTGCGCGTACTTGTAGCCCTTCCCGTGGCCGAGCCGCTTCGCGCCCGGGTAGTGGGCGTCGCGCAGGTGGATCGGGATGCGGCCGATGCGCCCCGCGCGCACGTCGGCGATCGCGGCATCCAGCGCCTTGTAGGAGGCGTTCGACTTGGGCGCGGTCGCGAGGTAGACGACGGCCTCCGCGAGCAGGATGCGGCCCTCCGGCATCCCGATGAGCTGCACGCCCTGCGCGGCGGCGACCGCGATCGGCAGCGCCTGCGGGTCGGCCATGCCGATGTCCTCCGACGCGAGGATCATGATCCGCCGCGCGATGAAGCGCGGGTCCTCTCCCGCCTCGATCATCCGCGCGAGGTAGTGCAGCGCGGCATCCACGTCCGACCCGCGCACGCTCTTGATGAACGCGGAGATGACGTCGTAGTGCTCGTCGCCCTGCCGGTCGTAGCGCAGCAGCGCCCGGTCGACGGTGCGGGCGACGAGGGCGGCGTCGATCTCCGGGATGTCGTCGTCGCCCTCCTCCCGCTCGGCGACCGCGGCCATCGCGGCGGCCTCGAGCGCCGTGAGGGCGCGCCGGGCGTCGCCGGAGGCGAGCCGCACGATCGCGGCACGCGCGTCATCCGCGAGCGTCACCGTGCCGGCGAGGCCCTGGGGCGCCGTCACCGCGCGGTCGACGAGCATCGCGAGGTCGTCGTCGCCGAGCGGCTCGAGGGTCAGCAGGAGCGAACGGGAGAGCAGCGGCGCGATGACGGAGAACGACGGGTTCTCGGTCGTCGCCGCGACGAGGATGACCCAGCCGTTCTCGACCCCGGGCAGCAGCGCGTCCTGCTGGGCCTTCGTGAAGCGGTGGATCTCGTCGAGGAAGAGCACCGTCGATACGCCGTAGAGGTCGCGGTCGGCGCGCGCCTTCTCCATGACGTCGCGCACATCCTTGACGCCCGCGGTCACCGCCGAGAGCTCGGTGAAGCGCCGGCCCGAGGAGTGCGCGATCGCCTGGGCGAGCGTCGTCTTGCCGGTGCCCGGCGGACCCCACAGGATGATCGAGACCGCGCCGGACTCCCCTGACGTGTCGTTGGCGAGGTTGACGAGCGGCGACCCGGGCCGCAGCAGGTGGGCCTGGCCGGCGACCTCGTCGAGCGAGCGGGGGCGCATCCGGACGGCGAGCGGAGCCGCACCGGGGCGCAGCCCGGGCTGGATGCTCATGCGCCCGGCCTCCTCACGACTCCATCGTACGGTCGGCGTCCGACGGGCTCCGGGCCCACGCTAGAGTCCTCTACGGCAACAGGAAAGGGTCGCAGCGTGGCATCAGGCAAGAAGCAGCAGCGGGAATCCCGGGAGGCGGTCGCCCGCCTCAAGGTGTACGAGGCCCGACAGCAGCTCAACGCGCAGCAGAAGCAGCGCCGGCTCCGCGACAACATCGGCGCCGTCGCCGGTGTCGTCGTCGTGGCGGCGCTCGCCGGGCTGACCCAGTTCCTCTACTTCAACGGCGGCCCCGGCACGCCCACCCCCGCGCCGAGCGAGACCCCGGTCGCCGGGCAGAACGTCGGCGCTCCCGACGCCGATCTCTCCGAGGACCGCGTCTGGACGGGCGAGTTCACCTTCAACGACACCGTCGTCGGCATCGAACTCGACGGCACCGTCGCGCCGCAGGCCGTCGCGGGCTTCGTGCAGGACCTCGCCGCGAACTACTACCCGGGCAAGACCTGCCACCGCCTCGCGGCCGACCTCAGCTTCCTGCAGTGCGGCTCGATCGACGGCAGCGGCGGACCGGACCCGCTGTTCTCCTACGGCCCCGTCGAGAACGACCCCGCCGACGACGTCTACCCCGCGGGCACCATCGCGATGGCGCGCCAGGGCGACAACGCCTACAGCCACGGGCACCAGTTCTTCATCGTGCTGAGCGACACGACGCTGGGCCGCGACACCGCGGGCGGCTACTCGATCGTCGGCACCGTGACGTCGGGCCTGGACGACCTCGCGGCGCTCGTCGCCGACGGCGTCGACCCGGCGACCGCGGGCTTCGACGGCAGCGGCAAGCCGCTCACCCCGGTGCAGATCAGCGCGTTCACGCTGAAGTAGGCCGTTCCGCCCGGTGACACGGGCGGGTACGGCTCATCCGGGCCGTGCAATAGGCTGTCCCAGGTCCGGGACGACCCCGGGTTTCGGTATCGACGAGGGAACGGCGAAGTGGCGAACGAACAGGCTCCGTGGGGTCGCGTCGGCGACGACGGAACGGTGTACGTCCGCGAAGGCGACGGCGAGCGTGCCGTCGGCTCCTATCCCGACGCGACGCCCGAGGAGGCGCTGGCCTACTTCGAGCGCAAGTTCACCGACCTCCAGGCCCAGGTGAGCCTGCTCGAGCAGCGCGTCCGCGGCGGCGCCCCCGCCGCCGACGTCGCCAAGGCGATCGCGTCGCTCACCGAGGCCGTGACCGGCGCCAACGCCGTCGGCGACCTCGCGTCGCTCACCGAGCGGCTCGGCAAGCTGAACGAGAGCATCGGCGAACTGACCGAGAAGCAGTCGGCGGAGGCGAAGGCCGCCGTCGAGGCCGCGCTCGCCGACCGCGAGGCGCTCGTCGCCGAGGCCGAGGCGCTCGCCGCCCAGGATCCCGCGAAGGCGCAGTGGAAGCAGGTCTCCGCGACCCTCGACGCGCTCTTCGCCCGCTGGCAAGCGGCGCAGAAGGACGGCCCGCGCATCCCGAAGTCGGCCGCCGACGAGCTCTGGAAGCGATTCCGTGCGGCTCGCACGACGCTCGAGACCCACCGCAAGGCGTTCTTCGCCGAACTCGACTCCAGCCACAAGGAGGCCCGCGCCCGCAAGCAGCAGCTCGCGGAGCGCGCTGAGGCCCTCGCCCCGAAGGGCGCCGCCGGCATCCCCGACTACCGCCGACTGCTCGACGAGTGGAAGCTCGCCGGCCGCGCGGGCAAGAAGGTCGACGACGCGCTGTGGGCGCGCTTCAAGGCCGCGGGCGACGCCCTCTACGCCGCCAAGGCCGAGATCGACGCGCGTGAGAACGAGGAGTTCGCCGGCAACCTCGAGCAGAAGCTCGCGCTCCTCGAGGAGGCCGAGAAGCTGCTCACCGAGACCGACCGCGACGTCGCCAAGAAGACGCTGCTCGGCATCCAGCGCCGCTGGGATGCCATCGGCAAGGTGCCCCGCGACTCGCTGCGCCAGGTGGAGGACCGCCTGCGCAAGGTCGAGGCCGCGGTGAAGAAGCTCGACGACGACCACTGGAACCGCACCGACCCGGAGAAGGCGGCGCGCTCCACCGGTCTCGCGGCGCAGCTCACCGACGCGATCGCCAAGCTCGAGCGCGAGCTCGAGGCGGCGAAGGCCGCGGGCGACGCGCGCAAGATCAAGGACGCCGAGGAGGCCCTCGCCGCCCGCCGCGTCTGGCTCGACGCGCTCGGCTGACCTCGCCCTCGAGCGCTCTGTCCACAGGGCGGTCCTTCCACCGGATCGCACCCGACGGCACCGTCGCGCCGCGAACACCGTCATCCTCGGAGGATGACGACTCTCGCCGCCGTGCTCTCCGAGGCCGACCTCCCCGCACCCGAACTGCAGGCCGCGCGACTCGACGGCGAGCTCTACGGGCTCTCCGACGCGTACTGCCAGATCGGTGAGCTCGAGGGTCCCGCGCACCGCGCGCGAGCGGCCCGGGCGACCCGCTCGACGCGGCTCATCGCCGAGCTCGGCACCGCCGCGTGGGTGTGGGGCGCGGCCCCGCGCCCGGCGCGGCTGCGGTTCGCCGTGACCCCGGATGCCCGGGCCCGGCTCTCCCCCGACCAGCGGATCGTCGTGCGCGAGATCGTGTTCGAGCCGCGCGACCTCGTCGACCTCGGCGGCGCGACGGCGACGAGCCCGTTGCGCACGATCCTCGACCTCGCGCGCGGCGACGACGCGCCCGACCCGGGCGTGCTGACGCGACTGCTCGCGATCGCGGGACTCACTCCGGCGCAGTGCCTCGCCGACCTCGAGGGCCGGGCCGGCATCCCGGGCAAGCGGCGCGCGCAGCGCGTGCTCGAGCGACTTACGCCGTAGACACCCGGTACACGTCGTAGACGGCGTCGATGCGCCGCACCGCGTTGAGCAGGCGGTCGAGGTGGGTCGTGTCGCCCATCTCGAACACGTAGCGCGACAGCGCCAAGCGGTCGCTCGAGGTCGAGACCGACGCCGAGAGGATGTTGACATGGTGCTCGGAGAGCACGCGCGTGATGTCGGAGAGCAGCCCGGCGCGGTCGAGCGCCTCGACCTGGATCTGCACGAGGAACACGCTCGACGACGACGGCGCCCACTCGACGTCGATCATCCGATCCTTCTGGTCGGTGAGCGCGAGGATGTTCGTGCAGTCGTCGCGGTGCACCGAGACGCCGGAGCCGCGCGTGACGAACCCGACGATCGCATCCCCCGGTACCGGGGTGCAGCACTTCGCGAGCTTCACGAGGATGTCGGGCGCGCCGCGGACGAGCACGCCGGAATCGCTCGGGCGCAGCTGACGCGCACGCCCCCGCGGGGTGAACGGGACCTCGGCCTCGTCCGCCTCCGCCTCGGAGGTGAGTGACGCGACGACCTTCTCGAGCACGGACTGCGTGGAGACGTGGCCCTCGCCGACGGCCGCGTAGAGCGCCTCGACGCTCTCGTAGCGCATCCCCGCGGCGACCTCGGCGAGCACGTCGGAGCTCATGAGCTTCTGCAGCGGCATGTTCTGCTTGCGCATCGCCCGCGCGATGGCGTCCTTGCCCTGCTCGATCGCCTCCTCGCGACGCTCCTTCGTGAACCAGCCGCGGATCTTATTGCGCGCGCGGGGGCTCTTGACGAAGTTGAGCCAGTCCTGGCTCGGGCCGGCGTCGGGGTTCTTCGACGTGAACACCTCGACGACGTCGCCGCTGTTGAGCGTGCTCTCCAGCGGCACGAGGCGGCCGTTGACCTTCGCCCCCATCGTGCGGTGGCCGATCTCGGTGTGCACGGCGTAGGCGAAGTCGACCGGCGTCGCGCCCGAGGGCAGGCCGATGACCTTTCCCTGCGGCGTGAAGACGTAGACCTCCTTCGCCCCGATCTCGAAGCGCAGGTTGTCGAGGAACTCGTTGGCGTCCTCGGTCTCGGCCTGCCAGTCGCTGATGTGGGCGAGCCACGCCATCTCGGTGTCGGTCGTGCGGCTCGCCTCTTCGCCCTTGCCGGACGCGATCCGCTCCTTGTACTTCCAGTGCGCGGCGACACCGAACTCGGCGCGCTGATGCATCTCGTGGGTGCGGATCTGGATCTCGATCGGGCGGCCCTTGGGACCGATCACGGTCGTGTGCAGCGACTGGTAGAGGTTGAACTTCGGCGTCGCGATGTAGTCCTTGAACCGGCCCGGGATGGGGTTCCAGCGCGCGTGGATCGCGCCGAGCACGGCGTAGCAGTCGCGGATGTTGTTGACGAGCACGCGGATGCCGACGAGGTCGTAGATCTCCGCGAACTCGCGGCCGCGCAGCACCATCTTCTGATAGATCGAGTAGTACTGCTTCGGCCGCCCGACGACCTGGCCCTTGATGCGGCCGGCCTTGAGATCCTCGTTGACGGCGTCGATGATCTGCTGCACGAACTGCTCGCGCTGCGGGGTGCGATCGCGCACGAGGCTCTCGATCTCGACGTAGAGCTTCGGGTGGAGCACCGCGAAGGAGAGGTCCTCCAGCTCCCACTTGATGGTCTGGATGCCGAGGCGGTGCGCGAGGGGCGCGTAGATCTCGAGGGTCTCCTGGGCCTTCCGGCGGGCGGACTCCTCCGGCACGAAGCCCCACGTGCGCGCGTTGTGCAGGCGGTCGGCGAGCTTGATGACGAGGACGCGGATGTCCTTGCTCATCGCGACGACCATCTTGCGGACCGTCTCCGCCTGGGCCGAGTCGCCGTACTTGAGCTTGTCGAGCTTGGTGACGCCGTCGACGAGCATCGCGATCTCGTCGCCGAAGTCGGCGCGCAACTGGTCGAGCGCGTAGTCGGTGTCCTCGACGGTGTCGTGCAGCAGCGCCGCGGCGATCGTCTTCGCCCCGATGCCGAGATCAGCGAGGATCTGCGCGACCGCGACGGGGTGGGTGATGTACGGCTCGCCGCTCTTGCGCTTCTGGCCGGAGTGCGCCCGCTCGGCGGCCGTGTAGGCGCGCTCGATGAGGGCGACGTCCGCCTTCGGGTGGTGCGTGCGCACCGTCTTGAGCAGGCGGTCGACGGCTCCCGTCGGCTGCGCCCGCGAGAAGATGCGCGGCAGGAGGGTGCGCAGACTCGCCGAGCTCGGCGCCTGCGTCTCCGTCATGAAGTGATTCTAGTTATGCGCCGATTCGTCCGCCGGACGGCTCAGGCCGAGACCCCGGCCTTGTCGCGCAGGGCGAGGACCCGCTTGTCGCGCTGGGCGATCTTCGGCTCCTTCTCGCGGAACAGCGCGTAGAGCGGCGTCGCGATGAACGGCGTCGAGTAGGCGCCGATCACGGTGCCGACGAGCAGTGCGAGCGAGATGTCGCGGAGCGTGTCGGCGCCGAGGAGACCCACACCGATGATGAGGATCGCGGCCACCGGCAGCGACGCCACGACGGCGGTGTTGATCGAGCGGACGAGCGTCTGGTTGGCGGCGAGGTTCACCGTCTCCGAGAACGTGCGCGGCGAGTCGTCGGCCATCTCCGTGGTGTTCTCGCGCACCTTGTCGAACACGACGACGGTGTCGTAGAGCGAGAAGCCCAGGATGGTGAGGAAGCCGATGATCGCGGCGGGCGTGATCTCGAAGCCGGTCGCGGCGTAGACGCCGACGGTCACGACGACCACGTGCGCGACACCGAGGATCGCGGCGAGCGACATCTTCCAGGTGCGGAAGTAGATCGCCATGATGATGAGCGCGAGGCCGATGAACACCGCGAGGCCGAGCAGCGCCTGGCGGGTGATGTCGGCGCCCCAGCTCGGGCCGATGAACGACGTGCTGATGTCGTCGGTGCCGTACGCCGCCTCGAGGTTGGCGGCGACCTCGCGGGTGTCCTGGTCGGAGAGCTGCTCGGTCTGCACGCGCATCCCGCCGTCGCCGACGGTCGTGACGCGCACCTCGGCGCCGGGCACGACATCCCGCACGGCCTCTTCGGCGAGGGCGGTGTCGGTCTCGGTGATGTTGCTCAGCTGGAACTGCGAGCCGCCGCGGAACTCGATGCCGAAGTTGAAGCCGGCCCCGAAGTCGCCGCCGCCGCGGATGAACGGCACCGCGACCGAGAGCGCCATGAGGATGATCGCGATCGTGAACCACACCTTGCGGAGGCGCACGAACGGGACGGACGTCTCACCGGTGTAGAGGTTGTTCCCGAAGCGGGTGAGGATGCTGCCCTTCGCCATCAGTTCTTCCCCTTGGATTCGCTCGCGGCCTCGGCCGCCTTGCGCTCGGCGATGGTCTGTCGGCGGGCGGCCTCACGGCTCGCGCCCGCGCGGCGCGCCTCCTTCGAGACGCGGAACTCCGCTCGGCCCCGGTACACGGCGCCGAGCGCCTCGGGGTCGAGGCCGGAGAGCGGATGCCCGGACGAGAAGAACCGCGTCTGGGCGAGCAGCTGGAGCATCGGGTGCGTGAAGAGCACCACGACGAGCACGTCGATGAGCACCGTGACGCCGAGGGTGAACGCGAAGCCGCGCACGTTGCCGACGGCGAAGATGTACAGCACGATCGCCGACAGCAGGTTGACGCCCTTCGCGGCGTAGATCGTGCGCAGGGCGCGCTTCCAGCCCGCCTCGACGGATCCCACGAGGGAGCGGCCGTCACGCAGCTCGTCGCGGACGCGTTCGAAGTAGACGATGAACGAGTCGACCGTCATGCCGATGGCGATGATGAGGCCCGCGACGCCGGCGAGCGAGAGCCGGTAGTTGTAGTGCGAGCCGAGGATGACGAGCACCAGATAGGTGATCAACCCCGCCGCGACGAGAGAGGCGATCGTCACGGACGCGAGCGCCCGGTACTGGAACACCGAGTAGACGACGACGAGGATGAGGCCGATGAGGCCGGCGAGGATGCCCGCCTCGAGCTGGCTTGCACCGAGCGTCGCGTCGATCTTCTCGTTGCTCTGCACCGTGAAGCTGATCGGCAGCGCGCCGAACTTCAGCTGGTCGGCGAGGGTCTTCGCGCTCGCCTGGGTGAAGCCGCCGGAGATCTCGGGCTTGCCGTTGGTGATCGCGGAGTTCGTCGTCGGGGCCGAGATGACCTTTCCGTCGAGCACGATCGCGAACATGTTGCGCACGCCGGTGTAGCCGACGAGGCGCTGGGTGACGTCGCCGAAGACCTGGGTGCCGGCCTCGTCGAAGGTGATGTAGACGGCCCACTCGCCGGTCGAGATCCCCTGCGAGGTCTGCTTCACGCCCGCGTAGGCGTCGGTGATGCGCACACCCTCGAGGTACTGACGGTCGCCGCGGCTGTCGAGCACCGGCTCGCCGGACGAGTCGGTGAGGTACTCGACCGGGCCGAGGATGAACTTGGTGGTGAGCGCGTCGTCACACGTGATGAGCGGCTCGTCGAGCGGCGCCACGTTGGTCTGCGCCGTCGCGAGCGTCGCGCAGTCGAAGGCGTAGAACTCCTCGACGAGCTCGTCGGTGAGCCACGCGGTGTCGCTGCCGTCGGTCGGGGTGCCGGACGGGGTCGGGTCGGCGGTCGGCGTGCCGCTCGGGTCCGGGGTCTCCTCGGCGGCGGGCTCCTCCTCGGCGCCCTCGCCCTCGGTGTCGCCGTCGCCCTCTTCGCCGTCGTCGGCGACGATGTCGGACGCGTCGGTGCCGGTGAGCACGACGCGGAACTCGAGCTTCGCCGACGCCTGGATGCGGTCGAGCGTGGCCTGGTCGGGGTCGCCCGGGAGCGAGACGACGACGTTCGAGCCGAGCGTGGTGATCTCGGCCTCCGCGACGCCGGTGGCATCCACGCGCTGGCGGATGATCGCGACGGCCTGCTCGAGCTGCTCGTTGGAGACCTGCTGCCCCTCGGCGACGAGCGGAGCGAGGATGATCTGCGTGCCGCCCTCGAGGTCGAGCGCGAGCTTCGGGGCGAGGCTCCAGCCCCACCACATCACCCCGGCGCCGACGAGGCCGGCGAGCAGCGCGATGATCGCGCCGAGCCAGGCGAGCGAACGGCCCGCCTTCCGGACGGGCGTCGACGACTTCGTGGCCACGCGCCTCAACTCTCTATCTCGGGACGCGCATCGACGCGCGTCTCATCGCGCCCGGGGTGCCCCGGGCGGCATCCAGCGTAACGACTACTCGGAAGCCTTCTTGCGCGAACGCGGGGCGGGCTTCTTCTCGGTGCGCTCACCGAACTCCGGCTCGGCGATCGGCTCGACGCTGCTCTCGTTGAGCTTCGGCCCCTCGGCGGCGGCCTCCTCGGCCTCCTCCGCGACGGGCTCGTCCTCGACGACCTTCGCGATGGCCTGGCTGTGGATGCGGAGCTTCACGCCGGGCGTCGTCTCGATGATCGCCTCGTTCTTCTCCTCGTCGAGCGAGACGAGCGTGCCGTAGAGGCCCTGGCCGGTCATGATCTCGGCGCCGGGGAGGATCTTGGCACGCATCTCCTCGACCTCGCGGCGGCGACGACGCGAGCTGAGGAACATGAAGACGATGAGCACGCCGGCGACGGCGATCAGGGCGAATTCCACGATGGGGGCCTTCCGGGATGTCGAGGGGGCCGCGTTGCATCCTGACGATCAGGGGCGGGTCGGACCCCCTGCATCATATGTCATCGCCGAACAGCGTCCCCTGCCCGGAGGAGGCCGGACGGCGGATGCCCAGGTGGTCCCAGGCCCGTCGCGTGGCGACCCGGCCGCGCGGCGTGCGGGTGAGCATCCCGACGCGGACGAGGAACGGCTCGACGACCGCCTCGATCGTGTCGGCCTCCTCGCCGACGCTCACCGCGAGCGTGCCGAGACCCACGGGGCCGCCGTCGAAGCGCGAGACGATCGCCTCGAGCACCGCCCGGTCGAGCCGGTCGAGGCCGACGCGGTCGACGTCGTAGAGCTCGAGCGCGCGGTCGACCGCCTCGACGCCCGCTCCCCCGCCGTGCACGAGCGCGTAGTCGCGCACGCGGCGCAGCAGGCGGTTGGCGATGCGCGGGGTGCCGCGGCTGCGACCGGCGATCTCGCGGCGCGCGTCGGCGGGGATGTCGAGGTCGAGCATCCGGGCGGCGCGGGCGAGCACCTGGTCCAGTTCGTCGTCGTCGTAGAACTCGAGGTTGGCGGTGAAGCCGAAGCGGTCGCGCAGCGGGTTGGGCAGCAGCCCCGAGCGGGTGGTCGCGCCGACGAGGGTGAACGGCGCGAGGTCGAGCGGGATGCTCGTGGCGCCGGCGCCCTTGCCGACCATGATGTCGATGCGGAAGTCCTCCATCGCGAGGTAGAGCATCTCCTCGGCGCTGCGCGCCATGCGGTGGATCTCGTCGATGAAGAGCACTTCGCCGGGCACGAGGCTCGACAGCAGCGCCGCGAGGTCTCCCGCGTGCTGGATGGCGGGGCCGCTCGACATCCGCAGCGGGCGGTTCGACTCGTGGGCGACGATCATCGCGAGCGTGGTCTTGCCGAGCCCGGGAGGGCCGGCGAGCAGGATGTGGTCGGGCGTGCGGTTCTGCAGCGCCGCCGCGTCGAGCAGCAGTTGCAGCTGGCCGCGCACCTTCGACTGGCCGACGAACTCGGCGAGCGACCGCGGACGCAGCGCGCCCTCGAAGGCGAGCTCCGCCTCCGACTCGGGCTGCGGGCGGACGATGGCGTCGGCGTCGGTCTCGTCGCTCACGAGCGCACCTGCTGGGGTCCGAGGCGGGAGAGGGCGAGGCGCAGCAGCGCGGGGACGGCGAGGGATGCCGCATCCTCGCTCTGCTCGAGCACCTCGTCGACGGCCTGCGCCGCGACGCGCTCGTTCCAGCCGAGGCCGACGAGCGCGGCGACGACGTTCTGCGTCGTCGAGGCCGCGGGCGCGGCGACGGCCGGAGTGCCGGGGGCCGGCGCGAGGATCTTGCCGGCGAGCGAGACGGTGATGAGCTTCGCGGTCTTCGGGCCGATGCCCGAGACCTTGCGGAACGGCGCATCGTCTTCGGCGGCGACGGCCGCGGCGATCTGGTCGGGGCTCAGGGTCGCGAGCACGCCGAGCGCCGACTTCGGGCCGACGCCCGAGACGCCGCGGAGCAGGTCGAACATCTCCAGCTCCTCGGCGGTGGCGAAGCCGAACAGGCTCATGTCGTCTTCGCGCACGATGAGCGCGGTGTGGAGCGTCACCTCCTGGCCCGCGCGCACGGCGAGGGCCTGCTGCGGCGTCACCTGCACGGCGTAGCCGAGGCCGCCCACGTCGACGACGATCACCGAACCGGAGGCGCTGAGCACCGGGCCGCGCACCGACGAGATCACGACGCCACCCTACGTTTCGCCGCCGACTTCTCGGCCGCCCGCCACGCGAGCTGGGCCGGGGTCATCGCACCGCCGGCGGAGGGCGCGGCGTCCGCTCCCCCGCGCCAGGCGTGGCAGATCGCGAGCGCGAGCGCGTCGGCGGCATCCGCCGGCTTCGGGATGTCGTCGAGCCCGAGGATGCGCTTCACCATCGTGCCGACCTGCAGCTTCTCGGCGGACCCGTACCCGGTGATCGCCGCTTTCACCTCGCTCGGCGTGTGGAGCCCCACCGGCAGCCCGTGGGCCGCAGCGGCCGCGAGGGCGATGCCGCTCGCCTGCGCCGTGCCCATGACGGTGCGCAGATTGTGCTGGGCGAACACGCGCTCCACCGCGACCGCGCCGGGCTCGAACTCGGCGAGCAGGTCGGCGACCCCGCGCGACACGGCGAGCAACCGGGCCTCGAGCGGGTCGGTCGCGGGCGTGCGGATCACACCGGCGTGCACGAAACGCACGCGGCGGCCCGCGCCGACGTCGACGACGCCGACGCCGCACCGGGTCAGCCCGGGGTCGATTCCGAGGATCCGCACCCGGCCAGGCTAGCGCGCCATTCGAACGGATGTACGAATCCGTCCCGGCGTGTCAGTCCTCGTCGTCGAGCTGCGCCTGCACGTCAGCGGGCACGTCGACGTTGGTGAAGACGTTCTGCACGTCGTCGCTGTCCTCGAGGGCGTCGATGAGGCGGAACACCTTGCGCGCCGTCTCGACGTCGGCCTGCACGCTCACCGAGGGCACGAACTCGGCCTCGGCGGAGTCGTAGTCGATGCCCGCCTCCTGGAGCGCGGTGCGCGCCGCGACGAGCGACGAGGGCTCGGTGATGACCTCGAACCCGCCGCCCTGGTCGATGACCTCTTCGGCGCCGGCATCCAGCACCGCCTCGAGGATCGAGTCCTCGGTGACCGCGTCGGTCTTGGTGATCGAGATGACGCCCTTGCGGCTGAAGTTGTACGCGACGCTGCCCGGGTCGGCGAGGGTGCCGCCGTTGCGGCTGAGCGCGGTGCGCACCTCGGCCGCGGCGCGGTTCTTGTTGTCGGTCAGACACTCGACGAGGAACGCGACGCCGTTCGGGCCGTAGGCCTCGTACATGATCGACTCGTAGTTGACCGCCTCGCCGCCGATGCCGGCGCCGCGCTTGATCGCGCGGTCGATGTTGTCGTTGGGGACCGAGGTCTTCTTCGCCTTCTGCACGGCGTCGAAGAGGGTCGGGTTGCCGTTCAGGTCGGGTCCGCCGATCTTGGCGGCGACCTCGATGTTCTTGATGAGCTTCGCGAACGACTTGGCCCGGCGCGCGTCGATGACGGCCTTCTTGTGCTTCGTCGTGGCCCACTTGGAATGCCCGCTCACGGTGCTCCTCACTGCGTCGAAAGAACCGCACCGATCTTAGCTGCCTCTCAGCTGGCGTCCCGCGACCGCGCCCGCCTAGGCTCTCCGGGTGGTTGCGCGCTGGTTCCGGATCTCGTTCGCCGAGAACGCCTTCCGCCGCTACCTCGCCGAGCGCGGGGTCGTGCTCGGCGACCTCCGCATCGGGGGCGCCCTCGCCGCGACGACGGGCTTCTACACGGCGGCCCGGGCCCAGCACACGCGGCTGCAGGACGACGGCGACGGCCTGCTCTGGCAGTGGGGTCCGGATGCCGACGCCGCCCGGTTCACCGCGGGCTTCACGCGCCAGCTGATCCGCACGGGCGACGACCAGCCGATCGTGCAGGTGACGCTGTGCCTCGCCTACCGCTGGACGCCGTCGCGGCGCGCGCTCGGCCGCGGGCACGCGTGGTGCTTCTCCCCCACCGAGGTCGGCGACTTCGAGAAGAGCATCCGCTCCTCCGCCGCCTACCGGGCCGTGGCGAGCGCCGCGCCGGTCGAGGTCACTCTGCGCACCGACTCGCTCTGAGCCGGCGTCACGCCTCCTCGCGCAGGCGCACGCCCGACGACTTCAGTTCGAGTTGGGCGAGCCGCCGCACGACGTCTTCGTCGCCGCGCCGCCAGGCGCCGAGGGCATCCGCGTCGATCCTGGTGATCGCGGAGAGCCGCTGACCGGTGAGCGCGCGGAGGGCGAGGAGGTCCATCCCGGCGGGGGCCGCGACGACCTGCTTCGCGCGGGTCGCCCGGCGCACGAACAGGATGCGGGGCACGAGCCAGACGAGCAGGATCGTGACGACGGGCAGGGCCGCCGACCCGATCCCCAGGGTGAGCGCGAGCGCGAAGACCCCCTCCTGCTGCGCCTGCCCGGCCGCCTCGAGCATCCCGCCCGCGCCGGACGCGCCGTCGAACGGCACGCGGATGCCGGGCCCGATGAGCGGGATGCCGCCGAGCGTCTCCCCGACCTCACTCATCGCGCCCTCGAAGCCGGCGCCCGCCGCCTCCATCTGCTGTCCGAAGACGGCGAGCTGGTTGACGACCGCGAAGACCGTGGCCCCGAACCACACCCAGAGCGCGATGCCCGCGAGGGCCGCGACGTCGGCGATGATCTGGCGGGTGCGGCGACCGACGAAGTCGGAGTAGATCTTCATCCCCCGATTCTCGCCGCGGGCGGCCGTCAGGACGAGACGTGGTCGAGGAAGCGCCGGTGGAAGCGGTGGTCGTCGGTGACCTCCGGGTGGAACGCGGTGCCGAGCAGCGGCCCCTGCTCGACGGCGACGACGCGGCCGTCGGCGAGGGTCGCGAGGGCGCGCGCCTTCGGCCCGACCTCCTCGATGACGGGCGCGCGGATGAACACCGCGTGCACCGGCGGATCCCCCAGCTCCGGGATCTCGAGGTCGGTCTCGAACGACTCGTTCTGGGTGCCGAAGGCGTTGCGGCGCACGACGACGTCGAGCCCGCCGAGCGTCTCCTGCCCGGGAATCGCGTCGCGCACGGTGTCGGCGAGCATGATGAGCCCGGCGCACGTGCCGTAGACGGGCATCCCGCCGGCGATGCGGGCGCGCAGCGGGTCGCGCAGCCCGAACGTGCGCGCGAGCTTGTCCATGACGGTCGACTCGCCGCCCGGGATGACGAGGCCGGCGACCTCGTCGAGTTCCGACGCGCGGCGCACGGGCACGGCGTCCGCTCCCAGGTCGCGGAGCACGCTCAGGTGCTCGCGGACGTCGCCCTGGAGGGCGAGGACGCCGACCTTCGGTCCGGCGTTACCAGCCACGCTCGGCGAGGCGGTGCGGCGCGGGGAGGTCGGCGACGTTGATGCCGACCATCGCCTCGCCGAGTCCGCGCGACGCCTCCGCGATGACGGCGGGGTCGTCGTAGAACGTGGTCGCCTTGACGATCGCGGCGGCGCGGGCGGCGGGGTTGCCCGACTTGAAGATGCCCGAGCCGACGAACACGCCGTCGGCGCCGAGCTGCATCATGAGCGCCGCGTCGGCCGGGGTCGCGACGCCGCCGGCGGTGAACAGCACGACGGGCAGCTTGCCCGTGGCGGCGACCTCGGCGACGAGCTCGTAGGGCGCCTGCAGTTCCTTCGCGGCGACGTACAGCTCGTCCTTGGTCTTCGACGTCAGGGCGTTGATCTCGCCGGTGATGGTGCGGATGTGCTTGGTCGCCTCGGAGACGTCGCCCGTGCCGGCCTCGCCCTTCGAGCGGATCATCGCGGCGCCCTCGGTGATGCGGCGCAGCGCCTCGCCGAGGTTGGTCGCGCCGCACACGAAGGGCGTGGTGAAGGCGTGCTTGTCGATGTGGTTGACGTAGTCGGCGGGCGAGAGCACCTCGGACTCGTCGATGTAGTCGACGCCGAGCGCCTGGAGCACCTGGGCCTCGACGAAGTGGCCGATGCGCGCCTTCGCCATGACGGGGATCGACACCGACGCGATGATCTGGTCGATGAGGTCGGGGTCGCTCATCCGGGCGACACCGCCCTGCGCGCGGATGTCGGCGGGCACGCGCTCGAGCGCCATGACGGCGACGGCGCCGGCATCCTCGGCGATCTTCGCCTGCTCGGCGGTGACGACGTCCATGATGACGCCGCCCTTGAGCATCTCGGCGAGTCCGCGCTTCACGCCGCGGGTGCCCAGCTCCGGGGAGGCGGTGGTGGGGGTCTCGGTGGTCGTCATAGCGCCACAGTGTAGAACCGCGACCGCCGGGCGGACCGGGCCGGGCGCAGGCCAAAACCCGGATTCTGGCCTCGGTTCGAGCAGCCCGTGAGACCTGGAACAATCGGGCGGGTGAAGGTGCTCTCCATCCAGTCCGCGGTCGCCTACGGTCACGTCGGGAACTCGGCGGCGGTCTTCCCGCTCCAGCGCATCGGCGTCGAGGTGCTGCCGGTGTACACCGTCAACTTCTCGAACCACACCGGGTACGGCGCGTGGCGCGGGCCGCTCATCGCCCCCGTCGACGTCGCGGCGGTCATCCAGGGCGTCGAGGACCGGGGCGTCTTCCCGCAGATCGACGTCGTGCTCTCCGGCTACCAGGGCGGCGCGGGCATCGCCGACGTCATCATCGACGCCGTCGCGCGGGTGAAGGCGGCGAACCCGGGCGCCGTCTACGCGTGCGACCCGGTGATGGGCAACGCGAAGTCGGGGTGCTTCGTCGCCCCCGAGATCCCGATCCTGCTGCGCGAGCGCGTCGTGCCGGTCGCCGACATCATCACCCCGAACCAGTTCGAACTCGGGTTCCTCACCGGCACCGAGCCGGGCACCATCGACTCGACCCTGAAGTCGGTGGAGGCGGCGCGCGCGATGGGCCCGTCGACGGTGCTCGTGACGAGCGTCGAGCGCCCCGACCGCGAGCCCGACACGATCGAGATGATGGTCGTGGACGACGCGGGCGCGTGGATCGTGCAGACCCCGCTGCTGCCGATGAAGGCCAACGGATCCGGCGACGTCACGGCGGCCCTCTTCACCGCGCACTACCGGGCGACCGGGGACGCGGGACTCGCGCTCGCCCGGACCGCGTCGAGCGTCTTCGATCTGCTGCAGAACACCCTCGACTCCGGGGAGCGCGAACTGCAGCTCGTCGAGTCGCAAGAGGGCTACGCGAACCCGCGGATGCAGTTCGAGGTGCGCAAGATCGGCTGACGCCGCCTACGGCAGCGACGGCCACACCTCCGCGAGCTCGGCGCGGATCTCGCCGAGCAGCCGCGGCATCGCCTTCGTGCGGGCGATGATCGGGAAGAAGTTGGCGTCCGACGCCCAGCGCGGCACGACGTGCTGGTGCAGATGCGCCGAGATGCCGGCGCCCGCGATCGCACCCTGGTTCATGCCGATGTTGAAGCCGTCGCAGCGTGACGTCTGGGTGAGCGCGCGCATCGCCGTCTGGGTGAGCCGCGCCATCTCGGCGGTCTCCTCGTCCGTCGCCGCGTCGTAGAGCGCGACGTGCCGGTAGGGCACGACGAGCAGGTGCCCGGCGTTGTACGGGAAGAGGTTGAGGATGACGTAGGCCGACTCCCCGCGGTGCACGATGAGGGCGTCCTCGTCGCTCTTCTCCGGCGCCGAGCAGAAGACGCACTCGTCGCCGGGAGCCGCCCCGCCCTTCTCGATGTAGGCGATGCGGTGCGGCGTCCAGAGCCGCTGGAACGGGCCCTCGTCGCCGTGCACCACCTCGGCGTCCGGATACTCCGAGCCGTCGTAGTCGGGCGGGACGTCGCTCACGTCAGACCTGCGCGTGCGAGTCGATCGCCTCACGGATACGGCGCACGGCCTCGTCGACCGGCACGCCGTTGTCCTGGGTGCCGTCGCGGAAGCGGAACGAGACGGTGCCGGCATCCCGGTCCTTCTCCCCCGCGATCAGCTGGAACGGCACCTTCATGAGGGTGTGCGAGCGGATCTTCTTCTGCATGCGCTCGTCGCTCGTGTCGAGTTCGGCGCGCACCCCGTCGGCCCGCAGCCGGTCGACGATCCCGCCGAGGTAGTCGGCGTACTCCTCGGCGACCGGGATGCCGACAACTTGCACGGGCGAGAGCCACACCGGGAACGCGCCCGCGTAGTGCTCGAGCAGGATGGCGAAGAAGCGCTCGATCGAGCCGAACAGCGCGCGGTGGATCATGATCGGCCGCTTCTTCTCGCCGTCACGGTCGGTGAACTCGAGGTCGAAGCGCTCCGGCAGGTTGACGTCGACCTGCACGGTCGAGAGCTGCCAGACGCGGCCGATCGCGTCGCGCGTCTTGAGATCGATCTTGGGGCCGTAGAACGCGGCCTCGCCGGGCACCTCCGTGAGCTTGAGCCCCGAGGCGCGCGCGACGTTGCGGAGGGCGTTCGTGGAGTACTCCCAGAACTCCTCCGAGCCGATCCACTTGTCCTTCTCGTCGTCGCGCATGCTGAGCTCGAGCTCGAAGTCGTCGAGGCCGAAGTCGCGCAGCATCGAGAGCACGAACTCGAGGACCTTGGTCGCCTCCTCCTCGAGCTGCTCGGGGGTGACGAAGAGGTGCGAGTCGTCCTGGGTGAAGCCGCGCACGCGGGTGAGGCCGTGCAGGGCGCCCGAGAGCTCGTTGCGGTAGACGGTGCCGTTCTCGGCGAGACGCATCGGCAGGTCGCGGTAGCTCCGCGCCCGCTCCTTGTAGATGAGGATGTGCATCGGGCAGTTCATCGGCTTCAGGTAGTAGTCGACGCCCTGCTTGGTGACGTTGCCGTCGGCATCCACCTCCTCATCCATGCGGATGGGCGGGAACATCCCCTCCTTGTACGTCACGAGGTGGTTCGAGGTGACGAACAGGTCCTTCTTGGTGATGTGCGGCGTGTACACGTAGGTGTAGCCGGCCTCGATGTGGCGGCGACGCGCGTGCTGCTCCATCTCCTGGCGCACGATGCCGCCGCGCGGGTGCCACACGGAGAGGCCGGACCCGATCTCCTCCGGGAAGGAGAACAGGTCGAGCTCCTTGCCGAGCTTGCGGTGGTCGCGCTTCGCGGCCTCCTCGAGACGCCCGAGGTAGTCCTTGAGCGCGGCCTTGTCGGGCCACGCGGTGCCGTAGAGGCGCTGCAGCTGGGGGTTCTTCTCCGAGCCGCGCCAGTACGCGGCGGCGATGCGCATGAGCTTGTGCGCCCCGAGCGCGCCCGTGTTGGGCACGTGCGGGCCGCGGCAGAGGTCCTTCCAGACGACGTTGCCGTCGCGGTCGACGTTGTCGTAGATCGTCAGCTCCGCGCCGCCGACCTCGACCGACTCCCCCGAGTCGCCGGCATCCGCGCCGCCCTTGATGCGCAGCAGCTCGAGCTTGTACGGCTCCTTCTCGAGCTCGAGGCGCGCCTCGTCTTCGGACACGACGCGGCGCACGAACCGCTGCCCGGAGCGGATGATGCGGTCCATCTCCTTCTCGATGGCCGGCAGGTCGTCGGGCGTGAACGGGGTGGCCACATCGAAGTCGTAGTAGAAGCCGTCGGTGACGGGCGGCCCGATGCCGAGCTTGGCGTCGGGGTTGATCTTCTGTACCGCCTGGGCCATGACGTGGGCGGTCGAGTGGCGCAGGATGTCGAGCCCGTCGGGCGAGTCGATCGTCACCGGCTCGACGGTGTCGGTCTCGGTGACCGTGGTCGCCTTGTCCTTGAGCTCGCCGTTCACGCGCAGGGCGATCACGGAGCGGTCAGGGAAGAGGTCGAAACCGGTCTGAGAACTCACCCGACCAACGATAGTCGCGCTGCCGGGCGCCTCCTTCGCGTCCTGCTAGCCTCCCGTCCACCGGGTGGATTCGCCGCCCGGAGACTGAACGAAGGAGTTCGGCAGATGGAGTGGATCATCGGCCTCATCGGGGGCGCGCTCGGCGGAGTCGGCTCGGGTGCCGCCGTCAAGCAGAACAAGCTGGGCCCGATCATCAACGGTGTGCTCGGCGCCCTCGGCGGCCTCGGCGGCAGCGCGCTCGTGCAGACGCTGCTCTCGAGCGGCCTCGACGTCGCCGGCATCGCCGGCAACCTGGTCGGCGGCGGTGTCGCCGGCGCGATCGTCTCGACGGTCGTCGGACTGATCGTCAACGCGGTCAAGAAGAAGTAGCACCGCGGTTCGGCGGGGGCGTCAGCCGGCGCTCCCGCCGAACACCGAGGCGAGCGCCTGCATCCACGCCACGACGACGGGGCGGTTGACGGATGCCCCCCACGCGATCACGATGAGCACGACCGCGAGCACGTCCAGCAGCACCGCGGTCCCCCGCTCCCGCGCCGTCGGCACGAGGGCGATCGACCTGGGCCGGGCTCTCGCGGTCGCGCCGCGCCAGTGAGGGCCCCTGGCATTCGGGTTGTCAGGGACCCTCGAACCGGCCTACTTGAACGCTCCCCCGAGCCCGCCGAGCACGTCGTCGATGTCGTCGTCGATCTTCTTGTCGATCGCCGCCTGAATCAGCCGCTCCTCCTCGGCCTTGCTCGCCCCCGCGGGGATCGGGACGTCGATCGACTCGTCGCCGATCACTTCAGGGTGCCTTCCGAGATGGAGACCGCGTACTCGCGCAGTGACTCGCGGTTCGGCTCGAACCCGGCAGCCTTGACCTTCGCCACGAGTTCGGCGAGCACGGCGTCGACGGGCTGGCCCGCCATGCGCTCGTTGACCTCACGGACGACCGCGCGGGCCTTCTCGTTGGCGTCCTGCTGGATGCGCGCCCACTGCGGGCTCTTCTTGACCTGGGCCTCCAGGGCCCTCTCCCATCCGGGATTCATCTTGACGGTGACCTTCGCCACGGCGTCTTCTCCTAACCGGGCGGGCCATCCGCCCGATTCAAGAATCCCACCTATCGAATCTTTGTTCGACATGCCATGCGGCGAGTCGCGATCACTCCGGAGGTGTCATCGCGACTCGGTAGGCGCGCTCAGCCGCGCGGCCCTTCAGCACGGTCGGCGGCTTCCCAGCCGCTCGGTCAGCCTGCGTCCAGAGAACGACTCTACGAGTCCGGAGCCACGGCAGCATGGGCCGCTGCCAACTCAGGTCCATGATGATGCCGAACGGCTTGTTGATCGGGAGCCGCATCTCGTGGTCGCTCGGCTCTCCCTGGTGGTGAACCTGATCCGGGTCGAACACGCTGATGAAGCGGGAGTCACCCGAGATAAGGGTCGGCACCCACGGATAGCCGCCGTCGCCGGAACGGGCGATCCCGTTCTCGTCGAGCGCGCCCCAGCCGAAGTAGAGGTTCCGCGCCGGGCTCGATCCCTTCGCGTGCACGAGGTAGACGTTTGCAGAGTTCTCGTCCCAGGAGTTGGCCGTGACCTCGACGTGGGGACGCGTGAGCCAGGTGGTGAGCAGACCGAAGAACGCGACGAGGGCAGCGAGGATCGTCACGATGTCGGCGATACGCCCGAGCACGCTCCATGCGTCCATACCCCGAACGGTAGCGGGAGCACGCCTCGAACCCGGCGAGCGCGCGCCCGGCCTGACCCTCGGGGGTGTCTGCTACAGCCGAGGCCAGATCATCACCATCGACCAGGAGATGCTCGACCTCGGGACCGACCGATTCGGGAACTCGGTCTACGACCTGTTCGACGACCTGGAGACGCAGTTCCGGCGCTGGGGTCGCATCGCGATCGTGCGCGGCGTCGAGGAACTCGAACCCGAGCCCGGCTCACCCGAGGAGGACGAGGCCCGCGACGCCGCACGAGCCCGTGCCTGGGCCGAGGAGGACCCGACCGTCCGCGCCGCCATCCTGAAGGTGGCCGAGCGCAAGTACGACAAGCGCTCGACGCAGCGCACCCTGTGGGAGGGCTGACGATGCCAGACCGCAGATCGAGCAGCAGGCCCGCGAGCGCTACTTCGGCGGGCGGTCCCGATCGTGACCTCCTCCGCGCTCATCGCGCCGACGATCACGGGCTCGCAGACGATCGACATCGACGGGCGGCTCTTCGGCGTCCCGCATGGCTCCCGCGTCGTCTGGCGACGGCGCTCGGCGCGGACGCTCGTCTACGTCATGACGCCGAGCCGGGACCTGCACGCGCTCGTCGCCGAGGGCGAGGTCGTGCTCGACGAGGCGACCGAGCAGCAGGCACGGGAGCGCTACTTCTCCGGGGTCTACGCATGACCTCGACCTCTCAGACCCGGCTCCGGTCCCCCCGACCCGAGCCGACTCGCACGGCGGCTCTTCTCTCCGCCGTGCACGGACCCGGCGCGCGCTGTTCGGGCGATGTCCAGCCGCGCCGAGTCCTCCTCGACTGCCGAGACCGTTCGCGCTTTCGTCGCGATCCCGCGCGCGGCCTCGGCTCCTCCTCCCGCCCGCGCCCTGTCTGCGCGTGGCGGGTGCGGTCGGCGTGCCTCCGGGATGGCCACGCTGACCGGGCCGGGACCTCGTGGGGCGCTTCTGTGCGCCCGTTCGTCCGCGAGGTCCCGGCCCTCATGACCGCCGAGCCCGTGCGCTGACGAGTCCAAGGCGCACGGGCTCGGCTCAACTTTCCGAGGGCGACCGCGACAAGAATCACCGTCCCGCGGAAGATTCCGGAGACTAGGAAACCGCGTCTAGAACCGCCAGCCCTCGGCGCGAGCAAACTCGACGAAGGTCATCGTCTCGACTCCGACGGTGCCCGCGACATTCGGCACCTTCAGGTTATGGTTGAGCGCTCCCGGACCTGCCGCTCGTTCGTCCGTCACGACAACCCGACCCGTGACACGAGCGTGGGCAATCAGGAACGGGTCCGCGGCGTTCTTCTCGTTCCGTACCCAATCGGGGAATGCTCCCGAGATGCTTGTCGCCTCAGCGACATCCTCGTCGGTGAGCGGACACGCGAAGCCGGGGTATGCGCTCGCCCAGCGATGGAGTTCGTCGGTACCTCGTTTTGTCTCCTCGACAACTTCACTACAGACGCACGCGCGCTGCTCGTCGATGAGGTTCTCCAGCGCCTCCCATGCGCTCGGGAAGACGTCGCGCGGGTAACGGTGCTCCAGGTCGATGAGGATGCTCGTATCGAGCGTGTAGTCGGTCATCTGCGCCGCCTTCGCCCGCCCCTGAACTCCTGGAGCATCTTCTCGATCGTGGGGATGCGAGCGTTCAGGAGGTAGGTGGCATCGAGGTAGTTGAGGCGATCAGAGTCGAGGGCCTCGAAGACCGCGGAGAGGTAGGTGGGGCCGAGGTCACGGGCGCGGGTCTTCGCGGGAGGAGCGAAGCCCTCCTTCTGCTCCAACAGGCGGCGGTTTCGGGCCCATTCTTCATCCGACTGCTCGCGGAACACAGCGAGGGCCGCATCGTCAATCAGATTGAGACGTCGCAGCCGGATGGCGGCGGCAAGCGTGCTCACTCGGAAGTGCCCCGAGATTGCCTCGATCGTCCGTCCGGGGCGAGTCGTCGAGATGATGCGCTCGACCTCCTCGGCAGGCATCAGAAACTCAGCCGCGAACGCGTTGCAAAGCGCTTCAACATTCACATCGTCCTGGAGCAGGCAGACGCCGCTCGTGCGGTTGGCCAGATGGGCGACCTCGTGAAAGAGCGTGAACGTCTTCCCGTTCGCAGCATCGGCACCGTTCACGAGAATGATCGGCAGCACGTTGTGCTGGATCGAGAGGCCGCGGAACGCCCCGTAAGGGACACCGGTCGTCTGGAAGACCAAATACCCGCGGGCCTCCAACTGCGCCCGCCAGAAGTTGAAGACGGCCCCCGCCTGGCTCTCGGCGGGACGGAATGCAGGAGTGAATCCCAGGGCCTCTCGGAACTCGCCCGCGCGACTCCGTGCGTTGTCCCACGTGATAGGGCCGGGCCGTACATGCTCGGCGGGCGCACCGACAAGTTCGAGGAACGCGCGCCGCTGAGCGTTTGCACGCTTCATCTCTCGCAATAGGAGCGAGGGGATAGGACCGGCTGCTCCGCTGCGGAAGTCCGCCGTCTGAGGCACGTCCGGCTGCTCGGGAGGAGGCGCAAGGAAGAACGCGACCGGGCGATCGAGTTTGTGGGCGATCTTTCGCAACTGCGAGAGCGTGGGACCGATGAGGCCAGCCTCAAAGCGCTCGTACTGGTCGACCTTCACTCCAGCGGCGCGGGCGACCTCATTCTCATCGAGACCGAGAGTCTCTCGGGCCCAGGCAAGGGTGCCCGCGTTCACGGGGACCCTTGTTGCGCTCATGACCGCTCACCCTTCTTCGATGCCAGAAACCCTAGGGCAAGCCTCGGTCAGGCTATGGGACTGAACGGCCTCCGCGGCCCCGATTCTGGCGCTCGGATTGCACGTAGATTGCACATCGCGCGTCTAGCATGACCCGGAAATGCAGAAACCCCCGTCTGACCAGGGGAGTTGTGGTGGGCGATACTGGGATCGAACCAGTGACCTCTTCCGTGTCAGGGAAGCGCGCTACCGCTGCGCCAATCGCCCGCTCTTTCCGGCTGGCTGCCGGCGCTTTGGGGTGTGAACCGAGGTGGCGACGGGATTCGAACCCGTGTGGACGGCTTTGCAGGCCGCTGCCTCGCCTCTCGGCCACGCCACCAGGTGTGTGCCCACCTTGCGGTGGACCGTGAGACTAGTTCCTCGAGCGGATGACGAGACTCGAACTCGCGACCCTCACCTTGGCAAGGTGATGCGCTACCAACTGCGCTACATCCGCGTGCCCGGCGAACCGGACTTGAACGACTTTAGCCGATGCCCCCCGGCTCCTGCAAAACCGACACCCCGAGTGTGACGCGTTCGGGCGAGCCCCGCCCGTATGGCAAGATTGAGGCCGCGGGCGATTGGCGCAGTTGGTAGCGCGCTTCCTTCACACGGAAGAGGTCATCAGTTCGAGTCTGGTATCGCCCACCACCTCTTCACTCTTCTGACGACACCACGTCGTCGTCGTTCCAGTCGTCGAGCGCCTCGCTCGCGACCGGATGAAGTCGCGCGATCGCGACCAGAATCGCGGTCAATCCGCCTGCTCGCGGCATGTTCTCCTCCTCGGTCTCGAGAAGGCGACGATCGGCGGCTGCCGGAATCGACAGGCGGAGGTCAGCCCCCGCCGAGCTCCTGGATGCGACGCGACAGGTAGCGACGCTCGGCCCCGGTGGGGGCGAGGCCGAGGGCGTCCCGGTACGCGTCGAGGGACGCGGCGCTTTCCCCCGCCCGACGGAGCAGGTCGGCCCGCGCCGCGGGCAGCAGGTGGGATCCGGCGAGGTCTCCGGATGCCGCGATCGCGTCGAGCTCCCGCAGGCCCTCGCCGAGTCCCGCGGCGAACGCGACGGCGACCGCGCGCCCCAGCCGCACCATGGGCGAGTCGGTGAAACCGGCCAGTTCGTCGTAGAGCGCGACGATGCGGTGCCAGTCGCTCGCGGCGGCATCCACGGCGGACGCGTGGACGGCCGCGAGCTCCGCCTGCACCCGGTACCCGCCGCGCACGTCGCGGGGCGCATCGAGCAGGGCGCGTGCTTCGGCGATGAGGGCGGCATCCCATCGCAAGCGGTCCTGCTCCTCGAGAGGCACGAGGTCGCCGGCGGCGTCGACGCGCGCATCCCTCCGGGAGTGGTCGAGCAGCATGAGCGCGAGCAGCGCGCGGCCCTCGTCGAGCGGCGCGGCCGGGAGCAGGTCGAGCACGAGGCGCAGCACGCGGATCGCCTCGGCGGCGAGATCCACGCGCATCCACTCCTCGCCGCTCGATGCCGCGTAGCCCTCCGAGAACACGAGGTAGAGCACGTCGAGCACCGCTTCGACCCGGGCGGGCAGCTCGTCCTCGTCCGGCACACGGAACGGGATGCCGGCCCCCCGGATCCGCCGCTTCGCCCGCACGAGACGCTGCGCCATCGTCGCCTCGGAGACGAAGAAGGCGCGGGCGATCTCCGGCGTCGTGAGCCCGCCGACGGCGTTCAGGGTGAGCGCGACGCGCGCCTCACGGGGCAGGGCGGGATGCGCGCACGTGAACAGCAGCCGCACCCGGTCGTCGGCCTCCTCGTCCCAGTCGCGCGCGGCGAGGTCCGCCGGATCGGCGGGTGCGACGCCGTCGGAGTCGGCCATCATCTCGCGCAGCTTCCGGTCCTCGGTGGCTCGGCGGCGCAGCACGTCGAGCGCGGCGTTGCGCGCGACCGTCGTGAGCCACGCTCCCGGGCGATCCGGGATGCCGTCGTCGTCCCACGTCGCGGCGGCCTTCTCGAACGCGGCCTGGGCGGCATCCTCGGCGAGGCTCCAGTCGCCGGTGACGCGGATGAGCGTGGCGACGATGCGCGCCCACTCCTCCCGGTGGGCGCGCTCGAGCGCATCGCGGACCCCGGTCAGGCCGGATCCTCCTCGATCGGCTGGCCGTTCTCGTCGAAGCTGAGCGGCCAGAACGGCCGCAGTTCGAGCGTGCCGAATCGCGCCATCGGATGCTTCGACGCGACCTCGATCGCCTCATCCAGGTCGCGGCACTCGAGGATGTCGAAGCCGGCGATCCACTCCTTCGCCTCGATGTAGGGGCCGTCGGTGACGAGCAGTTTGCCGCCGCGGATGCGCACCGTCGTCGCATCCTCGGCCGGCCGCAGCCGTTCGCCCTCGATGGAGACGCCGCGCTCGGTCATCTCGTCGACCCACGCGCCGATGGACGGGTGCTCGGGGTCGAAGGGCTCGGCCGCCGGGTCGGCGACCACGAACATGAAGTAGCGCATGGGAGTCCTCTCTCGGTAAGTCACGCTATGCAGCTACGACGAACGGCGACAGCCGCAATCGACATCCCGCCCGAGCCATTTCTGCGGCGTCACGTCGTGCGCGCCGCGAGGAGTTCCGCCAGCGCCTCGTGATCGGCGTCGGCGCGCCCGTCGAGCACCCGGGCGAGCGTGGTCTCCCCCACCGCGTCCCAGACGGCGACGCGGGCGAGGCGCACCTCTCCCGCGGCGGCGAGGGCGTCGCGCATCGCGTCGTACAGGGCGCGCTGCTTCCAGCGCGGGGAGCCGTTGCCCTCGAAGGATCCGGGTTCGGCGGCGGGGCCGAACATCCGCTCCGTCGACGGGCTCGCCCAGTAGCCGCCGCGCTTCGCCTTCCGCAGCGCCGCCGCCTCGTGCTCCCCGCAGTAGTCGCGATAGGCGGATGCCCACGGCAGCCGGTCCGCCCACGCGGGCTCGAGGGTGACCCGGCGGTAGCGGTTGAAGTGCTGCTCCTCGTCGAGTTCGACGACGACGCCGTCGGCGAGCACGATGTCCCAGACGCCCGGCCGGAAGACGACGAAGTCCTCGGCGTCCCCGCCGAGGCGGCGGTAGAGCTCCCGGACGCGCTCGACGGCCTCCGCGGGCATCGTGTCGAGGCGCGGCGCCGGAGGGCGCACCGTCGCCGCGCGACGCCCGAGGTCAGCGAGCAGACTCGCGAGACGGGCCTGTCGCTGCCGTTGATTCGCCACCCGACGACTATGCCCGAGTGCGGGACCGTCGGCCGTGACGAGCGGTGCGGGCGATCGGCGCGGGCGTCACGCGGCGGCGCGCGGGCGGCGACGGATGACGAGCCAGATCGGCAGGGAGACGAGCGCCGACCCGAGGGTGACGGCGAAGAACGCGGCGAGGGGCGTCAGCAGCACGCCGACCTGCGCGCTGAACAGCACGCCCATCGCGTCACCCCAGACCGGTGGCGCGAGGAAGCCCATCGCCGTCGCGCCGAGGAGAGTCATCCCCCAGCGCGGGGCGAGTCCGAGCGCGGCGAGGCGCGGTAGCGAGTGCAGCAGCGCGCCGAGCATCCCGGCGAGGGCCGCCACGACCGCCGTCCACGGGAACGACACCGTGACCGCGCCCGAGACGGTCGCGGCCGCGCCGGCGAGGAAGCCGAAGGCGAGGGATCGCACGGGTGCGCGACCGACGGCGCGCAGCAGGTCGACGAGCCACCAGCCGAGCGCGGCGGCGACCGGTCCCACCACGGCGGCGAGCAGGATGCGCAGCAGGTAGTGGTCGAACGCGGCCTCGAGGCTCACGAGCCAGACGACGAACGCGAGCCAGAATCCGACGAGCCCGGCGACGGCCTGGCCGCCGCGCACCTCCACCGTGAGCGCGTCACCGGGACGCGCCCACGCGGGCAGCACGAACGCGCTCGCCGAGACGAACAGGGCGAGCGCTCCCCCGAAGTCGGCGATGCCGCATCCCGTGAACCGGCAGGGCGCCGTGAGCACGAGCGGCAGCAGCGTCGCCGCGGGGAAGACGATGAGCCCCCACGCGAGCATGAGCAGCCAGCGCGCCCGGGTGCTCGCGCCGAGGCCGATCGCGGCGGCCTCGAGCAGCACCAGGACGGGCGGCGTGAACGCGCACAGCCCGAGCAGGAAGTCCAGTCGCGCGACACCTCCCGCGACGCCGAGCGTCGTCGTGAGCGCCGTGGTGAGCACCGCGGCGGCGAGGGCGGGGAGCACGAAGCGCCCGCCGATCACGGGGCGCACGAGCTGCAGCACCGAGAGAGTGGCCAGGGCCCCGCCGGCGAAGGAGATCGCGACGAAGAGCGGGGTCATACCGATCACGTTAGGGGGAAGGGATGCGGGGAGACAGGAGCGGGGCGCCGCCTCCGAAGAGACGGCGCCCCGTGCGGACGGATCCGCGGGACCTGACGGTCTTACTTGGCGTCGAGGACGTAGCCCTCTTCACCGTGGATGATCGTGTCGATCCCGGCGACCTCGTCCTCGTTCTTGACGCGGAAGCCGATCGTCTTCTCGATCGCGAAGCCGATGATGAAGGCGAGCACGAAGGAGTAGACCATCACGCCGAGGGCGGCGATCGCCTGGACGGCGAGCTGGCCGAAGCCGCCACCGAAGACGAGGCCGGTCTCGACCGCGAAGAAGCCGAGGTACAGCGTGCCGATGAGGCCGCCGACGAGGTGGATGCCCACGACGTCGAGCGAGTCGTCGAAGCCGAGCTTGAACTTCAGCTCCACCGCGAGGGCGCAGACGGCACCGGCCAGGAGGCCGAGCACGAGGGCCCAGAACGGGTCGAGGTTGGCACACGACGGGGTGATCGCGACGAGACCCGCGACGGCACCGGAGCCGGCGCCGACCGAGGTGGGCTTGCCGTCCTTGATCTTCTCGACGATCAGCCAGCCGATGACCGCGGCCGCCGTGGCGCCGAGGGTGTTGACGGCGATGAGGCCGACGTTCGCCATGTCGTTCGCGTACTCGGCTCCGACGTTGAAGCCGAACCAGCCGAACCACAGGATCGCGGCACCGAGGAGGACGAAGGGCGGGTTGTGCGGCGTGTGCGCACCCTTCGCGAACCCGATGCGCTTGCCGAGGACGAGCGCGAGCGCGAGGGCCGCAGCACCCGCGTTGATGTGCACCGCGGTGCCACCGGCGTAGTCGATGACGGCCGGGAAGCCCTCGAGGATCGTGTCGCCGATGCTGATGATCCAGCCGCCGCCCCAGACCCAGGCCGCGACCGGGAAGTAGACGACCGTCGCCCAGATGCCGGCGAAGATCATCCACGAGCTGAACTTCGCGCGGTCGGCGATGGCACCCGAGATGAGGGCCGTCGTGATGATCGCGAAGGTCGCGCCGAAGGTCGCGCCGATCAGGGTCTCGTTGTCGTACCCGTTCAGGAACGCGAAGTTCGAGAAGGGGTTGCCGGCGAGGAAGATCGGCTCGTCACCGATCGCGGACATGTTGGCGCCGTAGAGGACCCACAGCACGCTGATGAGGCCGAGCGAGCCGAAGCTCATCATCATCATGCTGATGACGCTCTTGGCCTTGACGAGTCCGCCGTAGAAGAAGGCGAGACCCGGGGTCATGAAGAGAACCAGGGCCGCAGCGGTTACCGCCCAGGCCAGTTCACCGGTATCCATCGGTTGTGTTACCTCTCTGAGTCATGTGAAAGGGTGCACCGTCGGATCTTGCTCCAGAGGGGGCCTGCTACCTCGGGTACGCCGAGCAGTCTGTCGGCGCGACGTTTCCGTGGCGCTGTGTAAATGTTTCGCGAACGTTACACACGGCCCGTTCCGGTAAACATCGTGTTTCGCGGCACCCCCGATCCCCTGCGAGATCGCCCCGAGAACGCACGAATCGTGCGCCCGACGGCGGAATCCGCCGGGTCGGACGGGATGCGGCGGCTACTCCGCCGACGCGGAGGTGAGCGCGATGAGGCGCGAGATGGCGCGCAGGTACTTCTTGCGGTAGCCGCCGGCGAGCATGTCGGCGCCGAACACCTCGTCGAGCGGGACGCCCGTGGCGAGCACGCGCACCTGGGCGTCGTAGAGCCGGTCGACGACGGCGACGAAGCGCAGCGCATCCGTCTGGTCGGTGAGCACGCGCACGCCGCGGAGCGCGACGGCGGAGAGGCCGTCGACGAGCTTCACGTAGCGCGACGGGTGCACGGTCGCGAGGTGGCGCAGCACGGCGTCGAAGTCGTCGACTGTCACCGTGCCGGAGACCGCGGCGACCGCGGCATCCAGCTCCCCCTCGGCGAGCGAGACCGCGTGGCCTTCGACGTCGCGGCGGCGGTAGTCGAGGCCGTCGATGCGCAGGATGTCGAAGCGCGCCGCGAGGGCGTGGATCTCGCGCAGGAAGTCCTGGGCCGCGAACCGGCCCTCCCCGAGCGCGTTCGGCGGCGTGTTCGACGTCGCCGCGATGCGCGTGCCCTTCTCGGCGAGCTCGCCGAGAAGCCGGGTCATCATCATCGTGTCACCCGGGTCGTCGAGCTCGAACTCGTCGATCGCGAGGAAGGTCGCGCCGGTGAGCAGCTTCACCGTCTGCTGGTAGCCGAGCGCGCCGACGAGCGCCGTGTACTCGATGAACGTTCCGAAGTACTTCCGGCCCGGCGCGAGCTTCCAGAGCGCCGCGAGCAGGTGGGTCTTGCCGACGCCGAAGCCGCCGTCGAGGTAGAGACCGGGCTTCTGCTCCGGCGCCTTCTTCTTGCGGAACAGTCCCCCGCCCGGCTTCCACGACGCCGCGAACGCCCGCACCCGCTCGACGGCCTCGGCCTGCGACGGGTGGTCGGGGTCGGGCCGGTAGTTCTCGAGGGTCGCCTGATCGAACTGCCGCGGCGGCACGAGGGATGCGGCGATCTCGCCGCCGGTCATGGCGGGCGCGCGGTCGGTCAGCGACGCGGTCATGGGTGGTGTGGGGCCTCTTAGGTCGGGACGTGTGTCGAACTCTTACGGCTGGCCAGCGGGCGCCGGAGCGACTGCCTACCCTGAAAGAGCAAGCGCACATCACCCTACTCGCAGGAGCAACGATGACCGTCGAGACCGACGCCTCCCCCGACTTCACCGGCTACGCCCACCCCGAGCGCCTCGTCAGCACCCAGTGGCTCGCCGACCACCTCGGCACCCCCGGGCTCGTCGTCGTCGAATCCGACGAGGATGTCCTCCTCTACGAGACCGGCCACATCGAGGGTGCCATCAAGATCGACTGGCACACCGACCTCAACGACCCGGTCGTGCGCGACTACCTCGACGGGGAAGGCTTCGCGAAGCTGCTGTCGAGCAAGGGCATCAAGCGCGACGACACCGTCGTCATCTACGGCGACAAGAACAACTGGTGGGCCGCCTACGCCCTCTGGGTGTTCTCCCTCTTCGGCCACGAGGACGTGCGCCTCCTCGACGGCGGCCGCGCCAAGTGGGAGGCCGAGGGCCGCCCCTACACGACCGAGGTCCCGACCCCGGAGCCGACCGACTACCCCGTCGTCGAGCGCGACGACGCGACGCTGCGCGCCTTCAAGGAGGACGTGCTCGCCCACCTCGGCAAGCCGCTCGTCGACGTCCGCTCCCCCGAGGAGTACTCGGGCGAGCGCACCACCGCCCCCGCCTACCCCGAGGAGGGCACGCTGCGCGCCGGCCACATCCCGAGCGCGCAGAGCGTGCCGTGGGCGAAGGCGGTCGCCGACGACGGCACCTTCAAGCGCGTCGACGAGCTCAACGCGATCTACCGCGACGGCGCCGGACTCAAGGACGGCGACGAGGTCATCGCGTACTGCCGCATCGGCGAGCGGTCGAGCCACACCTGGTTCGTGCTCACCCACCTGCTCGGCTTCGACAAGGTGCGCAACTACGACGGATCGTGGACCGAGTGGGGCAGCGCCGTGCGCGTCCCGATCGTCAAGGGCGCCGAGCCGGGCGAGGTCCCGGCCCGCTGAGGCGAAGTAGGCTGAACGGGTGAGCGATCCCGACCTTCCGGCGACGCTCGCCGGCATCCGCGACGACTTCCTGGCGCTCGAACAGCACGAGCGACTGCAGCTCCTCCTGGAGTTCTCGCAGGAGCTGCCCGAGCTGCCGGCGGAGTACGCCGACCACCCCGACCTCCTCGAGCGCGTCGAGGAGTGCCAGTCGCCGGTGTTCATCTTCGTGGACGTCCACGACGGCATCGTGCACCTGCACGCGACGGCGCCCAAGGAGGCGCCGACGACGCGCGGGTTCGCCTCGATCCTCGTGCAGGGCCTCGCCGGGCTCACGGTGCAGCAGGTGCTCGACGTGCCGGACGACTACCCGCTGACGCTCGGGCTCACCGAGGCCGTGAGCCCGCTGCGCATCCGCGGGATGTCGGCGCTGCTGGGCCGCACGAAGCGCCAGGTGCGGGAGAAGACCGCCGCGTGATGCTCCGAGTCCTGTCGCCCGCGGGCGACCCCATCGACACCGACGCGCCCGACGCCCGGGAACGCATCGCCGCGCTCTACCCTGCCCCGGGACTGCGGGTGAACCTGGTCGCAAGCATCGACGGCGGCACGTCGGATGCCGCCGGCACGAGCGCGGGACTGACGACCGGCGCCGACCGGCTCATCCTCGGCGCCATCCGCTCGGTGAGCGACACGGTGCTGGTCGGCGCGGCGACCCTGCGCGCCGAGGGCAACCTCGTGCCGCGCTCGACGCACCTCACCGTGCTCACGACGACCGGTGACTTCACCGGCGCCGACGTGCGCGACGACATCGAGGAGGGGCGCATCCTCGTCGTCGGCCCCTCGTCGGTCGAGGAGCGTGCGCGGCGCACCTTCCGAGCGCCGTTCGAGTACTTCGCCGTCGACGGCGACCGCGCCGTTCCCCTCCCGGTCATGCTCGACGCGCTGCGCGACCGGGGGCTCGAGCGCATCGTGTGCGAGGGCGGTCCGCGCCTCGCCGGGCAGCTGCTCGCCGCGGGACTCGTCGACGAGCTGTGCCTGACGACCGTGCCGCGCCTGCTCGGGCACCCGTCGGTGCTGTTCGGCGGAGCCCGCCCGGGGCCGCGCGACCTCGAGCTCGCGCAACTGCTCGCCGACGACGGCGGAGCGCTCTACGCCCGCTGGCGCGTCTCCTGATCCGGGTCCGCCCCGGCCGCCTGCTCGGCTGACGCCTTCGTGCGCGGGAGCCTCGCGAGCCAGTCGCGGATCGCCCCCTCCCAGCGGCCGCGGTCGTAGTTCCACAGCTTCGTGTGGCGGGCGACCGTGAACTGCTCGTAGGTGACGATGTCGGGCCGCGCGATCGCGAGGGCGCGGGATGCCGTCGACGGCACGAACCCGTCGTCGTCGCTGTGCAGCACGAGCACCGGCCGGTCGAGCTCCTTCGCGCGCGACACGAAGTCGAGCCGGTCGATGTCGAGCGGCTCGGCGAGCCCGGTGAAGTAGCGGCCCCAGCGTTTCTGGAACAGCAGCACGACGAAGCTGCGCACGAACACCGGGAGCCGGCGCAGGCGCACCTGGAAGTCGAGCGCGGCGATCCAGTCGACGACGGGCGACTCGAGCACGACGCCGGAGATGACGTCGGAGTGCTCCGAGCGGGTGAGCGCCTGGAGCACCGTCGCCCCGCCCATCGACCAGCCGACGAGCACGACCTCGGTCGCGCCGTGGTCGACCGCGTAGGCGATCGCGGCATCCACGTCCTGCCACTCGCGGTCACCGAGCGCGTAGCGGTGGTCGTCGCTGCGCGGCGCCTCGCCGTCGTTGCGGTACGACACGACGAGGGAGTTGTAGCCGGCGGCGCGGAAGATCGGCACGGCGCGCAGCGTCTCCGGGCGGCGCACCGCCCGCCCGTGCACGTGGATGGCCCACCGCCCGCGGTCAGCGGTGCCGCGCGGCACGAGCCACGCGGGGGCCGGCCCGAGCGGGGTCGGGATGTCGACCTCGCGGTAGGCGACGCCGAGATCCGCGGGGGTGAGGAAGAACCAGCCGGTGAGCCGCCCGCGACGCGCGGTCGTGATGTCGCCGAGGTCGACGCCGAGGATGCGGCGGGTGACGGTGCGCGAGGTGGAGCGCACGATCTCGCCGAGACGCGCATGCCCGGTCTCGTGCGAGAACCAGAAGGAGTACTCCCCCGGCAGCCGGGAGTCGTCGGTGGCCTCGAGCTCGATCAGCCCGGCCTCGAGGTCGACCGAGCGAACGGTGACATCCTCTTCGCGGCGTGACGGCGGGACGATGACCTTGCGGGCGACGAGGACCCCGATCGTGGCGGTCGCGACGGCCGCGGCGCCGACGAGCGAGAGCGCTCCGATGACGCCTCCGACGGCGATCCTGGTGCCTCGACCCATCGCGTTCTCCTCAGCTCGCCGCCGGTCGCGCGGGGCCCGAAGTCGGCGTGGCTCTCGGCAGGCCCCTGGGGAAAACCCTAGTGTTCGATACGTGGTAAGCGTTCGCACCGACCCGGCCGTGCCCCCGGTCTTCAGCCGGGCACTGACCGCGGTGCGCCGTGCCGCCGTGCGTCCCGAGCTGCGACTGACCGAGATCCCGGCCCCCACCGGCCTCGCCCCGCACGCCGTCGCGATGGCCGCCGACGTCATCCCGGTGAGCCACGGAGTCGACTCCGTGCTCGGCACCGGCCGCTTCGTGCTGCTCTACGACCCCGAGGAGCCGGAGGCGTGGGGCGGCCCGTTCCGCGTCGTCTGCTTCACCCAGGCTCCGCTCGAGACCGACATCGGCCTCGACCCGTTCGTCGCCGACGTCGCGTGGTCGTGGCTCGTCGACTCCCTCGCCGCCCGCGACGCCGGATACTCGGCCGCGTCGGGCACGGCGACGAAGGTCCTCTCCACCGGATACGGCGAACTCGCCGGCCAGGGCGACGGCGCCCAGCTCGAGGTGCGCGCGTCGTGGACTCCGGATGCCGACGCGATCGGCGCCTCCGTCGAGGCGTGGGGTGACCTGCTCTGCCGGCTCGCGGGACTGCCTGAGGCTCCCGACACGGTCGGCCTCCTGCCCAACCGGCGGACGGCGCGTGACTGACGCGGAGCAGCCGGCGGCCGCCGCCCCCGAGCCCCACGAGCACGTCGAGGTCGTCGACACCCGCGAGGAGTACCGGGCCGCGGTCGAGAAGCTCGCGGCAGGACACGGGCCGTTCGCCGTCGACGCGGAGCGCGCGTCGGGCTTCCGCTACTCGCAGCGCGCCTACCTGATCCAGGTCTACCGCCGCGGGTCCGGGGCGTTCCTCTTCGATCCCCCGGCGCTCGACGGCGACTTCGCCGAGCTCGCCGCGGTGATGGCGGGCGAGGAGTGGATCCTGCACGCCGCGAGTCAGGACCTCGCGTGCCTGCGCGAGGTCGGCCTCGACCCCGAGGTCATCTTCGACACCGAGCTCGGCGCCCGGCTCGCGGGGCTCCCGCGCGTCGGACTCGGCACCGTCGTCGAGGACCTGCTCGGCATCCACCTGAAGAAGGAGCACTCGGCGGCCGACTGGTCGACGCGTCCGCTCCCCCAGTCCTGGCTCGTCTACGCCGCCCTCGACGTCGAGCTGCTGCCCGACCTGCGCGACAAGGTCGCCGAGCTGCTCGACGGCGCCGGCAAGACCGAGATCGCCCGCCAGGAGTTCGCCGCCGTGCTGCGTCGCGAGGCCCCGTCGCGGCAGGAGCCCTGGCGGCGCCTCTCCGGCATCCACGCCCTCCGCCAGCCGCGCAACCTCGCGGTCGCCCGGGAACTGTGGCTCGCCCGCGACGACTATGCGCGCGAGATCGACTCCGCGCCGGGCCGGCTCGTGCCCGACGGGTCGCTCCTCGCCGCGGCGAAGGCGCTCCCGGGGAGCAAGCGCGAGCTGGCCGCGATGAAGGACTTCAACGGCCGCGCGAGCCGCTCGCAGCTCGACCGCTGGTGGGGCGCGATCGAGCGCGGGCTGGCGACGACCGACCTGCCCGCCTCGCGGCCGAGCGGCGACGGGATGCCCCCGCCCCGGGTGTGGGCCGACAAGAACCCCGAGGCCGACGGACGGCTCAAGCGCGCGCGCCCCGCCGTGGTCGAGCGAGCGGAGGCCCTCGACATCCCCGTCGAGAACCTCCTGACGCCCGACTCGCTGCGCCGCGTCGCGTGGGCTCCGCCCGCCGAGATCACGCCCGAGACCATCGGCGAAGCCCTCCGGGAGCTCGGGGCGCGCGAGTGGCAGGTTGAGGCAACCGCACAGTTGATCGCCCAAGCTTTTGTAGAGGTGCCCCAAGCGCCCGAATCGCCGCCCGAGGGCGATTCGTAGGAAGGATCAAAGGTTCCGCGGCCGTTCAGGCGCCCTGCCTAGGATCGAATCCGTTCGCTTCGAGAAGTGCTGGAGGGCATCGTGGCCGAGACATCCGACGTCGTTTTCGTGGACGGGGTTCGCACCCCGTTCGGCCGGGCAGGTGAGAAGGGCCAGTACTGGAACACCCGGGCCGACGACCTCGTCGTGAAGGCCATGATCGGCCTTCTCGAGCGCAACCCGAACCTTCCCAAGGAGCGCGTCGACGACGTCGCCATCGCGGCGACGACCCAGCAGGGCGACCAGGGCCTCACGATCGGGCGTACCGCCGCGATCCTCGCCGGCCTCCCCGTCACGGTGCCCGGCTTCGCGATCGACCGCATGTGCGCCGGCGCGATGACGAGCGTCGCGGCCATCGGCTCGATGATCGGATTCGGCCAGTACGACATCGGCATCGCCGGCGGCGTCGAGCACATGGGCCGCCACCCGATGGGTGCCGGCGCCGACCCCAACCCGCGCTTCCTCGCCGAGAAGCTCGTCTCCGCCGACGCCCTCAACATGGGCAACACGGCCGAGCGCCTGCACGACCGCTTCCCCTCGCTCACCAAGGAGCGCAGCGACCGCTACGGGATGCTGAGCCAGCAGAAGGTCGCCGCCGCCTACGCGGCCGGCAAGATCCAGCCCGACCTCATCCCCGTCGCCATCAAGAGCGAGCAGGGCTGGGGCCTCGCCACGCAGGACGAGGGCATGCGGCCCGAGACCACGATGGAGGGCCTCGCGACCCTCAAGACCCCGTTCCGCCCGCACGGCCGGGTGACCGCGGGCAACGCGTCGCCGCTCACCGACGGCGCGACCGTGTCGCTCCTGGCGAGCTCCGCCGCCGCGAAGGACCTGGGCCTCTCGGTGAAGATGCGCCTCGTCTCGTTCGCCTTCGCGGGCGTCGAGCCCGAGGTCATGGGCATCGGCCCGATCCCCTCGACCGAGAAGGCGCTGCGCAAGGCGGGCCTGACGATCGACGACATCGGCCTGTTCGAGCTCAACGAGGCCTTCGCCGTGCAGGTGCTCTCGCTGCTGGACCACTTCGGCATCGACGACGAGGACCCGCGCGTCAATCCGTGGGGCGGTGCGATCGCCGTCGGCCACCCGCTCGCCGCCTCGGGCGTGCGCCTCATGATCCAGCTCGCCCGACAGTTCGAGGAGCGCCCGGATGTCCGCTACGGCCTGACCGCGATGTGCGTCGGCCTCGGCCAGGGCGGCTCGATGATCTGGGAGAACCCGCACTACACCGGAAAGAAGGCCTGATCCGTGGCGAACAGCACCGCGACCGACTTCAGCAAGCTGGTCGGACTCGACCCCGACGAGGTCGTCACCCACTCGTACGTGCGCGACGTCCCGCTGCCCAGCGGCAAGGCGATCGCCCTCATCACCCTCGACAACGGCCGTGACCACACCCGCCCGAACACGCTCGGCCCGGCGACGATGCTCGAGCTCGGCGGCGTGCTCGACGAGCTCAAGGCCCGTGCCGCGAAGAAGGAGATCGACGGTGTCGCCGTGACCGGCAAGCCGTTCATCCTCGCCGCCGGCGCCGACCTGTCGAAGGTCGGCGAGATCCCGGACCGCGAGACCGGCCTCCTCATGGCCAAGCTCGGGCACCAGACGCTCGGCAAGCTCGGCGACCTGGGCGTGCCGTCGTTCACGTTCATCAACGGACTCGCCCTCGGCGGCGGCCTCGAGATCGGACTCAACTCCGACTACCGCACCCTCGACTCCTCGGCCGCGGCGCTCGCGCTGCCCGAGGTGTTCCTCGGCATCATCCCCGGCTGGGGCGGCGCGTGGCTCCTGCCGAACCTCATCGGCATCGAGAACGCCCTCGAGGTGATGATCAGCAACCCGCTGAAGAACAACAAGGTGCTCAAGCCCGCCGAGGCCTACGAGCTCGGCATCGCCGACGTCATGTTCGGCCCGGCCAACTTCCTCGAGGACTCGCTCACGTGGGCCGACGGGGTGCTGACCGGCAAGATCAAGGTCAAGCGCAAGAACGCCCCCGGCAAGATCGAGCGCGCCGTCAAGTGGGATGTCGCGATCGGCATCGCCGAGAAGACGCTCAAGAGCCGCATCGGCGAGGTGGCGAAGAGCCCCTACCGCGCGCTCGAGCTGCTCAAGGCCGCGAAGAACACCGACAAGGCGACCGGGTTCGCCGCCGAGGACGAGGCGCTCGCCGACCTCATCGCGGGCGACCAGTTCCGCGCGAGCATCTACGCGTTCAACCTCGTGCAGAAGCGCGCCAAGAAACCCGCCGGCGCCCCCGACAAGGCGCTCGCGCGCCCGGTCAACAAGGTCGGCATCATCGGCGCGGGCCTCATGGCCTCGCAGTTCGCGCTGCTCTTCCTCCGCCGCCTCCAGGTGCCGGTCGTCATCACCGACCTCGACCAGGAGCGCGTCGACAAGGGCGTGGCCGGCATCCGCGCCGAGGTCGACGCCCTGCTCGCGAAGGGCCGGGTCAGCTCCGACGAGGCGAACCGCCTCAAGGCGCTCATCACCGGCACCACCGACAAGGCCGACTTCGCCGACTGCGACTGGGTCATCGAGGCCGTCTTCGAGGAGCTCGGGATCAAGCAGCAGGTGTTCGCCGACGTGGAGCAGTACATCTCCCCCGAGGCGATCCTCGCGACCAACACCTCGTCGCTCTCGGTCGAGCAGATCGGCGCGAAGCTCCAGCACCCGGAGCGCGTCGTCGGCTTCCACTTCTTCAACCCGGTGGCGATCATGCCGCTCATCGAGGTCGTGAAGACGCCGAAGACCGACGACGAGACGCTGTCGACCGCGATGGTCACGGCCGCGAAGCTGCGCAAGAACGCCGTCATCACGGCCGACACCCCCGGCTTCGTCGTCAACCGCATCCTCGCCAAGTTCCTCGGCGAGGCGATGCACGCCGTCGAGCAGGGCACGTCGTTCGAAACCGTCGTCGAGGCCGTGAAGCCGTTCGGCCTCCCGATGGACCCGTACGTGCTGCTCGACCTCGTCGGCCTCAAGGTCGGCGCCCACGTGCTCGACACGCACCACACGGCGTTCCCGGACCGCTTCTTCGACAGCCCCGCGCTGCACGAGCTCGCCGAGGCGAACGTGCTCCTGGAGAAGGACGGCAAGGGCAAGCCCACCGGCAGGATCGACAAGAAGGCGATCGCGATCGTCGAGAAGCACCGCATCCCCGGATCGACCCCGCTCTCGGCGGAGGAGCTGCGCGTGCGCTTCGAAGACGGCTTCGCCGACGAGATCCACCGGATGCTCGAAGACAAGGTCGTCGCGGCGGCCGAGGACATCGACCTCTGCATGATCCTCGGGGCCGGCTGGCCGTTCCAGATGGGTGGGGCGACCCCCTACCTCGACCGCGTCGGCGCGAGCGAGCGGGTCTTCGGCGACACGTTCCACCACCCGAAGATCGTGGGCGTGGCGTAAGCGGATTCCACGCGAAGGGGCCGGGCGGATGATTCCGCCCGGCCCCTTCGTTCGTGTGCGCGGTGTACCCGTCGCGGGTCAGTGCCCCGCGTGCAACGACTCCTCGGAGACCTCCGGCGTCTCGGGACGCCGCACGAGGAACGCGGTCGCGATGACCGCGAACGTCGTGATCGCGCCGACGAGGAACGCCTGGTGCACGCCCGCGACGATCTGCTCCGGCGAGGCGACCGTGATGTCGGTCTCCCCCGCCGCGGCCATGCCGACGGCGAGCAGCGCGACGAAGATCGCCGTGCCGGCCGCGCCCGCCACCTGCTGGAGCGTCGAGACGAGCGCCGAGCCGTGCGAGTACAGGTGCGGCGGCAGCGAGCCGAGGCCGCTCGAGAACAGCGGGGTGAACAGGAACGCGAGCCCGAGGCCGAGCACGACGTTGGCGAGCACGACGAACCAGATGGGCGTGTCGACGCCGAGGCCGAGCGCGAACATCCACAGCGACGCGCTCAGCAGAATGGAGCCGGGGATGACGAGCGGGCGCGGCCCCACCTTGTCGTACGCGCGGCCCACGAACGGCCCGAGGAGGCCGGAGAGCAGCGGCCCGGGCAGGAGCATGAGGCCGATCGTCGTCGTGTCGAGGCCGAGGGCGTTCTGCAGGTAGATCGGCAGCAGGATGACCATCCCGAACAGCGACAGCATGCCGATCGCGAGCATGATGACCGAGACGCTGAACGTGCGTGACGCGAACGTACGCAGGTCGAGGAACGCGGCATCCTTCCGGGCGAGCGCGAACTGGCGCCACGCGAAGATCGCGAGCACGACCACGCCGATGGCGAGCGGCAGCCACGGCGGCAGGAGCGTTCCGCCCTCGGCGGCCTCGCCGATGCTCGACAGACCGTAGACCAGGCCGCTGAAGCCGATCGCGGACAGCAGCACCGACGGGATGTCGAGGGGCACCTTCCGCAGCTCGGAGACGTCGGGCACGCGCGCGATGCCGATGATGAGCATCGCGACCGCGATCGGCAGCATGACCCAGAACAGCGCGCGCCACTGCTGGCCGAACGCCTGCAGCAGGAAGCCCGAGATCGCCGGGCCGATCGCGGGAGCGACCGACATGACGATCGAGATGCGGCCCATGATGCGGCCGCGCAGGTGCATCGGCACGATCGTGAGGACCGTCGTCATCATGAGCGGCATCATGAGCGCCGTGCCGCTCGCCTGCACGACGCGGCCGATGACGAGCACGCCGAAGACCGGCGCGGTCGCGGCGATGAGCGTGCCGGAGACGAACAGGCTCATGCCGAGCACGAAGATCTGGCGCGTCGTGAGGCGCTGGAGGAGCCACCCGGTCACCGGGATGACCACGGCGAGCGTGAGCGCGAACGCCGTGGTGAGCCACTGGCCGTTCGCCGCGGTGATGCCGAGGTCTTCGATGATCGTGGGCACGGCGACGCTCATCGTCGTCTCGTTGAGGAAGACGACGAACACGGCCGCGAGCAGGAGCACGAGCGCCTGGCGCGAGCGGGCGTCCAGGCGGGTCGCGAGCGCCGGGGTCGACCCGGTCGCGGGCGCAGTCGTATCCGTCACGAGTACCTCCAGGGGGATCTTCGGGCGAATGCCCGCCGGGCTACGTTACTCCGCACCCCCGACGCGACATGCCGAGCGGGTTCCGCCGTGAGTGAACACTGCTCACGTCGGGCCGGGCGGGCCCGGGTTTTCAGTCCGAGACGCGCGCCGACGTGTCGGCCGGGGCGTCGTCCGGCAGCGGGCGGGCGACCGGGATGCGCGTGCCGAGCACCTGGGCGACGATGTCGCGCGCGATCTTCTGGTCGCTCAGCCCGACGGCCGCGAGGATCTCCGCGCGGTCGCCGTGGTCGAGGAACTCGTCCGGGAGCCCGAGCTCGTCGACCGCCGTGTCGATGCCGGCGGCGCGCAGGTCCTGGCGGATCCGCGTGCCGATCCCGCCGACGCGGATGCCGTCCTCGATCGAGACGACGAGGCGGTAGTCGCGCGCGAGGTCGACGACCGACTGCGGCACCGGGACGACCCAGCGCGGGTCGACGACGGTCGCGCCGATCCCCTGCGCCGCGAGGCGCTCCGCGACCTGCAGGCCCAGTTTGGCCATCGGGCCGACGGTCACGATGAGCACGTCGCGGTGGGCCGCCTCGCGCAGCACGTCGACGCCGTCCTCCGTGCGGCGCACCGCCTCGATCTCACCGCCGACGGTGCCCTTGGAGAAGCGCACCACGGTCGGGGCGTCCTCGACGCGCACCGCCTCGCCGAGCTCCTCGCGGAGCCGCGGGGCGTCGCGCGGGGCGGCGATGCGGATGTGCGGCACGGCCTGGAGGATCGCGAGATCCCACATGCCGTGGTGGCTCGGGCCGTCCGGGCCGGTGACGCCGGCGCGGTCGAGCACGAAGGTGACGCCCGCACGGTGGAGGGCGACATCCATGAGCACCTGGTCGAAGGCGCGGTTGATGAACGTCGCGTAGACGGCGACGACGGGATGCAGCCCGCCGAAGGCGAGTCCGGCGGCGCTCGCGACGGCGTGCTGCTCGGCGATGCCGACGTCGAAGACGCGGTCGGGGTACTTGTCGGCGAGGCGGTGCAGACCCGTGGGGCGCAGCATGGCCGCGGTGATGCCGACGATGCGCGGATCCCGGTCGGCGAGCTCGACGATCTCGTCGGCGAAGACGCTCGTCCACGAGGGGCGCGACGGCGCCTCGACGGCCTCGCCGGTCTCCGGGTCGATCTGCCCGACGGCATGGAACTGGTCGGCGACGTCGGCCACCGCGGGCCCGTAGCCGTGGCCCTTCTCGGTGATGACGTGCACGATGACCGGGGCCTCGTACTCCTTCGCCTGGCGGAGGGCCTCCTCGAGGGCGACGACGTCGTGACCGTGCACCGGCCCGAGGTACTTGATGTCGAGGTTGGAGTAGAGCGCCTCGTTGTTGGTGAATCGCGCGAGGAAGCCGTGCACGGCGCCGCGTGTGCCGCGGTAGACGGCGCGGCCGACGCTGCCGAAGCGGTCGAAGACGCGGCGGCTCGTGCGGTAGAGGTTGCGGTAGGAGCGGCGCGTGCGCACGTCGTTGAGGAAGCGCGCCATCCCGCCGATCGTCGGCGCGTAGGAGCGGCCGTTGTCGTTGACGACGATGACGAGGCGGCGGGAGTTGTCGTCGGAGATGTTGTTGAGCGCCTCCCACGTCATCCCGCCGGTGAGCGCGCCGTCGCCGACGACCGCGACGACGTGACGGTCGCCCTGCCCGGTCATCGCGAACGCGCGGGAGATGCCGTCGGCCCAGGACAGCGACGACGAGGCGTGCGACGACTCGACGATGTCGTGCTCGCTCTCCGAACGCTGCGGGTAGCCGGCGAGGCCGCCCGACATCCGCAGCCGGCTGAAGTCCTGCCGCCCCGTGAGCAGCTTGTGCACGTAGCTCTGGTGCCCGGTGTCGAACACGATCGCGTCGTGCGGGGAGTCGAACACGCGGTGGATCGCCATCGTCAGCTCGACGACGCCGAGGTTCGGGCCGAGGTGACCGCCGGTCTTGGAGACCTCGGTGACCAGGAAGCGGCGGATCTCCGCCGCCAGTTCCCCGAGCTGCTCTTTGGACAGCCGGTCCAGGTCGCGCGGCCCCCGGATCCCCTCGAGCAGACTCATGTTCTCAGCCTACGTCGCGCAACCTCGGACCCAGCTGCAGACGTGACGACGCCCCGCGGATCGGATCCACGGGGCGTCGTCATCCGCGTCGCGTGCGTCAGACCAGGCTGCGCAGCACGTACTGCAGGATGCCGCCGTTGCGGTAGTAGTCGGCCTCACCGGGGGTGTCGATGCGCACGACCGCGTCGAAGACGACGGTCTGCTTGCCCTCGGGCGAGAACTCGCTCGGCTCGGCGGTGACCTTCACGGTCTTCGGGGTGACGCCCTCGTTGAGCTTCTCGAGGCCCTCGATCGAGACGATCTCGGTGCCGTCGAGGCCGAGCGACTGCCAGCTCTCCCCCGCCGGGAACTGGAGCGGCACGACGCCCATCCCGATCAGGTTGGAGCGGTGGATGCGCTCGAAGCTCTCCGTGATGACGGCCTTGACGCCGAGGAGCGAGGTGCCCTTCGCCGCCCAGTCGCGCGACGAGCCGGAGCCGTACTCCTTGCCGCCGAAGATCACCAGCGGGGTGCCCTGCGCCTGGTAGTTCATGCACGCGTCGTAGATGAACGACTGCGGGCCGCCGGGCTGGGTGAAGTCGCGGGTGTAGCCGCCCTCGACGACCTGGCCGTCGTTGACCGCGCTCACGAGCAGGTTCTTCAGACGGATGTTGGCGAAGGTGCCGCGGATCATGACCTCGTGGTTGCCGCGACGCGAGCCGTAGGAGTTGAAGTCCTTGCGCTCGACGCCGTGCGCCTCGAGGTACTGGGCCGCCGGGGTGCCGGGCTTGATGTTGCCCGCGGGGCTGATGTGGTCGGTGGTCACCGAGTCGCCGAGCGTCGCCATGACGCGCGCGCCGCGGATGTCCGTGACCGGGGTCAGCTCCATCGACATCCCGTCGAAGTACGGCGCCTTGCGCACGTAGGTCGAGTCCGGGTCCCACTCGAAGACGGGGCCCTCGGGGGTCGGCAGGCTCTTCCAGCGCTCGTCGCCGTCGAAGACGGTGGCGTACTGCTTGATGAACTGCTCGCGCGAGATCGAGGTGTCGATGACCTCCTGGACCTCGGCCGGGGCCGGCCAGATGTCCTTGAGGTAGACGTCGTTGCCGTCGGCGTCCTGGCCCAGCGGGTCGGTCTCGAAGTCGAAGTTCATCGAGCCGGCGAGGGCGTAGGCGACGACGAGCGGCGGCGACGCGAGGTAGTTCATCTTCACGTCGGGGCTGATGCGGCCCTCGAAGTTGCGGTTGCCGGAGAGCACCGCGGTGACGGCGAGGTCGTGCTCGTTGATGGCGGCCGAGACCTCCTCGATGAGCGGACCCGAGTTGCCGATGCAGATCGTGCAGCCGTAGCCGACGGTGTAGAAGCCGACCGCCTCGAGCGCCTTGTCCAGGCCCGACTTCTCGTAGTAGTCGGTGACGACCTTCGAGCCCGGGCCGAGCGTGGTCTTGACCCACGGCTTGCGCTTGAGGCCCTTCTCGACCGCCTTCTTGGCGAGCAGGCCCGCCGCGATCATGACCGACGGGTTCGACGTGTTGGTGCACGAGGTGATCGCCGCGAGGGTGACCGCGCCGTTGTCGAGCACGTACTGCTCGCCCTCGGGGGTCGTGACCTCGACGGGCTTCGACCAGACGGCGGTGGTGCCGCTGTTGATGTGCACCTCGCGGGTCTCGTCCTCCTCCTCGCCGGGGACCGAGCCCGGGTCGGACGCGGGGAACGAGTGCTTCGACTCGAGGTCGACGATGTCGGTCGAGGTCGACGGGGTCGCGTAGCCGAGGATGTCCTTCTCGAACTGCGCCTTCGCCTCGGCGAGCAGGATGCGGTCCTGCGGGCGCTTCGGGCCGGCGATCGACGGGACGACGGTCGACAGGTCGAGCTCGAGGTACTCGCTGTACGAGGGCTCGACCGACGGGTCGTGCCACAGCGACTGCTCCTTGGCGTACGCCTCGACGAGCGCGACGGTCTGCTCGTCCCGGCCGGTGAGGCGCAGGTAGTCGAGGGTGACGTCGTCGATCGGGAAGATCGCGGCGGTCGAGCCGAACTCGGGGCTCATGTTGCCGATGGTGGCGCGGTTGGCGAGCGGCACCTCGGCGACGCCGGCGCCGTAGAACTCGACGAACTTGCCGACGACGCCGTGCTTGCGCAGCATGTCGGTGATCGTGAGCACGACGTCGGTCGCGGTCACGCCCGCGGGGATCTCGCCCGAGAGCTTGAAGCCGACGACGCGCGGGATGAGCATCGAGACGGGCTGGCCGAGCATGGCCGCCTCGGCCTCGATGCCGCCGACGCCCCAGCCGAGCACGCCGAGGCCGTTGACCATCGTGGTGTGGCTGTCGGTGCCGACGCAGGTGTCGGGGTAGGCGCGCAGGACGCCGTCGACGGTGCGGTCGTAGACGACCTTGGCCAGGTGCTCGATGTTGACCTGGTGCACGATGCCGGTGCCCGGGGGGACGACCTTGAAGTCCTGGAAGGCGGTCTGGCCCCAGCGGAGGAACTGGTAGCGCTCGCCGTTGCGCTCGTACTCGATCTCGACGTTGCGCTCGAGGGCGTTCTCGGTGCCGAAGAGGTCGGCGATCACCGAGTGGTCGATGACCATCTCGGCGGGCGAGAGCGGGTTGATCTTGTCGGGGTCGCCGCCGAGCGCCGTGACCGCCTCGCGCATGGTGGCGAGGTCGACGATGCAGGGGACGCCGGTGAAGTCCTGCATGACGACGCGCGCCGGCGTGAACTGGATCTCGGTGTCGGGCTCGGCGTCGGGGACCCACGAGCCGAGCGCCTCGATCTGCGCCTTGGTGACGTTGGCGCCGTCCTCGGTGCGGAGCAGGTTCTCGAGCAGGACCTTGAGGCTGAAGGGCAGCTTCTCGTATCCTGCGACCTTGCTGATCCGGAAGATCTCGTAGTCGGTACCGCCGACCGTCAGGGTGTCCTTGGACCCGAAGCTGTTCACCGTGGACATGCGCGTCTCCTCGTGCTCTCGCACCTCATCCTGACTCCGGCATGGCGCCGCTGCCAGCAAGGCAAGCCTAAGCCCGCTGCGATGCGATTTATCTCGATATCAAGATAAATCTACCACGGTCACTTGCCGTCGTCGGGAAGCTCGCGGGCGCGCCACGCCGTGCGGACGAGCAGCCACGTCACCCAGAGCAGCCCGGCGTAGAGCGGGACGCCCATGATGAGCTTCGTCGCGGCCAGCGCGGACGTCGCACCGGCGAAGTAGAGCGGCAGCTGCACCGCGAGGCGCAGGCCCGAGAGGGTCGCCCAGAGGATCGTCGCGATCGCCGCGACCCGCAGCTTCGCGGCATCCCGATACCAGTCGTCGTCGCCGAGCAGCAGTCCCACGACGACGCCGACGAACGGACGGCGCACCGCGAGGCTGATGAGCATCGCGAGGACGACGCCGACGTTGATGAAGAAGCCCGGCACGAAGTTGTCGGCCGCGTTGCCCGTGAACAGGGCGAGGGCGGCCGAGATCCCGATGCCGATCGCGCCGGCGAGGGCCGTCGTGACCGGCTGGCGGGTGACGATGCGGATGACGATGAAGACGACCGCGACGGCGAGCGGCGCGAGCACCGACAGCAGCACGTCCTGCGTGATCGTGTAGGTGACGAGGAACCCCAGGCCCGGGAGGATCGACTCCACCAGCCCGCGGAGGCCGCCTATCGCCGCGAGCAGGGCGCCGGCCGTCGGGGCCTCCCCTGGCGTCACCTTGCCCAGTCCCGACCGCTGCGCCGCGGCGGCCATCGCCTCGCGGAAGGTGGGGACGTACTCCTCCTGCTCGCCCTGTTCGTCGGCCATGGTCAGACCGAGGTCGCGGGGCCGGAGGGCGTCGCGCCCTGCACCGACGCGGGCACGTGGAGCGGGATGAGGTCGCGTGGGGGCATCGGGGTCGAGCCGCGCACGACCACGACGCTGCGGAACAGCTCCTCGATCTTGGCGGCCGCCTCGGCGTTCACCGCGGCCTCGCCGCTGATCACGCCGCGCAGGAACCAGCGCGGGCCGTCGACCCCGACGAACCGGGCGAGACGCGCGGGCTGCCCGGCGGGACCCGGGATCTCGGCGCGCAGTTCCGGGCCGAGCGGACCCTCGGCCTCCATCGTGCGCCCGCCCTGCTTCTCGATCTGGGCGACGATCTGCGCGCGGATCTCGTGCCACAGCCCGCTCGAGCGCGGCGCGGCGAAAGGCTGCAGCTGCAGCGTCGACCCGGCGTAGTCGAGGGCGACGGCGACGACGCGCTTGTTGCCCTCCTCGACCTCGAGCCGCACGGCGAGCCCCTGACGCGGCAGCAGGCGGATGCCGCCCAGGTCGACGTAGGGACGGACGGGATTGGCTTCGGACTCGTCGAAGGGTCCGGCGGTGGCACGGTCCGCCGGGGCGGACTTCGGGACCTCGGTGTCGCTCACGCGGAAGGAACTCCTGTACTGGTGGTGTCGGCCGCACGATACCCGGTGGAGCCGAATCCGCCCTCACCGCGCTCGCTACCGGGGAGCCGCTCGACCTCCACGAAGCGGGCGCGCGGGACGGGCATGACGATGAGCTGCGCGATCCGGTCGCCGACGGCGATCGCGTACGACTCGCGGGCGTCGGTGTTGAGCAGGGTGACCTTGATCTCGCCGCGGTAGCCGGCATCCACCGTGCCGGGGGCGTTGACGATCGTGATGCCGTGCTTGGCGGCGAGGCCGCTGCGGGGCACGACGAACGCGACGTAGCCGTTGGGCAGCGCGATGGAGAGGCCCGTCCCGACGGTCGCGCGCTCCCCCGGGGCGAGCACGACATCCTCCGTCGCGACGAGGTCGGCGCCGGCGTCCCCGGGATGCGCGTAGACCGGGGCGGCGCCGGTGAACAGCACCTCGATCGACTCGGTCACCCCACGAGGCTAGTCCATGGTCGAATGGGGGGATGCGGTACCGCGAGCGACTCTGGCCGGCCTGGTGGGTCTTCCTGGCGACGGCCCTCGTCATCCCGGCGAGCCTTCTCGTCTTCGTCCCGATCAACCTGACGGCGGGGATCGTCGTGGCGATCGTGCTCTACGCCGCGATCATCGTCGTGCTCATCGCGACGGCGGCCGTGATCGAGGTGGACGACGCGATGCTCCGGGTCGGGAAGGCGCGCATCGAGCGCTCGTTCCTGGGAGCCGCGACGCCGTCGACGGGCAAGGAGGCGTTCCAGGAGCGCGGGCCGCGGCTCGACGCGCGCGCGTACCTCGTGCTGCGCGGATGGCTCCCGGGCGTCGTGCGGATCGAACTCACCGATCCCCAGGACCCGACGCCGTACTGGCTCGTCTCCACGCGCGACCCCGAAGGTCTCGCGGCGGCGCTCAACTCCTGACGCGGGGCGTCAGGCGGCGCGGCCCGGCGTCAGGCCGAGCACTCCTTGCAGACCGGGCCGAGCTTGGTCTCGTGGTCGAACTGCGACTGCAGCTTCACGAGGAAGCAGGACACGCACGTGAACTCGTCCGCCTGCGGGGGCAGCACGACGACATCCAGGTCGAGGTCGGAGAGGTCCTGACCGGCGAGCTCGAAGCTCGTGCCGTCGCCCTCGTCGACGTCGACGACGCCCGACATCTTGTCGGGGACCCGCTCCTGGAGGGCCTGGATGGACTCCGTGTCCTCGTCAGTCTTCCGGGGGGCGTCGTAGTCGGTGGCCATGCGTTGCGTATCCAGTCTTGTGCGAGATGCCGTTGGTGCTCGATTTCGGCGGCGTCAGTCTGCATGATCGGCCCCGGATTCGCAAACCATCGGGGACATCGCTCTCGCCGCGTGCTGAACAACTTCCGGCACGCCCGGGATATTCCCCGGAATCCGGCGGATGCCGTGCGATCCTGACCGCGAGAGGAGGGCCCCGTGGAAGAGCTCAAGGTCATCGGAGTGGAGAGCGGCGCGCTGCTCGTCGCCTCCGAGGAGGGGACCCGGTTCCGCGTCGCCATCGACGACGTCCTCCAGTCGCGCCTGCGGCAAAGCTCCCCCGACGCCGGAGCCGCCCGGAAGCTGTCGCCGCGGGAGATCCAGGCGCACATCCGCGCGGGCATGTCGGCGGAGGACGTCTCGGCCATCACCGGCGCTCCCCTGGACTACGTGCAGCGATTCGAGGGCCCCGTGCTCGCCGAGCGCGAGTTCGTCATCGAGTCGGCACTCGCCGTGCCGGTGCAGCTCGCGATGGAGACCGACCCGCTCGGCGGAGGCACCACGTTCGGCAGCGTCATCCGCCGCCGCCTCGCCGACGCGCACGCCATCGGGGAGCGCTGGGCCTCCTGGAAGGAGGACGGCGGCGGCTGGGTCGTGAAGCTGACGTTCGTCGCCGAGACGATCGAGCGGGATGCCCGCTGGTCGTTCGACCCGAAGAAGTCGACCCTCGCCCCGCTCAACCAGGAGGCGATCTCGCTCTCCCAGCAGGGCGACCAGCCGGCGAGCCTCGTGCCCCGCCTGCGCGCCGTGGAGAGCGACGACGCGGGCCGGTTCGACAGCGGCGCGTTCACCGTCACCCCGGAGGACGCCGCTCCCGTCGAGGTCGCGCCGTTCGGCCGCGTCGGCGACGTCGACCCGCTCCCGGTGTCGAAGAACCAGACCGCCGACCTGCTCGAGGCGCTGCGCAAGCGCCGCGGGGAGCGCGACCCGATGGATCCGGAGCCCGGCGAGTCGCTCGCCGAGCACCCGTCGACCGGCACGGTGCGCCTCATCGACATCCCGATCGAGGCGCCCGCCGAGGAGCCCATCGACTCGATGCGCACCAAGCGGAGCACGCGGGAGACCGGGTCGGTCGGCAAGCGCGGCGGCAAGGGCCGTCAGTCGATGCCGTCGTGGGACGAGATCGTCTTCGGCGCGCGCAGCGACGACGACCTCTGACCCGCGCGAAGGGTCAGCTCGGGTCCGGCCCGACGAAGAGGATCGTGAGGTCCTTGCCGACGAGTTCGGCGGGCACCCCGTTGCCCTCCTTCATGGGGCCGTTGGTCGGAGTGAGCCCGGCGATGAGGTCGCCCTTCTCGTAGAACGACGGCAGCATCGTGCTCGGGACGAACCCGTTGTCCTGGAGCCGGTCGGTCGCGACCTCGGCGCTGTCGGCGCCCTCGAAGAAGGCGAGCCCGCCGAGTTCGCCGTTGCTGTCGATGCCGACCCAGCAGTAGATGCCCCCGCCGCTCAGCAGCTCGGGGGCCGGGAACTCGCTCGAGATCGTGCCGCTGGCCTCGAAGGTCTCGAGGATCTCGGCGGAGCACTGCGGCGCGACGGGACCACCGGCGACGCACCCCGTGATGCCGAGGGCCAGCAGCCCGGTGGTCGCGGCGAGGGCGCCGCGGCGGGCGAGGCGGATCGTGCGCATGGGGTCTCCGATGGTCGCGGACGGAAGTCCCGACGCTACTGTCGCGCCCGGGGGCGGTCAAACCGCTCCCAGGGATCCGTCAGGCGAAGGCGCCGAAACGCAGCAGGGGCACCGCGACCTCGTCGGGCGTGAGCGACCCGTGCTGGCCGACCATCGAGCGCCCGCGGTCGAGCGGGTCGAGGTAGTAGGCGAAGCGGCCCCGCGCCGCGACCAGGACGTCGCCGATGCGCGGCAGCACGTCGGGATCGACCTCGCCGAAGTGGCCGGCCTCCACGGCCTCGGCGCGCGTCGCGACCCACGCCCGCTTGCCCTCCGAGGCCTGCCAGCGCTCGCGCACGGCGACCGGGTCGACGCCCGGCTCGAGGTGGAGCGCGAGGCAGCGCGGCTCCCCCGACACGTGCCGCACGCCGTCGAGCAGCTCCGGGCCGGCGAGGACGTGCTGCTCGGGCGCGACGTCGACGGCGCCGTGGTCCGCGGTGACCAGCAGCCCGACCCCCGCCGGGAGCTGCGCGGCGAACGCGCCGACCGCGGCATCCACCTCCTCGAGCGCCGCGACCCAGGCGCCGGACGCGATGCCGGCGGCGTGCAGGGCGACGTCCACCTCGGGCGCGTAGACGTAGGTCAGCGACCGCTCGTGCGCGGCGTGGATGCGGGTGGCCTCGGCGAACCGCTCGGCGAGCGACTCCCCCGCGCGGTAGGCGGCGCCGCGCAGCACGGCGGCGGTGAACCCCGAGTCCCGGTAGCGGCCGGGGCCGACCGCGAACGCCGGGATGCCGTCCTCCGCCGCGCGCTCGAACACCGTCGGCACGCGCTGCCGGCTCGCCGGATCGAGTCCCACACCCCAGCCGGTGAGGTGGTTGACGACCCGGTCGCCGGCCGGGTCGAACCCGAGATAGCCGATGAGCCCGTGCGCGCCGGGCAGTACGCCGGTCGTGATGGTCGCGAGCGCCGACGCCGTCGTCGTCGGGAACACCGACTGGATGACGCCCGCCTTGGGCGCCCCGAGCAGGTGCCGCGCGTGCCCGCGGTGGGCGTCGAGCGCCGCCTGGCCGAGCCCGTCGACGACGAGCACGACGGCGTGCCGCACGGCGCGGAGCCCGAGCGGTCCGGGTTCGCCCCGCACGGCCGCGAGGCAGTTCGGCAGCACATCGGCGAGGCTGAACCGGTGCGTTCGAGGCGCCGGTAACATGGCCCCGATCTTATGGCTCCCCCACCTCCTCCCCCCGCCGCGAGCGGGTCCACGGCACCCTCGGAACGCATCCTCGACGTCGACGTGTCGACGGAGATGGAGGGTTCGTTCCTCGAGTACGCGTACTCCGTCATCTACTCGCGCGCCCTCCCCGACGCGCGCGACGGACTCAAGCCCGTGCAGCGCCGCATCCTCTTCCAGATGTCGGAGATGGGCCTGCGCCCCGACCGCGGCCACGTGAAGAGCGCGCGCGTCGTCGGCGACGTCATGGGGCGCCTGCACCCGCACGGCGACGGCGCGATCTACGACGCCCTCGTGCGCCTCGCGCAGGACTTCACGATGCGCCTGCCGCTCGTCGACGGGCACGGCAACTTCGGCTCCCTCGACGACGGCCCCGCCGCCGCCCGGTACACCGAGGCGCGGATGCAGGCCGCCGCCGTCGCCATGTGCGAGGGCCTCGACGAGGACGTCGTCGACTTCGTCCCCAACTACGACAACCAGCTCACTCAGCCCGCGGTCCTTCCGGCGGCGTTCCCGAACCTGCTGGTCAACGGCGCCTCCGGCATCGCGGTCGGCATGGCGACCAACATGGCGCCGCACAACCTCATCGAGGTCGCCGCGGCCGCCAAGCACCTGCTGGAGAACCCCGAGGCGACGCTCGACGAGCTGATGGCGTACGTGCCCGGCCCCGACCTGCCCACCGGCGGCACCATCGTCGGGCTCGACGGCATCCGCGACGCCTACGCCACCGGCCGCGGCTCGTTCAAGACCCGCGCCCGCGTGACCGTCGAGCAGGTCGGCCCGCGCCGCACCGCCCTCGTCGTCACCGAGCTGCCCTACCTCGTCGGCCCCGAGAAGGTCATCGAGAAGATCAAGGACGGCGTGCAGTCGAAGAAGATCACCGGCATCTCGGATGTCACCGATCTCACCGACCGCAAGAACGGCCTGCGCCTCGTCATCGGCATCAAGACG